>Ga0209579_10000266_pt1 | contig 67100 bp, 58 predicted proteins | sample Coa_R1_2_FD_187152 | JGI IMG/M metagenome (GOLD analysis project Ga0209579, IMG submission 187152) | Surface soil microbial communities from Centralia Pennsylvania, which are recovering from an underground coalmine fire - Coalmine... | ecosystem: Environmental > Terrestrial > Soil >...
GCAGCTCCTCGATCGCCTCCAGCCGCCGGTTGCCGCCGCCCACCACCAATGCTTCGGCAAAACTCGCCGGCTTGCTCTCGCGCCGCATCACCACCCCCAACCATGCCCCTGGCCAAGTGAATCATGATCCGTCACTTATGCAAAGGTCCCGCTTGCGCGGGGGTGACGGGGATGGATAGGGGCATGTCGGCTGACGCGGAAGACGAAGTCAACCGGGCGCACCGCGAGAAGATGGAGCGGCGGCAGAGGGCGCGCCGCAAGGTGCTGGCGACCAAGACCGAGGAGCGCGGCCTCCTCGTCGTCCATACCGGCGCCGGAAAAGGAAAAACAACCGCCGCCTTCGGCATGGTGCTGCGCTGCCTCGGGCACGGCATGCGGGTCGGGATCGTGCAGTTCGTCAAGGGCGCGTGGGGGAGCGGCGAGCGCAGCGTGCTGGCGCGCTTTCCGGAGCTGGTGACCTGCCGCGCGATGGGGGAAGGCTTCACCTGGGATACCCAGGACCGCGCCCGCGACATCGCCGCCGCGCGCGCCGCCTGGGAGATGGCGCAGGCGATGATCGCCGACCCCTCCTACCGCCTGGTACTGCTCGACGAACTCAACATCGTGCTGCGCTACGGCTATCTGCCGGCGGGCGAGGTGGTGGCGGCGCTGACGGCCAAGCCGCGCGACCTCCACGTCGTGGTGACCGGCCGCAACGCCCCGCCCGAACTGATCGAGGCGGCCGACCTCGTCACCGAGATGACTCTCGTCAAGCATCCGTTCCGCGCCGGCGTCAAGGCGCAAGCCGGGATCGAGTTCTGATGGCCGGCCGGTGCCGGCGCACCTCCACCCCAACCCTCCCCCGCAAGCGGGGGAGGGGGTCATCCGCACCGTCGCGCTCCCTCCCCCGCAAGCGGGGGAGGGCCGGGGTGGGGGCTGCCGCCGGCGAGGGGGTAACTTGGCGCGCGCGTTGATGCTGCAGGGCACCGGCTCCGATGTCGGGAAATCGCTGCTGGTCGCGGGGCTGGCGCGCGCCTTCACCCGGCGCGGCCTCAAGGTGCGGCCGTTCAAGCCGCAGAACATGTCGAACAACGCCGCGGTCACCGCGGAGGGCGGCGAGATCGGACGGGCGCAGGCCTTGCAGGCGCGCGCCTGCGGCGTGGCGCCCGCGACCGACATGAACCCGGTGCTGCTGAAGCCGCAGGCGGGGGGCGCGGCGCAGCTGGTGGTGGCGGGCGAGGTGCGCGGCGTCGTCGCGGCGCGCGACTACCGCGCGCTGGCGCCGAGCCTCCTGCCGGCGGTCTTGACCGCGTTCGAGCGGCTCGCGGCCGGCGCCGACCTCGTGCTGGTCGAGGGCGCCGGCAGCCCGGCCGAAATCAACCTGCGGGAGGGCGACATCGCCAACATGGGCTTTGCCGAAGCGGCCGATGTGCCGGTCGCGCTGATCGGCGACATCGAGCGCGGCGGCGTCATCGCCCAGCTGGTCGGCACCCACGCGCTGCTGTCGCCCTGCGAGCGGGCGCGGCTCGCCGGCTACATCGTCAACAAGTTCCGCGGCGACATCACGCTGTTCGAGGGCGGCATCGCGGCGATCGGCGAGCGCACCGGCTGGCGCTCGTTCGGCGTCGTGCCGTTCTTCGCCGACGCCCAGCTGTTGCCGGCCGAAGATTCGCTGGCGCTGCGCGGTGCGGGAACCCCCACCCCAACCCTCCCCCGCTTGCGGGGGAGGGGGCGCGACGGCGATGGGGTGGGGGCGGCGGCGATCAAGATCGCGGTCCCGCTGCTGCCGCATATCGCCAATTTCGACGATCTCGACCCGCTGCGCGCCGAGCCCGCGGTCGAGCTTGTCCTGGTGCGGCCGGGGACGCCGCTGCCGCGCGACGCGGCGCTCGTCATCCTGCCGGGATCGAAGGCGACGCTCGCCGACCTCGCGGCGCTGCGGCGCGAGGGCTGGGACATCGACATCCTGGCGCACCGCCGCCATGGCGGCCACATCCTCGGGCTGTGCGGCGGCTACCAGATGCTGGGCCGCCGGATCGCCGACCCGGAAGGCCGCGAAGGCCCGGCCGGCTCCGCCGACGGACTGGCGCTGTTGGAGGTCGAGACCGTGCTCGGCGGCAGCAAGCGCCTGGCCGAAGCCGCCGGCCGCGACATCGCGAGCGGCCTGCCGGTGCGCGGCTACGAGATGCATCTGGGCGACACCGGCGGTCCGGGCCTGGCGCGGCCGATGCTCGAGCTCGGCAGCCGCTACGACGGCGCGGCGAGCCCGGACGGCAGGGTCGCCGGCTGCTATCTGCATGGGCTCTTCGCCGCCGACCAGTTTCGCCGCGCCTTCCTCGCCCGCCTCGGCCCCCGGCTCGGAACTGGGGCCACCGCGCCTGCTTATGACGCGACGATCGAGCGCGTGCTCGACGATCTCGCCGGCCACCTCGAACAGCACCTCGACATCGCGGCGCTGCTCGCCGCGGCCCGCCAGCCGCGCCTCAGCCAAGCCGCGTGAGATGCGCCGCCAGCCACACTCCGAGGATGAGGCCCGTCAGGATGCGGCCGGCCAGCGCATAGAGCCGCAGCGCGCGGGCGATGTCGGTGGGCGTCGCCGCCGGCGTGCCGTCGCCGAGCCAGGGATCCTCGACCGCGCCGCCCTCGTAGTGGCGCGGCCCCGCGAGCGCGAGGCCGAGCGCCCCGGCCATCGCCGCTTCGGGCCAGCCGGCGTTGGGCGAGCGGTGCTTCCGCGCGTCGCGCAGCATCACCCGCAGCGCCTGGCCCGAAGCGCCCTCGCCGGCAAAGGAAGCGGCGGCGCTCAACAAGAGGCCGCTGAGGCGCGCCGGCACCAGGTTGAGGAGGTCGTCGAGCCGCGCCGCCGCCCAGCCGAAGGCGCGGTAGCGCGGGGAGCGGTGGCCGATCATGCTGTCGAGCGTATTGGCCATCTTGTAGGCGAAGAGGCCGGGCAGGCCGAGCACCAGATACCAGCAGATCGGCGCGACGACGGCGTCGCTGAAATTCTCGGCCAGGCTCTCGATCGCCGCGCGGGCGACGCCGGCACGATCGAGGCTCGCCGGATCGCGCCCGACGATATGGCTGACCGCCTGCCGGCCGGCGTCGAGCCCGCCCGATTGCAGCGCCCGCGCGACCTCTTCGACATGCCGGTAGAGGCCGCGCTGCGCGATAAGGACGCCGATCGCCAGCGCCTCGACCGCGGCGCCGGGCAGGCTGCCACGGCAGGCGCGGTGCAGCACCCAGCCGAGCCCGGCCGCCGCCGCCACCAGCACCGCGGCGGTAAAGACGCCGCGCTCGCGCCGGCGCCGCTCGCTGCGGTTGGGCCGGTTGAGCTTGTGCTCGAAAAAGGCGATGGCGCGGCCGGCCAGCGCGACCGGATGCGGCAGGCGCGCGAAAAGGCCCGGCATGTCGCCGAAGGCCGCGTCGAGCGCCAGGCCCGCGAGCAGCAGCAGGAGCGGGTCGTGCAACTCGGCCAATGTAGGCAGGATCGCCATGCTGCCGGCAATCTCGGCCGAGCCGGCGCCGCGATCAACCGAAACGAGGGGCCAGGATGAACCAGAACGCGGTGCTGCTGTGCGGCCATGGCAGCCGCGACCCGCAAGCGGTCGGCGAGTTCGACATAGCCGCGGCGGCGCTGCGCGCCCGTCTCGCGAGCTTGGCGCCAGCGGGCGATGTGGCCGATTTCGCCGCCGGCTATCTCGAATTCGCCCGGCCGACGATCGGCGAGGCGCTCGCCGCGCTGCGGGCGCGCGGCGCCAGCCGGATCGTCGCGGTCCCCGGCATGCTGTTCGCCGCCAGCCACGTCAAGAACGATTTGCCGTGGGAAATGAACAGCTTCATGGCGGCCAACCCGGGCACCGAGATCCACCTCGCCCGCGATCTCGCGATCGACGCGAAGCTGCTCGAAGCCGCCGCCGAGCGGATCGCAGCGGTCGCGCCGCAGAATAGAGAAGAGGCGCTGCTCGTCGTCGTCGGCCGCGGCACCACCGACCCCGACGCCAATTCCAACATCGCCAAGATCACCCGCCTGCTGTGGGAAGGCATGGGGTTCGGCTGGGCCGAGACCGCCTTCAGCGGGGTCGCGCAGCCGCGCGTCGAGGGGGCGCTCGACCGCGCCGCGCGGCTCGGCTTTCGCCGCATCGTCGTCTTCCCCTATTTCCTCTTCACCGGCATCCTCGTCAAACGCATCCGCGCCGAGACCGCGCGCGCCCGGGCGCGGTTTCCAGCGATCGAGTTCATCGACGCGCCCTACCTGAGCGACCACGAACGCGTCATCGACGCCTTCCTCGACCGCATCGCCGAAGCCGAGGCCGGGGTCGCCGCGATGAACTGCCAGCTGTGCAAATACCGCATCCGGATGGTCGGCTACGACGACGCGGTCGGCGCGCCACAGGTCGGCCATCACCATCACGTCCGCGGCATCGGGGTCGGGAGTGACCATGACCACCCGCACGAGCATCCGCACGATCACCCGCACCCGCACGAGCACGACTGAGCGGCGATGGCTGCGCTGTTCGACCATTACGTGATCGTCGACTGGAGCGCCGCGAGCCGGCCGAAGCGGGGCCGCGACAGCATCTGGATCTGCCACCGCTTCCCCGACGGCGAGCGCGTCGACAACCCGCCGACCCGCGCTGAAGCCCGCGCCCTGTTGGCCAGATCGCTGGCGGCGGCAATGGCGCGCGGCGAACGGGTTTTGCTAGGCTTCGATTTCCCGTTCGGCTACCCGGCCGGCTTTGCCGATCGGCTCGGGCTCAAGGGGCCGGCATGGCGGGCGGTGTGGAATGAGATCGCCGGCAGGATCGAGGACAAGCCGAATAACAATAACAACCGCTTCGACGTCGCCAACGACTTTAACCGGCGAATTTCCGACGGGGTATTTCCGGCCTTTCCATTCTGGGGACGCCCAGTCAGGATGACGGCCGAATTCCTTAAGCCCAAGCATCACCGAAGTCACGAGAGCGGGGCTCTTGCCGAAAAGCGCCTTATCGATAAGTGGATGAAGGGCGCGCAACCGTGCTGGAAGCTGCTCGGCGCCGGCTCGGTCGGCAGTCAGACGCTAACGGGAATCCCGGTGGTGTGGGCGTTGCGCAACGATCGGCGCTGGCGTCACTCGGCCCGCATCTGGCCGTTCGAGACTGGATTGCGCCCGCCGAAAGAGGCGCAGATCGTCTTCGCCGAGGTTTGGCCATCGTGGTGGGATTGGAAGGCGACGCGTGACCCGAGCGAGGTCAACGACAGCGCCCAGGTCCGGCATGTCGCTCGGTTGTTCGCCGCACGAGACCGCGCCGGCACGCTGACAGCGATGTTCTTCGGTGGTCGGTCCCTCACTCCGACGGAGCGGCGCGTCGCCGAGCGAGAGGAAGCCTGGACGCTCGGGGTAACCGCGCCGCGGCGCGCGGCAAGGAAAAGTAAGGGGGGTGGCTCCGAGCGGTCGGCAAAGCCCACCTCACCCTCCCAGCGCTTCGCGCCGGGCCCCTCCCTCTCCCCCCTGAAGGGCGGAGAGGGGAAAGAAAAGGGTGGCGACTACACCTATCTGCGCGATCCGGCGGCGATCTATCGGCGGTCGTTCGCGCTGGTCCGCGAGGAAGCTGACCTCACGCGGTTTCCGGCGTCGCTGCGGCCGCTGGCGGTGCGCCTCGCGCATGCCGCCGGCGACACCGCGATCCTTGGCCAACTCGCCTGGTCGCGCGGCGCCGCGGCGGCCGGCCGGCGGGCGCTGGCGGCGGGCGCGGCAATCCTAGCCGACAGCGAGATGGTCGCGTCCGGCATCGCCCGCCAGCGCCTGCCGCAAGGCAACCCGGTGATCTGCACGCTGCGCGACCCCGCAATCCCCGGGCTCGCGGCGGCGCAGGGCACGACCCGCAGCGCCGCCGCGGTCGAATTGTGGCGGCCGCACCTCGCCGGCGCCGTCGTCGCGATCGGCAGCGCGCCGACCGCGCTCTTCCGGCTCCTGGAGTTGATCGCCGCGGGCGGCGCCATGCCGGCCCTCGTTCTCGGCTTTCCGGTCGGGTTTGTCGGCGCCGCCGAGGCCAAAGAGGCGCTGACCCGGTTCGGCGGCGGCCTCCGCTATGTGACGCTGGCCGGGCGGCGCGGCGGCAGCGCATTGGCCGCCGCCGCGGTCAACGCGCTATCGGGCGGGAGGCCGGGATGACCCACTGGCTCAGCGTCATCGGCATCGGTGACGACGGATTTTGTGGCCTGAGCCCGGCCGCGCGCACCCTCGTCCTCAGCGCGCAGACCCTGGTCGGCGGCGCGCGCCATCTGGCGATGGTGCCGCCGAGCGCGGCCGAGCGCCTGCAATGGCGCCAGCCGCTCGCCGCGACGATTCCCGACATCGAAGCGCGGCGCGGCTCGCCGCTCGCGGTGCTGGCCAGCGGCGACCCGCTGTGGTACGGGGTCGGGGTCGTGCTGCTCCGCCATTTTCGCCGCGACGAGATGACGATTTTGCCGCAGCCGAGCGCCTTCAGCCTCGCCGCCGCCCGGCTCGGCTGGCCCATTGCGGAGTGCACGACGCTGTCGCTGCACGCCCGCCCGCTCGATGAATTGCGCCTCCATCTCGCGCCGCGGGCGCGGCTGCTGCTGCTGTCGGAAGATGGCGCGACGCCCGCCGCGGTGGCCCGCCTGCTTACCTCATGCGGCTGGGGACCGAGCCGGATCAGCGTCTTCGAGCATCTCGGCGGCGCCAGCGAGAGGGCGACGCACAGGAGCGCGCAGGAATGGGGCGACAAGCGCGCGGCCGACCTCAACCTGGTCGCGCTCGAATGCGCGCCGGCGCCCGGCACCCGGGTGCTGCCGCGCACGGCCGGGCTGCCCGACGACGCCTTCGAGCATGACGGGCAATTGACCAAGCGCGAGGTGCGCGCCGCCACCCTGGCGCGCCTCGCGCCAATGCCGGGCGAAACGCTGTGGGACATCGGCGCCGGGTCGGGCTCGGTCGCGATCGAATGGCTGCGGGCCGGCGGCGGCGCTGCGGTCGCGGTCGAGCGCGAGCCGCGACGCGCCGCGCTCATCGCGCGCAACGCCGCGACGCTCGGCGTGCCGCGCCTGGAGATTGTCGTCGGCGACGCGCCGGCGGCGGTGGCGGGCCTGCCGCCACCCGAGGCGATCTTCGTCGGCGGCGGCCTCGCGGCGGGGGGAATGCTGGAGGCGCTGTGGCCGGCGCTCACTCCGGGCGGCCGGCTGGTCGCCAATGTCGTCAGCGCCGAAGGCGAGCGCGTCGTGCTGGAGTGGCAGGCGCGCTTCGGCGGCGATCTCTCGCGGCTCGCGATCAGCCGCTGCGAGCCGCTCGGCGGACGGCACGCCTGGCGGCCGCTCATGAGCGTGACCCAGCTTGCCGCGACCAAGCCGCTTTGAGATGCGCCCCTTGCCCGAAGGGCTGCGCTGCCTGCGGCCCTACGCGCTGTTGATCCTCGTCTGCCTCGGGCTCTATCTGCCGGGGATCGCCGCGATCCCGCCGCTGGACCGCGACGAGGCGCGCTTTGCCCAGGCGACGCGGCAGATGCTGGAAACGGGCGATTTCCTGCGCATCCGCTTTCAGGACGAGGCGCGCAACCGCAAGCCCGCCGGCATCTATTGGCTGCAGGCCGCCGCGGTCGCCGCCTTCAGCAGCCCGGCCGCGACCGCGATCTGGCCCTATCGCCTGCCCTCGCTGCTCGGCGCCACCGCCGCCGCGCTGCTGACGCTCGCCTTCGCCGCTGCGCTCTTTCGCGACCAGCCGCAGCCGCGGCGGCGCGGCCTTTTCGCGGCGCTGCTGCTGGCGAGCGCGCTCGGGGTCGCCGCCGAAGCGCATATCGCCAAGACCGACGCGGCCCTCTTGGCGGCGGTCACCGCGGCGCAGGGCGCCCTTGGCCTCGCCTATGTCGCCGCTCGCGGCGGCCGGCCGGTATCGGCCTGGATCGCGATTGTTTTCTGGGGCGGCGAGATCGCCGCGATCTTTCTGAAGGGTCCAGTCGGGCCGGGCCTCGCAATCGTCACCGCCGCGACGCTGGTCGTCGTCGACCGCGACCTGCGCTGGCTGCGCGGCCTGCGGCCGCTCGCCGGCCTTGCCCTGCTGGTCCTCGCGGTGGCGCCCTGGCTCTATGCGATCGAGCGCGTCACCGAAGGGCGCTTTCTCGCCGATTCGCTGGGCGGCGATTTGTGGAGCAAGCTCCGGGGCGGGCAGGAATCGCATGGCGCGCCGCCCTTCTCCTACCTGCTCTTCGCGCTGGTGACGTTCTGGCCGGGTTCGCTGCTGGTGGCGCCAACCGGGGTGCGCGCCTGGCGCCGCCGTGCGGCCCCGGCCGAGCGCTTCCTCATCGCCTGGCTGGTGCCGGCCTGGCTGCTCCTCGAACTGGTGCCGACCAAGCTGCCGCATTACGTGCTGCCGCTCTACCCGGCGCTGGCGATGCTGAGCGCCGCCGCGCTGGCCGACGGCGCCGATCGACTGGAGGCGGGCTGGACGCTGTGGCTCGACCGCCTGGTGCGGCTGTTGTGGCTGGTGGTGACGCTCGGCCTCGCGGCGCTGCTGATCGGCCTGCCGCTGCGGCTCGGCGGTGAGCTTGGGGGTGCCGGGGTGGCCGGGGCGGCCGGGGTCATCGGCGCCTTTTTGCTCCTCGCGCTCGCGGCGGCGCTTCTGTGGTGGCGGCCGCCGGCGTCGCGCGGCGCCGCGCTGATCGCGGCGCTGGCGCTGGCCTTCGTGGTGCCGGCCGGGGCCGCCGTCCTGCCGGGGCTGCAGCGCGTGTGGCTCAGCCGCGGCGCGGCTGAGCTTGTCGCGCGCCATCCGGGCGCCGCCGGCGCGCCGCTGGTCGCGGTCGGCTACAGCGAGCCGAGCCTGGTGTTCCAGCTCGGCACCAGCGTCCGGCTGGCGACGCCGGAAGCCGCCGCCCTGGCGCTCTTGCACGGCGGCGAGGCGCTGGTCGCCGACCGCGACGACGCCAGCTTTCGCCGCGCCGCGAGCGCCCGCGGCCTCGACGCGCGCCCGCTCGGCAGCGTCGCCGGGCTCGACTATTCGAATGGCCAGGCGATGGTGCTGACGCTTTACGCCGTGCTGCCGGGCTGACGGTGGCGAGGCTGACGATGGCGAGGCTGACGATGGCGAGGCTGCCGACATGACGAGCGGGCGGCTCTATGGGCTGGGCCTCGGCCCGGGCGACCCCGAATTATTGACGCTGAAGGCGCTGCGCCTCTTGCGCGCCGCGCCGTTCGTCGCCTACCCGGCGCCCGAGCACGGCGACAGCTTCGCCCGCCGCATCGTGGCGCAATGGCTCGACCGCGGCCAGCAGGAGATCGCGATCGGCTTCCCGATGCGGCCCGGCCCGGTGCCGGAAGCGGTTTATGACGCAGCAGCGGGCCGCCTCGCCGCTGCGCTCGAGCGCGGCGGCGACGTCGCCTATCTGTGCCAGGGCGACCCGTTGTTTTACGGCAGCTTCGCCGGGATCCTCGGCCGCCTCGCCGGGCGCTACGAGGTCAGTATCGTCCCCGGCGTCTCGTCGCTGACCGCCTGCGCCGCGGCGGCCGGCATGGCGCTCGCCGGGCACGACGAGACCCTCGCGGTGGTGCCGGCGAGCCTCCCCGAAGCGGCGCTCGCCGCGCGCCTCGGCGCTGTCGACGCGGCGGCGATCATCAAGCTCGGCCGGCATTTCGCGAAATTGCGCCGGGTGCTCGACCGCCTCGGCCTGCTCGACGGCGCGATCTACGTCGAGCGCGCCAGCCTGGCGGCCGAGCGCGTCGCGCCGCTCGCCGCGATCGACCCGCAGAGCGTGCCCTATTTCGCGACCGCGCTGGTGTGGCGCACCGGGCGCGCCGCATGACCGCCCCGGCCGCCCTGACCACCGCCCCGCTGCCCGAGGGCGCCGCGATTGTCGTGCTGGGACCGGGCGCCGCCGCGCTCGGCCGCCGGGTGTGCGATCTCTTGCCCGGCGCCCGGCTTTATGGCCCGCGGGCGCGGCCCGGCGACCGGGACGAGGGCTACGACCGCTTGGTCCCGCTCGTCGCCGAATTATTCCTCGCCGGCCGGCCGATTGTCGGGCTGTGCGCCGCCGGCATCCTGATTCGCGCGCTCGCCCCCTTCGTCGACGACAAGCGGGCCGAGCCGCCGGTCGTCGCGCTCGCCGAGGACGGCGCGGTCGCGGTGCCGCTATTGGGCGGGCACCGCGGCGCCAACGCGTTGGCGCGCGCGCTGGCGGCGGCGCTGGGCGGGGTGGCGGCGATCACCACCGCCGGCGATCTGCTTCTCGGCTTCGCGCTCGACGAGCCGCCGCCCGGCTGGCGCCTCGCCAACCCGGACCGGGTCAAGCCGCTCGCCGCCGCATTGCTCGCCGGAGAACCGGTGGCGCTGCTCGATGATGTGTGCCGGGCCGATTGGCTGCGCGCCGGTTCGGTCGATTGGGCCCGGTCGGCGGCGCGGACGATCCACGTCACCGATCGCGCCGTCGCGGCCGACGGCGACGCCTTGGTGTTGCATCCGCCGGTGCTGGCGCTCGGCATCGGCTGCGAGCGCTTCTGTTCGCCCGAGGAGGTCGCCGCGCTGGCGCAAGAGAGTCTCGCGGCGGCCGGGCTGGCGGCGGCAGCGGTCGCCCTTGTCGTCTCGGTCGCGCTGAAGGCGGACGAGCCGGCGATCCACGCGCTCGCCGCGGCGCTCGGGGTGCCGGCGCGGTTTTTCCCGGCCGAGCGCCTGCTCGCCGAGACCGCTCGGCTGAGCGTGCGCTCGGACGCCGCCTTTCGCGCGACCGGCTGCTGGGGGGTCGCCGAAGGCGCCGCGCTGGCGGCGGCGGGACCAGAGGGCGAGCTGGTCGTGCCGCGCCGCCAATCGCGGCGGGCGACCTGCGCCATCGCGCGCGCGCCGGCGGCGCTCGACGCAGGCTCGCTCGGCCGGCCGCGCGGCCGCCTCGCCATCGTCGGCATCGGCCCGGGCGACGCCGCGTGGCGCACCCCCGAGGCGAGCGCCCTCGTGGCGGCGTCCGAGGATGTCGTCGGCTACCGCCTCTATCTCGACCTGCTCGGCCCGGCGCTGGCCGGAAAGCGCCGCCACGACAGCGCGATCGGGGCCGAGGCGCAGCGCGCCCGCCGCGCGCTCGACCTCGCCGCCGAGGGGCGCGCGGTGGCGCTCGTCTCCTCGGGCGATGCCGGCATTTACGGCCTCGCGGCGCTGGTCTTCGAGCTCGTCGACCGCGAGCGGCGGCGCGACTGGTCGGCGGTCGAGATCACGGTCGCGCCCGGGATCAGCGCGATGCAGGCCGCGGCGGCGCGGATCGGGGCGCCGCTCGGGCACGATTTCTGTGCGATCTCGCTCTCCGACCTGTTGACGCCGTGGGCCGCGATCGCTGCCCGCATCAGGGCGGCGGCCGCGGCCGATTTCGTCGTCGCACTCTATAACCCGCGCTCGGCGCGCCGGCCGGACCGGCTCGCCGAAGCGGCCGCGATGCTGCTCGCCGCGCGGCCGCCCGAGACGCCCTGCCTGATCGCCCGCAACCTCGGCCGCGGCGGCGAATCGCGGCATGTGCTGCGGCTCGACGAACTGGCCGAGGCGCAGGCCGACATGCTGTGCCTGGTGCTGGTCGGCAGCCGGCGCACCCGGCTCCTGCCCGGCGATCCGCCGCGCCTCTATACGCCGCGCGGCTATTTCGCCGATCCGCCACCGCCTGGCGGCGAGCGATGACGGTGCACTTCATCGGCGCCGGGCCGGGGGCGCCGGATTTGATCACGCTGCGCGGGCTGCGCCTCATTGAGCGCTGCCCGGTATGTCTCTACGCCGGCTCCCTGGTGCCGCGCGCGCTCGTCGCGGCGGCGCCCGCCGGCGCCCGGATCGTCGATACCGCGCCCTTGACGCTCGACGAGATCGTCGCCGAGATCGCCGCGGCGCACGCGGAGGGCGCCGATATCGCCCGGGTCCATTCGGGCGACCCCTCGCTCTACGGCGCGATCGGCGAGCAGATGCGCCGGCTCGATGCGCTCGCGATCCCCTACGACGTGACCCCCGGGGTCCCGGCCTTCGCCGCCGCCGCGGCGGCGCTGCGCCGCGAGCTGACCCTGCCGGGAGTGGCGCAGAGCGTCGTCCTGACCCGCACCGCGACGCGCGCTTCCGCGATGCCCGACGGCGAAAGCCTCGACCGCTTCGCGGCCAGCGGCGCGACGCTGGCGATCCACCTGTCGATCGCCAACCTGGCGGCGGTCGTGCGGGCGCTCACACCCTATTACGGCGGCGATTGCCCGGCGGTCGTCGCCTACCGCGTCAGTTGGCCCGACGAATTATTGCTCCGCGGCACGCTCGGCGATATCCGCGACCAGGCGAAGCGCGCCCGCCTCACCCGCACCGCGCTGATCCTGGTCGGCCGGGCGCTCGCCGGCGAGGGCGACGACAGCCGCCTCTACGCGCCGGAGCACCACCACCTGCTGCGCCCTCAGCAGCCGAAGCCCGGCTCCTCGCGGTAGCGGTGCGGCTGCCACGGGCCCCAGCGCGCCTCGAAGATCGCCCGGTTGCGCGCCATCAATTCGGCCGCCTTGCCGCCCAGCGAATCGAACGACACCGAGAGGTAGTGATGCACAAAGACGTCGTCGGCGATGACCAGGCGATAGTTTGCCTGGCGCGCCCGCCGGCAATAATCGTCGTCCTCGAAAAAGCCGATCCCGTAGGCTTCGTCGAGGAGGCCGATCTCGTCCATGACGCGGCGCCGCAGCGCGACGCAGAAAAACGCGAGATTGCTCGCCTCCACCGTGCGGCGCAGCCGGTGGCGCGCAAAGCGGCGGGCCCATTCGTGCATCTCGGGCATCGTGCGGTAGCCGACCCTGACCTTCTGCTCGTTGCCGATGTTGTTGGTGACCGGCCCGACCAGCCCGATTTGCGGGTCGCGCTGCATCGGGCGGATCAGGTCGCGCACCCAGCCGCGCGTCACGACCGTGTCGTTGTTTAACAGGATCAGGTAGTCGCCCTGCGCCGCCCGCAGGCCGACATTGTTGCCGCCGGGGAAGCCGAGGTTTTCAGGGTTGAGGATCAGCCGCACCCGGCTGTCCTCCTCGGCGAGTTCGCGCAGCCGATCGGCGGTCTCGTCGGTCGAGCCATTGTCGACGACGATGATTTCGAGATTGGGGTAGTCGCTCCAGCGCCGCACCGAGGCGAGGCAATCGCGCGTATAGCTCCAATGGTTGTGGGTCAGGACGATCACCGAGACCAGCGGATCGGCGGCCTCGATCGCCTGTGACAGCTGACGCGCCCGGTTGGCCCAGCTGTGCTCCTGCGCCCAGGCCTGGCGCCGCGCCCGCAGCGCCGGGCTGTCCTCGGCGAGCGCCCGCGCGATCGCGGCCTCGAACGCGGCGGCGTCGGCGGCGAGGTAGACCATGTCGGTCGCCGCGGCGACCTCCGGCAGCGGCACCGAGACGACCGCCTTGCCGGCCGCCATGTATTCGTAGAGCTTGACCGGGTTGGTGCAGCGCGTCAGCTCGCTCAACTCGAAGGGGATCAGCGCGACGTCGAACTCGCGCAGCAGCGCCGGCAGCTCGGCGTAAGGCTTTTCGCCGAGGAAATGCACATTGGCGAGCCGCGCGGCGCGGGCGACGTCGCAGCCGGCGGTGCTGCCGATCAGGCGAAACTCCCAGTCGGGCCGCGCTGTTGCGCAGCGCTCGATGCAGGCGATGTCGAACCACTCGGCGATCGCGCCGAAATAGCCGATGACCGGGCGCGGCCCCGCCATCCGCTCGGTAAAGCCGGCGGCGAAGAGGCCGGTATCGGCGGCATTGCGCACCAGGACGCTGGGGCGCGTGCGCTCGACATGCTCGGCGAGCGGCGCCGACGCGGCGACCACCACATCGGCGTCGGCCACCAGCGCGGCCTCGGCCGCCGCCAGCGACCGGGCCGCGTTGCTGAACCCCATCGCAAAATCGAGGCAGTCGTAGACGATCGTCGCGCCGGCGACGCCGCAGGCCACCGGCCGCCACGCGGCATGCTCGACGACGACCACCGGGGCCGCCACGCCGAGCACCGCGACCAGTTCCTCGAGCGCCAGTTGCAGCTCGGCGACCGCGGCGGCGCTGAGGCCGCGATAGATGCTCTCGCCCGGGTCGCTGCGCAGCCGCAGCCGCACTTCGTAGATTTCGGGATGCGGCGATTCGAGGATGCGGAAGCGGCCCTTCGCGTCGGCCGCCTCGAACAGCAGCGAGATGTAAAACACCCGGGCGCCGCGATCCGCGAGGTGACTGGCGAGATGCTGCGGCCGCTGGATGCGGTAATGCCAGTCGATGACGCCGAGCCAGATCACATCGCGCCCGCCGCCAGCCTTGCGCGAGGCGTCGGCCCATAGCGGCCCGTAGCGCTCGGCCGGGGTGTCGGGCGCGTCGCCCGCCGCCTGGCCCGCGCCCGGCGGCAGCGCTTGCCGCGAAGCCGCCGGGTCGAGCAGCGCGGCAAGGTCCGCGTCGCTCGGAGCGTGGCCGAGCAAGGCCTGCAGCGCGTCGCGCGCATCGCCGAGCTCGGCATCGAGTTGCAGAGCGCTGGCGTAGGCGACGAGCGCCTCCGGCCGGCGGGCCGTGAGCTTCAGCAGATGGCCGAGCTGCAGGTGGGTGTCGGCGATCGTCGGGTCGAGCGCCAGGGCGCGGCGGTACGCGGCCTCGGCCTCGCCATAGCCGCCCTGTTCCTTCAGCGCATGGCCGAGCTGCACCCAGATGGCGGTCAGCCCCGGCTGCCGGTCGAGCGCGTGGCGATACGAGCGCGCCGCCTCCGGCCAATCGCGCCGGTCGCGCGCCCGGTCGCCGGCGGCCACCAGATGCGGCACCAGTTCATCGAGCTCGCGGCGCACCTCGGCGCGCTCGGGAGCGAGCTGCAAGGCGCGCCCGTAAGCCGCCGCGGCATCCTCCCAGCGGCCTTGCGCCTTCAAGAGTTCAGCCAGCTGCAGATGCGTGTCGCAGGCCGAGGGGTCGAGCGCCAGCGCGCGCGAATAGGCGTCCTCCGCCGCGGCAGCCTCGCCCGCTGCCTTGAGCGCATGACCGAGCTGCACCCAAATCGCCGGCGACGCCGGCGTCCAGTGGAGGGCGCGGCGGTAATGGCGCGCCGCCGCCGGCCAGTCGCGCGCGCCGGCGGCGCGGCGTGCCGCCCGTCGCGCTGCCGCCGCCAATTGCCGGCGGAGCGGTCCCTCGCGCCGCGGGGCGAGGCCGCCGCGCTGCGTCGTCCGGAGGCCGGCGAGCTCACCGGCAAGCCCGGCGATGCTGGCGCGCAGCGCGGTTTCGGTCTCGCCCGCGAGGCGCATGCGCTCGCTGGCGTCGCTGACCAGCCGGGCGAGCATTTCGCTGCCGGCGGCGACCGAGCGCATGCGCTCGAGCTCGCGTTCGGCGGCGTCGAGTTTCTCGGCGCGCTCGCGCGACAGGCGCTCGGTCGCGGCCTGCTCGTCGCGCATCCGCGCGAGCTCGGCATGCACCGCCTCGGCGGCGGCCAATTGCGCGGCATCGCGCTGGCGCACCAGCTGCGCCGCCAGCGCCCGCTGTTTCTCGGCCTCCGCCACGGCCGCGCTCGCGCCCGCGGCGCTCTCTTCCAGCCGGGCGGCGGCGGCCGCGACCGCCTCGCGCGCCGCCCGCCGCCGGTCGCGCGACAGCGCCGCCGCGCCGGCCAGCAGCGCCGGCAGGAGGGCGGCGTCGACACGTCGCAGATCGACCGCAATCGTCTGCGCACCGGAGTGGCAGATCGCCTCGCCGGCGAGCCCGTCACGTCCTGCCGCATCGCCGGCACGCTCGTTGCCGTAAAGCGCGATCAGCTGCTGGCCTTCCCAATAGGTCTCGGGGGTGCGCGCGGTGTTGACGACGCTCAGATGGAGGAGGCGCATGCCGCAGGCGAGCCGCGCCGGCAAGGTGTCGAATTCGACGGTGCAGACATGCTCGGCGATCCGCTCGTCTTCCTCGAAGGGGACCAGGATCACCAGGTATTCGGCGGCCTGGCGACCCAAGGCCTCGAGGATTTCGCGCCAATTCTCGAGATGCTCGAGCGTGTTCGAGCAGTAAACCACATCGCCCAAAGCCACATCGCCCGGGGAGGCCGAATTGTCGGCCGCGTCGACGCGGACAAACTCGAAGCCCGGATGCAGCGCGCGCGCCAGCCCGAGCCCTGCTTCGGCGACGTCGCCGCCGCGCAGCGTGCTCTCGGGGAAGGCGCCGCGCAGCACCGGCAGCGCGTCGCCCAGGGCGCAGCCGTAATCGAAAATCGACAGGCGGCGGGCGCGCACATCGTCGCAGAACCATCGCGGCAGTTCGCGGCAGCATAATTGCGCGAAAAACACCGTCTGGTCGCGGCCGCCCTCGGCGATCCAATCGGCGAAAAACCGCTGGTTCCAATAGCCGACCGAGTTGACGTCGGAGGCGGCGAACAAATCATCCATCAAGCGGGTCCTTCAACCGCCGGCGCCCTCCCTGCCCGCTCGCGGCTAGGCCGGGCGATAGATCCCAAAGAAGGTTTCCGGGCGCAGCCGCCGGCTCGCGAGGTAATGCAGGTCCATCTGCCAGATCCAGTCGAACACCGCCTTGTCGAGCGGGCTGTCCAAATCGTAATTCGGCCCATACATCGTGTCCAAAAACCGCCGGCTGATGCTGAAGTAGGGAACAAAGTGCAGCGCCCGAAACGAGCGGTCGATCGCCGGCAGAATTTCCTCCGAGCGGATGCATTCCATACCGCCGGCGCTGGTATCGGCCTCCCAGATCTGATCGTCGATCAAGGGCGCCGGGTAGACCGTGTGGTTGAGCCGGAAGCGCGACGGCAGCGCTTGCCAGATCGCGTGCACGACCTGGCGGGTCTCCGGCCACATCAGGTAGCCGTTGCGCGTCACGACGTCGACCGTGATGAAGACGCCGCCCGGCCGCAGCGCCCGGCCGATCTGTTCGAGCAGCCGCTCCAATTCGATCACATGGTGCAGCGCGGCGTGGCAGAACACGACGTCGAACTCGCCTTCCGGCAGCTCGACCGTGTTGAGGTCGGCCTCGGCGAACTCGACCGCGAGGCCGCGCTGGCGCGCCTGTTCGCCGCCGAGCCGCAAGAGGTCGGGGTTGATGTCCATGCAGAGGATCGCGGCGGCCGGGCAGAGCGCCGCGAGATGCAGTTCGATGCCGCCGGGACCCGAGCCGAGCGACAGCATCCGGCTATTCGGCCGCGCCGCAAGCCGCGCCTGCAGGTGCCCCATCAATTCGTCGCCGGTCGCCTGCCGCACCAGCGCGGCGGCGCGGGTTTCCGCCTCGATCCAGGCGCGCGGCACCGGCTGCATCAGGGTCTGCCGGGCGCTCTCCTCCTGGTAGACGCGGCCGTAATGCTCGATCTCCTCGCGCACATGCTCGTTATATTCATCGCTGCCGGGCCGCGGATGATGATGTGCCGGTGCCTCGCTCAACGCCGTCCTCGCCTCCGCTAGAAACACCGCCCCAGCCCCGGCCGGCGCCCCGATCCTATAGCGGAATCCGCGGAAGTTCGATCCCTTCTCGGGGCTCGTGCAGCGCCGCGCGGGTGCTCGTTCGGTTGTCCGCGCGACGCCCGGCGTGCTAGGGTTGCCCGACGGGACGCGCCGGGGGACGCAACGAATCGCCGCGCAGGCTGGTCCTGAGACAGCACGAAGCGGACGCCAGACCATGGTCGGATCGATCGCCGGAGATCCCGGGTCGGCCAGAATCGCCGCCGCCAACGCGGCGAGCGACGCGGGCGACTGGCCGCTCGCGATCAACCTGTGGGAGGCGCTGCGCGCCGAGCACCCGGGCGACAGGCTGTGCTGGAGCAAGGCGGGCGAGGCTTATTGGCGGGCCGGGCTGTTCGGCCAGGCCGACGCGCTTCTCGATCAAGCGACGGCGCTCTTCGCCGACGATTTGTGGCTGGCCCATCAATATGCCTTTGTCGCGCAGCAGGTGGCGGATTGGCCCGAGGCACTGCGCCGCGCCAACGATCTCTTCATGCGGTTTCCCGGCTATGCGATCGGCTACATCCTGCGCGGCGAGGGCTTCCAGGCGCTCGGCCGGCTCGACGACGCCGAGGCCGCGTTCGCCGAGGGGGCGGGCCTCTTTCCGCGCGACGAGTGGACGCTCATTCGCCATGCCGAACTCGCCGAGCACCGGCGGGATTGGCAGGCCGCGCTCGCCCGCTGGCAGGCGATGCTGGCGGTCTTCCCCGAGCACAAGGGGGCGCTGGTTGGGCGTGACCGGGCGCTGCGTTGCCTCGGCCGCCCGGGCGACGCCGAGGCTGCGGTCGAGGGCATTCGCGGCGCCGTCATGCGCGAGCTCGCACAGCTCGGCGTCGCGGCCCGGCTGCCGGAGCGCCTCGCCAACCCGGTGGTCTTTATCGAGATCACCTCGATCTGCAACTTCGCCTGCACCTATTGCGTCTCGCCGATGAAGCTGCGCGACAAGCGGCAGATGTCGCTCGACACCTATCGCCGGGTCGTCGCCGAGATCGCCGAGCTGACCACCAACCCGCTGCGCCTCCACATCGACGGCGAGCCGACCAGCCACCCGCAATTCAAGGAGATGGCGCTGCTGGCCAACGCACACGGCCTGCCGATCGCGCTGGCGACCAACGGCTCGCTGCTCGATCCGAGCTTTCTCGACATCTGGATGGACCCGCTGATCTCGATGTCGACCTTGCCCGAGGAACTCGCCAAGCGGCACAACAAGCTGAATTTCGACCGCTACGTCGAGCGCGTCGCCGACTACGCCGCCGCCTGGGCGCGCTCGCAGTCGCGCCAGAATTTGTTTTTCCAGATCATTCATTATCCGCAAGCGGATGCGGCGGCCGAACTCGCCTACCGCCAGCGCAAGAACGCCTTCCTCACCCAATTCTGCCGGCGCGCCGGGCTTTACGAGAGCTGCAGCGAGGAGAGCTCGGTCGAGGACGAGGATTACCGCTTCCTGCGGCGCGGCCACCCCGGCGGCCTGCATTTCCTGAAACAGCGCGTTTCGATCGGCGGCCTCTACCCGGAGGAGGGCAAGATGCTCGAGCGGCCGCGCGCGACCGCCGGGTTTTGCGACGCGCCGTGGCGCCAGCTGGTGATCCACAGCAACGGCACGCTGGGCGCCTGCTGCGTCGATCTGAGCGGCGGCACCACCTTCGCCAGCGCCGACGAAGCGGCGGCGACGCCGCTCAAGGAGCTCTGGGAATCGGGCCCGCGGATCCGCGCGATGCGCGACGCCTTCGCCCAGGGCCGCGTCGAGCGCGACATCTGCCAGCGCTGCCTCAGCCAGGGCCAGGTGATGTTCCCGCCGACCGCCCAATAGGCGGCGCCCGGGAAAAATTAAATCGTCATTCCCGCGCAGGCGGGAACCCCGGGGCAACCAACTGTCGCTTGCCCTGGACCCCCGCTTGCGCGGGGGTGACGGGACGTGTTTCGATCCCAGCCGATCATACCCATAGGCGGCGCGCGGGGCCGGGTGCGACGCACCAAACGAAAAGCGCGCCCCGTTGCCGAAGGCGCGCTTTCTTTGGTGGGTCGCGGCGCGGCGGGTTACGCCGGCTTGAACAGCACGCCGCCGGTGTTGAGCGTCGTCAGCTCGGCCACCGTGACGCCGGCCAGCGTCAGCACCGAGCCGTCCGGCAGCGTCACGACCGCGCCGCCGGCGCTGTCGGTCGCCGATGCCAGGATGGCGGTATTTCCGCCGGCCGATTCGTTCTGGTAGAACAGCGAATCGTTGGCGCCGGCCGTGGTGGCAAAGCCGGTCACGGTGTCGGTCGCGGTCGACGAGCCCGCGACGCTGTCGAACGTCCCAAAGCGCATCTCGGCGCCCGCGACCGTCGTCGAGTGATCGAACAGGCCGGTGCCGCTCGGGCTGTTCGCGCCGACGCCGATCACGTCGCCGTTGCCGCCCCAGACCGAATCGGCGCCATTGCTGGCGATGATCGTGTCGTTGACGAGGGCCGAATCATGCTGGCCGCCGGAGAACAGGGCAAATGCATTGACCGTCGCGTTGCCGCTGCTGGCCGACAGATCGATCGAATCGCCGACCCCGGTGCCGACATTGAAATTGAGCGTGCTGCTGCCGGTGCCGGTAATCGTGTCGCCGCCGCCGGCGGTGCCGCTGACGTTATTGGCCCCGGCCACCAGCGTAATGCCCATGCCGCCGAGGCTGCCGTCGATCGCGGTCGTACCACTGCCGCCGGTGATCGTACTGCCGCTGGCGCCGATGATGAAGCTGTTGCCGTGATTGGCCGAGAGATCGACCAGGCTGTTGGCGCCGGCATTGACCCCGAGGCTGGCGTTGCCCGCCAGAGCCCGCACCGTTTCGCTGCCCGCGCCCGAGATCGATTCCGAGCCGCTGGCGCCGCCGACCACCGTGTTGGTGAGGCCGACGGCGATCTGCGTGCCGGCGCCGGAGCCGCCGACGATCGAATCGTTGCTGCCGCCCCAGATCGAATCGGTGTTGCTGCCGCCGACGATCGTCTGGCTGCCGCCAATGAGGCCATTGAGGACCTGAACGCCACTGCCGCCCTTCAGCGTGTCGCCCGGCGCGCCGATGACGTTCTGGTTGCCGGAGCCGAGATCGATCAGGGCGGCCGACTGGGCGGACGAGCCGGTCGACGAATCGTTGAGGATGTAATTGCCGGTGCCGAGGACGAGGTGCGGGCCGGTCAGGAAGTTGTTGACCAGCGTGCCGCCGGCGTCGAGGACGCCGTCGGTGAAGCCCGTATCGAGCGCCGGGATCGTGGTCAGCCCCGGCGCGGTGAAGACCTCGATGTTGACCGGCGCCGCCGGGGTTCCCGCCGTGTGCGCCGTCCCGTTATTGATGCCGAGGCCGGCTGCTACAATGGTGCCCGACTGGTCTACCGTGAAGACGAACTGCCCGCCAGTGGGTGATGCCATTCCTGATTACCCCGCCCGGTTTGATACACGAAATGCGGCGCCGACCTGCGGCACCAGCCTTAAGCGGATGATAGCCGCTGATGGTTAGAAGTTCATGTCTCGAATGGCCGCGAGATGTTTCAATTTGATACAGCTTGTTGCAGGCTGAGGCAGCGCTGGCCGAGCCCGCGCTCAGGACCCGGTAAGGGCCTGCCGCGGTCCGACCTCGCCGACCAGCCGCGGCCCGCGCAACGCGGCCAGCTTGGCTTGCGCCGGGGCATGCCCCTGGCTCGCCGCCATCTCGTACCAGCGCTGCGCCGCCTCGAGATCGGCCGCCGCCCCGAGGCCCACCGCGTAGAGATCGCCAAGCACGGTCTGCGCCTCGGGCATGCCCTGCTCGGCGGCCTTGGCGTACCATTGCAGCGCCGCATCGGTATCGCGCGCGACGCCGTCGCCGCGAAACAGCATGACCGCGAGATTGAACTGCGCGACCCGCTCGCCCTGCTCGGCGGCGCGGCGATACCATAGCGTGCCCTCGGCAAGATCGCGGGGCACGCCTTGCCCGGTGCAGTACATGACGCCGAGCTGGAATTGCGCGGCGGCGTGCCCGGCTTCGGCCGCCTTGCGGTACCAGGATGCCGCCGCCGCCGCGTCGGGCGGGCCCCAGGCGCCGGCCAGCGAGTTGTGAGCAACAATGAGCTGCGCGGCGACAACCCCCGCTTCGGCCGCCGCGCGGTAGCAGCGCGCCGCCTCGGCCGGGTTGGGGGCCGAACCGCCGCTCGCGTGGAAATGCCCGAGCTGCAGCAGGGCCGGCCCGTAGCCGCGCTCGCCGGCGCGGCGCAGCAGCGCTTCGGCCGCTGCCGGGTCGCGCGCGACGCCGCTGCCGCGCAAATGGAGGATCGCCAGCGTCGTCTCGGCTTCGGCTTCGCCCGCCGCGGCGGCCCGCTGCAGCCATTCCGCCGCGAGCTGTGCGTCCTGCGGCACGCCCTCGCCGCTGAGATAAAGCTGGCCGAGCTTGTTTTGCGCCACCGCGAGACCGCGCTCGGCGGCGCGGGCGAGCCACGAAGCGGCCTTTTGCGGATCGCGCTCGACGCCGCTGCCGTTGAGATAGAACACCGCGATGTTGAATTGCGCCGAGAGGTGGCCCTGTTCGGCGGCCCGCTCGAACCACCGCGCCGCGTCCTCGACCCGCGCCGGCACGCCCTCGCCGCGCGCGTGCAGCGCGCCGATCGCAAACTGCGCCTCGACCTCGCCGGCGTCGGCCGCGGCGCGGTACCACAGCGCGCCCTCGACCTGGCTCGGGGTCTCGCCCTGACCGGCGGTGTGCATCCGCGCCAGCGCGAGCATCGCCGGCGTATACTGCGCGCGCGCCGCCTGGCGCAGCCGGGTTTCCGCCATGATCAGGTTTTGCGCCACCCCGTCGCCCGACAGCTGGTGCATCGCCAACTGGTAGAGCGCCCGTAAATTGCCGCTGTCGGCCGCCTGCTGAAAGAGCGCCACCGCGCGGGCCGGGTCGCGCGCCACGCCCTGCCCGGAATCGCACATCAGGGCCAGCGCGACCTGCGCATCGACGTTGCCGCGCGCCGCCGCCCGCTCGTACCAGCCGGCCGCGGCCGGCAAATCGATTTCGACGCCAAAGCCGTTGGCATGGATGACGCCGAGGCCGAGTTCGCCGGCCGAATTGCCCTGCTCGGCAGCGGCGGCGTACCAGCGCCGCGCCTCGGCGTAATCGATCTCGCAGCCGAGACCGCGGGCATACATCAGCGCGAGGTTGGCCTGGGCGCCGGCGTGGCCCTGCTCGGCGGCGGCGCGACACCAGCGCAGCGCTTCCTCGGGGTCGGCGGCGACCGCGATGCCGTTGGGAAAGAGCAGCTCGCGGTTGCGCTCGGCGATCTCCTTGTCGACCGCGGCCGCCTTGTTGAACCACGCCCCGCTGCCGCCGGCGGTCTGGCCGCCGCGCATATAGGCCAGGCTCAATTGATGCTGGGCCTCGGCGTGGCCCTGCTCGGCGGCTTGCCGCCACGCGACGGCCGCATCGCTGAGGCTGCCGATGACCCCCTCGCCGCGGGCATACAGGAGGCCGAGGCGGAACAGCCCCTCGGCGTCGCCGCCCGCGGCCGCCTTGGCAAAAGCGCGAAACGCCTTTTTGAAGTCGCCCCTGGCGTAGGCGGCGAGCCCGCTCGCCACCAGCCGCCCGGTGGCCCCCGATCGAGCGGCGAGGAGCGCGCGCGCCGCCTTAAGGCTCACGCATCGCCTCGTTCATGCCGCGCAGCGCGCCGTTGACGATGTACATCAGAACCGAGCGGGTCCCGATATGCACGTCGGCCGACAGCGTCATGCCGGGGATCAGGCGAAAATTCGCCGGCACGTTGCGCAGCGCGACGTCGGTCAGGGCGACCCTGACCTTGTAGTAGGGCGGCACCGCCTGGCCGGTGTTGGGGTCGGTGCTGAAGGCGCCCTCGCTGATCCAGCGCACCGACCCGTCGGCCATGCCGTGCTCGATGTAGTTGAAGGCGTCGAGCTTGAGCTTCACCGGGTCGCCGACGCGGACGAACCCGACATCGCGCGGCGACATCCATATTTCCGCCTCGACCGGCGAGCGCATCGGCGCCAGGTAGAGCAGCGGGTCGCCCTCCTTCAGCACCGAGCCGACCGACAGCTTGACCATCTGCAGCACCACCGCATCCTCGGGCGCGACGAGGTGCACGAGGTCCTTGTGCCGGGTCGCCTTTTCGAGCTGCTGCAGGGCGGTATCGCGCTGGTTGCGGGCGGTCACCAACTCCTGGCTGGTCTGGGCGAACCACTGCTCGGTGAAGGCGTCGCGATTGGCGATCGTCGCCTCGAGCTGGTGACGGCTCTCAAGGAGGCTGTTCTTGTCGAATTCGACGCTGCGCAACAATTCGGTCTTCTGGTCGGTCGCCGCCAACAGGTTGAGGCGGCTGCCGACTTGCGCCGCCGCCAGCGTCGCCCGCATCGCCTCGACTTCCTTGGCGATCTGGGCGCGGTCGACATAGCGCGCCGAATCGTTGGCGAACTTGGTGACGGTCGCGGTCTGCTGCGCGATCTGTTCGTTATAGGCGTGCAGCTGGCCGTTGAACTGGCCCTGGCGCTGCTGGTAGAGCGCCTGTTGCAGCTGGGCGTAGCGGGCGGCGGCCGGATCGGCGTTCGGCGCCGGCGCGTAGGTCTGATGCGCGAGTTCGGCTTCGCAGCGCGCGATCTGCGCATCGAGGCTGGCGACCTGCAGCTTCAAGGCGTCGACATCGGCGGCGGCGAAGGTCGGATCGAGCGTCGCAAGTACGTCGCCGGCGGCGACCCGCTGGCCCTCGCGCACGTCGATCGTCTTGATGATCGAGGGGTCGAGCGCCTGCACTACGACGGTCGGCTCGGTCGTCACGATCTGCGCCGAAATGCTCGTCACGACGCGGTCGAGCCGGGTCACCAGCGACAGCAGGACAAGCGCGACGACGAAGGCGCCCAGCACATAGATCAGCGAGCGCACGCCGCGCGGTTCGGGGGCCTCGAGGATCTCGGCGGTTTCCGATTGAAACAGCCGGACGATCTTCTCGGCCGCCGGGTCACTGCGCTGCGTTTGGGCGGAGCGGAATGATTTCATGCGATGAGGGCCTGGCGTGGAGGTGCCGGTGCTGCAGGTGCCACAGGCCGGCGTAGATGTCGCACCGCTCGAGCAGCTCCTCGTGCCGGCCGACGTCGTACACCGCGCCGCGTTCCAGCACCATGATCGCGTCGGCGGCAACCAGGGCCGACAGGCGGTGCGAGATGATGATCAGCGTGCGCCCCTGGGCGATGCGCAGCAGATTGGCGTTGACGATCGCTTCGCTGTCGGCGTCGAGCGCGCTGGTCGCCTCGTCGAGCATCAGGATGCGCGGGTTGCCCATCAGGGCGCGGGCGATCGCGAGGCGCTGGCGCTGGCCGCCCGAGAGGTTGCTCGAACCTTCCTGGATGAAGGTCTCGTAGCCGGCCGGCAGCAATTCGATGAATTCCTCGGCCCCGGCCAGCCGCGCCGCCTGGACCACCTCTTCGAAGGTCGCGTCGGGCTTGGCGGCGGCGATCGTGTCGCGGATCGAGCCGCGAAACAGGAAATTCTCCTGCATCACGACGCCGAGGCTCGAGCGCAGGTGATCGACGTCGATCTCGCGCAGGTCGTTGCCGTCGATCTTGATCAGGCCCTGGTAGCTGCTGTGCAGCGCCTGCAGCAGCCGGGTCACGGTGGTCTTGCCCGAGCCGCTGCGCCCGACCACGCCGAAGATCGTGCCCTCGGGGATCGCGAAGGAGACCCGGTCGAGGGCCGGCGAGGTCGCGCCCGGATAGCGGAAGGTCACCTCGTTGAATTCGACGCGGCCGGCAAAGGGGGTGCGAATGCCGCGGCCCGAGCGGCCGGCCTCCGGGTCCTGGTTGACGACCTTGGCGACCAGCGCGATCGCCGAGCGCGCCTCGTCGATCTGGACGATGCCCTGGGCCGCCTGCACGACCGGCATCGTCACCCGTTGCGACATGATCATGAAGGCGAAGATCGCGCCGATGTACATCGTGTCGTGGTTGACCAGCGCGAGGTAGACCGCGACCGCGACGATCCCCTGCGTCATCAGGATCTGCGGCGGATGCACGATGGTCTGGATCAGGTTGGTGGTGCACCCCTCGTCGAAGCGGCGCTTGGCCACCCGGGCGACGTGCACGTCGAATTCGTGGCGCTGGCGGGCGTCGAGCGCCAGCGACTTGATCGCGCGGATGCCGTGCACCGCCTCGACCAGAAAGGTGCCGCGCAGGGTCTCCGCCTGCACCGACAGGCCGACCTTGCGCCGCACCGTCGGCAGCATCACCACCAGCCAGATGCAGATCAACAGGCACAGCCCCAAGACCACCGCCGTCATGATCGTGCTGAACATGAACATGATCGGCAGAAAGATCACGATGACGAAAGAATCCAGCATCGTGCCAAACAGTTGGCCGGTCAGAAATGTCCGGACCCGATAGATTTCGTACATGTCATGGATGACTTCGCCGGTCGGGGTCCGCTCGAAGAAGTCGATCGGCAGGTTCAACACCTTGTTGAACATGTGGGTCCAGATCTTGACGTCGACCCGCGAGACGATAAAGACGATCAGATATCGTCGCAGATAGCCGAATACCGTTTCGAAAACGAGGAGGATCGCGAAGGCGATGCACAGCATCGTGAACGTGCTGAGGCTGCCGTAATAGAGCACGCGGTCGATCATCACGCGCCAGAAGACGACCGGCGATATCGCCAGCAAGCCCATCAGCACGGCGCAAACGCCGAGGTCGCGCACCACCCGCTTGTCGCGCAGCAATTGCCCGACCACCCAGCCGATCCCGAACGGCCGGTCTTCGTCGCGCAGCCGGTAGTCGCGCTTGACGAGGACCACCTGGCCGTCCCAGGCGGCGCTAAAGCGCGCCTCGTCGAGCAGGATCGGGGCGTCCGGGTCGCCGTTGGGATCGCGCAGCACGACAACCGGCGGCCAGCCGTGCAGCCTGGTTTCGGTGCGCAGCAGCACCATCGCGGCGCCGTTGCGCAACACGACAATCGAGGGCAGCGCGCGGCCCATGTTGAAGAGGTCGCTCCAGCGCAGCCGCGTCGCGCTGGCGCGCAGCCCGGACGCCCGGGCGATGCGCAGCAATTCGGCGAGCGACGCGTCGCCCGCCGTCAACTGGTGGTCGCGGACCAGCTGCGCCACCGACAGGTGCACCCCGCGGTGCCGCGCGACGATGACCAGGCTGCCGAGCAGGGAGCCGGTCGCGTTCTCACTCTCGTCGAGCAACACGAGGTCGGATGGTTCGTTCAGCGCCACGCTCACGGTCTCACCATCTCGTCTTGCTCATGGTTTCGCGCTCCGCGGCAAGCCCGACGGCGCGACGATCGCCGGTCAGGCGCTGCGCGCCCGCAGCGGCGGATCGGCATACTGCGCCGCGACCAGCGGCCCCACTGAAACCTCTGCGACAAAGACGTAGCCGCGGCGGAATTCGGTCTTGATCAGGCGCTGTCCGACGGGACCGCCGGCGGCGCCGATTTTCTTGCGCAGCCGGGTAACGATGACGTCGATCGCGCGGTCGCTGTTCGGCCGGCGCGGGCCGTAGAGCGCCTCGGCGAGGTCGTTGCGGCTGCACAGCGTCCACGGGTTGTTGACAAAATGCACCAGCACCCGGTTTTCCGATGTCGTGAGCTTGGTCGCCGAGCCGTCGGTGCCGATCAGCAGGTTCTCGTGCGGATAGAGCGTCATCGCGGAAAAGTGGATCGGCTGGCTCGGGCTCGGCTCGGCGGCGGGCGGGCCGGGCGAATTCTGCGACAGCTGGATGATCTGCTGCACGGTCTGGTTCAGCTGCATGATATCGACCGGCGCCTGCATGCATTCGGCGGCGCCCGCCAGGCAATATTCGCGCATCAGCGGGTCCTCGACCCCGCACACCACCAGGATCGGCACGCCGCTGCGCCGCCGGATCTTGAGGATCGTGGCGATCCCATTGCCCGCGGAACCGGTCAGGTCGAGGACGACAACATCGGGATTGTGCTGTCGCACGACGTTAAAGAAACGCGTTTCGACGTCGGCCGCGGTTCCTGCGTCCGCCGCTCCGGGAATCGATAAGTCTTCCCGCGCGACAACTATGGTCGATGCTCCCATAGCCCCCTGTCAGTGTGCAAAGTGGTGGATGCGAAGGTGCCCGCCCCGCACAGCAAGTTACAGGTCTGAAAGGCGCTGTGCAAGCCGTTGAGAAAGCAATGTTGCGGTAACCATAGAGGCCGGCGCGCGGCGCTCACCTTACGGCTATTGCGATTGATCGCGCCGGTGACGCGCGATGCGAAGTAGCGCGCGATAAAGGAGAGGCCAGTGTTCTGTTTCATAATTCCTTTGAGGCGGCGGTGCCGCTGGTTCCTCCCGGTTCAGCGCCGCCGCGGCGAGGCTTCGTTGGCCAAGGGCGAGGTGATGTCGGCAAACGATACCGCGAGCGAAGTGCGCACGTCGATCACCGTCGGCACCCGGGCCGCCAAGGCTTCCTGCAAGGCCGGGGCCAACCCCGCGGGGTCCTCGACCCGCTGGCCGTTGCAGCCCATCGCGCGGGCGATCGCGGCAAAATCGAAATCGTTGAATTCGGCGGCAAACGGCCCCGAACCGTGCAGCACCCAGCCGAGCGCCTTGTTGTTAAACACCACGACGGTGATCGGGATGTCGTGCTCCAGCGCCGTCATCAGCCCGTTCATCGTCATCGCGAAGCCGCCGTCGCCGCACACCGCGACGACCGGCCGCTCGGGATGCACGAGCTTCGCAGCCAGCGCCGCCGGAATGGCGAACCCCATCGGCCCCGACCCGGCCGCCTGAAGAAAGCCGCCCGCCGCCTTGGTTTGATAAAAATGCGTCATCAGGATGCGGTTCTCGCCGGCGTCGCAGGTGACGATCGCACCCTGCGGCAGGGTGCGCATCAATTCGCCGATGACCCGCTGCGGCAGGATCGGCTGGTCGTCAGCTGTATAGCTTGCCCCATTAAAGAAACCTTTATTTTCGCGATGTCGCGCGACCCGGCGAATCGCTGCGTCGCCGCGTTGCCCGGCGCGCGGCCGCACCGCCTCGCAAAGCTGCGCGAGCGCCTGCGCCGCGTCGCCCAGAACGACCGTCTCGGCCGGGAAGTTCCACGACGCATGGCGCGGCTCGATGTCGATCTGCACGAAATGCTGCCGCGTCGGGTCCAAGAGCTTGGTATTTTCCCAGGCGGTGTCGCTCGGGCTGAGCTTGGAACCGACCACCAGCACGAGGTCGGCTTCGCCGAGGCAAGCATTGGCGGCCGGCGTGCCGAACGTGCCGAAGACGCCCAGCGCCAGGGGGTGCGTCTCGGCAAAGCAGCCCTTGCCGGCCGCCGTCGTCGCCACCGGCAGCCCGGCCAGTTCGGCGAGCTCGCGCAGTTCCTCGTAGGCCTGCGCGATGCGCACGCCGTTGCCGGCGACGATGACCGGCCGCTCGGCCGCCAGAATGCGCTCGGCCGCCGCTGCGATCTGCCCGGGGTCGGCCGGCGATGGGGCGGGCGGCAGATAAAAGCGGGTCGGATAGAGCACCGGCTGCGAGTCGGGCGCGACCGAGCCCGCCAAGGCGTCGTGGCTGAACAACACCGCCACCGGCCCCGGCTGCCCGGCCATCGCGTGCTTGATCGCGAGTTGGGTCGCCTGCACCGCGGCGATCGGCTCCTGCGCCTGCATGACCTGCTTAGTAACGCCGCCGAAGGCGCGGCGCGCGTCCCAGCTGCCATAGTCGCCGGTCGCCTGCTGGTAGGGCGCGTGCAGGCTGAAGCGCGGCGCGTCGCTGAAATCTGTGAGGAGCAGCATCGGCGAACTCGAAAGGAAGGCTTCGAGCGTGCCAATGAGGCCGTTGCCGAGCACCCACGGCCCCTGCCCGAGCATGACGCCGGGCCGCCGGGTCAGCCGGCCGTAAACCTCGGCCATCACCCCGGCCAACGATTCCTCGCGCACCGTCACCATGCGCACCTGGTTCTGCACCTGGCTGAGGCCGGAAACGATGCGGCCGGTATGACCGCCGGAGATGCCGAAAACGTATTCGATGCCGGCTTCCGCCAGGACGCGCGCCACCAGCACGCGGGCCGGCAGCTCCTCGCTGAGCATCCGCTCGATCGGCATATCGCCTCCCCCCTGCGATTTGCGGCCAGCTTGCCCCGGACCGCCCCCGCGACACAACCTATGCCAGGGGGTTATACGCCCTTTTGAGGGGCGAGCGTCCCCAGGCCGCTGGCGCCGTCCGGCGCCGGGCGCCCGGCGGGATGACCCAGTGGGATGACCCGGTGGGATGACAACTTGGTCAGGCTGCGCGATGCTGCGCCGCGCCCACCTCGAGGAGCCGCCGATGCCGCCGATGTTGACGACCCAGCCCTTCCCCGCCGGGGGATACCGCTTCATGCCCTACCAGTTCCAGTATTCGGGCGGGGTGGTGGCGGAGCCCGGGTTCCGCATCGAGCGGGCGCGCTTCGCCCGGCTGCTGCCGCTGGCCCAGGGCTTCGACGCGGTGGAAGCGCACCTCGCCCGGCTCGGCCGGCCGCCGACCGCGTTCTGCGCCTGCGAATTGCGCTCGCCGGCGCAATTCAGCGAGGCCGGGTTCATCGCGTTCAACCGCCGCTATGTCGAGCGCCTGGCGAAGTGGGGCTCCTTCCGCGACGAGGTAAACCCGGTCGCCCGCTCGAACGTCTGTCCGGAGATCGATCCGCCGGCCGAGCCCTCGTTCTACGCGTTCAGCTACACCGTGCCCAGCGATGGCGGCGGCCCACCCGGTGGCTTTGTCGCGGCCGGCAGCGGGGAGGCGCGCGACGGCGCCGGCGGCTATGCCGAGCGCATCGTCGCGCTCGGCGACCAGTCGCCCGCCGGCATGCGGGCGAAGGCGCGCTGCGTCCTCGACATCATGGAAGCGCGCATGGCGGCGCTCGGCGTCGGCTGGGCCGAAGTGACCGGCACCCAGCTTTACACGGTCTTCGACATCCACTCCTTCCTCGCCGACGAATTTGTCCGGCGCGGCGCGACCGCTGGTGGCCTCACCTGGCACTATGCGCGCCCGCCGGTCGAGGGCCTCGATTTCGAGGTCGATTTGCGCGGCCTCAGCCGCGAAATCGTGCTGTAGCGTCTTCTGGCGCAGGATCGGTCGGGGTTCGCTCGCCCCCCATGGTTTCCCCCATATCCGTCCATCCCGGCGCAGGCCGGGACCCATGCTTCAGCCATCGCGGCCGTCCACACATGGGTCCCGGCCTGCGCCGGGATGGACGGAGAGGGGGTTGCTCGATCGGCAAAACCTCGGAATCGGGACGCTAGCGCTTCGCCTCCCACTCGGCGCCGCGGGCGGCGAAGGCGGCTTCCCAGTGCTGGCCGTCGAACAGGCGGCGCGGCTGCATCATGGCCGGGTCGTAGTCGTCGAGGCAGCGAGCGTTGACGCTGTAGTTTTCGGGGTCGGAGCGCGGCTGGTAGAAGGCGTGGATGCCGCAATGCCGGCAGAAAGTGTGCTTGGCGGTGCCGCTGCCGAACAGGTAGGTTGTCATCGCGTCGGCGCCGCTGAGGATTTCGAGCCGGTCGCGGTGCACCGGCAGGTGCAGGATGCCCTTCTTGGTGCAGATCGAGCAGTTGCACTCGCCGATCGCGGTTTCGTCGAGATCGACCGCGATGCGAAAGCGCACCCGGCCGCAATGGCAGCCGCCCTCGTAATTTCGCAACATCGGGTGATCCTTTTAGCTATCGCATCCGCCTGAGCCATAGGACGCCACACAAACCGGCCGCCGACAACAGCGCCATGAAGGGATAGGCCTGTCCGCCATAGGCCGCGTAGAGCGCCCCGGCGGCGAGCATCACGAGGCCGCTGCCAAACCCGGCCGACAGCGCCGCGTAGAGCGATTGCGCGCTGGCCGCCGCCCCCGCGGGCACATTGCGCGCCATGAAATGCATCGCCCCCAGATGGCTCGCGCCAAAGGTCAGCGCGTGCAGCAATTGCAGCGCCGCCGCCGCGGCGAGCCCGGGCGCGACGCCCATCAGGCTCCAGCGCACGATGCCGGCGGCGCCGCCCAGCGCCATCAGCCCCAACGGCCCGAGCCGGGCAACCAGCGGCGCGCTGAACCAGAAGAGCGCGATCTCGGCCGCGACCCCCTCGGCCCACAAGGCGCCGATCACCGGGTCGGCGAAGCCGAGCCGGCGCCAATAAAGCGTGCCGAAGCCGTAATAGAGCTGGTGGCTCGCCTGCAGCGCCGCCGCGCTGACGACGAAGAGCCAGAAGCGGCGGTCGGCGGCGAGCCGCCCGAGCGCGGCCCAGCGGGCGCGCCCAGCGGCGGGCGATTGCGGCGGCGAGCGGATCGCGATGCAGGCGGCGAGGAGCCCCGCCGAGGCCGCCAGCACCAGCAGCAATACCGGCCATCCCGCGGCGCCGCCGGGCGGCGCCAGCGCCAGCACCCCGCCGCTGCCGATCGCCGCGACGATAAAGCTGATCGAGCCCCACACCCGCACCCGGCCGTAATCGAGGCCGTCGCGGTGCACCGCCGCCAGCGTGATGCTGTCGCCCAAGGGCATCAGCGCCGATTGCGCGGCGCCGCCGGCGAGGTTGAGCGCCAGGATCGCCCAGAACCCGGCGACCGGCCACAGCCCCGCATAGGCGGCCCAAGATATCACCGCCAGCGCGATCATCACGCCGCGGCGCCGCCCGAGCCGGTCGGCGATGGCTCCCAGCGCCGGGGTGGCGACCACCTTGGCCCAGATCGCGGCGGCGAACACCGTCGCGATCTGCCGCGCGTCGAGCCCGCGCCCGGCCAGCCACAAGGGCCAGAACGGCAGCTGGATGCCGACCACCAGGAAGCTCGCGGCGTAGAAGGTGGCGAGCCGGGCGGCTAGCCCTCTCGTTGCTGCGGCATCTCCCATATCGTCATCCGCGTTGGCCTCGACGACGCCCGGTTTCGTGCTTATGTCGCGGGCGTGCTGTTTACCCTGAACCAGGTCACCCTCAACCAGGCAAGCGCGCTCGTCTCGGTGGTCATCATCGACGTCGTGCTCGCCGGCGACAATGCGATCGTCGTCGCCATGGCGGCCGCCGCGCTGCCGGAAGCGCGCCGCCGCCGCGCCATCGCGCTCGCGGTCGGCGCGGCGACCGTGCTGCGGGTGCTTTTCGCCTTCGTCGCGGTGGCGCTGCTGCAGACCGCCACCGGCATGACGCTGGCCGGCGGCCTCCTGCTCCTATGGGTCGCCTGGAAGATGTACCGCGAGATCCGCGACGCCGACCTGGTGGCCAGCGCTGCCGGCGGCGCGCTCAAGGCGCGGCGGCGCGAGAAGACGCAGGCGCAGGCCTTGACCCAGATCGTCCTCGCCGACCTCTCGATGTCGCTCGACAACGTGCTGGCGGTCGCCGGGGTGGCCCGCGACCACCCCTATGTCCTCGCGCTCGGGCTGATCCTGTCGGTAGCGCTGATGGGCGTCGCCTCGACCTACATCGCCAAGCTGCTCGACCGGTTTTTCTGGATCTCGTGGGTCGGCCTCGGCATCGTCACCTTCATCGCGCTGCGCATGGTGTGGGAAGGCTCGGCGCAAATCCTGCAGCACACCGCCGCGCTCCACTTCGGCGCCTCATAGCGCCGGGCGCGGCGCTTCGAGGACCAGCTGCGTCTGGGTGACGAGCGCGACGAGGCGGCCCTCTTCGGTGGCGATGCGGGTCTGCCACACCTGGGTGCGGCGGCCGCGATGCAAGGGCGTCGCCTCGCCGGTGAGGCGCGTCCCGAGCGGCGCCGCGGCGATGAAATTGGTTTTGCTCTCGATGGTCGTCGTGCCCGCCCCTTCCCTTAGGTTGAGGATCGTGCCGGTGGCGCCGAGCGTATCGGCGAAGGCCATGATCGCGCCGCCGTGCAGCACCGCCGGGCGGGTGCACAGATCCTCGCGCACCACCATCTCGGCGACCACCTTCTCGGGCGACGCCGCGACGAATTCGATGCCGAGGAGCGCGGCAAACGGCAGCATCTGTTCGCGGATTCGGGTGAGAGCGTCCATCCTATGACCCCCGTTGTCAGCCCCGTGGTTGGCGAAGCGCTTGCGGCGCCGGCCTCGGACATTGTTTTATCGCGGGCGATTATCGGCAAGGACCCGGCGATTGACCAACCCGATCGAAGGCCCCAGCGCCTGGCAGCGCGGCCAACTGCGCCCCGAACACTACCGGATCGCGCTGCCCGACGCCTGTCTCGAGGAAATCCGCCGCGCCGCCGACGAGCTGCGCCAATTCCCGCTGCCGACGATCGTGCGCCGGCCGAACGAATTCGACCTGCCGGCCTGCCGCGCCGCGATGGCCGAGGTGCGCTGCATCCTCGATTACGGCGTGCGCTTTGCGATTGTCGACCGCCTGCCGCTCGACGAAATCGGCGCCGACGCGGCGATCGCGATTTATTGGCTCTTGTCCTCGCTGGTCGCGCGGCCGGTGGCGCAGAGCCTCGACGGAAGGCTCGTCTACGATGTGCTCGACACCGGCCGCGCCGCCTTGCCCGGCTCCGGGGTGCGGCCGGACCAGACCAATATCGAGCTCAAGTTCCACACCGATAATTCCTACAATCAGGCACCCCCCGAATACGTCGTGCTGCTCTGCCTGCGCCAGGCGCGCGCGGGCGGGCACAGCCGGGTGGCGAGCTTTCACACCCTCTACAACGCGCTCCTGGCGCGCCGGCCGGAAATCCTGCCGCGGCTTTACCTTCCGTTCCGCTTCGACCGCCAGCGCGAGTTTCACGCCGGCGAGGAGCCGGTATTCGCGGCGCCCGTTTTCACCGCCGGCGAGGAATTGCGCGCCCGCTTCAGCGCCCACCAGATCCGCGGCGGCTACGCGCTGACCGGAGAGCCGCTCGACGAGGAGGGCGCGAGCGCGCTGGCCGCCCTCCTCGACGTCTTCGAGGACGAAACCCTGTCGGCCGATTTCGACCTCGAACCGGGGCAGCTGCAATTCGTCGACAACCGGGTCCTGGGGCACGCCCGCACCGAGTTCGCCGATTTCCCCGAGCCCGAGCGCCGCCGCCATCTCGTCCGCCTGTGGCTGCGCGACCATGGCCGGCGCGCCTATCCCGGCTGAGGCGCGCCGCCGCGAGGAGATGCGATGACCGAGACTGCGATGGCCGAGACGCGCCCCACCAACATCGACATCGCCGCCGCGCTCGCCGAGGCGCAGGAGGATTACCGTGCGCGCAACCCCAAAAGCCTGGCGCAATACGAGGCGGCGTGCCGCTCGCTGCCCGGCGGCAACACCCGTCATTCGATCTTCGCCGAGCCCTTTCCGCTGACCATGGTGAAGGGCGAGGGTTCGCATTTGTGGGATTTAGACGGCCACGAATACGTCGATTTCCTCAGCGAGTTCACCGCCGGGCTCTATGGCCACTCGCACCCGGCGATCCGGGAGGCGGTCGACCGCGCGCTCGACAACGGCTGGAACCTCGGCGCACAGGGACCGGCCGAGGCGCGCTTTGCCGCGGCGATCTGCGCCCGCTTTCCGGCGATCGAACTGGTGCGCTTCACCAACAGCGGCACCGAAGCGAATTTGATGGCGGTGAGCCTCGCGCGGGCGTTGACCGGCCGCGACAAGATCCTCGTCTTCAAGGGCGGCTATCACGGCGGCGTCTTCTACTTTCGCGGCAAGGGCAGCAAGGTCAACGCGCCGTTCGAGTTCCTCCTCGGCGACTACAACGACATCGCCGGCGCCCGCGCGCTGGTCGCGCCGCACGCGCACGACCTCGCGGCGATCCTCGTCGAGCCGATGCTCGGCGGCAGCGGCTGCATCCCGGGAACCCCGGAGTTTCTCGCCGATCTGCGCGCGCTGGCGAGCGAAACCGGCGCCATCCTCATTTTCGACGAGGTGATGACCTCGCGCCTCGCGCCGGGCGGCTTGCAGCAGGTGCACGGCATCGCCCCCGACATGACGACGCTGGGGAAATACGTCGGCGGCGGCATGAGCTTTGGCGCGTTCGGCGGCAAGGCCGAGCTGATGGAATGGTTCGATCCGCGCCGCGAGGGCGGCTTCCAGCACGCCGGCACCTTCAACAACAACGTCCTGACGATGGCGGCCGGGCTCGCCGGGCTGACCGAAATCTATACGCCCGAGCGCGCAGTCGCCCTCAACCGCTTCGGCGACGGCTTGCGCGAGCGGCTCAACGCGATTGTGCGGCGCCGCGGCGTCGCGATGCAGTTCACCGGCATCGGCTCGATGATCGGGGTGCACATGACCGACGCGCCGATCCGCAACGCGGCCGACGCGGCCAAGGGTGACGCGGCGCTGCTCGATCTCTTTTATTTCGATCTCCTGGCGCGCGGCATCTGGATTGCGAAGCGCGGGATGATGGCCCTGTCGATCGCGCTCGACGACGCCGACGCCGACAAGCTGGTCGCCGCGGTCCAGGAGTTCGTCGACACGCGGGCGCCGCTGTTCACGTAAAACCCCCTCTCCCCCAACGGGGGAGAGGGTTGGGGTGAGGGGCAGACGCCGCACTCGCCTCGCAGACCCTCACCCGGCGGTCGCTGACGCGCCCGCCACCCTCTCCCGCGATGCGGGAGAGGGGCTTGTGCGATGGAGCTATGAATGACCGAAGCTCGCGCCAACCACCGGGTCGCGTATTTTAATGGAAAGATCGTGCCGGAGCGCGAGGTGGTGCTGCCGTTCCGCGACCGCGGCTTCAAGTATGGCGACGCCGCCTTCGACATGACCCGCACCTTCCGCGGAAGGCCGTTCAAGCTCGCCGAGCATATCGAGCGCTTCTACCGCTCGCTGCGCTATCTGCGGATCGACCCCGGGCTCAGCCCGGCCGCGATGATCGCGGCGAGCGAGGAGGTGCTCGAGCGCAACCGCCATTTCCTGACCCCCGACACCGATTACTGGCTCGGCCAGCGCGTCTCGCGCGGGGTCGACGCGGTCGGCGACGAGGGCTGGGAGCACACCGGCCCCAACGTCATCGTCGAATGCGTGCCGCTGCCCTTGAAGGCGCGGGCGCGCCTCTTCCGCGACGGCATCGACATCGTCGTGCCGGCGACCCGGCGGGTGGCGCCCGAGGCGCTCAGCCCGCGCGCCAAGACGCACAATTACCTCAACCTGATCCTCGCCGATTTCGAAGCGAAGGCGCAGGACAAGGAGGCGTGGTCGGTGCTGCTCGACGCCGAAGGGCACCTCGCCGAGGGCATCGGCAGCAACATCTTCGTGGTGCGCGACGGCGCGGTGGCGACGCCCAACGCGCGCTGGGTGCTGCCCGGGGTCAGCCGCGCCACGGTGATGGCGCTGTGCGACGAGGTCGGCATCGCCTGCCGCGAGAGCGACCTCGATCTTTACGATGCGACGACCGCCGACGAAATCTTCATGACCTCGACCAGCCTGTGCGTCTGCCCGGTCCGCAGCATCGCCGGACGCGCGCTACCGGCCCCGATACCGGGGCCGGTGACGCAACGGATTACCGAAGCCTACGCGCGGCTCGTCGATTGCGACTTCGTCGCGCAGTACCGGAGCCACCTGGGCTGACGAGCCCGCAGCCGGCTTGGCGGGCGAGCCGAGGCTGCGCCCGCCACTCTTAAACCAGGCTTACTTCCCGCTCGGACGCGGACCCTCCGCTGGCGCGGGGGCCGGCATCGGGGCCATCGGGGCCGGGGCCATCGGGGCCGGCGCCGCTGATTCCGGGGCGGCCTTATGATGCACCACGTGATGGTGCACATGGTGCACGACGTGATGATGCACGACGTGCCGGTGGTGCCGGTGAGCGTAATGCTTGTGCATCATCGGCGCGGGCGCCACCATTGGCGCTTCAGGCGGCGGTGCCGGGGCGGCCATCGGCGGCGGCGGCGGTGGGGGTGCCGGCGGCGGCGGCGACGGCGAACAGGCGGCGAGCAGCGCCACGGCGGCGGCGACAAACAGCGGTTGAGCTAACTTGACCACGACCCTCTCCCCAGTTGGGCAGCACCATATGACAATAACGTGCACATAGCACTTCCGTTCATTCGACTAAAGCGGCGAGTTGGATTTTCCTGAAGGTTGTTGACGGCTGCGTCGTTTTCGCGCTGCGGCTGCCCCGGAAACCGGCGGGAATCCCGGCCGCCGGGCGAATCGCTCAGCCGGCGCGAGCACCGAAGCGCAGGCGGTAGTTAGCCGCGATTGTCGGGGGTCCGTCAACCGCGACGATATCGCGGCCTATGAGATCGATCAGGTGCGCCAGCACCGAGCGGCCGGCGGCCGGGCGCAACGCCGGGTCGAGCCCGACATAGAGCCGCCCGACGATCGCCTCGATCGTCTCGCAGCCCGCTTTCAGGCACTCGCGGATGCCGGCCTCGCGCTCGCGGCGATGCGCGATAAAGGCGCGGACATGGCGCTGGGGCTCAGTGATCGCCGGGCCGTGGGTCGGCCAATAGACGCTGTCGGGGCGCGCCAGCAGCTTGTCGAGCGAGGCCATGTAGGCCGCCATGTCGCCGTCGGGCGGAGCGATGACGCTGGTCGACCAGCCCATCACATGGTCGCCCGAAAACAAAATCCCGGCATCGGGCAGCGCGAAGCACAAATGGTTCGAGGTGTGGCCCGGCGTGTGCACCGCCGCGAAGCGCCAGTTGCCGCCGGCAATCTCGTCGCCGTCATGCACGACGACATCCGGGACGAAATCCCAATCGCCGCCTGCTTCGCTGCCGGCCTCGCCGCGCTGCCCGCCAGCATGCGGCCCAAACCCGTAGGTCGGCGCGCCGGTCGCCGCCTGCAACGGCTTGGCCGCCGGCGAATGGTCGCGGTGGGTGTGGGTGACGAGGATATGGCTGACCCGCTCGCCCGCGAGGCTTGCGAGCAGCGCCGCGACGTGCTCGGCGAGATCGGGGCCGGGGTCGATCACCGCGACCTCGCCCTCGCCGACGACATAGGTCCCGGTGCCCTTGTAGGTGAAGGGCCCCGGGTTGCGCGCGACGATGCGGCGCACCCCCGGCGCCACCGGTTCGAGCCGGCCGTATTCGAACGCCAGCTCGCGCCGGTAGGGGATCTCGACCGCCACGCCCGAGGACCCGCGCCGTCCGCGCTACATCGCCGGCCGCGCCATGCGGCCGGAGCCGGCGCGGCGCTTCTGGTAGGTCGCGGCGCTCGGCCCCGGCGGCGGCGGCACCCCCTCCAGGCGGACGTTGGTGCGGCGGAGCTCCCAATCCCACGCGTCGCCGCCCATCTCGTAGCTCTGCTGGCTCTGCATCGGGTTGCGGTTGATCAGCGGGCGGGCGTAGAGCGGGTGGGTCATGCTGCGGATCTCGTGCTCGATCTCGAACAGCGTCTCGTTGTCGTCGAGGTCGACGATGTTCTCCCAGCGGTACTGGTAGGCGTTGCTCTCCTCGGTCAGCAATTCGCGCTTCGCCAGCTCCTTGTGGGGGCCGGAGAAATCCGCGACGTAGACCTGGATGTGGTGGCCGTCATAGGCCGGGATCTTCTTGTCGGTCTCGCGGAAGTAGAGATCCTGGTGGTAGCCGACATTGATCGTGGCGGTGCGGCCCGAGCCGTTGCCGTCGAGGCTGGTCTTGGCACCGAACACCTTGCGGTAGAATTTCTCGATGCCTTTCGCGGTCTTCGCCGGCACGTCGAATTCGAGATAGGGCATGCCGAGGTTGATCGCGCCGAAGCGCTCGACATCGGGCTCGTGCATGTTGAAGCGGTTGCCCCACGGGCAGATCACCTCGACATAGTCGTTCTTTTCGTGGACCGCGAACTTGGTGCCGGCGAGCTCTTTCTTGACCGCGTCGAGCCGCTTCAAGAGCGCCGCGCGGTCCGGCGTCACCAGCCCGATCGCGCCGCGCAGCACCCACGGGTCGCCGGTCGGCAGGTGGAACTGGCTCTTGCCGACATTGATCCACATGTTGGCGAGCCCGGTGTTCATGTAGGGGTCGCGCGTCAGCCCCAGCCCCTGGACGTAGAACAGATTGCCCTGCGCCTGGTCGGGGATCTGCAGGTTGACGTGTTCCAGCATCGTGATGTTGCCGAGATCCTCGGCCTTGCGGTCGTAATGCTTTGCCATCGGGGCCTCCTCTTAGCCGTCATTGCGCGGAGCGCAGCGACGACGCAATCTCGATGTTAGGCGTGCGATCGGCACGAGATTGCTTCGCTTCGCTCGCAATGACGATTGGAAAATTTCACCACTTGTTGCGCAATTCGCGCAGTCGCAAGAACACCGTCTGCTGGTCGGGCTGCTCCCCTAGATCCGGAAAGGCGTCGCGCAGCCGGCGGATCACGCTCGGGCTCGACAGCCGGAAGAAGGTGTTGATCTGTTTCTCCAGCCCCAGCGTCGTGACCATCGGCCGGTTGGTGTCTTGCCGCTCCATCTCGGGCAGCAATGTCGCCGCGCGCGCGTTGTCCGGCTCGCGGTCGAGCGTGAAGCGCAGATTGTTGCAGATGTAATCATGCCCCGGATAGACCAGCGTGGCGTCGGGCAATTTCGCCAGCTGCGTCGCGAAGCTGTGGTAGAGCTCGCTCGGGTGGCCGCCATTGTGGCAATTGCCGGCGCCGGCGTTGAAGAGCGTGTCGCCGCTGAACAGCGCCCGCGTGTCGCCGCGCGACAGGACGCAGATGTGCGACATGGTGTGGCCCGGCGTGTCGAGGCATTCGAGTTCGACGCTGCGCCCGACCTTGATGACGTCGCCGGCCTGCAAGCCCCGGTCGATGCCGGCGATCTGCTCCCGGGCGCCGGCATGCGCCAAGAGCTTGGCGCCGGTCGCCGCGATCACCTGGTCGTTGCCGCCGGTATGGTCGCGATGATGGTGCGTGTTGAGCACCTGGGTGATGGTCCAGCCCTTCGCCTTGGCGGCGGCGAGGCATTTTTCATGGTCGAGCGGATCGACCGCGAGCGCCTCGCCGGTCTCGCCGCATGCGATCAAATAATTGAAATTGCGCCCAGAATTGGCGGTCCACACCTGTTCGACAAGCATCCTTCGCCCCGCGCGGTTTTATGCCGCTACAGTATAGGTTCCCGGCCCGGGCTGCGCCATCCCTGCCTCATCGAGGACGGCGATGCAAGCTGCTGTTCAGCAAAACGCGGTCCGGTCCGAGAAAGCCACGGAGCAGGCTGCGACCCAAACGGCTGGGGCGCGATGTAGCCTCGACGGGCAACGGGACGGAGGCTATATATAGCCGAGCTAAGAACGCAGGAGGAACACATGGCCGAGCGAAAGTCAGCCCTGAAGCGCGCCCCCGAGCGGCCGGCGCTAGCAGCGCTGCTTGAGCGGGCCAAGGGCGTAACCCTGACAGACGCGGAGATTCGGGAGCAGATGGCCAGCTTCGTCTACGGCAATGCCCCGAAAGGGTCCCGCATCACGAAAGAGTCAGCGCGGCGGGCAGCAAGTCGCCTCCGTGTTCTTGCCTGATGCATCGAACCAGTGTTCATATTAGAAGAAGAAAATAGAGAGCTCTACGACCGTATTCAGGAACAAAACCTGAAACGGCAATATGAATTGTTAACAAATTGTATCGAGATCGGCCTCATGAAGGGTCCGATCTCCTTTGATAAATACTTTTTATGGGCACTGAACCATGTGGCCGTTGCGAATATATCCCAATTTGGCGGCCGATTTCGGAAGGAACCAATCTACATAGGCGATCACAAGCCACCGCATTTCAATGAAGTAGACGAATGGATGGATCGCTTCATTTCGACAGTGCAGGAAAATTGGTATATCTGGTCGCCGACAGAACTTGGTGCCTATGGCTTATGGCGACTCAATTGGATACATCCATTTATCGAGGGTAATGGAAGAACGGCGCGGGCTGCCTGTTATTTTCTGCTGTGCGTTCGATCAGGGGCGCTATTGAGCGGCAGGAAGATTGTGCCAGAGCGCATCCGAGAGAATCGCCCTGGGTATGAAGCGGCCCTGAGAGCCGCTGACCGCGCGTGGGATGACGGCCATCTCGATTTTAGCGAGATGGAGGATTACCTCGCCGGCTTGCTTCAAGCTCAGCTCGAAGATGATGGGCTTGACTATCAGGGTGCAAGCTCGGTTTAGACCGTCTCGCGCAGCCAAACTCTACTGAGACAACTGGGCATCCCGCGCGGCGCGGCCGTCAATGCTGCCGGAAAAAGCGCGCGGCGTTGTCCCAGAGCAGCTTCTGGCGGGTGTCCGGCTCGAGGCTCGACCAGGCGAGGATATTGTCGATCGATTGCGGGAATTGGCACTCCGAGTGCGGGTAGTCGGAGGCGTACATCAAGACGTGGTCGCCGAGGAATTGGGTGACGGCGTGGAACATCTCCTCGCCCTCCTGGTGCTCGATCGAGCAGAAGAAGCGGCCGCTTTGCAAATACTCGCTCGGCTTCATCTTGAGCTGCGCGGTCGAGCCGACATAGGCGTATTGCTCGTCCATGCGGCGGCCCCAGAAGGGCAGCCAGCCGAAGCCGCATTCCAGCGTGCCGCAGCGCAAATTCGGGTAGCGGTCGAGCGCGCCGCCGCCGATGAACGCGGCGATGAAGCGCATCGCGCCCCACGGATGCGACGCGAGGCGGCCCAAGAAGATGTTGTCCCACAGGTCGTTGTGGCCGGGGTAATAGGGCGGGTTCCAGGTCGAGCTGTGGTGGACGATCGGCAGGTCGTAATCGGCGGCGGCGCGCCAGATCGGGTCGAGTGAGGGATGATCGGCCGGGACCTTGTCGATTTGCGGCTTGACCGCGACCGCCCAGCCCGCTTTGCCCCAGGTATGGATCTCGGCGACCGCGGCCTCGACATCGCGGGTCGAGGCGACGATCGGGCCCTTCAGCCGGTCGGGAAAGCGCCCGCAAAACTCCGCCATATGACGGTGAAAAGCGCGGATCATGCCGGTTTCGAGCGACGCGTCGGCGACCCCGATCAGGCCCGTCCAGCCGCCCGGCACGAGGAAATGGACGTCGACCCCCTCTTCGTCCATGTCCTGGACGCGGTTGGCCGCGTCGTCGTCCTGGACGCCCGGGCGCGGCAATCGCACGCCGCGCCAGGTGGTCTCGCGCCCGCTGTGGTCGGGCCGCGGCGCCGCCTCGCCGAGCACCCGGCGGTAATATTGCTGCGCCACCCGGTAGCCGTGCATGCCGTCCCCGGAATGCTCGGCCGACTGGCGGATCGCCACGCGGTAGGGCGCCAGTTCGGCGAGCCGCGGGCGGAACGCCGGATCGACGTGGCGCTCGATGATCTCGGCCGCCGGCAGGACGTGGGTATCGCTATCGTAAACGCGCAGCCCGTGTTTCATGCGCCGCGGCCTCCCGCCTCAAGCCTCGCGCCTCAAGCCTCCCGGGCACCGGCCGAGATGACCCGCGCCGGGCCCTCGACGTCGCGCTCCAGCACCGCGGCGGTCCAATCGCGGGGCGAACCCTTCTTGGTGTCGGCGGCGGCCAGTTCGCGCGCCTGCTTCGGCGTTTCGGCGATCAGCGTGACGTATTGAAAATCTTCGCCGCCGCCGACCATCGTGCAGCTGAATTTCATCATGTCAGTACCCCTTCGGGATCGCGTTAGCGGGAAGTGCGGCATGATTTGGGTGGCAACCCGGCTCGTCGACTGGCGAACCAGCGCCGAGGGCAGCCCCGCCCGACCCGATAACACGCCGCCGCGGCGGCCGGCAAGCCCACGAATGGCCGCCGATCAAGGGCTCAGCACAGGACCGAGGCGGGTTTCTCGTTGACGCAGCGCAGCAGCCGCCAGTAGCCCAAAAGATTGCTCGGGCGGATCTCGCGGGCCGCCAGCTGGCTCTCGCGCAGGAAACTGTCGAGCGGGAAATCGGCGTGAAAGCCGATGTGGCGCGCCAGGTGCGCCAGGCGCTTTTCCATGAAGCGCAGCGCCCAGTTTTCGCTGGTGAAGTGATTGACCAGCACGATGGTGCCGCCGGGGATGCAGACGCGGCGCATCTCGGCCGCGAAGCGCGCCGGGCTCGGCACTACCGAAGCGACATAAAGGGCGAGCACCGCGTCGAACGAATTGTCCTCGAAATCGAGGTGCTCGGCGTCCATGACGTGCAGCCCGCCGACATGGGCGAGCTGTTCGCGGGCGACGCGGCGACGGGCCTTTTCCAGCATCTCGGCGGAAATATCGATGCCGGTGACCTGGGAATCGGGCCGGAAATAGGGCAGCGACAGCCCGGTGCCGACGCCGACTTCAAGGATGCGCTGCGCCGGGCGATCGTTGGCGACGCGCACCGCCTCCTTGCGGCCGGGGTGAAACACCGGGCCGAAAACCACGTCGTAAGACCCGGAAAACAGCCGGTAGGTGCGGATCGTGTCGCGTAAATCCATGGGCTTGCTGTCCGCAAATTGTCGGCGGCAATGCCGCGGCCGAAATTGGCGGCGTCACGTTGCCCTCTCGTGCCCGGTTTGTAAACCCGCCCAGGGGTGGGGGTAACGCCGGGCGAGGCAGCGCGCGGCATGGCAAGCGCTCGCCCCGCCGGGGCGCAGGCGCGGCGCGCCGGCCGATCGCCAACGCCGAGTCGCGAAGTCTCAGGGTATGATGGTGACGCGCTCGGCCTCCAGCCCCTTGCGGCCGTCGATCACGTCGACCCGCACCCGCTGGCCGGGGCCGAGCAGATTGACCCCGGAACGCCTGAGCGCGGTGATATGGACGAAAACGTCCTTGCCGCCGCCATCGGGCGAAATAAACCCGTAGCCCTTTTCGGGCTCGAACCATTTGACCGCGCCCTCGAGCGTCGCCGCCGGCCGCGCCGGTCGGCGGTCAAACCCGTCGCCCCTGGAATCTCCCCACGGGTCGCCCCTGGGATCGCCGCGAGACGGCGCCGCGGTGCTGCTGTCGACATTCAGCACCAGGGTGACGAGCGGCCCCTTGGCGCCGGCGGCAACCTCGCAGCTAATCAGCGCTCCCTCGCGGACGTCGTCGTAACCGGCGCGGCGCAGGATCGCCATCGGCAGAAAGGCGTCCTGCGAGCCGTCGGACATCGTGACGAAACCAAAGCCTTTGCTGGCGTTGAACCACTTCACCGTCGCATCGACGCGGCGGCCAGGGGGGATGTCATCCCGGTCGGCGCCGGGGCGGTGATCGTACATGGGGCCTCTAAACGTGCAATTGAACGCGACGAGCGCAGTGAACGCCGAAACATAGCGTAAAAGAGTCGCATTGCGCTAGCGCCGACATTGCGCTTAGGCCCCGAAGCGCCAGCCGGCCGCCGGCCGCCGATCCGCGCCGGCGCCGCGGATCGGCGGGGGTTAGCGGGGTTCAGCCGGGATGCGCGACAAGGCGCTGATTCTGCTCGCCCAGCCCCTCGACCGAGAGCCGCACCCGGTCGCCCGGCTTGAGAAATTTCGGCGGCTTGAAGCCCATCGCCACCCCGGAGGGCGTGCCGGTCGGGATCACGTCGCCCGGCAGCAGCGTCATGAACTGGCTGACATAGCTGACGATCTTGTTGACCCCGAAGATCAGGTCGGCGGTGTTGCTGCTTTGCCGCCGCTCGCCGTTGACCTCGGTCCACAGTTGCAGCTTGCCGGGGTCGGGCACCTCGTCGGCGGTCACCAGCCAGGGGCCCATCGGGCAGAACGTGTCGGCGCTCTTGCCCTTGGTCCATTGCCCGCCGCGCTCCATCTGGTATTCGCGCTCGGAGACGTCGTTGACGACGCAATACCCGGCGATGTGCTTGGGCGCGTCGACCTCGCTGACATAGCTCGCCCGGCTGCCGATCACGATGCCGAGTTCGACCTCGTAATCGGTCTTGACCGAGCCCTGCGGGATGACCGTGTCGTCGTTGGGGCCGCAGATCGACGAGATCGCCTTCAGAAAAAAGATCGGCTCCTGCGGGATCGCCATCCCGGCTTCCTGCGCGTGCAGGCGATAGTTGAGCCCGATCGCGACCACCTTCGAGACGTTGGCGACGCAGGGGCCGAGCCGCGGCGTGCCGGAGACCGCCGGCAGCGTCGCAGGGTCGAGCCGGCGCAGTCGGTCGAGCGCGGCCGGCACGAGCGCCGCCCCGTCGAGGTCGCGGATCACGCCGGAGAGGTCGCGGATCTGGCCGGTGCGGTCGAGGAGGCCGGGCTTTTCCTGGCCCGGCGGGCCGTAGCGCAAAAGCTTCATCGGGGGATGCTCCGTGGGTTAAAGGGTTCCCTGGGGTTCAGAGGGTAAAGCCGTCCGTCGACGATGTGGATGGCGCCGGTGGTGAAGGCGGCTTCGTCGGAGGCGAGGTAGACCGCGAGCGAGGCGACCTCCTCGGGCGTCCCGAGCCGGCCCAGCGGCTGGCGCTCGACAAAGCCGCGCCGCGCCGCCTCGGTGCCGCCGGGCATGAGCACGCCCTGCATCGCGATGCGCTCGTCGAGCGAGGGGGTGGCGATGGTGCCGGGGCAGATCGCGTTGCAGCGCACCCCGTGGGTGATGAAATCGGCCGCCACCGCCTTGGTCAGCCCGATCACGGCCGCCTTGGTCGCGCCGTAGACGCAGCGGTTGGGCGCGCCTTTGACCGAGGAGACGGTCGAGGCCATGTTGATGATCGAGGCGCCCTTCGCCTGCTCCAGCATCTTGGGCAGGAAGGCGCGGATCATCAGGTACATCGAGCGCACGTTGAGCCCGAACGAAAAGTCCCACTCGTCGGGCAGCACGTCGAGCACCGTGCCGTGGTGCACAAAACCGGCGCAGTTGAAGAGGATGTCGACTGGCCCGAGTTCGCCGGCCAGCGCCTCGATCGCCGCCTCGTCGGTGACGTCGAGCCGGCGCGTCGCGATCAACAGTTCGGCGAGGCCGGCGAGCTTCGCTTCGGCGACGTCGGTCGCCAGCACGCTGGCGCCCTCGGCGGCGAAGGCCAGCGCCGCCGCCCGGCCGATCCCCTGGCCCGCCGCCGTGACCAGGGCGCGCTTGCCCTCGAGCCGTCCCGCCATTCGCCCCTCGCACCGGCTTTCGCGGGCAAATTGCCACGCCGCGCCGGGCGATGCAAATCGCCGCGCCGGGGGGCGCGCGGTCAGCCGGCAGGCTGCGACAGCGCGGCGCCGAGCATCCTCCCGTCGGGCGCCTGGACCAGCACGGCGAGGCCCTCGCCGGGGCCGGGCGGGTCGATCGTGAAATCGCGCGCCGCGCCCTCCCAGCGCCCCAGCACCTGCAGCGCGTCGACGCCGTTGGCGTCCTGCGCGGTGCGGCCGGCGTTTTCGCCGGCGGCGACCGCGGTCGTCCGCTGCGCGAGGAAGCGCACGAGGACGACTTCGCCCGCGCCCCCGCCGACCGCGCCCCCGACCGCGCCCCCGACCGCGACCGAGCGCCGGTCGGCGGCGAAGCTCACCGGCGCGACCGCCTTGGGCCGTGCGGCAGCGATCGCGGCGAGCACCGCGGCGCGGTCGGAGCCGACCATCTCGCGCGTCCCGTCGACGACGATCTGCGGGGTATACACCTGGCCGCCGTTGAAGCGCCCGGCATAGGCCTTTTGCCGCGCGGTCGAGGCTTCGCTCGACAGCGGGTCCTTCCAGCCGAGGCGGTCCCAGTAGCTGATGTGGTAGCCGAGCGCGAGCACGTCCGGGCGCGGCGCCAGCTCGCGCAGCAGCGCATCGGCCGGCGGGCACGACGAGCAGCCTTGCGAGGTAAACAGCTCGACCACGACCGGCCGCGGATCGGCGCGCGCTGGCGTTGCCGCCAGCGCCACGCCGAGAAGCAGGCCGGCTATCCCCAGAGCGTCCAGCCGCGCCATCGCCGTTCTCCGCGAAGTTGCGTCACAGTCCGAAGATGGGGAGGATGCGGCGGCCGCGCCGATCACGCTTTAGCGAGCCGCGCAGCATCGGCGGATTCCTGAGGTTAGCGCCCTGTATTCGGCGCGGCAAGTCAATCGCGACGCGTTGCCGCTATTCCCGCTTTGCGTATGACGAGGCGCTAGCGGAAGGTTAGCTTTGCGCTGCTCGAATAGGGCCAATAAATCGGAGGCCGGTAACGGCTCCAGGATGAACTTCGCAACGCGTCAACTCGGTTGAGCGCGCGCGGCGACCGGGAGGAAGCAGGGCGACAGTCGAAAACCACATCGATCGCAACATTAAACCAAGCGACTGTTTCGTCGATTCCATCTCCTCTAGCGCGCACGCTCCCCGATTTGGTCATTTGGGAGAACGCACGCTATGGCGGATGCTGCACTGACGTCGTCGTCTTCGGTTTCGGCGAGTTTCCTGCTTGGGCAAAAGCTCGACAGCATACCATTCAGTCCCTACCACATCGCGGTAATATTGACGCTCGGGCTCGTTGGCTTCACCGACGGGTACGATTTGGCGCTGACGGGCTCGCTGCTCGTGCTGGCCAAGGGACCGCTGCACATCACGCCGGACCAGATCCGCTGGCTGACCATCGCCGCGACGATGTTCGTGGTCGTCGGCGGCTTTATCGCCGCGGCGATCTCCGATCATGTCAGCCGCAAGACGATCATCCAGATCGGCGTCGTCGGCATGACCTTCTTCACGCTGATGATTCCCTTGGTGCAAAACGCCGAGCAGCTGATCATCGTGCGCCTGCTGACCGGCCTCGGGCTGGGCTTTGCGATCACCGCGCCATTCCCGGTCGCCGCCGAATTGATGCCGGCGCAGCACCGCCGCACCTATGGCGCGATCTATGAAATCTGCCTGGCGAGCGCGTTCGCGCTGCTGCCGTTCGTCGGCTTCATGCTGGCCGGCAACGTCAACGGCTTCCGCTGGATCGCGTTGCCGGGCGGGCTCGCCCTCTTCGTCGTGCCGGTCGTCGTGCATTTCGTCATCCCGCAGAGCCCGCGCTGGCTGTTGCGGCGCGGCCAGACCCAGGCCGCGGTCGACACCGTCAACGACTTCATCCGGCGCTGCGGCAACCGCGTGCCGCGCTTGACGGTCGCCGATCTCGGCTCCCGCCTGCAGGAGGCGCAGGCCGCCCTGCCGCCCTTCCGGAACCTGTTCGCGCCCGGTCAGCTGCGCTGGACGACGGTCGGGATCCTGACCAGCATCAGCGCCGGCACGGCCTATTACCTGATCGCGATCCTGTTGCCGAAGGCGCTGATCGACCAGGGCGCGGCGGTGACGACGAGCTTCGGGATCAGCACGATCGTCTTCCTCGCGACGATCCCGGGCAAGGCGTTCAACGCGGTTCTGATGGAAAAGATCGGCCGGCGCTGGACGATCGCCTATGCGCTGTCGGGGGCATTTCCGGGGCTGGTGCTGATGGCTTGTGCGCACCTGACCGGGGCTTACGCGAACATGGTGATGACCGCCGGCGCGATCGTGCTGGGCTTCACCGCGCTGTCGTCGTTCACCACGGTGCGGGTCTATCTGTCGGAGCAGTTCCCAACGTCGCTGCGCGGCCGCGGCAACATCTTCGGCGAGGCCTTCGGCCGCATCTTCGCCGGTGTCCTGGCGCCGTTCCTGATCGAGCCGCACACCGGTTCGGCCTTCGCGTTTTTCGGCACCATTGTCGTCATCGTGCTGTGCGGCGCCTTCATCCCGCTGCTGTTCGGCAAGGAGACCGTCGGCCAGCTGGAACGGGTCACCGAGGGGCACGGCGCGATGATCGCCCAGCCGATCGCGGCGACCGCCGGGTAGCGCGAGCCGGCTTTTCAGCCGGCGAGCTGTTTCTGCATCGCGAGGTCGTCCGCGATAAATGCCTGGACGACCTCGTCGATGCCGCTGTCGCCGGTGAAGCCGAGCGCCTCGGCGCGTGGCGTCGCAAGCGCCCGCGGCCAGCCCGAGACGATCGCCTGGATCGCGGGATCGGGCTGCCAGCGCAGCCTTGCGTAGGCGACTTCGCCGCCGGCGCGGCGTAGCGCCGCCGCCATCTCGCCGACCGAGACCGAAAAGCCGGGCAATTGCAGCGAGCGGCTCGCGCCGAACGCGTCGCCCGGAATGCCGAGCGCATGAATGAGCCCGGCGACGACGCGGCGGGGCGAGGCCAGGGCCATCACCGTCTCGGGGGCGACCGGGCACACCGCGTCCTGCCCGGCCAGGGGCTCGCGGATCATCGAGGAGGCGAAGGTCGAGGCGGCGCGGTTGGGCCGGCCCGGGCGCACCACGACGGTCGGCAGCCGCAGCGCCCGGCCGTCGACAAACCCCTTGCGGCTGTAGTCGTTGACCAGGAGCTCGCCGAGCGCCTTTTGCGTGCCGTAGGAGGTCTGCGGCGTCAGCGCCGTATCGTCGCCGACCGCGGGCGGCAATTGGCCGCCATAGACCGCGAGCGAACTGGCGAAGACGACGCGCGGCCTGGTTCCGAGCGCCCGGCACGCATCGAGCACGGCGCGGGTGCCGTCGAGATTGACCCGGTAGCCGAGATCGGGGTCGGCCTCGGCCTGGCCGCTGACGATCGCCGCGAGGTGAAAGACCGCGTCGGTGCCCGGCGCGATCAGCGCTCGTGCGGTGTCGCGGTCGGCGATGTCGCCGGTGACCAGCCTGACGCGGCGGTCCTCGGGCAGCGGCAGCGCCGAGGCCGCGTTGTCGAACAACACCAGTTCGTCGACCACGCCGAGGGCGCAACCCTCGGCGAGCAGCCGCATCGCCACCCGCCGCCCGAGAAAGCCGCAGCCGCCGGTGATGACGATGCGCATCGCCGGCGGCTCAGGCCGCTTCTTCGGTCGTCGGGTCGATCATCTTGCGCACTTCGGTGATCTTGGTCGCCGGGAAACCGCTGATCTCGGCGTGCTTCTTGATGATCGCCTCGTCCTTCGCGAGATAGACGCAGAACGTCTTGTCGGCCGCGACATAGCTCTCGACCCATTGGATGTCGGGGCCCAGCTGGCGCAGCACGCCGTTCGACTGCGCCGCCGCGCCGCGCAATTGCTCGCGCTCCAGGCTGCCGACGGCGGGAATGTCGCGCTCGATGATGAATTTGCGCAGGGCCATGGTGTCCTCCGGGTGATGCGGCACGCGATGTGCAGCCGACGCCATGTTATGGATTAGGGCGGGCTTTGTCATTGCGGGTGCGAGGGATGGAATATACGACGCTCGGGCGCACCGGGCTCAGGGTCAGCGTCGCCGGATTGGGCGCCGGCGGCTTCAGCCGGCTGGGGCTCGGCACCGGCGGCAGCGAAAGGGATGCGATCGCGATCGTCCACGCCGCGCTCGATCTCGGGGTCAATCTGTTCGACACCGCCGCGGCCTACGGCACCGAGCCGGTATTGGGCAAGGCGCTGCGCGGCGCGGCGCGCGACAAAATCGTGATCTGCACCAAGGCGCCGTTCGGCGTCAGCAACCCGAACGCGACGCCGGAGAGCGCGGTCAGCAGCCTCGAGCGCTCGCTAAAGGAGCTCGGCACCGACTACATCGATGTCTACCAGCTGCACGGGGTGGCGCCGCGCGGCTACGACCACGCGCGCGACGTCATCGCGCCGGCCCTGCTGCGCGAGAGGGAGAAGGGCAAATTCCGCCATCTCGGCATCACCGAAACCGCGCCAGGCGACCCCGAGCACGAGATGGTGCGGCGCGCCTGCGCCGACGGCGTCTGGGACGTCGCGATGATCGCCTTTCACATGATGCACCAGAACGCCCGCACCCGCGCCTTTCCGCTGACCCGGCAGCATCGCGTCGGAACGCTGATGATGTTCGCGGTCCGTAACATCTTCTCGCGCCCCGAGCGGCTCGCCGCGACCTTGCGCGAGCTGGCGGCCGAGGGCCTGGTGCCGCGGGCGCTGGCCGACGACCCCGACCCGCTCGGGTTTCTCGTCCATCCCGACGCCCACGGCGGCGCCAGCAGCATCATCGACGCGGCCTACCGCTTCGTGCGGCACGAGCCGGGGGCCGATGTCGTGCTGTTCGGCACCGGCGACGAGGTGCACCTGCGCAGCAACATCGCCTCGCTCCTGAAGCCGCCGCTGCCCGAGGCCGACCGCGCCCGCCTCGCGCAGCTCTTCGGCCACCTCGCCGGCGTCGGCCTCGACGCGCCCCACCTGACGCCGCTGCGCCGCGGCTGAAAGCCCTGCTCAGGGCATTGCGACCGCGGTGCCGAGCGCTGCGGCGCTCGCCGCCATCCGCCGGTCGAACGTCACGAGCGTCGCGCCCAGACGCTGCGCGATCGCGATATGGATCGCATCGGGGGTGCGCAGCGGCAAATCGAGGCGGCGCAGAAATGTTGTCGCGGCCGCGATATCCGCCGGGCTCACCTCAACCCGTTGCGCCGATCGCGTCAGCCAGAGATCAAAGCTCTCAAGCGCCGTTCGAGCGGCCGTCTCATTCAGTTCTCTGGTGCGGACCCATCGGGCGACAGCTGATGCGAACTCGGCCGCCGTGAAGTCGCTCACCGTCAGGTCTGCCGGATTGCGCCGGATGAAGCTGTCGGCGCGGTTGCTCGACGGCTCGGGTCTGAGCAGCGCGGCCAATACGCTCGTGTCGAGATACCAGCCTAGCGCTCCCACTCCTCATCCCGCATTTCGCTGATGAACGTGCCGGCATCGACTTTCGACGGCGGCAGGCGGGCACGGCGGGCCTTCAGCCATTCGATGTCGGCTTCGGTGATCGGGCGCGGCGCCGGCGCCGGGCGGAGCGGTTTCAGTTCGACGACCGGCTGGCCGCGGCGGGTGATGACGATCGCCTCGCCCTTGAGGGCGCGCTCGATCAGCTGCGGCAACTGGTTTTTCGCCTCGGCGAGGCTGTGGGTGCTCATGCCCTCAAGATAGCCACGCGATGGCTATTTGTCGACCGCGGGGCGGCTCAGAGGTTGCGGCGCCAATCCTCGCTGGCGAGGAAATCGGGGCCGAGCTCGGCGAGGCTCGGGCAGCCGATCTGGCCCATCACGAGGTCGATCTCGCCGCGGAAGATGTCGACCGCCTTCTTGACCCCGGGCAGCCCGCCCGCCACCGCGCCATAAAGCGTCGGACGGCCGAAAAAGACGAAATCGGCGCCGAGGCACAGCGCGATCAGGATGTCGGCGCCGCGTCGCACGCCGCTGTCGAGCATCACCGTCATACGGTCGCCGACCGCCGCCTTCACCGCCGGCAGCATGTCGAGCGAAGCCGGCGCCTGATCGAGCTGCCGCCCGCCGTGGTTCGACACGATGACGCCCTCACAGCCGATTTCGGCGGCGCGGATCGCGTCGCGCGGATCCATGATGCCCTTGACGACGAGGTTGCGCGGGAAGAGCCGGCGGTATTTTTCGAGGTCCTTCCAGGTCTGCGCGTGGAACGGCGTGTTGGCGCTGACCAGCAGGCGGATTTCCTCGGTGTCGGCGGTGGCGGAGCCATAAGGCTGCCAGTTCTCCAGCATCGGCACGCCGCGGTGCCGCACGTATTCGGCGATCCAGCCGGGATGGCTCAGCGCCTCAATCAGGATCGCCGGCTTCAGTTTCAGGGTCTGCCAGAAGCCGGCGCGCAGGCTGTTGAAGCCGTTGCGGATGTTGCGCTCGCGCTGCGGCCGCACCGGCACGTCGACGGTGAGCACCAAGGCGTCCATCCCGGCATCGGCGACGCGGCGGATCATGTCCTCCGAGATCTTTCCGTCGCGCGCCGCATAAAGCTGATACCAGGCGTTGCTTGGGGCGACCCGCGCCGCCGCCTCGATCGAATCGTTGCTGGCGCCCGACATGATGTAGGGGATGTTGGCGGCGGCGGCGGCCTCGGCCAGCATCAGATCGGCGCCGCGGCGGAAGAGGCCGGCGGTGCCGGTCGGCGAGATGCCGAAGGGGCTGGCGAAGCGGTGCCCGAAGATCGTCTGCGACTGGTCGCGCACCGAGACGTCGACCAGGTAGCGCGGCAGCAGCTGGTGCTTGGCGAAGGCCGCCTCGTTGCGCGACAGGCCGCGCTCGTCCTCGACCCCGCCCTCGATGAAGTCGAAGGCGATTTTCGGCAGGCGGCGCTTCGCCAGGCGGTGCAGGTCTTCGATGTTGACGGCGTCGGCGATGTTCATGGCGGGGCGCTCTGCGCGGTGGGAGGGCGTGGCGCGCGAAGATTGCCGCTCGCGCCGGGCGCGGGCAAGCGGGTTGGCCGCGCCGGGGCGGCATGGCAGGCGCGATCAGCCGACCGGCTTGCCCGGCGCGCGGATCTGCCACAGCAGGATGTAGCGCCCGATCGGATTTTCCGCGAGCGGCTGGCCGAGCGCGTCGAGCTGCTGGCGGAATTCCTGCGGGGTCGACTTTTTCGCGGCCTGCCCGGTGCGCCCGTACACCGCCCAGAGGGTATGGCCCGGGGATTTTTCGAGGGCCTCGGCCGGGGTCAGCGTGAAGGTGACGCCGCGGTCGTCGAGACCGAGGCGGGCGGCAAAAACCGAGAAGACGACGTAGGAATAATAGCTGTCGAGCAGCACAACATCGCCCGGCTGCGCCGCGGCCGCGAGCTCGGCCGCCGCGAGGTCCCAGCGCGGCTTGGTCTCGTAGTGGTAATAGGGCATCAGGTTGACGAGGCAAGCCGCCGCCAGCCCAGCCGCGAGCGGGGCGAACGAGGCGAGCGACAGCCGCCCGAGCGCGGCGCCCGCGAGAATGAAGAACGGCCCGGCGCTCCACGCGAAATAGCGCGGCGCCAGCACCGGGACAAACCACGCCGCCAACAGGAAGCCGGCCGGCAGCAGCACCCCGGCGCAGCCGAGCACCGCCAGCATCGCCGGCTCGCGGCGCAGCCGCCACGATCCCAAAAGCACCAGCGCGACGCTGACCGCGGCGAGCGCCGGCACCCCGGCGGGCAACAGGCCGAAGGTGATGAAGCTCGAAATGCGCATCAGGTAGACCGGCGCGACCGTCGACCACAGCGTCTTGGCGCTGACCGCCGGGGCCCACGCGGTGGCGTAGAGAACGTCGCCGCTGCTGACGAAATAGACGCAGGCGAGCGCCGGCAGCCAGCTCAAGATGATCGCGAGTTGGGCCAAGCCCCAGTTTTTGAGGAAGCCCGACCGGCGCCCGCGCCCGACGCGCCACGCGATCGCGAGTGCGCCCAGATTGGCGGCGATCAGCCAGGGCACCGCGACGTTCAGGACATTGAGCGCCCCCGCCGTGCCAAGGCAATAAAGCAGCCACGCGCCGCGCGGCGCACGGTCGCGCCAGAAGGGCGTCGCGGCGGCCGGGTCGCGCGCCAGCCGCACCAGCCCGAGGAGCGCGGTCAGGATCAGGCAGGAAGCGAGCGTATAGGAGCGCGCCTCCTGGCCGAGCTGCACCTCGAACGGCGAAAACGCCATCAAGAGCCCGGCGACGCCGCCCGCCCGCCGGCCGGCGACCCGGGTTCCGATCGCGCAGGTCAAGGATGCGGCGATCGCGCCGAACACCGCCGAGGGCAGCCGCAGCAGAAACTGCGAGGTGCCGATCTGGCCGACCAGCCACAGCAGCAAAAAGTAGCTCGGGTAATGGCTGCCGTGCAGCGAATCGCCGATGAGGCCCGAGACCGTCGCGGTGGCGCGCCGCAGGCTGGCGACCTCGTCGAGCCACAGCGGCTTGTCGCCGAGCCCATGCAGGCGCAGGCCGAGCGCGATTGCCCCGATCGCCGCCGGCAGCACCCAGGGCGGCGGCGCGGCGCACCACGCCCAGAGGCGCCGCAACGGGCGCCGCACGCGCGGCCTTGTCATGTCGAGAGCACCCATCGCCTGGCCAGCCCTCCACCAGCACCGCAAGCCGGCGCTATGCAAATTCTACGCAGCAAGCCGCTCCGCCATCGCCGCTCGCGCGGGCGATTCGATCCGCACCGCGCAGCGGTTTGCGCACCAGCAATTAGCGGGCCACCCGTAGGCGGCCCGCTTGCATCGAACGGGGATCAGGGTCGATCAGAAGCCGGGAGCCGCCGGCGGGGCTAGGGCGCGATCTCCTGGACGATCTCCAGCACCGCGCGGCGGCGGGGGACTCGCTCGCCCCAGACCCGGTCGAAATCGGCGACCAAGGGCGCGATCCGCTCGGGCGCCATCGCCGCCTCGGCGTCGGCGAGCGCGGCGAATTCATAGAACGCGACGTGGACCGCCGGGTCGCTGCGGCTCCAGGAGCGCCAGGCGCGGCGCGCCGCGAAGACGCGCATCGCCCAGGGCAAATGGTCCTTCTCGTACCAATCGTCGAAGCGGGCGCGCTCCGTTTCGGGGACCTCGGCGCGCACCGCGATAATGGCTCCCGGCATCGCCTCAGGCGTCCTCGACCGTAAAGCCGAGCTTCAAGACGGCCTGGAAATAGGTCACCTTGTTGCCCTCGATCTGGCCACGCGTCTGGATCACCTCGAACCAGCGCAGGTTGCGCAGCGTCTTCGAGGCGCGGGTGACCGCGGTCTGGATCGCATCCTCGATGCTCTTCTGCGACGAACCGGTGATCTCGATGACGCGGTAGACGTGGTCTTCCATCGGGGGTCCTCCGTGCTGAGCCGAGGCGGCGAGATGCGGGCTCGGCAGCAACTTATTAACTCGTGCCGCGGCGAGCGCCTTTAAAGACCGCCGCCGACCATGCGACGAGCAGGCCGACCAGCACGGCGGTCGCGCCGGCGAGGCGGAACATCGTGTGAAACGCGCTCAGGAAGGCGGCGGCGTCGGCCGCCCCGGCGGCGCGCGCGATCCCCTGCAGGGCCTGAAAGCCGAGCGTCAGGCCGGCCGCCGCGATCACCACGCCGACCGTGCGGGTCAGCATCGAGAGCGAGCCGGCGACGCCGCGATGCGCCAGCGGCACGGCTTCCATCACCAGCTCCATGTAGGCAACCTGGAAGAGGCTCATGCCGATCCCGTGCAGCGCCAGCGCCAGCACCATCGCGGCGGGCCCGCTGTCGGGCTGCCAGCCGCCGACGAGGCAGAGGCCCGTGCCGGTCAACAGCGCGCCGAGCGGGGCGACCCGCCGCGGCCCGAGCCGGGGGACGAGCGCACCGGAAAGGGGGGAGGCCGCCGCCATCGCGACAAAGCCGCTCGCCAGCACGAGGCCCGCTTCGGGCAGGCTCAGCCCGGTGTAGCGCACCAGGAAATAGGGCGCGATCAGCATCACCGAAAAGGTCGCCAGATACATCGCGCAGCTGGCGAGGTTGATGATCGCGAAGCCGGCGTTGCGGAAGAGTTCGACCCGGATGATCGGCTGCGCCGCGCGCCCCTCCCACCAGAAAAACGCGACGAGGCTCGAGATCGCAATCGCCAGCAGCACCAGCGCCAGCCAGTCGCCGCCGCGCAGCCGCGACAGCGCGTTGATCGCGAGCAATAGGCTCGCCAGCCCGCACGCCAGCAGCAGCGCGCCGACGATGTCGAAGCGCTGCTCGCCGCCATCCGCCGCCTGGCGCGGCAGGCCGCGCAGGAAGAGCAGGCTGACGAGCGCGATCGGGGCGCGAAACCAGAAGACCGCCGGCCAGCCCCAGCGCGCCACGATGACGCCGCCGACCAGCGGCCCGGCCGCCGAGCCCAGCGCGAACATCAGCGTGAAGATGCCGAGCGCGTGGCTGCGCCGCGCCTCGGGGTAGAGGCTCGTCACCAGCGCCGGGGCGCAGCTCAGGATCAGTCCGGCGCTAATCCCCTGCAGAAAGCGGAAAAACAGCAGCGCGGGGAAACTCGGGGCCGCGGCGCACAACAGGAAGGCGGCGACGCTCCACCCGAGGCCGGCGCGAAAAACGCGGGCATGGCCCCACATGTCGCCGACCCGGCCAAACGCCAGCATCAGCCCGGCATGGGTCAAGACGTAGCAGATGACGACCCATTGGATCATCGCGATCGGCAGGACGAAACTGTGGGTGATGTCGGGAAAGGCGATGTTGACCGCGGTGTCGAGCGGCACCACCGAGATGCCGAGCCCGACCAGCACGACGCGCAGCCGCGCGCCGCCTGCTGTCGGCGGCGCCAGCGCGGCGGCGCGCGGGGCGCGCCAGCGCGACCAGGCGATCTCGTGGAGGCGTCCCATGGCTCCAAGCAGAATGGCCGAGCGGCGACGATCATGCCTACCGAATTCGCACGTGCCGCGCGCTTGTTGCGGCGCCGGCGATTATCGGGGCTATGTCGCGGGCGCCGGGATCGTGTAAAGGGCAATCAACGAGAAGGCTTGGCGGACGAGATGAACATGCGAAGAGGGTGGCGCGCAGCCTTTGTCACCGCCATCGCGGCGATGCTTCCCGCTACCCTGGTCCTCACGCTTCCCCGCGAGGCCTCGGCGCAGAGCGGGACGCCACCGACCGCGAGCGCTGCCGAGATCCCCGCCGGCATCTCCGACGGCGTCGTCAAGCTCGGGCTGATCCTCGACCTGTCGGGGCCCTATTCGGCGACCACCGGCAACGGCAGCGCGACGGCGGCGCGCATGGCGGTCGCCGATTTCGGCGGCAAGGTGCTCGGCGCGCCGATCGAAATCGTCGTCGCCGACGGCAAGGCCAGCAGCAACCACGCCGGCAGGATCGCCCGCGACTGGTTCACTGACCAGCACGTCGACGCGCTGATGGACGTTACCGGCTCGTCGGAGGCGCTGCTGGTCCAGGCGATCGCCAACACCCAGCACAAGATCGTCATCCTCAACAGCGCGGTCGCCTCGCGGCTGTCGAACGAAGCCTGCACGCCGACCTCGATCCATTACAGCTTCGACACCGAGGCGATCGCCAACACGGTCGGCGCCGCGCTGATCAAGCGCGGCTACAAGACGTGGTTTTTCATCACCGTCGACTACAGTTTCGGTTACGACCTCGAGCACAATACCGAGGCCGTGGTCGAGGCCGACGGCGGCGAAATTCTGGACGGCGCGGTGCATCCGCTGGGCGCCGCCGATTTCGTGTCCTACCTGTCGCGCGCGCGCCAATCGGGGGCCAAGGTCATCGCGCTCGCCAATGCCGGCGCCGATCTCGACAACACGCTGCAGCAGGCGACCAAGCTCGGCATGATCCCGGGGCCGCAAATCTTCGCCGGGCTCGCGATGCGGATCACCGGCATCCACGCGCTGGGCCTCGCGACGACCCAGGGGATGGTGATCGGCGCGCCGTTTTATTGGGACACCGACGAGGCGACGCGGGCGTGGTCGAAGCGCTTCTTCGCGCTGACCAACCAGATGCCGAACAGCCCGCAGGCCGGGGTCTATTCGGCGACGCTGCACTACCTGCAGGCGGTGGCGCGCGCCGGCACCGACGATACCGACGCGGTGCTGCACGCGATGCACGAGGCGCCGGTCGACGATTTCTTCGCGCATGGCGGTTATATCCGCGCCGATGGCGTGATGGTCCACGACATGGGCCTCTACCAGGTCAAGGCGCCGGCCGAATCGCACTACCCGTGGGACTATCTGAAGCCGCTCGCGACGGTCCCCGGGGAGGAGGCGTTCGGCACGCTCGCCGAATCTAAATGTCCGCTGGTGAACCGCTGAGAGCGGGCGCCGCCAGCGGTTTTTGCCGCGGCGCCCCGGTTAGGCGCGAGTTTTTCGCCTTGCCGCCGGCGGTGGCGCTCGCGATTATCCGCGACGCTGCGGGGTGGGAGTATTTTCTATTATGTCGGAGCCGCGCCTTAAGACCGCCGAGCATTATCTGAACGAGGCGAGGCGGCTGCAGCGCCAGGCCTCGGCGACGATGGACCCGACCCTGCGCCAGCAGCTCTTTACGATCGCGCTCGGCTATGTCGACCTGGCCAAGACGGTCCAGATGCTGGCCGAGACCCCGTCCTAGTGGGTAGACTCCGACACTTGGTCCCCTTCCGTCATGCCCGCGAAAGCGGGCATCCAGGGCGGCGCGCGTTATGCCGGCCGCTCCTGGACCCCCGCTTTCGCGGGGGTGACGAATGAAGGAACGGGCTCATCTGTTTGGGCTGGACCACTAGCCTCGCGGCATGCGCGGCGTCGAGAACGCGACGATCGCCGAACTGCAGCAGGCGCTGGCCGAGGGCCGCGCCACCGCGAGCAGCCTCGTTGGCGCCTATCTCGCGCGGATCGCGGCCTACGACCGCGCCGGACCGCGGCTCAACGCGGTGCGCGAAGTCAACCCCGAGGCGCTGCAGCACGCGGCGAGCGGCGATAGTGTCGCGCCGACCCCCGAGCGCCCGCTCGCCGGCATCCCGATCCTCGTCAAGGACAACATCGCGACCGGCGACAGGCAGCACACCACGGCCGGCTCGCTCGCCCTCGCCGAAGCGCGCGCTACCCGCGACGCGACGCTGGTGGCGCGGCTGCGCGCCGCCGGGGCGGTGATCCTCGGCAAGGCCAATCTGACCGAGTTCGCCAACATCCTCGCGGTCGACATGCCCTCGGGCTACAGCTCGCTCGGCGGCCAGGTGAAAAACCCCTACGCCCCGGCGCTCGACCAGCGCGACGTGCCGATCGTCACGCCCGGCGGGTCGAGTTCGGGGTCGGCCGTCGCGGTCGCGGCGGGCCTGTGCGCCGCGGCGATCGGCACCGAGACCTCGGGCTCGCTATTGTCGCCGGCCAGCCAGAACGGGCTCGTCACGGTGAAGCCGACGGTCGGGCTGATCAGCCGCGCCGGCATCCTGCCGATCGCCCACAGCCAGGATACCGCCGGCCCGCTGACCCGCAGCGTGCGCGACGCGGCGATCCTGCTCAACGTGCTGGCGGCGCCTGACCCGGAGGATCCCGCAACCCTCGCACAGCGCCGCCCCGCCGACTATACCAGCGGCCTCGACGCGGGCGGGCTCAAGGGCGCGCGCATCGGCGTCCCGAGCGACCCCGGCGATCCCCTCAACGATGCCTTTTACGGCCGGCTCGAGCGGCGCGCGAGCGCGCTCGTCGGCGGCGCGATCGCGACCCTCGAAGCGCAGGGCGCGACCATCGTCCGCGCCAATCTCCCGACCGCCGGCTGGATCGGCGGCCCCGGCACCGACATGGCAATCCTCAACCGCAACCCGGAGAGCCTCAGCCGCGGCGAGCCGGTGCGGCGGCCGATCATCTTCATCTATGAGCTGAAGCACGACCTCAACGCCTATCTGCGCGACTGGCTGACCGGCACCCCGATCGGCACGCTCGCCGACATCGTCGCGTTCAACGAGGCCAACGCCGAACGCGCCCTGCGCTTCGGCCAGGACCTTTTTGTCGCGGCCGAGGCGACCCGCGGCGACCTCTCGGAAGCGGAATACCACGCCGCCCGCGCGATGGATTTGCGCAGCAGCCGCACCCAGGGGCTCGATGCCTATATGGACGCAAACCGGCTCGACGCCGTGCTGTTCCCGGGCGCCGCCGGCGCGGCGATCGCGGCAAAGGCCGGCTATCCCAGCGTCCAGGTGCCGGCCGGCTTCGTCTCGGGGGTCGGCGGGAAGCCGACGCCCGACTATCCGCTCGGCCTTACCTTCGCCGGCCGCGCCTGGAGCGAGGCGTTGCTGCTGCGCCTCGCCTACGCCTTCGAACAGGCGAGCCGCGCCCGCCGCCCGCCGCCCGGCCTGCCGGCGCTGTGAGCGGCGCCGAGCCCGGCCAGCTGGGGCTGCGGGGATGCGCCGTCATATTTCGCCCAATCATCAACTTGGTGCTGCCGCAAACCGCCCTATAGTAAGAGGTGCGCTCCTCGGCGGTGCCGCGGGGCAGCCCGGGGGACGCTGTCGGTGAACGGGATACTCTCCAAGATCGCACGCCTGGCGGTGAGCAAGGCCGCGGCGTTTTCCTATGCCGTGGCGGTCGGCGTCGCCGGCAATTTGATCTTCCATTTCGTGCAGACCCACGACGCGGTGCCGGCGGTGACGCTGGCGGCGCGCGAGGCCGCGCCGAGCGGCGACCTCGCGCCGGGCCGCGCCGCGCCGCTGGCAACCCAGCCGCTGGTGCCGGCGCCGGCGCTGCTCGCGCCGCAACGGGTGGCCCCGGCGCCCTACACGGCGCTGCCGGCCGCACCGTCGCACCGGGCGGCGCCCGCCAAGCCGGCCGCCGCGATGCCGCAATTGCCCGAGCCGCCGGCCACGGCCGCCCTGCCGGGCACCGATTCGCTGGCGGCCCCGGCGCTGCGGCCGGCGGCCCTGCCGAGCGTCGCCGACCTGCCGCCGCCCGCGCCGCCAGCCGTGCCGCGCGAAGTCGCCCTGCCGCCACCGCCGGCCGCCGCCAGCCGCATCGAGCCGCCAGCCGAAGCAACAGCCGAGCCGCCGGCCGAACCGACAGCCGAACCGCCGCGGAGCGCCGCGCTGCCGCCGCTCGGCCCGGCGATCGATGTCGGCTCGCCGCCCAGCCCGCCCGTCGCCGCGCCAGCTCCGGCCGCCGCGCCGGCGGCCCGATTCCTCGCGCCGCCCGCCGAAATCGCGGCCCTGCCGTCGCCCGCCGCGGTGCCGCCGGCCGCCGCGACATCGCGCTCACTCGATGTCAGCGACATCTGGCACCCCTACCGCGCGGTCAAAAAGAGCCTCAATTGGGCCGGGCGGCAGCTGCCGATCATCGGCGAGGATGACCCGGCGCCGCAACCCCGGCCGGTCAAATCGTCGGCGTCGTCGACGGCTGCCCTGGCGCCGAGCGCGCCGAGCGCGCCGATCCCGCTGCTGCCGCCGGGGGGCAAGCTCGAGAGCAGCGACACGCCGGCGCCGAAAAAGCCGAGCGCCCCCGGCCCCGGCAGCGGCGGGCTTTACTGACCCCTCAGGCGATCCCCCTCAGGCGATCACTTCTCAGGCGATCACCCCGGCGTCGCGCAGCGCGGCGATCTCGGGTTCGCCGTAGCCGGCGTCGCGCAGCACCTGGGCGCTGTGCTCGCCGACCGCCGGGGCGCGGCGCGGCGGCACCTTCTGCTGGCCCCTGATCTCGATCGGGCTGTTGACCGTCATGTAGTCGGCGTCGACGAAGCGCACGAGATGGCCGGCGGCCAGCGCCTGCTCGTCGGCGGCGATGTCCGCGGTTTCGGCGACGATGCCGAAGATGATGCCGGCCTCGTCGAGCGCCCGGCGCCAGTGCGCCAGGTCGCGCGCCGCGAAGATGCGGTCGAGCAGGCGCACCAGCTCGCCGGCGTGCCGCTCGCGGCTCTCGATCGTCGCGAATTGCGGCGCGTCGAGGGCCGCGTCGCCGAGGCACGCCTTGAACTTGTCCCAGCGCCATGCGTCGGACGCGATCGACAGCAACAGCCAGCGCCCGTCACGGCATTGGTAATGCGTGCGCAGCGCGTTGAGCGAGGCTTCGCGCGGCGGCTGCGGCTGGACATCGTCGCCGCACAGCGCCGCCTGCACCGAGCAGCCGTTGGCCCATAGCCCGTTCGCCAGCAATGACGACGAGACGTAATTGCCCTTGCCGGTGCGCTCGCGCTGGTAGAGCGCGGTGACGATCGCGCCGTAGGTGCCCATCGCCGAGGGGTGGTCGCCCATGCCAGGGAGCGAGCGCGCCGGCGTCGCTTCCTCGCCGGCGCGCACCAGGTGCATCAGGCCGGTGCGGGCCCACCACGCGGTCGCGTCGAAGCCGGGCTTGTTGGCCTCGGGGCCCACTTCGCCATAGCCGGTGAAGGACGCATAGATCAGCCGCTCGTTGAGGGGCGCCAGATCCTCGTAGGTGATGCCAAGGCGCTGGCGCACCGGCGGCGGGTAATTGGTGATGAAGACGTCGGCGCCCTCGACCAGCCGGTAGAGCACCGCGCGCCCGGCTTCGGCGCGCAAATCGAGCGCCAGGCTCTGCTTGTTGCGCGCGTCGAGGATGAAGCCGGGGTTGAGCGGGCGCTCGGGCAGCGGCACGGCGCGCCGCCGGTAGGGGTCGCCGGCGCCGGGCGGCTCGATCTTGATCACTTCGGCGCCGAAATCCGACATCACCGTCGCCGCCGCCGGCCCGGCGATAAAGCTGGCGCAGTCGATGATTTTCAGCCCGTCGAAGATGCGTCCGCTCACCAATCGGTCCTTTCATTTATTCACAAAGCGACGACGAGTAGGTGAGAAACTGCCTCGGGCGGCCATCACTTTGAGGAAGACGAAAATTCGGCCACGATCTCAATCTCGCCAACCAGGGCAGTATTGAAGGCAGATAAATCCTCTGCCGGGATCCAGTATTCCTGAAACTTGCTCCCCGCAGCATCCCGCACCGGATAGCTGTCCAAGAAATGACGCCGAACCCGAAACCGGGTCACATAGCCCCGGCCGTGCGCGGGAACATTCCAATCACGCGCGATCCTGATTGCGTATTCCTCAGTAGCGACGGGATAAAATATAGGCTGCTCAGGCAGGCGCGGGGGAAATGCCCGCATTCCGGCCTTTTTGATTAGCTCTAATTCGGCAGGTCCGACGGGGCGCCACAAGACAACCGACTCGACCCGCATCTCGACAGGCTCGTTTCCCTCACTGCCTCGCTGTCTCATCGTGTAATCATACCGCCAGCCGGTACGCGGCGCCGTCGCGCACGATGTGGCCGGCGGTGGCGCCGGCGAAATGGGTGCCGATCACCAGCACCGGCCGGTCGCAGAGGTCAGCGAGCATGCGCTGGCGGGTATCGCGCGCCGCCTCGGGGTCGCTGTCGGCGGCCGACGACCATTCGGGATGCGCGATCTGGCAGGGGTGGTGCATGAAATCGCCGGTGATCAGCGCCTCCTCGCCTTGCGACTGGATGCGCACGCTGACATGCCCCGGCGTGTGGCCCAATGTCGGTACCAGGCTGATTTCGTCGCAGATCCGGTGGTCGGTCTCGACCAGATCGGCGAGGCCCGCATCGGCAATCGGCGCGACCGAATCGGCGAATACCGCATTCATGTCATCGCGCCCCCGCTGCCCCTGCCAGTGCACGAACTCGACCCGTCCCATCAGGTAGCGCGCCCTGGGGAAGGTCGGGACCCATTTGCCGCCCTGCAGCATCGTGTTCCAGCCGACATGGTCGACATGGAGATGGGTGCACAGCACCGTGTCGATCGCCTCGCGCGCGAAGCCGGCGGCCGCGAGGTCGGCGAGAAACGGCCCCTGCAAATTGTTCCAGCCCGGGATGCGGCGGCCCTCCTTGTCGTTGCCGAGGCAGGTGTCGACGATAATGCGGCGCTGCGGGGTTTCGACGACGAGCGCGTGGATCGACATTTTCAGGCGGCCGCGCTCGTCGGCGAAATGCGGCCGCAGCCAAGCGATCGGCAGGATTTCCTCATAGCTCGCCTGCGGCAGGATGAAGCGGCTGCCGCCGGTCACCTCCAGTTCGACGAGCTTGGTCACCGTCACCTCGCCGATCCGCCACTTCATCGCATCTCCTTGCGCTGCGGCGCATCCTGCTCTGACTCCGGCTCGGGCTCGATCTCATCCGCCGCCGCGCTCGCCGCGACCGAAGCGGTCGCCGCATCGTGGCGCGGCCAGTAGAGCTTAACCGTGGTGCCGCGGCCCGGCTGGCTGTCGATCGCGCAATGGCCGCCCGAGCGGGTAACGAAGCCGTAGACCTGCGACAGCCCGAGACCGGTGCCCTTGCCCGCGCCCTTGGTGGTGAAGAACGGGTCGAACGCCTTTGCCTGGACCTCTAGCGGCATGCCGCAGCCGGTGTCGGTGACCATCAGCGAGACATATTCCCCGGCCGCCATGCCGGCGGGCGGCGGCGCGCGGGCCGCGTCGAGCCGCAGATTGGCGGTCGCGATCGTCAGCTTGCCCTCGCCGGACATCGCGTCGCGCGCATTGAGCGCCAGGTTGAGGAGCGCGTTCTCCAGTTCGGTCGGGTCGGCGTAGATCGGCCAGAGCTCGGGCTGCAGGCGAAATTCGGTGGCGATGCGGTCGCCGGGCGAGCGCCACGGCAGATCCGACATCCGCGTCACCGCGTCGTTGACGTCGACCGGCCGGGGATCGACCGGGCCGCGGCCGGCAAAGCTCAGCAGCCGCTTGGTCAAGGCCGATGCCTTCTCGCAGCCGCTCATCGCCGCCGCGATGAAGCGGTGATGCCGCGGGTTGACGGTTTCGCGGTTGGCCTCCAGGAGCGCGATATTGCCCGAGACGATGGTCAGGAGATTGTTGAAATCGTGCGCCATCCCGGCGGTCAACAGGCCGACCGCCTCCATCTTCTGCGCCTGGTGCAGCTGCGCTTCGATCGCGGCGCGCTGGGTCAAGGCGTCCTGCGCCTGGGCCAGCGCCAGCTGTTCGCGGCGGGTCCGGCGCAGCGCGAGGAGGGAGAGCAAGATCAGCGCGATCGCCGCCGGCACCGCGATCAGGGCATAGCCGGCGACCGTCGCCAGCCACTCGTGCAGGATCGACGCCCGCGTCCGCCCGACCGCGACGTAGATCGGGTAGTCCGCCAGCCGGCTGTAGGCGACGAGGCTGCCGGAATCGCCGAACGGCGAGCCGCTGGCGATGAGGCCGCCCGGGTTCTGGCTGGCAATCGCCGCCGCCAGCAATTTATCGCCCGGCTCCGGCGGCGCGCTCGCGGCGGCTTTCGGATAGTGCGCCAGGACGCTGCCATCGTCGCGCAGCACGCTCGCGGTGTACTGGGTCGAGGTGCCGAGCAGCGAATTATAGAACGAGGCGAAATAGGGCCCCGACACCGCGACGACGATGATCCCGTCGAATTCGCCGTTGGCGAGCTGGCGGCGCCGGCTCACGGTGAAATACGGCTGATAGCCGCCGCCCTCCAGGCTGCGGGCGCGCAACGCCCAGATGTAGGTCTGCTGCGCGCCGCTCTTCAGCGCGCGGAAATCGTCGCGGCCCGACTGGTCGAGCTCGCGGTTGACCGGGTAGACCCGTGCGCTGACCAGTTCGTGGCCCTGGGCATCGATCGCCCAGGCCGCCGCCACCTGCGGCAGCGCCGCGATCTGCTGCGCGATGCGCTCGTGCAGCGCGCTTTCCTGCTCGTGGATCTGCGCGTCGCTGAGCCCGCTGAGCAGGTCGTCGATGCGTGCCGCGACCAGGAGATGGGTGTCGAGGATCTTGGTGGTGTTTTCCTCGGCGACCGCGACCGCCTCGCGCAGCGCCACGGCGGCGCTGGTGTAGCTGTCGCGGTAGGAGACAAAGGCGCCGGCCGCCCCCAAGAGCAGCGGCACGACGATCGTCGCGACCAACAGCAGGCGCAGCAGGTTGATCGCGCCCACCGCCGGCCGGCGGCCCTGCGGCCGGTTCGAGGCCGCGCGCGGCCCGGCGGCAGCCGCGGGGCCAGCCTCGGGGCCAGCCTCGGGTCCGGCCGACAGAATGCTGGTCGAATTGCCGGAAACTTCGGTGGATCGCATCGCGGCGCTCGCGCATCATGCCCAGCCGGCCCGGCGCGCCGTGGCGCGTTCGCGGCTTGGCCCGCTCGTCGGGGGAATTGTCACCATAGGGCGCACCCTGCGGTCAACAGCGCTAAGCGGAAAAGAGACGCGCCGCGGCTGCCGGCTGCGCTAGGCTGCCGCTCCAGCCCAGAACCTTAACCGGGGAAATCGGCGATGCACGACAGGCACCTGGGTAACCGGCACCGGGGTGGCTTTTCTGCGCTGGGCGGCTTGCTGCTGGGATGCCTGGCGCTCGGCGGTTGCGTCGGCCAGCCGGCGGCGCCGACCCCGGCGCAGGCCGTCGCGCTGCTGCAGTCCGGCCGGCCGTTATTGAGCTGCCGCCAGCCCTGCCTCGCTTCCTGGCAAGAGGTGCAGCCGCAGGCGGCGCAGCTCGCCGCGCTGGCGCGCTGGGCCGAGCTCGCGGCGCTGGTTCTGCGGGTCGGCTACCAGGACGACCTGACGCTGTATTATCTCGGGCAGGCGGCCGAGGGGATCGGCAACCCCGGAGCCGCCGCCGGCTTCTATAGGGACAGCATCGAGTTCTCCGGCACCGTCAACGCGTGCCGCTACCTCAGCCGGATGTGCGGCGGCGTCGCGCTGCCGCGGGCGGCCCAGTTGCGCCTCGCGGCGATCGACCGGGCGCTCAGCCGGCGCTACCGGCCGCCGGGGCGGGGGCCGCACCGCCTGGCGCCGGCCGAACCCGCCACGCCGGCCCCGGGCGAAGTTGCCCCGCCCGCGCCAAGCGAAGTTGCCCCGCCCGCACCGGGCGACGGCGCCGCGCCGGCGCCGAGCGCAGCCGCCCCGCCGCTCCCACCGCCGCCCCCGCCACCGCCGCTGCCCACGCGGGCGCCACCGGCAACGCCGCACGCCTCGGACTACATCGAGCCCCCGCCGAGCGGGCGTTAGCGTCCCGATACCATCTCCGTCATCCCGGCGCAGGCGGGACCTTTGCATAAGGGTTTCACCGGGTAGAAGAGGCCTGTCGGGGTCGGTGTTTGGGCAGCAGGAGGCTGTCGGATTGCGATTTGGGGGTGATCGGGACGGAGTTTTTCTGCTCAGGCAG
>Ga0209579_10000268_pt1 | contig 66802 bp, 63 predicted proteins | sample Coa_R1_2_FD_187152 | JGI IMG/M metagenome (GOLD analysis project Ga0209579, IMG submission 187152) | Surface soil microbial communities from Centralia Pennsylvania, which are recovering from an underground coalmine fire - Coalmine... | ecosystem: Environmental > Terrestrial > Soil >...
GGTGCGGCTCGCGCCTTGCGGCGCGTTCGCCTGCCGGCGTTCCACCACGGCTCTTGCCAGAGGGACGCCAGTCCCCAAGGCTCAGCTTCAGGCCAGGCTTCCTGGGACGTGATTTGCGCGAGCGTTACTCGCGATCCTCTGTCCCAGTCCAGTGGCAGCACCCCACGCACCGGTCGTAATGCCGGCGAGCATGATGCCCGAAGCCGCCCGGGAGTGGCGGTGACGAGCCGCCGCCCGCGGGCACCGCATCCCGCTCCGATCAGCCGGTGTCGCCGGCTGACGTCCTTTCACGACGAACGGGAATGAGCGCCTTTATTCAAATCCGCGCGGCGAAGTCAAAGCGAATCATTCGACGACGCGATTGTGCAGACAAATCGCGGGGTTGCGCGCCGCAGGTTTTTGCTCCGCGCGCACGCGGTGCCTTTCACTCGCACACGAAGATTCGCAAAATCCAGGTTGCGCCCGTCAATCGCGTGTTTCCGCAATTTTTGATTCGTCGCCGGACGGATTTGCTCCGGCGCTTCGCTCAGCGCTCCAGCGATTTCAGATAGGCGATGATGTCGGTGACCTGGCCCGGATCGAAACGGAATTCGGGCATGGTGGGATGGCCGGTCACGATGCCCTCGGCCAGCGACTCCTGCAGGTCCTCCACCGGATACCGGTTGTGCAGGGTCCGGAACGGCGGAGCGATCTTCAACGGGCTCGCGCCGTAGCGGCCGGTGGCGTGGCAGCGCGAGCAATTGGTGCGAACGAGCGTGAGGCCTCTTTGCTCGGCAGGCGACAGCACGCTCTGGGCGGCGGCGGGCGCCGGCGAAAGCAGCATCGTGGCCGCGCCTATCGCCACAACCAGGCCGGCCGAAAAAGCTGCACGCGCACGCATGGCTGCCTCCAAAAAACGATCATGATTCCGATCGCGACGCTAGGCTGCGCCGGACAGGCGCAAAACTCAGGAATTCGCCATAAGGGACATTCCCTAACATCCGCTCCGGCAACGATTGATCCAGATCAATACGGCCTGGCGCGGCGGCCGCTACGGTCGCCGGCGATGAAGCCAAAGCGTGGCCGATATCCGATAGCGGAGGCCGACAATGTCGCTGGCACGTGAGAACCGCAAAAGTCCGACGCTGACCGAACGACTTTCGAAGTGGTACGGGCGCGTGATGCAACTCCCACTCGATCGCGGACTGGAGATCATGAGCGAAGCGGAAGTAAAGCGTATCGCCGACGACATCGGCGTATCCGCGGCGGAGCTGCCCGCGCTCAACCGGCACGGGCCGGAGGCGGCCGACCTTCTCGCCAAGCGCATGGCCGCGCTCAACCTCGATGGGGCGGAAGTGTCGCGCGAATTTCCGGTGACGCTCCACGACATGCAACGCCTATGCACGCTCTGCGCCGAGAAGGGCAAGTGTGAACGCGATCTGCGCCGCCATCCCGACGACACATCCTGGAAAATCTACTGCCCGAATGCCGAAGCCCTCGGCGATCTGAACGCCATGCCCTGGAAATCCCGAAACGAGTGGTGATCCATTCCGGATTTGAAACCCCTTGCTCCGAGGTGATCCAATGTCCTCAAACGAAGCACGCCACACCGCACCCCCGGGCCGGTCCAAAGCGCCCGAGAGTCTCCTGGGCTTCGCGCAGAACCAGGCCAATGCGGCGCTCAAGCTGCAGAGCGAGTTCCTCGGCGAGGTCGAGGATACCGGCAGAACCTGGCTGGCGCGCGCCAGGCGCGAAGCGGAATTATGGTCGGCTCTGGCGGCGAAACTCGCCGTCAGCAGGACAATCCCTGAGGCCTTCGATGCATACCGCGATTGCTTCGCGCAGCGCATGCAAATGACCGCGGAGGACGCCCGAACCGTATTCGACGAATATCAGCAGTTCGCATCGACGATGGTGAAGCCGTTCAGCCACGCACCGCGGCACAACGAACCGGCAAATAACGAACGGGAAAACACGGAGCGAAGCGCGCCATGGCCTACCCGGCAGAAAATGACCGCATAGACCGGGTTCAGGCCTTTCCGGCAAAGGTCGCGCCGCGCGACTGGTTTGCGCTGCTGGCAAAGCTGCTGGCTCGGCCTCGAGCCGCAGGCACGTCATCTGGAAGCCGCGCTGCGCACGCTTGAAAGGCGCGACACTGCGATGCGAAGGAAACGGTTGGCGTCCTGATCTGAATTCGGCAATCACCACGGCAGCAAGGCCCGCGTCTAGGCGCGATTTCAGGTCCACTTCGCGGCGCGTTTTTCCGCAAACGACGCGAGGCCTTCGGCGGCCTCGGCGGACTGGCGTTTGGCGGCATGGCGTTCGACGAGACTGTCGAAGCGGCCCGCGTCGATACGGGCCCAGGCGGATTCGAGCGCCAGCGCCTTGGTTTGCGCGATGGCGTCGGGGCCGTTTCGCAGGATCGCCTCGACGATGCGCGCTCCGGCGGCATCGAGCCGATCGGCCGGCACCACGTCGTGCACGAGGCCGATCCGCCGCGCCTCGGCGGCATCGAAGCGCTCGCCGGTCAGCGCATAGCGCCGCACCTGGCGCACTCCGACCGCGTCGTTGAGCTGCGGAATGATGATCGCGGCCGTCAAGCCCCAGCGCACTTCGGCGATGGAAAATTGCGCGTTGTCGGCGGCGATCACCACGTCGCAGGCGGCGAGAATTCCGGTGCCGCCGCCGAAGCAGGCGCCCTGCACCAGCGCAATCGTCGGTACCGGCGCCGCGTTCAAGCGCGCAATGGCCTCCGCTGTCGCGCGCGATGCGCGAATGTTGTCCTGCGCAGACGCCTTCCGGATGGCATCGATCCATTTGAGATCGGCGCCGGCCTGAAAATGCCGGCCGCGGCCGCGCACGACGACGGCGCGCAACCTCGGGGTCCTTTCCAGCACATCGAGCGCGCCCAGCAGCGCCTGAACAAGATCGCCGTCGTAGGCGTTGTTGCGGTCCGGCCGATTGAGGCTGACTTGCGCGACGCCGCGATCGTCGACCTCGAGCAGAACTGGCGCGGCGGCTTCCGGTTTCGTCACGAGACCCTCCACCATTGGACTGACCCAGCCTACAATAGTGCGCCAGCCGCGGAGCGGCCACGCGGAAGAATGCCGCGATCCGCACGACGCCTGCCTGCAGAGAAGCACCGATGCCGTTCGATACCGATCAGGCGATCCGCGCCGTCAACGGCTGGCGGTTTCCGGGGTTGCGCGCGGCAATCCTGATCGCCGGCGCCGCACAGGTGGCGCTGTGGTGCTATCTCTGGGTCTTCATCGCCGAACATGCCAATCCGAAGGGCGACGGCATGGAATGGGTCGCGTGGGGCCGGCAACCGGCATCCTCGGGCTGTTCGCCGCGCCCCGCGCTCATCATCGGCGCGGTCAACCGGCTGCTGATCCTCGGCGCGCTGTTCGCGGTCATCGGCGCCGTTCTCAATGTGATGGTCTTCACGGAGATCGCGCAGGAACTTGCCGGAAATCCCTAGACGATCTTGCCGGAAAAGCGGATTCCACTTTTCCGGATCATGCTCCGGGCGGCCGGTTCCTCACCAACACCCGTCAAATTGTCGGCAATCCGGTCGCGCCGGCTTAAGGCGGCGGCGCTAGTGTCACCGCTCTCCACCGGCGCGGGCCAGCAGAAGGACTTTGCAATGGAATTCGGAAAGCGGCGGTTGCCAGTCCACAACGACAGCACGCCCGCGCAGGAGACTTGCGTGCGCTGCTGCGGCACCGGCCATGTCCGCGAGCGTGGCAACCGCTTTCGCTGCAAGATCTGCCGCGGCTCAGGGCGCGTCGCCGTCGTAACGGAACCCGAGCCGGAGGCGGTAGCAAATCCCGAGCCGGCGGCGGCAAGCGCGGCGTGACTGCCGTCACGCTGCCGCGCGGCTGTTAACGCGCCATCCTACACCTTGAACAATGTCTCCGCGTTGCCGTGGGCGATGCGCTCCCGGTCGGCGGCGCTGACCGGAATCTGCTCGAGGAAGGCGCGCGCGGCCGCCATCGATCCGTAAGGGTGATCGACTGAGAACATGATGCGCTCGACGCCGACCTCGAGCAGGAGGTCGAGGAAGGTCGCGGGAAAATTGAAGCCGCCGAAGGTGTAGTGCACGTTCTGGCGCAGGTAATCGCCGAGCGAACGCTTGAGCTTGGTCAGCGCCGGCGGAAAATTGCGGTCGAGCCGCGGCAGCATGAACGGCACCCCTTCGCCGAGATGGCCGATGACGATCTGCAGCTTCGGGAAGCGGTCGAACACGCCGCCAAGGACGAGGCGGATGACGTGAACGGCGGTCTCGATGTGCCAGCCCCAGCCCGAGGCTGCAAACACGTAATCCACTTCCGGCGCGAACCCGCTGTAGAGCGCGTCGATCACCGGCTGCGGCGGCCGCGTCGGATGCAGGTAGATCGGCACGTCGAGCTTTTCCGCGCACTCGAAGATCGGCCAGAAGAACTTGTCGTCGAGATAGCGGCCGCGCACGTGACCGTTGACCAGCGCACCCTTGAAGCCGTGCTGCCGCACCGTGGTTTCGAGTTCCGCGGCGGCCTTGTCCGGCGCCATCGTCGGCAGCGCCGCGAGGCCGGCAAACCGCGTCGGGTGCTTTTTGACTGCGTCGGCGAGCGCGGCATTGGCGTCGCGCGCCAGCGCGATTGCCTCGGCGGCATCGAGCTGCTCGGTGCCTGGCGCATTGATCGACAGCACCTGCATGTCGATGCCCGCCGCATCCATCTCAGCCACCCGCGCGGCGCCGATGTCTTCGATCTGGGCGATCAGCTTCTGGCCGCGCGGGCCGAAGCGAAGAAAGCTCTCCTTCAAATCCCGCCCGTGATTGTCGAGAAATCCGGGCGGCGCAAAATGTTCTTCAACTGTAATGGTTCGCATGTTTGACGTTTCCATCCCTTGGGTTTGCGCCGCATCATGGCGTGCCGCGTTGGGCGCGGCAATGACGGGGATATGTTACGTGCGGTCGCCTGCGCCGCACGCATAGCCGTCACACGCTGATGTCGTAACAGCGCGGGCCGTCCCGAGCGGGACCGGATAGTCGCGGTTTCCGGAAGCCGTTCAGTCGACCTTGATGTGCGCCTCCTCGATCAGCTTGCGCCACATCGGCTCTTCGGTGTTGATGCGGTTGGTCAGCTCCTGCGGCGTGCCGGCGATCGATTCGAAATATTGCGCGTCGAGGAAGGTCTTCTGCACCGTCGGGTCGGCGAATATCTTGTGCACCTCGCCGTTGATCTTGGCGACCACGTCGGGCGGAATGCCGGCTCCTCCGAACAGTGCGAACCAGGACACCGCGGTGAAGCCCGGATAGCCGCTTTCGGCGATGGTCGGCACGTCGGGCAGCAGCGCCATGCGCTTCGGCGCTCCGAGGGCGATGAATTTCACCGCGCCGGCTTTCGATTGCGGCACGGCGTTGCCGACGCTGATGAACATCATCTGGATGTGTCCGGCGATGACGTCCTGCATCGCCGGCGCGGCGCCCTTGTAGTGCACCGCGACCAGATCGGTACCGGTGACCTTGGCGAACATCGCCATGTTGAGATGGCCGCTCGAACCGACGCCGTAGGTGCCGTAGTTGAGCGTGCCCGGCTTTTCCTTGGCCAGCGCGACCAGTTCCTTGACGCTGTTCGCCGGCACCGACGGATGGAGGATCAGCCCATGATTGATCTGCACGAGGCCGGTGATCGGCGTGAAATCTTTCAGCGAGTAGCGCAGATCGGGATAGAGCGAGGGATTGACGATGAATGTCGTCTCCGGACCGATGAACAGCGTGTAGCCGTCGCCCGGCTGGTTCTTGACGTATTCCGCCGCCACCTGGTTGTTGGCGCCCGGCTTGTTCTCGACCACCACTTCGGCGCCCCAGTCGGCGATCATATGCTGGGCCAGGATGCGGCCGAGCATGTCGGTCACGCCGCCGGGCGAGGCGGGCACGATGATGGTGATCGGCTTCGACGGATAGGTCTGCGCCTGCGCGGCGGGCGCGACGACGATGGCTGCGGCGGTCGCCGCGATAAGCCACGACTTCATTGCTATTCCTCCCACGGCCCGGGCCGTCGCTCTTCGAGGCGCGCCATAGTGCGTCAAAGACGCGCGTAAACGCGCTGATGGGCGCGTGCCTCGGGGTGACGGGTATTAGTGGTGCATTTCGTCGCCCGGCATGATGCCCCACAGATTAGAGGCCGACGGGTCCTTGGCCCATACTTTCGGGCGCTGCGGATTGTCGCGGTGCCACGGCCGAGGCTCGAAATAGCCGAGTTCCTCGTTCATGCGGTCGAGCTCGGCGAACAGCTCGGTAATGAAACCGGCCGGGCTGCGATGATAGGTGAAAAGGTTGTGGCCGATGCCATGGCGGCCCGGTCCCCACAACAGCTTGTAGCCGTTGGTCGAGAGGAAATCGCACGCGGTCTGCATGTGACCCCAGTCGCGCAGCTCGAACGCGGTGTGGAAGTGCCGGTTCGATCCGGTCTGCATCAGATTGATGGTGTGATGATCCGGCCCGCAGCGCAGGAACGAGAAGAAATCGCCCATCCAGTCGGATTCGCGAAAGCCGAGCACGTCGACGTAGAACTTGGTCGCCTGCTTGACGTCGGTGACGTGGAAGGCGACGTGGCCGAGCTTGTGCGGCACGATGCCCTTGGACTGGAATTTCTGGTGCGAGAAGTCGGCGCGCTTGAACACCTCCATCACCGTGCCCTTGGTGTCCTCGAAGGTCAGCAGGTCGGCGATTGACGGCTCCGGATCCTTCTTGCGCGCGGTCTTGATGCCGTGGCCCTGCACCTGCTTCTCGAACGCATCGAGGTCGTCAGCGTCGCCGAGCTGGAAGCCGACGCGCACGCATTGCGGCTGCGCGCCCTTGCGCAGCACCACCGAGTGGTGATCGACGGTGTTGGCGAGGAACACGGCATCCTTCTCTCTGGCGGCGACGGTCATGCCAAGCACGTTGGCGTAATAGTCCGCCTGCTGTTCGACGTCGGGCATTTCGTAGCTGGCGTGGGCGATCTTCTTGACGCGGATCATGCGGTTTCTCCTTTTCGTAGCCCCTCCCCCTTGTGGGGGAGGGAAATCACTATTTTGAACGCGGCAGCGAACCCATGACGTCGACCATGCGGGCGACGTCGTCGCCGCCGAAGCCCATATCCATGAAGCGCTGATAGAGCGGTATGACGCAGTCGAGGATCGGCGTCGCCACCCCGACGCTGGCGGCGAAATCGCCGATCATGTCGAAATAGTGCTGCAAGGCCGGCACCGGCCCCTGGACCGGCTGAAAGCGGCGCTCTGCCATCCACGGCGCGCGGATGCCGAATTGGGTCGAGCCGCCCGAGCCGGTGGCGATCGCCTTGATCATCAGCGGCACATCGACGCCGGCTTTCAGCCCGAGCGCCATAGCCTCCGCAGTGGCGGCGATATTGATCGCGACCAGAAGATTATTGACCAGCTTGACCCGGCTCGCGGCGCCGAACTCGCCGAGATAGAGGCAGGAATCGGCGAAGCCCGACACGACGCGCTCCGCCTGCTTGCACGCCGCGGCGTCGCCGGCGAGATAGATCACCCCCTTGCGCGCCGACACCATGCCGGGCGTGCCGGAGACTTCGCCGTCGACGAAGGTCGCGCCTTTTTGCCGGAACGGAGCGATCTGGCGCTGCTTGTCGGGCACCGGATGCGAGCCGAGTTCGACGACGATCTGGCCGGGCCGCGCGCTCTGGATCAGGCCTCGCGGGCCTTGCATGGCGTCGTCGAGCGCCTCGGTCGACGGCAGGCACGAGAACACGATGTCGGCCTGCGCGCCGACATCGGCCGACGAGCGCGCCGGCACGCCGCCGATCTTTTCGAATTCGCCGAGCGAGCTCCTGCGAAAGCCGACCACGCGATAGCCGCTCTTGATGAGATTTTCCGAGATCGGCAATCCGATCTTGCCGACTCCGACAAAGCCGATGGTCTCCATGGCCGCGCTCCCTGTGGATTTCTTGTTACGCCGCGTCCTTCGTAACGCCGCATCTTGGCGATGACATGTCTTGCGTCACTTCTCTCAGATCACTTCGATCGACTGATCGGACAAATTGACGCGCACGCCAAGCGTGCCCTCCATCACCGTCCATTCCTTCAATTCGAAGGTGCGAAGGCCGTTGATGAAGAACGGATCGGCCTCGGCCAGCGCGCGGGCTTCCTTGGCGTCCTTGGCACGCAATACGGTCAAGCCGAGGCCGCTCGGCGGTCCCTCGCCGTCCGATAGCGGACCGGACGCGAACACATGGCCGCGCTTTTCCAGGCCGATCATATATTCGAGATGCGCAGAGAGGAAGATCTGAAGCTTTTCCGGCGGCACAACCGGCTTCGACATCACCACGTAAAGCTTCTTGCGCAGCATTTTGCGCGTGAGCTCGGCGATACGCTCTTCAAAAAACATCACGCAACCCTCGGTTCCACGCTTTCCTCGCTCCTGCCGGCGGCTTTTGCAGGAGCCTTGGCCAAATGTCTTGGCCAAGCGCCTTGGCAGGACCGCTTCTTTGGCTTATTACTTAGATCATTTAACAATAAGGCCATCTAAATGAAACAGCGAAAACAGTCAAGCGGGCGAGCCGCCCGGATGGACCGCTACGTCCCGCTGATCCGCGAATTCGCGACGCGGGATGCGCTGTTTCACGAGGCGGTGGCGCGGACGATCGGCCTGCACCCGACCGACGAGAAGGTGCTGCGGCTTCTTGGCGCCGACGCGATGACCGCCGGCGATCTCGTCAGCCACACCGGCCTCACCGGGGCGGCGGTCACCGCGCTGGTCGATCGCCTGGTCAATCTCGGCTACGTGACGCGCGTGCGCGACACCGAGGATCGCCGCAAGGTCGTCATTCGCACGGTGCGCACGAAGCTGCGCGACATCGACCACCTGTATGGCGGTCTGCGCGGCGAATTGCAGACGCTGCTGGCGAAATATGACGCCGTGGAATTTGCGGCGATCATGGACTTCCTCGCCAGCGCGACGGCGGCGATGGCGGACGAGACCGCAAGACTCACCGGCGACGCGAAACAGCGCAGGGCGAAAGCGGCGTGAGGCGCGCCGCTGCGGCACTCCTCGGCGACGTCAAATCAGCCGCGAGCCGTGCGGCAGGCCGAGGAAGTGGCGGCCGATGGCCTCGAAGATCGAGAACTGCGATTGCGACTGCTGCGACACCGCGTGCATGTCGCGGAACCGGCGCTCGAACGGATTGCTTTCGAATACCGCTGTCGCGCCGGCGGCGAGGTAGACGGTCTCCACAACCTGCCGCGCCGCCTGACTGGCGTGGCTCGACGCCATGCGCAGCCGCACCCGCTGATCGGCGGTCGTCGCGCCGGTCTGCGCGGCCTGCCAGATCTCCTCCCAGGCGGCGATGAAGAACGCCTGCGCCGCGGCAAGCTGCGACTGGGCGACGCCGATCTGCGACTGGATCACGGCGTTGTCGCGCAGCACCGAGGTCTGCCCCATCGGCTTCTTGGTCTGCGCCAATTTGCAAAAATCATCGAGCATGGTGCGCGCAATGCCAAGCGCGATCGCCGGAAAGCTCGAGCCGAACAATTGATAGATCGAGAACGCGTAGAGCGGCCCGTGCTCGCGCCGCCCGGCGGAATTGAGCGCGTGATAATCGATGCTGTAATCTTCCGGCACCAGCACGTCGGTCAGGGTATAGGTATTGCTGCCGGTGCCCTTCAATCCCATCACATGCCACACGTCCTGCCACGTGGCGCGCTCCCGCGGCACGAACAGCGTCTTCTGCACCGGATTGCCATCGGCATCGCGTCGCTGCGTGCCGTCCGGCTCGACGATGAAGCAATGCGCGGCAAGCCAGGTGGCGTGCTTCGAGCCGGATGCGAAGGGCCAGACACCGTTGACGCGATAGCCGCCCTTTTCCGCGACAGCCTTGGCGTTGTTGGTCGGTCCCCAGGACAGCACGCCGCGCGGATTTTTCTTGAAGATCTCCTCGGCGACTTCCGGCTTCATGTTGCGGGAGACGGTCGAGCACACCGAGGTCTGGCCGATGCACCATGCGGTCGAGGCATCGGCCTTGGCGATCTCCTCGATGGCCTGCACGTATTCGACCGGCGAGACTTCGTCGCCGCCGTAAGAGCGCGGCAGCAGCATGCGCCACAGTCTTGCTTCATGCAGCGCGTCGACCAGATCGGGCGGCAGCTCGCGATCGGCTTCGATCCGCGGCGCCGCCGCGGCGATGACCGGCGCCAGCGCGCGGGCATTGGCGATGCAATCTATTCTGGCCCGGTCGTCCATATTCCTGCACTCCCGACAGCGGCCGTTCTTCAGGCGGCCGGCTCGGTCCATTCTTGCCGATCGGATCGAGGCCGTCTATCGCGAGAGCCATGCTTATTCGTCGCCGACCATCTCCTGGCGGCGCCGTTCCAGCGCCGCCGCGTAGCGCCGCAGCACATAGGCTTCGGTCAGGAGCCCGACGACATGGCGGTCGCGGTAGGAATCGACCACCGCCAGCGCCTCGGCTTCGGCGCGATCGAACGCCAGCACCGCTTCCTTCACCGCCATGCCCGGAAGCAGCAGATCGTCGGTGTAGTGGAGAATGTCCTTGACCGGCTTTTCCGGCGACGTCTCGGGCGAATGGGCGTCCGCCATCAGCACAAGACCGGCATAGTGATCGTCCTCGTCGACGGCGATTACATAGGCCGTCGATCCGAGGGGAAATGCCTCGCGGAAATTCTCGATCGTGGTCGAGGCGTGCACGCTTTGCACGTCCTGGCGCATCATGCTGCCGACAGTCAGTTCGCGCATCCAGCCGACGTCGGCGGCGCTGCGGATGGTTTCGCCGCGCAGATGGAAGCGCCACGTGGCGAAGGAATAGCCGAATCCCTCCCGGGTGACCTGCGCGGCAATGATCACCGCAATCAGCACAGCGGTGGTCAGCCACAGGTCGCCCGTCGTCTCCAGCGCGATGAAGATCATCGTTAGCGGGCCGCCGATGACGGAGGCGGCAAGCGCACTCATGCCGATCACGGAATAGGCGTTCGGGTCGAAATAGGCGGTCGGCCAGAACATCGTCAGCGCGACCGCCAGGAGATGACCGCCGAGCGCTCCGATCAGCAGAGAGGAAAAAAACAGCCCGCCGCGGAAGCCGGAGCCCAGCGAAGCGATCGATGCCACGATCTTGAGCACGAACAAGAGCGCCACCGCGCGAAACGACAGATCGAGCATGCCGGCGACGCGCAGCGCGCCGTGACCCGACGACATCACTTGCGGCGACATGATGGCCAGTAGTCCGACGACCACGCCGCCCAGCCCGGTGCGGAACGTGGGCCGCAGCCGCAGTTTCTGAAACATCGCTTCGCAGATCGCGACGCCGCGCATCAGCACGATGCCCAGCATCGCCGCCAGCAATCCGAGCGTCGCCGCAAGCACCAGATCGTGAAGAACGATCGTGGTCTTCTGAGGCGCCACAACACCGAGCTCGGCCGGCGAGAAGTAATGCGCGACCAGAAAGCCGATAAGGGACGCAATCCCGACCGGCGCAAGACTGATCGGCGAATAGCTGCCGATGATCAGTTCGAAGCCATAGAACGCGCCGGCGAGGGGCGCGCCGAATGCGCCGGCGATGCCTGCGGCGGCGCCGCAGCCGACCAGAATGCGCAGGTCGCCGCGGCGCAGGCGAAACGCATTGCCGATGCGAGAGGCGATGCCGCTCGACATTTGCGTGTAACCCGCTTCGAGGCCGACCGAGGCGCCGACACCGCTCGACCACACGGTCTGCAGGGCGACGATCAAGCTGCCGATCAGGGACATGCGGCCGCCATGCAGCGCATTGGCCTCGATCGGATCGATTTCACGGTCCGGCCGCCAGTGACCGATCAGTTCGTTGGCGATGCCGAACAGGACGCCGCCGGCGAGCGGCACCAGCATCGCAAACCACGGATCGAGCGTCAGCCGCCCCGACAGCCGCTCGCCCGGCGCCAATTGGAAAAAAACCTCGTGCAGGAGATCGACGGTATCGCCCATCAGAGCGACCACCACGCCGGCGACGGCGCCGACCAGAGCGGCGAGGCCAATGAGACTCGACTCACGGGCGCGGACCAGGGCGCGTAGCCGCCGCGGAATCTCCAGTCGACCTGCAGCTTCAGCAATCAAGGCGCATCACCCGGTGGAACCGTGCTAGGTTAGGCTTGTTGGTCTGTCGAACCACGGCCGGAGCAGGCTATGCCGTACACCATTCGTGGATGTCTTGCGGCGGGCGCCGCATTGATTGTTTCCCTCACTGTCATGCCGCTCTTCGCCCAGACGGGCGCGAGCGTGCTCGAGGGTTCGGCCGCATATGGCGACTGGCGCGCCGACCGTCCCGGAACGCGACGTCTGATCAGGGCTCAGGACTTGCCGGCACCCGATACGGCCCAGTCAGTACGGAATTCCGTCAGGATAATGCGCCGAACCAACGATCAGAAGCCAATCGTCCCAAATGGCTTTGAAGTCAACCTGTTTGCGTCCGGCCTGTCGGAACCGCGCATCATCCGCGTCGCGCCGAATGGCGACGTATTCGCCGCCGAGAGTTCGGCCGGCCGGGTCGTCGTGCTGCGGCCCAAGGGCGCCAGCGCATCGGAGCCGACGGTTTTTGCATCCGGCCTCATGAACCCGTTCGGCATCGCGTTCTATCCGGCCGGCCCCGATCCGCAATGGGTCTATGTCGGCAATACCGACTCCGTCGTGCGCTTTCCCTATCGCAACGGCGATCGAACGGCGCGCGGCGCGGCTGAGGTGATCGTTCCGCATCTGCCGGTCGGCGGTCACAGGACCCGCGATGTCGCGTTCTCGCCGGACGGCGAGAGAATGTACGTGTCGGTTGGCTCCGCCTCCAATGTCGGCGACGGCATGGAGAAAATGAGCGCGGCGGACGCGCAAAAGTGGCAGGCCGATCATCCGCTCGGCGCGGCGTGGGGAAATGAACAGGGTCGTGCCGATGTGCTGGCCTTCGACCCGCAAGGCGGCAATGAGCGCATCTACGCGACCGGAATCCGCAACTGCGTCGGCCTCGCCGTTGCGCCCTCGTCCGGAACGGTGTGGTGCTCGACCAACGAGCGTGACGGCCTCGGCGACAATGTCCCGCCCGACTACATCACCCGCGTGCGCGAGGGCGCCTTCTACGGCTGGCCCTGGTACTACATCGGCGCGCACGAGGATCCGCGTCACGCCGGCGAACGGCCGGACCTCAAAAGCAAAATCACCGTTCCGGACGTTCTCATCCAACCCCATTCGGCTTCGCTCGGGATGACGTTCTACAACGCGACGCAATTCCCGGCCGAATACCGCGGCGGTATTTTTGCCGCCGAACACGGTTCCTGGAATCGATCGAAACGGACCGGATATAAAATCATCCGCGTCATCGTGAAGGACGGTGCACCGACGGGCGAGTATGAGGACTTCGCCACGGGATTCACGATCGACGATTCGTCGGTGTGGGGCCGCCCGGTCGGCGTGGCCGTCGACAAAGACGGCGCATTGCTGATCTCGGAGGACGGCAGCGGCACGATCTGGCGGATTACCTATTCCGGCAAGGCCGCAAGCCGCTAGCGGCAAACGCATCGGCCGCCCTCGGAACACTCGATCGCACAAGGCGTTGTTGGGCGTGGGCGTGGGCCTGGCGGCCTTCAACGATGGCATTCTCCACCCTGGACACAGCGCCGCAGCACGACAGAGACCGCCGCGCCGCCGACCGTGCCGCCGTCATCATCGAGACCGATATTCCGGCGCGGCTCGATGCGCTGCCGTTCGGACGATTTCATCTGCTCGTGATCGCGGCGCTCGGCATCACCTGGATTCTCGACGGCTTGGAGGTGACACTAGCCGGGTCGCTCTCCGGGGAGCTCAGGCAGGACAGCGCACTCGGCCTGAGCAACGGGCAAATCGGCCTCGCCGGCAGCAGCTATCTCGCTGGTGCCGTCATCGGCGCGTTTTTCTTCGGCTGGCTCACCGACCGGTTCGGACGCAAGAAGCTGTTCACGGTCACGCTGGCGCTTTACCTCGCCGCGACCGCCGCGACCGGACTGTCATGGAATGCATGGAGCTTCGTCCTGTTCCGATTCCTGACCGGCGCCGGCATCGGCGGCGAATACACCGCCATCAACTCGACGATCCAGGAGCTTATACCGGCGAGGCTGCGCGGCTGGATCGATCTGCTCATCAACGGCAGCTTCTGGATCGGCGCTGCCATGGGCGCGGCGGGCACGATCGTCCTGCTCGATCCTGCGATCATCGATCCGGCGCTCGGCTGGCGGCTCGCGTTCCTGATCGGCGCTGCGATCGGACTCGTCATTGTGGTGATGCGAATTTGGCTTCCCGAGAGTCCGCGCTGGCTTGTCACGCACGGCCGGCCGCAAGAGGCTGACAAAGTCGTCGTCGGCATCGAGGCGCGATTTGCGCGCACCGCGCCCGCGCAAACGCGCCAGCGAATCCGCCTGCGCATGCGCAAGTCCACGCCGCTGTCCGAAGTGGCGCACACGCTGTTCGTAACCTATCGCCAGCGCACGCTGGTCGGACTCACCCTGATGGCGGCGCAAGCCTTCTTCTACAACGCGATCTTCTTCACCTACGCGCTGGTCCTGACGAATTTCTACGGCACTCCGGCAGGCGAGATCGGGTGGTACATCCTGCCGTTTGCCGCCGGCAATGTGCTTGGACCGATTCTGCTCGGCCGCCTGTTCGACACCGTCGGCCGAAAAATCATGATCGCGTCGACATATGCGCTGTCCGGCCTCCTGCTCGCGCTCACCGCTATTCTGTTCAGAGAAGATCTTCTCTCCGCTTTCACCCAGACGCTTGCCTGGATGACCGTGTTCTTCTTCGCCTCCGCTGCCGCGAGTTCCGCCTACCTGACGGTGAGCGAGATTTTTCCGCTGGAGATCCGAGCGTTGGCGATTGCTTTCTTTTACGCCATCGGCACCGGCATCGGCGGCATCGCCGGGCCGCTCGTGTTCGGGGTGCTGATCAATACCGGCTCGCGCTCGAGCGTCGCTGCAGGCTATGGAATTGGCGCCATCCTGATGCTTGCAGCCGCAGCGGTCGAAGCGCGGTGGGGCGTCGCCGCCGAGCGTAAACCGCTCGAATCGCTGAGCCGGTCGCTTGCATTTGTCGACTAAAATACCGATACCCGAACGTGACTATGGCAAGGCTTCATCTCTCGCATCGCCGGTCGGCGGCGGATTAAGTCGATGACGAAAGAGAAAGACAAGGACTCCACGCCTACTGGCCGCGCGGTCAGAGAGTCCGAGATATTCCGCGAACCGCCGGGCAGCGGCAATTATTCGAGCAGCATCGGCGCCGCCCAGGGCGTCGAGCAGTTCAGCGGACGCGGCCGGATGCGGCGCCCACGTCCTACTAAAACCGTTCTCGAACCGGCGCGCGACGTGCCGGTATTCGCCGAAACCGACGTCCTGGTGGTCGGCGGCGGCCCGGCCGGGACCGCGGCCGCGATCGCCGCCGCCCGGCTCGGCGCCGATGTTCTGCTGGTCGAGCGCTACAACCACCTCGGCGGGCTTTCGACCGGCGGCCTCGTCATCTGGATCGACCGCATGACAGACTGGTCCGGCCGGCACATCATCCGCGGCCTCGCGGAAGAGTTCATGGATCGCCTGCCGAAGGATGCGATCGCCGGGCCGCCGCGCGCCGCGTGGGGCAGCCGCGACGCGACGAGCGCCGCCTACTGGGCGCAGCGCACCGCGGCCTACCACGGCATCGTCACCTGGTCGCCGACAATCGATCCCGAGGCGCTCAAGACCTTGTCGATGCGGATGACCGCCGAAGCCAGGGTGCGGCTCGTGTTGCACGCCTGGTGCGCAGCGCCGATCGTCGAAGACAACGTCGTCAAAGGCGCGATCTTCGAAAGCAAGGAAGGCCGCCACGCCGTGCTGGCCAAGGTGACTGTCGACACCACCGGCGACGCCGACCTGATCGCCAGGTCCGGCGCGCGCTACGAGTCCGACATCGACGCCGGCGATATTCATCACTGCATGAATACCGCGTTTCTCATCGGCGGCGTCGACATGGAGCGGTGGCTGGCGTTCCGCACCAACGCGCCGGATGCTTTCGCCGCCTTCATGGCCCACGGCCGCGAGCGGCTCAAATTCTTCGAAAAGCCGTTCGTGTCGTGGCGCAACGACGTCGCCCTGTTCATGGGACCGCGACTCGCGGGTTACAGCGCCGTCGATGTCGAAGACCTGACCGCGGTCGAGATGCGATCGCGCGAGCTTGCCGCCGGCCACCTTGACGTTTACCGGGCGTCGGCGCCGGGTTTTGCCGGCGCGTTCCTGATGCTCGGCGCGCCGCAAATCGGCGTGCGCCACAGCCGCCGCCTCGCCGGACTGCGCAAGGTCACGCGCCAGCAATGGGACAGCGGACACGTCTGGGACGACGAGATCGGCGTCTCGACATCGCTGTCGCCGAAGACACCCAATATCTCGGTGCCGTACGGCGCGCTCGTGCCGGAGACGCTCGACAACATCGTGGGCGCCGGCCGCCATGTGGCCTGCGATCCGAGTTCGCACACGTTCCTGCGCGAGATCCCGCAATGCTGGTTCACCGGTCAGGCCGCCGGCGTCGCCGCTGCGCTGGCGGCCGGCACCGACACACGGCCGCGCGATCTCGCGGCCGGCACGATTCAGCGGGAATTGCTGCGGCAGGGCGCTTATCTGTCGCCCGTGATCGAAGCCGGCTTGCAGCCGGCTTCCGCCGCGGAGTGATCGCGAAGCGCGCCGGCTAGCCGGTCGGCGGCGCGATCTCGTCGAGACTCTTCTGCCTTGCCTCCGGACCCATTTGTGTCACCGCGATCGCCGCAATGAACAGCAGCGTTGCCAGGCAGGCGAACACCGTGGTCAGGCCGAAGCCGTTCTGCACCCACAGGATCGTCGGCATGATGAATGCCGTCGCGACCCGCCCGACGCCCGACGCCCAGCCGAAGCCCGAGGCCCGCGCATTGGTTGGAAACACTTCCGAGCAGAAGATCTGTGCCGAATTGCCCGCGACCTGAACGAAGAAGACCATGATGAAGCCGGCAATCATGAGCTCGATCGCGGTGCCGGCATTGGCGAACACCATGGCCATCAGGCCGGCCGCCACGAAGGCGAAAACCGCCGTGATTTTGCGGCCGAATTTGTCGAGCGCGTACATCATGAAGATGCTTGCGCACGGCACGGCGAAGTTCATCGCTAACACATATTGCAGCGACTTGGTGATCGAGAAGCCTTTGGCGTTCATGATGTTCGGCAGCCAGGCGCCGAGCCCGATGGCGATGCCGAAGAACGCCGTGAAGCAGATCATGCCGGCGATCACGCGGGTCGGAAACATCCTGAACACGACGCTGAACGGGTCGCTCTTGGTGTTGCTGGCGGCATCGGTCGACAACGGCTGCGTCGGTCCGGCAATGCCGAGCCGGCCGAGCACGTCGATGGCTTCCTTGCCGCGGCCGTGCGTCGCCAGATAGCGCGGCGATTCCGGCAGCGTGAAGCGGAACACCCAGACGATCAAAGCGAGCACGCCGACGATCAGCCAGAGGCCGCGCCAGACATAATCGGCGGCCTGCGCCGCGTCGCTGTAGTACGACGCGGTGAACACGCTGAGGCCGATCACGAGCCCGGTTCCGATCGGCCACACGCAAGCGCCGCCGATGAAGTGCACGATGGCGAGGATGCGGCCGCGGATGAGCTTGGGCGCGTATTCGCCGGCATAGGCGAAGGCCAGCGGCTGTTCGGCGCCGAGTCCGATGCCGGCGATGAAGCGGCAGATCACCAGCAGCGTGATGCTCGGCGCCAGCGCGCCCAGGATGGTGAAGATGCCGAACAAAAGCAGGTTGAACTGATAGATGAAGCGGCGGCCGAACCGGTCCGACAACTCGCCCTGGCCGGCGGTGCCGAGAGCCAAGCCGAAGATCGTGGCGCTGCCGATCAAGGCGGCGTCCGCGGCGCCGCCAAACCCGGATTTGATGATGAACGGAACCAGCGACCCGAACACGGTGAAGTCGATGACGTCGCAGAAGTAGCCCGCCGCGATCAGCGCGACCACCCTGCGGTGGAGCGGCGAGATTTTCGCTTCGTCCAATGCCGTGTTGACGAAGCCTTCGATGGTTTGCGCACCCGGGGCGCGCTCGCCGGCTTGGGCAGCCGGAATTGTACCTGCCGTCACTGTCGCGGACATTTGTTCCTCCCCATGATGTGCCGAATGCGTGGCATGCGGGCCGCTTGTGCGGCTTCTGTGCGGGCGAGTGTGGAAGGGCGCTCGCCCACTGTCAATGCGGATGGGGCTTGGGCGGCCAGGTTGCCGCCGTCGCGGTCACGCGCCGTCGAATTGCAAAATGTACAGGCCGGCGTTCGAATCGGTGACGTACATCACTCCTTGCGCATCGACGAAACAGTCGCAGGATTGAATCACATGCGGCCGGTTCGGGCGCGGATCGAACATGCGCTCCGGCGCCGGCGGCACGAAGTAAGCGGCCTCGCGCGGCTGGAACGGATTGGCGATGTCATAGACGCGCACGCCGGCATTGTGCAGCGTCGCGAAGATGAAGCGCGAGCTCTGCATTGCGCCGGGCCGGTTCTCCCAGAGATTATGCGGACCGAAATTGCCGCCCTTCTTGCAGTAGTCGAATTCATCCGGGACAGGCATGGTCGCGATGCTCACCGGATTTGACGGTTCGCGGACGTCGAACACCCAGATGTAACGCAGCCCCTTGCTGCAATCGGCAAAGTTCGCTTCGTCGGCGACGATAAGGAGATTGCGGTCCGGCAGCGGCAACGGCGAGTGGGTGCCGCCGCCGAACGGCGGATCCCAGTTGCGGTGGCAGACGAGTTTCGGTTTTGCCGGATCGCCGACGTCGATCACGGCGAGGCCGCCGTCGCGCCAGGCGCTGTAGGCGAGGTCGCCGGCGACCAGCGCGTGATGCAGCGCGTACCGCCTGCCCTGCGGCCAGCTCGGTTTCTCGCCGCCGGCGGTCCACATTCCCGGCAGCCAGAATTTGCCGGCGACTTGCGGCCGCGTCGGCTCCGCCATGTCGACGATCACCAGCATGTGGTCGGAAAATTCCGGCAGATGAACCGAGACATAGGCGTAGCGCTCGCCGACATACCAGATGCGGTGCGGCCCCAGGCCGCCGAGCGGCAGGAATGCGATTTCGCGCGGCGCTTCGGGCTTCGCCAGATCGTAGACGCGCAGTCCGGTCGTGAATTCCTGGCCCTTGAGTTCCTGGCCGGAGGTGCCGGTGAAATAGGATTCATGGCTCACCTGCATGGTCCAGACGCTCGGTCCGTTGACAGCCAACAGGAGATCGCCGTGGGTTTGCAGATGATGGGCCCGCGTATTCGGTGGGCAGCGCAGGAAATTGACGGACCGCGGATTTTTCGGATCGCGCACGTCGATGACCGTGATGCCGTTGGAAAAACCATGGCCGACATAGGCGAAGCCTTTGTTGACCATGACCTGCACGCCGTCGCCGCGGCCGCCCTGGCCGCTGTGGCCGAGATATTTGATGTTGTGGCTGGCGACTGGGTTCATGGTTGCCTCCGGTTAGTCCCTTATTGTAGCCCGGATTGAGCTAAGCGAAATCCGGGTTTATTGGGAAAGCATCCCCGGATGTCGCTGCGCTCCATCCGGGCTACGGGAGATGAAACAATGGCGGGCGTTGATCACGGAATGATCGCAGTCGACAAGATGGGCGGGAAAGTCCTGTTCCTCGACCCCGCGACCTATGAGACCGAGGTGGTAATCGACGGCTTTCCGCGCACGGTGCACGAACTGCTGGTGATCCCCGAGACCGGCCTCGCCTATGTGCCGATCTTCGGCGACGGTATTCACGGCCGCAATCCCAATCCGCAGCATGACCTGTGCATCTTCGATCTGCACAGGCGCGCGCATGTCGGCACCATCGACCTGCGCCCCTATATCGCTCCGCACACACTCAAGCTCGGCCCGGACGGCCTGATCTACATCACCTGCGAGAACAGCGCGGTGGTCGCGGTGATCGATCGCAAGGCCAACAAGGTCGTGGAAGCGCTCGATTCCTGCTCGACCAACGGCCATCGCCTGATCATTTCGCCCGACGGGAGGCGGCTCTACACCGAGAATGAGGAAGACGGCGCGGTCTCGGTGATCGACCTGACGACGCGAAAACTGCTCGGCAAGATCAAGACGCCGCGTCCGCTCGCCGGCATCGCCATCTCGGCGGACGGCCGGACCGTCGTCGCCGTCGACGACGCGCAGCCGACACTGTTCCTGATCGACACCGAGGCCGGCGTGGTCCGCGACGAAGTGGTGCTCAAGGACGTGCCCAAGGCCGCGCAAATCGCCCGCTATGCGCCCGACAACAGCTTGATCGGCGTCACCAGCCTCAACAGCGACACGGTAAGCCTGATCGATCCGTCGTTCCGCGAGCAGACCGCGATCAAGGTCGGGTCGCAGCCGATGGACATGGCGTTTCGCGGCGATGAACTGTTTGTCGCCTGCCAGGGCGATGGCTCCATACACGTGATCGATATCCCGAACCGGCGTGTCAAACAGAGCTTTCACGCCGGTACCGGCTGCGAATCCGTCGGCTTTTTCTGAGCATTTTAAGCGTCCAGCGACGGCCGCAAGCATCACAATTCATGTGTGCAGCACCCGGCCTTCGTGGGAATATTCGCGCCGCGGGCGGCCTGATTCGGATCGCGTAGATTTGCATGCCCGCGGTGACCGGTCGAGCATGCTGAACACGACAGGGCTTACCAATACCCTAGCTGCTCTCGTTCATGGCCGCTCGCCGGCCGGGACGGCTCAATTGCGCTTGCAAATGAGCGACGAGTCGACGCTCGACGACGCGGCGCGCCACCGGCACGAATCGCCGTCAGACCTCTCGCTGGCCGCACATTTGATGCTGCCGATCGCGATCTTCACGATTGCGGTTTTCACGATCGATTTGTCGCAAGCCTCGCATTTCATTAACACGTTTTGGCCGGTGAATGCGCTGGTTCTCGTCGCTCTGCTCCGTTGTCGGCGGACCCTGCGCAACTACAGCTCGATCCTGGGCGGCGCAGCTTGCGCGATTACTTTGGCATGCGTGGTAACCGGCATTGCGGCCACGTCCTCGGCGATCCTCGGCGCGGCAAATATCACGGAAGTCGTCATTGTGCTGGCATTGCTGTCGATCTTTCGTATCAATGCCTCAAATCTGGTCCAATTCAGAAGCCTGCTGATATTCATCGTCGCTGCAGGCGGCATTGCGCCCATTTGCAGCGACGCGATAGCGGCCATGGCCGTCGGTTCGGCGTATGGAATTCCCTGGCGCCAGGTGTGGCTGCACCTCTATCCCGCCCACGCGCTCGGCATGATCATCGTGGCGCCGCTTCTCATCAGCGTGACATCGCCGGATTGGTATGCGCTTCACCTGCAGCAGCGGCGGGCTGAGGCCGTTGCCGTGTTCACTCTCGTGATCGCGATTTGTGTTTGCGCCGCCTATTTTCGCCCCCTTATCTTCATGATTGTTCCGGCCATTCTTGTTGCGACGGTGCGGTTCGGCCTGGTCGGCGCCACGATGGCCACGCTCGTGACCGCGCTCATCGCCAGCGGCTTTGTCGTGATGGGAATCGGCGAACCGCTTCTGTCCCGCCCGGAACTGTCGGAACGCATCCTGGCTCTGCAGGTCATTTTGGCTTTCTCGTCGCTCTGGTCACTGCCCACCGCGGCATTGCTGACCGAGCGGGATTGCCTGCTGGGCGACCTGTCGCTGGCAAACTCGCAATTGAAAGCGGAAAGTGAACGAAAGTCCCACCTGGTGACGGGTTTGCGACGGCATCTGTCGATTGCCGAGGAGAAAGAGCGGTTGCGGCTGTCCCACGAACTTCACGACCAGGCTGGGCAGGATCTCATCGCGGCCATACTGGAACTCAACGATATCGACACGTCGGTGCAAGGGCCCGCGCACGATCGCCTGCACACGTTGCGCAAGCGTCTGGAAGAGCTGGGCAAGACCTTGCATCGCATTGCGTGGGAACTGCGGCCGCCGTCGATCGACGAACTGGGGCTGAAAAAAGCGCTCGCCAGCTATGTTGCCGACTGGAGCGAGCAATGCGGGACAGAAGTCGACTTTCACTGCGACGATCCGGATATCGACGCCGTGCCGAACGAAATCGGAACGGCCGTTTATCGCGTCGTTCAGGAGGGACTCACGAATATCGTCAAGCACGCCGGGCAGCCGACCGATGTCAGCGTGGTGATCGGCCGCGTGAACGGAATGTTGCAGGTCATCATCGAGGACAACGGATGCGGCTTCGATGTCGGCTCAATGACTGCGAAAACCGGCGGCTACCATGGTTTGGGCCTCGACGGCATGCGCGAGCGGATGCAACTGATCGGCGGCAGGCTCGAAATCGAGTCGACGCCCGGCGAAGGCACCGCCCTGTTCGCCCGCATCGCGCTCGATGCGCAAAGGTCGGCGGCGTGACCGAGAAAACGCGCATCGTTCTCGCCGACGACCATCCGATCGTATTGGACGGCCTGCGCAATCTCGTCCGCGCCGAAGACGATTTTCAACTCGTGGGCGAAGCGGTGGGCGGGCTCGGCGCGCTGAAGCTCATCCGTGAAAAGCGGCCGAACGTCGCGGTCCTCGACATATCGATGCCTGAGCTCAACGGCATCGTGTTGAGCCGCCGCCTCGCCGGAGAAATGCCGGACCTCCGGCTTCTCGTCCTGACGCTGCACGAAGACCGGGCTTATCTGAATCAGGCACTGGATGCCGGCGTCCGTGGCTATGTTCTCAAGCGCTCGGCGGTCGAAAATCTCGTGCAGGCCATCCGCGCGGTGATGGTCGGCGGTTTGTATATCGACCCGGCGATCGTCGGCCGGGTGTTCGACGGCAATCGTGTCCAGAAGAAACTCGCGGCGAAGAAAGGCGTGTCGCCGGCGCTGACCGATCGCGAGGCCGATGTTCTGAAGATGGCCGCCCTGGGCTTCACCAACAAGGAGATTGCGTTGCGGCTCGATGTCGGCGTCAAGTCGGTCGAGACCTATAAGGCGCGCGGGCTCGAAAAACTCGGGATCAAAACGCGCGCCGAATTGGTCCGCTACGCCTCCGGCCAAGGATGGCTCGACATCTAGTGCCCCGCAGTCGCAACGGTAACCAGTTGGTTAAGATGTCAGGCAATCTCTGACAGCGGCAATCGGCATTTCAACGAAGCCGGTACGTATTTTGCTGTATCACTGCCGTGTGGGGCAACGACTGTCGGCGGCATGATTGCCGTTGCGCCGGCGGTCGTTTGGGGAGCGGATGCATGCTGAAGGCGTCAAAGAAGGCTGAAGCCGGTCGCGGTCCTTTTCGCAGACTTTCCGACAGCGAGATCCTGCTCTTTGTCTCGCGCACGCTGCGGCCGCGCTCGTCCGAATCGGAAACGCCGGACATTTTTGTCAGGCTGCAAAATCTGAAGGACATTCTCGACCAGCAGGAGATCGATCTCCTGGACTGGCTGGATTCGCCGGGCAAGGACCGCTTCTACGCGTCCTTTCTGAAAGCGAAAATGCTGGTGGCGCAAATCACCGACGATTTGAGCGCCGCGGCGACCGGCGACGGAGTGAATCGTGGCGCGGACGGCGCTTGAGCCGGCAACCCGATTCAGCCGCGGCCATGCGAAAAACCCGCACGTCAGCAACCGGCTCGCTCGACTTTTCGATGATCAGTTTCCTCATTGTCGACGATCAGCCGTTTGCCCGCCGCATCGTCCGTTCGATCCTGTCGGGATTCGGCAGCCCTGAAGTCTATGAATCGGCGAACGGCGGCGAAGCCATCGAAGTGGCGCGCACCGTCTTGCCCAATATTATCATCACGGATCTCGTCATGCCGGTCTCCAACGGCGTGAAACTGATCGCTATGCTCAAAGCTCCCGCCTCGCCGGTACGGCAAATTCCGGTCATCGTGTTATCGGGCTATCTGACTAAAACCGCGGCGCTGGCGATAACCAATGCGGGCGCCGACGAATTGCTGGTCAAGCCTGTGTCGCCGAAGGCGCTCTACGCGCACATATCCCGGATCGTGTCGCGCCAAGAGCAGCCGAACGCACCGGCGTCGTTGCTGAAAAACCAACGAAAGCGTGCCGAGAGCGAACGCAAAAAAGCCAAGGATGTTGCATTCCTCGAGTGAGTGAACGGGCCGTACGGCATGACGTTTAATGCGTCGTGGTCTTGGCTTTCACCGCGCGGCTGCCTGTCTGCCCCGCCTGGAGGGCAGCCTCCTGCAGCGTGTGGCGAATTTCATCGCGTTTCTCATGGATCGAGGCGATCACCGGACCGACGGGGATGCCGAGTCCCACCAGGGCCGCTTCCGAGAGTTGAAGGCTGGCTTCGATGGTCTCGGGCACGGCGTCGGTCGCTCCAAGCGCGTAAAGATGGCGGGCGTGATTGGCGTCTCGCGCGCGCGACACAATCAGAATATCGGGCCGCAGCGCGCGCACATGCTCGACGACGCCGTCGATCAGGTCGGGGGTATGGATGGTTATGATGACCCCGGCCGCCGTCGACAGTCCGCAAATTTCGAGGAACCGCGGATCGGCGGCGTTGCCATAATAGACATCGTGTCCGTCGCGGCGGTCCCGTGTCACGGTATGGGCGTCAAAGTCGGCCGCGATGTAGCGGATGCCGTGCTCCTTCAACAGCGCGCACACCACCTTGCCGACCCGGCCGTAACCGACAACGATCGCATGACCCTGTCCGCCGCCGGGGCGAGTGACCAATTCGGAATCCATCGGCCTGCCGGACCGCAGCAATGATGCGAACCGCCGGCCGGCGAGCGACAACAGCGGCGTGAGCGCCATGGTCACGGACGTGACCGCGAGCGTGAAACTGGCAAGACGAGACTCGATCAGCCCCAAACTTGCCGCCATGCCGATGCCGACGAAAGCAAATTCTCCTCCCGGGCCGAGCAGCAACGCGGTCTCGACAGTGACCGGCCAGGACAGGCGAAACAGTTTGCCGAGGCCGGCCATCAGCAGCGACTTGACGGCGATCAATCCGACGACACCGACAATCAGCGCCAGCGGCTCGCGCAACAGCTCGCGGACATCGATGTCCATGCCCACGGTGAAAAAGAAAATTCCCAGAAGCAGTCCCTTGAAAGGCTCAACGGTCGCTTCGATCGCTTTGCGATATTCCGTCTCGGCAAGCAGCAAGCCCGCGACGAATGCGCCGAGCGCCATGGACAAGCCGGCTTCGTAGGCGACCACGCCCGCGATAATGATCACGAACAGCACGGCGGCGATGAAGAGCTCGCTGGAACGGGTGCTCGCGACCAGCCGGAACAACGGCCGCAGCATAACGCGGCCGAACACGACAATCACGGCGACGGCAATGGCCGCTTGCAGGAGTGCGGTGCCCAGGCTTTTGAGAACGGACGCCCCGGTTCCGGCGCCGAGGATGGAAATGAACATCAGGATCGGAATGACGGCGAGATCTTGGGCGAGCAGAACGGAGAAGCTGGCGCGGCCGACATTGGTGGTCAGACGCTCCTGGTTCGACAACAGTTCGAGCACGATCGCCGTCGACGACAGTGAGAGGCTTGCGCCGAGAATGATCGCATCCGAGGCGCTCTGCGCGGCCAGCAAGGCGACGCCGGCAAGGAGCGCGGTGGTGAGCAGCACCTGTAGCCCGCCAAGCCCGAACACCAGCCGCCGCATCGTCGTGAGCCGATGGAAGGACAGTTCGAGACCGATCAGGAACAGCAGAAAGACGATCCCAAGCTCGGCGATGCCCTCGACGTTCTTGGCGTCGACGACCGTGACCCAGTAGAGGGCCGGGAATGAACCGATCAGGGAGCCCAGTCCGAGCGGCCCCAATATGGCGCCGGCGCCGAGATAGCCGAGAACGGGGCTGAAGCCCCAGCGCCGGACAAGCGGCACGACGACGCCCGCCGTGCCGAGCACGACAAGAGCATCGCTGTAGGCAGCGATGTTGATGCTGGTAGAGGCCAAAATGTCCTCCGGCGCGACGTATCGTCGAACATTACGCCGACTCCGCCCCGCTTGATAACGAACTTGGTGCGGCGGTGCACCTAAGCTCCCGGCATTGCGCCGACGCCCGATGCCTGCAAAATTCCGGCCCAAGAAGAGTAGGCACATCGAGCGGGAGCAGACGCGGCCATGACCGACATGACGATCAAAGCCATCCGGACGAAGATGCTGCGCGTGCCGTGGCCCGATACGCCATGGCTCAAGGGTCATGCCTTTGGCGACGCCCGTAACATCCTCGTGCTCGAAGTCGAGACCAGCGGCGGCATCGTCGGCATGGGTTACTTGCTGCTGTTTCGGCTTGGCATCAAATCGATCGTGGCATGCCTGGAGGAATCGATCATTCCGCGCGTCATCGGCAAGGACGCCAGCGCCATCGAGGCGATCTGGCAGGACCTTTGGCGCGCCACCATCACCTATGGCCGAGGCGGCATCGCGGTCATGGCGATGTCGGCGCTCGACATCGCGTTATGGGATGCACTCGGCAAACGGGCCAACCTGCCGCTGCACCGGCTGTGGGGACATTTCCGCGCGCAGTTGCCGGCTTATGGCAGCGGCTGCTTCCGCGGTTCCGGCGGCGACGGCATGATCAGAAAGGCGCTGCACTACAAGGAGCGCGGCTACAAGGCGATCAAGATGCAGGTCGCGCATACCGCCGACCTCGCCACCGATCTCGACAACGTCAAACGCATGCGCGAAGCGGTGGGACCGGGCATCGATATCATGATCGACGTCAATATGGGCTGGACCGCCGACGTCGCGATCCAGATGGGCCGAAAATTCCAGGACTACGACGTGTACTGGCTCGAGGAGCCGGTGGTGCCGGACGACTTCGCCGGATATTTCCGCATTGCCGAGGCGCTTGATCTGCGCATCGTCGGCGGTGAAACGCATTTCACGCGTTTCGATCTCAAACCGTTCTTCGAAAATCCGCGCCTGCCGATCCTGCAGCCCGATCCGATGCGCGGCGGACTGACTGAACTGCGCAAGATCGCAACGCTTGCCGACACCTGGAACGTGACAATCGCGCCGCATCTGTTTCCCGAGCTGAATGTTCAGCTCCTGGCGTCCATCCCGAACGGAATCTGGATCGAGGACATGGGCCTTGCGGAGGATTTGTGGATCGATCCGGTGCCGGTCGTGAACGGCATGATCACCGCGCCGGAGCGGCCCGGCCACGGCCTCGCATTCAAGCCGGAAATCTTGCGCGACTGCGCGGTCAAGAATTGAACGCGCGGCCGAAATCGCGACAGGTTCGATCGCCGGCCGGCGCCGAGAGCAAACATTTCGGTGATGGAATTGGCTGGTAGCGGGGGAGGGATTTGAACCCCCGACCTCCGGATTATGATTCCGCTGCTCTAACCAACTGAGCTACCCCGCCATCGCAGAAGGCTCCGGCGGACCATCGGTGCGGCCGGCGGGGCAAGATTTAGGGTAGTTTGCCGGCCATTCCAAGGGGCTAATTTTCGCCGGAACTGCTGGCGGCAGCGGCCTCGACTATCATGGCGCCACGGTCGCAAGCTCGAAATCACCGCCGAGCCGCCCGAAGCGGATCAGCGAGAAATGGCCAAGCGGCGGCATGGCGCGGCGTTCGATCAGGTGGACCCCGCCATGGCGCACCGCCCACTGCGCCAGCCGTTCCCAGCGGAACTCGGGCCGCCAGCCGAGCCGGCGCGCGAGCGGCGCGAACCATTGCTCGACCGACGAGCGCATCCCGCTTTCGGCGCCAAGATGATTGACAAGGATGATCTCGCCGCCAGGCCGCAGCACGCGCGCGAACTCGTTGAGCGTCGCTTCGGGATCGGGCACCGCGGTGATGACGTATTGCGCGACGACGACGTCGAACACGCCGTCCTGAAAGCCGAGATGCTGCGCATCCATCACGGCGAGCCCGTCGACATTGGTCAACCGATGCTCCGCGACGCGCGCCTTGGCCTTGCGCAGCATCGGCGCCGACAGATCGACGCCGGTGAGCCGATTTGTCCATGCATATTCCGGAAGCGACAGCCCGGTACCGACGCCGACCTCGAGAATTCGCCCGCCGATGCGCTCCGCCGCTGCGATCGATGCCTTGCGCCCGCGATCGAAGACCGAGCCGAACACAAGATCGTAGACCGGAGCCCAACGTGCGTAGGCCTTGGCGACGGTATCCTTGTCGAGTTCGGGCATTCCGCTCTAGCGCACCGCCGCCATGGCGGCGCCGGCCGCACTCTGGCCCTTTGCGACCGTGCTTGCGATCATGCCGCCGCCGAGCACGCGCGGCTGGCCATCAGCCGCGTCGTAGAATGCGCAAGCCTGTCCGGGCGATACGCCGTCTTCGCTGCCGATCAGCTCGACCTCGATGCCACCATCGGCGCCACGGCGCAGCCATCCCGGTTGCGGCGGCCGCGTCGAGCGCACTTTGACGAATACCTCGGCATGGCGATCCAGCGCCAGCTCGATCGGGCCGTCACCAAGCCAATTGACCTCGCGCAGACGGATGTGGCTCGTGCGCAAAGCCTCGCGCGGACCGACAACGACACGCCGCGACCCGGCATCGAGCCGGACGACATAAAGCGGCGAACCTGCCGCGATGCCGAGGCCGCGGCGCTGGCCGACGGTGAAATGGATAATGCCATCGTGACGGCCGAGCACGCGGCCGTTGAGATCGACGATTTCGCCAGGACCGGCGGCGCCGGGCCGCAAACGCTCGATCACGTCGGCATAATGTCCGGTCGGGACGAAACAGATGTCCTGGCTGTCCTGCTTGTCGGCAACCGGCAAGCCAAAACGCCGCGCCAGCTCCCGCGTTTCCGCTTTGGTGCGGTCACCGAGCGGAAAGCGCAGCCAGTCGAGCTGCGCGCGTGTCGTGGCAAACAGGAAATAACTTTGATCGCGCTCGGCTTCGCGCGCGCGATAAAGCGCGCGACCGCCCCCCGGCAGGGCCCGCGACGCAACGTAATGGCCCGTCGCCAGGACCTTGGCGCCAAGCTCGCGTGCGGTTTCCACCAGATCGCGGAATTTGATCGACTGATTGCATTCGACGCACGGAACCGGCGTCTCGCCGGCGACATAACTCTGCGCGAAACGGTCGATCACGGCTTCCTTGAAGCGGCTTTCGTAATCGAGAACATAATGCGGAATGCCGATATGCGCGGCGACCGCGCGGGCGTCATGAATATCGCGGCCGGCGCAACAGGCACCCTTGCGGTGGGTCGCCGCGCCGTGGTCGTAGAGCTGGAGCGTGATGCCGATGACGTCATAGCCCGCGTCCGCCAGCAGCGCGGCCGTCACCGAGGAATCGACACCTCCCGACATCGCGACGACGACGCGCGTGCCGGAAGGCCGTCCCCCGATATCGAGACCGTTCAGCATGACTGGTGGCTGTGCTCCTTGGGCCGGTCATTACTATAAGCGCGGCTCTCCCGCTCCGCCACGGGCCGCGTTTTCGCAGGATCGCGGCCGCTGGCCGGCAAATTTTGCCGCGTGCACGCAAGGGCTGCCGTGCAAGACCGCCAGTATGCAATGCTAAGCCATTGAATCCATTTAATTTTATCGTGACGACCCGCTGGCCCGCGGGTTCAGGCAAGACGTCACGCGGGATCGATCAGGGGTTTGCAAGTGTCGAGTATAGCGTCTCACGTCAGCGCCGCGACCGCCACGGCATCGTCATGGCAGCAGCAAACCCAAGGATTGACGCCGGAGAGCGCAACCGATCCCTTCGCCGCCCTGCTCGACGCCCTTGCGGCAGGCCCGGACGCCGCGGCGACGCCGCTTGGCGTACAGCAGGCCATCCAGCAAAGCTCCTCCGCGACGGACGCACCGGCCGGCACGACTGGAAACCTCGCTGCCGCGGCGATGGCGAGCGCCGCCGTTATGGCGAGCGCGCCCGGCACGATCCAAGTCGGCGCCACGGCAAGCGGCAGTGATGCTGCATCGGGCGGCGGTGACTCAGCCGCCGTCGTTGGCGACGCCGCGACTGCGCCGGCCGACGGCGAGATGCCCTCTTCCGCGACAGACGCCCTGATTTCGGCTTTGTCGAGCGCCATCAAGTCCGGTGCGGGTTCTTTATGGACGACGACCGCGGCGACCGCTGCCACGACGACTTCGTCTCCGGCGGCAAAATCCGACGCGGGCACGACGGGCACTGCCGCGAAGCTCAATGCCCTCCTGGCCATCATCGGCCGCTTGACCCCTCAAACTACAGCAACGGCAAATACCGTCGCCGGCACAACCCCCGCCACGAACGCGCCGACCGCAAGCGACGCAACAAGCACGACTTCCCAGCCCGCCGCAGGAAGTGAAATCATCGCGTCTGCCTTGGCGGCAATTGCCAATGCAAACCCTTCGAACGGCGCGGCGGCCACCTCGGCGGCGGAGACGCAAGCGATTTCGAATCAGAAGGACGCGAAATCGTCGACGGACTCGACACAGACCGACGACAGCGCCTCCTCGACCGACAGCGCCTCCTCCACCCAGAACGACTCGACGGCAAGCTCCACGGATGGCAGCAACGCCGCATCGGCAGCGACCCAGGCGCAGCAAACGGTGACCGTTCAGGCGCAGCCCGTCGCCGCGGCCGTCTCCGTCGCCAACCTGCTGGGTTCGGTGCCGACGGCACCCAGTACAGCGGCAACTAGCAAGATTTCCGCGGGCTCGACCAAAGCGAGCGGCAGTCTGGCCCTGTCGTCGGCCGCCGCAACCAGCAGCCAAACGACGCAGGCCGCGAACGACGGCACGTTCGCGAAAACGGCGGCGGCCAATAAAGTCAATGGGACCACCAGCAAGCAAACCGGTGCGCGTGACGACGCAGCGAACGCCCAACAGGCAGATTCCAGCGGTGCCCAACAGAGCTCGGCGCAAGTCAACGAAAATGCTCTCGTGCAGGGAATAAACGGCAGCGCAGGCGCGACTGCCGCGAGCACGCCGCGGATCGATGCTCTGGCCGCGGCTACTGAAACCACCGGATCGTCTAACGCCCAAGCCGGTTCGGGCGGAGCAAAAGTGGACGCCGCCAGCCTGACGAATATCGGACTTCCGGTTGCCAATGCGCCGGCGTCGTCGACGACTGTTGCAGCGCCAGCAACCAGCACTGCGGGAACGGTGCCGATCGCCGGCCTTGCCGTCGCGATCTCAAGCCGCGCGCAAGCCGGCTCCAACCAGTTCGATATCCGGCTCGATCCGCCCGAGCTCGGCCGGATCGACGTCCGTCTCGACGTCGACAGCGACGGTCATGTGACGTCGCATGTCACGGTCGACCGCGCCGATACGCTGCAACTGCTGCAAGACCAGCAACCGCAAATCCAGCAGGCGCTCGAGCAGTCGGGACTAAAAACCGCCGACAACGGGCTGCAATTCTCGCTGCGCGATCAATCGTTCGCCGGACAGAACAACAATGGCGGCGCACAGCAGCAGAACACACAGAGCACGACGCAACTTGTCATGGCCGATGCCAGCCTGCCGGCCGTGCAAGCGACGCAAGTTTACAACCGTTTTGGCCTGGGCACCGGGGTCGACATCCGGGTGTGATTCGAAGGATCTGAGGACCGACCATGTCAACAATCTCGCAAATTGCCAGCGCCGTGCAATCGGCAACGTCGTCGACCGGGAGTTCCACCACCAGCACGAGTTCCACGTCGAGCTCGAGCTCCAGTTCAAGCTCCAGCTCTGGCTCCAGTTCGAGCTCAAGCTCTTCGCTGAACGCGATCTCGGGCAATTTCGATATGTTCCTGCAACTGCTGACAACGCAATTGCAGAATCAGGATCCTCTCAATCCGATGGACACCGACCAGTTCACCCAGCAACTGGTCGAATTCGCCTCGGTCGAGCAACAGATCGACGAGAACACGAACTTGCAAACACTGATTTCGCTGCAACAGACTTCCGAGGACACGCAGGCGATGCAATTCCTCGGCGCGACCGTCACGGTCAACAGCAGCACGGCAGCGCTCGCAAACGCATCGAACCAGGAGGCGACCTGGAGTGTCAACTCGGCGTCGCCGGCGACGGCCGCCGTGACCATCACCAGCTCGACCGGCCAGGTCGCCTATACCGGAACTGTTTCGCTCAATTCCGGAACCCAGACTTATGCCTGGAACGGCGTAGGCAATAATGGAGTCACCTGGGCCGACGGCAATTACACGTTGTCGATCACCGCAACGGGCGCCAGCGGCTCGGCGGTCTCTGTTACCACGCAGACGGTGGGCACGGTCAGCTCCGTCAATGTCAGCACGAGTCCGCCGCAGGTCACGGTGAGCGGCCAGAGCTACCCGATCAGTTCGATCCAGTCGATCTCCAGCAGCGGCATCACCAACATTCTGAACCAGTATCTGTGATTTGAGGCATCCCGGCCCGCAGACGCGCCGACACGAACCCGTTCTTGCGCGATGCCGGCGCCAAACGACCGCTTCGCGCCGGCCGTGCCCGGAAAAGCAGCTAATTTCGCGGCCTGCTTAGGTAAATTTTAAGCCGCTATGGGTACTGTCGAAACCTGTGGTGTTGTCGAGTACGTGAGAGTTCCTATGACCGAACCCCATCGCCCGAGGGTCAAATACGTCATCGGGCCGGACGGTTCCCCGCTTACGATTGCGGATTTGCCCGCTCCGGGGACCAAGCGCTGGGTCATTCGCCGCAAGGCGGAAGTGGTCGCTGCCGTGCGCGGCGGGCTGCTTTCACTTGAAGAGGCGTGCAGCCGCTACACGTTGACGGTCGAAGAATTTCTGTCTTGGCAATATTCGATCGATCAGCACGGCCTCGCCGGCCTGCGCACGACACGCATTCAACAGTACCGCCAGTAAGACACGCTTAATCCGACTTACCACTCCGACACCCGCCGGCCACAGTGGCCGGCGTTTCGCGTTTTGGCGTCCTGTCGTTCCACGAGAGTGCGCCGAGAGCACACATGCGCGCAAGCGAACGCCGCATAACGGCTTTTAGCCGCATATTAACCCGGCGCTAACCATCCACCGGGCAAATATTGCCCACCGCGACGCGAAGTGTCGCCAGACGGAGGACGTTAGCCCGGTGCGAGGTCTGGTGGATTTTGTCAGGACGTTGGGCGCTCCACGCATTGCCGCGATGTGCGCTGTCACCATCGCGCTGATCGGCTTCTTCGCCTTTCTCATGATGCGCGTGACGTCGCCGCAAATGACGCCGCTGTTTACCGATCTCGCCTTCGACGACTCCGCTTCGATCGTCAAGGAGCTCGATCGTGAAGGCGTGTCCTACGAGCTGCGCAACGACGGCAGCATCATCATGGTACCGAAGGACCGCGTCAGCCGGCTGCGCATGACGCTGGCGGAAGGTGGACTGCCCAAGGGCGGCGGCGTCGGTTACGAGATTTTCGATAAATCGGATGCGCTCGGCACGACGAGTTTTGTCCAGAATATCAATAACATACGGGCCCTCGAAGGGGAGCTTGCGCGCACCATTCGCTCGCTCGACCGGGTGCAGGACGCGCGCGTCCATCTGGTCATGCCGGACCGGCCGCTGTTCTCGCGCGACAAAGCCGACGCCACGGCATCGATCGTCTTGAAGGTGCGAGGCGCGCTTGAGCCGCAGCAAGTTCGCGCCATCCGCCATCTTGTCGCCACCGCGGTCAACGGCCTGCGGCCGGAGCGCGTGTCGATCGTCGACGAACAGGGCCAGCTCCTCGCCGACGGCGCCGCCAACGATGCAAACGGCGGCGATGTCAGTTCGGACGAGCGGCAGGCGGCCTTTGAAAAACGCCTGCGCACCCAGGTTGAGGGTATCGTCTCGTCGGTCGTGGGCTCCGGCCATTCGCGGGTGCAAGTCGCCGCCGATTTCGATTTCAATCGCGTGACGCAAACGTCGGACAAGTTCGATCCCGAAGGCCGCGTCGTTCGATCCAGCCAGACGCGCGAGGAAACCTCGGCGACAAACGAAGGGCGGGAAGGTCAGGTGACCGTCGGAAACGAGATTCCCGGCGGCGGCCAGCGCCCGCCCAACGGCGCGAACGGAGGCGGCGGCCCGCGGGGCGATGAATCCCGGAAATCGGAAGAAATCGTCAATTACGAAATCTCGAAGACATCAAAGACCGAAGTGATCGAGGGCGGCCATGTCAATCGCATTTCGGTCGCGGTCCTCGTCGACGGCACGTACAGCAAGAACGACAAGGGCGACGTCACCTATCAGCCGCGCAGCAAGGAGGAGATCGATCAGATCGCCGCGCTGGTCCGTTCGGCGATCGGCTTCGACCAGAAGCGCGGCGATCAGATCGAGGTCGTCAATCTGCGCTTCGCCGAGACGCCGGCCGTCCCGGTCACCGAACCGACGAGTTGGCTGTCGGCGTTCCAGTTCACCAAAGACGACATCATGCGCGCCATCGAGATGGTGGTCATGGGCCTTCTCGGCCTGGTCGTGCTGCTGATGGTGGTTCGACCGCTGGTGCGCCGCATCCTCGCTCCCGACGAGGGCGCCGTTCGGGCGCTGCCGGCGGGCAGCGGCTTTGCCGGCAGTCTTGACGATGGACGGGGCGCCGGCCTGGCCCGCGAAGCCTCTGCCGCCACTCCAGCCGTTCCGGAAAGCCTTGCGCAGCTGAGGTCGCCCGACGCCAACAAAACATCGCAGATGATCGACATGGCCCAGGTACAGGGCCAGGTCCACGCGCAATCCGTGCAGAAAGTGGGCGAGATCGCCGATAAGAATCCGCGCGAAACCGTCACCATCATTCGCCAATGGCTGCAAGAAAGCGCCGCCGCCTGACCGGTCGACACCATGGCTTCCGCAACCGCCGATAAGCACCAAAGCGATATCGCCGCTCGCGAGATCAACAGCGCGCTGGCGAGCCTGGCCGGCCGTCAAGGCGCGGCAGCGCCTTCCAGGCGTCAGCTCAAAGGACCGGAGCGCGCGGCGGTTCTCATGCTCGCACTCGGCGAGCAATACGGCGCCAAGGTCTGGAGCCTGCTCGACGACGACGAGCTGCGCCAGATTTCGGTCGTGATGTCGACCATCGGCACCATCGACGCGGAGCAGGTCGAAAACCTGCTGATCGAATTTGTTTCGCGCATTTCCGCGTCCGGCGCGGTCGTAGGCAATTACGACGCTACGGAACGCCTGCTGCTGTCCTACCTTCCGCAGGACCGCGTGGCCAACATCATGGAGGAGATCCGCGGCCCTGCCGGACGCAACATGTGGGAAAAGCTCTCCAACGTTCAGGAGGAGATGCTGGCGAATTATCTCAAGAATGAATATCCGCAAACCGTCGCAGTGGTGCTCTCCAAGATCGGACCGGAACACGCCGCGCGCGTCCTCGCCATCCTGCCGGAAGAGTTGGCGCTCGACGTGGTGAACCGCATGCTGCGCATGGAGGCGGTGCAGAAAGAGGTGCTGGAGCGGGTCGAGCAGACGCTGCGCACCGAATTCATGTCGAGCCTGTCGGCGACCCGACGCCGCGATGCTCACGAGGTGATGGCTGAAATCTTCAACAATTTCGACCGGCAGACCGAGACGCGCTTTCTCACCGCGCTCGAGGAGGACAATCGCGAGAGCGCCGAACGCATCAAGACCCTGATGTTCACGTTCGACGACCTGACCAAGCTCGACGCCGCCTCAGCGCAGACATTGATGCGCCATGTCGAGAAGGACAAGCTTTCGGTCGCGCTGAAGGGCGCTACCGAGCCGGTACGCCAGTTCTTCCTGTCCAATATGTCGACACGCGCCGCCAAGATGCTGATGGACGACATGCAGGCGATGGGCCCGGTGCGTCTGCGCGAGGTCGACGAAGCGCAAGCGCTGCTCGTCAATCTCGCCAAGGATCTGGCCGCAAAGGGCGAAATCGTCATCTCCAAGACCCGCGGCGAAGAAGAATTGATCTACTGAGACGAATGGAAATGGGCGCACCGGCAAAATATCTGTTCGACGTCGATTTCGCCGCGGCCGCCGGCGGCAAGCAGGCTGCGTCGACCATTGCGGTCGCCGAGCACGTACGAAAGCTCGCCGAGGCGGAAACCGACGCGCATCGCCGGGGCTACGCCGACGCCCAGGCCGACGCTAGGATCGAATACGACCGCCGCATGGCCGACGCGATGGACCGCATCGCCGCCAATCTTGCCGAGGCGAATAAAGCGATTAACAGCATCGAGGCACGTCTCGAATGCGAGGCCGTAGAGGTCGCGGTGGCCGTCGCCAGAAAACTCGCGCCGGCGCTGATCGCGCGCGAGCCGTTTGCCGAGATCGCTGAACTGGCGAGCGGCTGCTTTCGCGAGCTCGTGTCGTCTCCTCATATCGCCATACGCGTCAACGATGCGCTCTACGCGCAAGCACGCGAAAAACTCGAGGACATCGTGCGCGCCAAGAACTTTCAAGGCCGGCTGGTGGTGCTCGCGGAGCCGGACATCGCGGCCGGCGATTGCCGCATCGAATGGGCCGACGGCGGCGTCAACCGCGACAGCGCCGCTGCGGATGCGGCGATCGGGGTGGCGGTCGCCAGTTACACGTGCGCGCGCCGCAATTCTGCCGACACACACGAGGCGCTGAGGAGATCCGACGATGAGTGAGAATGGCAAGATCCCGCTGCCCAACCTCGAAGACGCCGGCGCACAGGCCGATGTCACCGTTGTGGCCGAACCGGAGGGGCCGACGACGCGGATCGCCGCCGATCTCGAGGCGGTGTTCGACGTGCCGGTCCAGGTCTCCGCGGTGCTCGGACGGGCGCGCATGGAGATCGGCGATCTGCTCAAGCTCGGTCCGGGATCGGTGCTTGAACTCGACCGCAAGGTCGGCGAAGCGATCGATATCTATGTGAATAACCGTCTCGTTGCCCGCGGCGAGGTCGTTCTGGTGGAAGAAAAACTCGGCGTCACCATGACGGAAATCATCAAGGCGGAAAGGGCATGATGCGCGGCATAGCACACATGGCGAATGACGAACGGCAAATTGGAGCCAGTGAATTTCTGGCCTCCGCTGCTTTCTCTATTCGCTGCTCGCCGCTCGCTATCGGCAATCTTCTCAGCTTCTGCGAACAAGGATCGACACCATGCGCCTTCTAATCGTTGGCACGCTCCGCGGCCAGCTCACCACCGCGACCAAAATCGCGATGGACAAGGGCGCGACGGTCACCCACGCCGCCGATATCGCGCAGGCGCTTGCCGTGCTGCGCTCCGGCCGCGGCGCCGATCTCCTGATGGTCGACGTCGCGATCGACATTCGCGAGCTCGTCACCGGACTGGAGGCCGAGCATATTCACGCCCCGATCGTCGCCTGCGGCACCGCCACCGACGCGCGTGCCGCGGTCGCCGCGATCCATGCTGGCGCCAAGGAATACATCCCGCTGCCACCCGACGCGGAATTGATCGCCGCCGTGCTGGCCGCGGTCGCCGACGACACCCGCGAAATGATCTATCGCGACGATACCATGGCGCGCGTCGTCAAGCTCGCGCAGCAGATCGCCGCCAGCGACGCGTCGGTGCTGATCACTGGCGAATCCGGGACCGGCAAGGAGGTACTGGCGCGCTACGTCCACAGCCGATCGGGCCGCGCCAGGAAGCCGTTCATTTGCGTCAATTGCGCCGCGATCCCCGAAACGCTGCTTGAATCCGAATTGTTCGGCCACGAGAAGGGCGCCTTCACCGGCGCGGTCGCGCGCCGGGTCGGCAAATTCGAGGAGGCCAACGGCGGCACGCTGCTGCTCGACGAGATTTCGGAGATGGACGTGCGCCTGCAGGCGAAATTGCTGCGCGCGATCCAGGAGCGCATGATCGACCGTGTTGGCGGCACCCGACCGGTGCCGATCGACATCCGAATCATCGCAACGTCCAACCGGAACCTGGCCGACGCGGTGCGCGAAAACACCTTTCGCGAGGACTTGCTGTTCCGGCTCAACGTCGTGAACCTCAAAATCCCGCCGTTGCGCGAGCGACCGGCCGATGTGGTCGAGCTTTCGGATTATTTCATCAAGAAATACGCTGCATTGAACGGTACGCCGGTGCGGCCGCTGTCGCAGGACGCCAGGCGCACGCTCGCCGTGAATTATTGGCCCGGCAACGTTCGCGAACTGGAAAACACCATGCATCGCGCCGTGCTGATGGCGAGCGGCGCCGAAATCGGCGCGGAAGCGATCCTTGCACCCGATGGCGTCCGGCTCGACCAGCAGCGCGGCTCGCCGGGCGTCGCCCACGCCGCGCTCGCCGCCGAGCAGGTGTCGCGCGCGCTGGTCGGACGCACCGTCGCCGAGGTGGAACGCGATCTCATCCTGGAGACGCTCAAGCATTGCCTGGGCAATCGCACCCACGCGGCGAATGTGCTGGGCATTTCGATCCGCACCCTGCGCAACAAGCTCAACGAATACGCGGCCGACGGCGTGCCGGTTCCGCCGCCAGGCGGCGGCGAGCCGCGCGCGGCGGCTTAGGGCGCGGGCTTATAGGCGCGTGGTACCGCAATAATTACAGACAGCGACGACGGGCATCGCACGGCGTGGCCGGCTAGAATTTTGAATCGGGCTTGTCAAAATCCACAATCCCGTCGAGTGATTGTGGCTGCACGATTTTGATCTGTTCGCCGACATCAATCGCCATTCTGTCCTGCCCCATGGCCAGCGGGCCGTCATAGCCAGCTTTTCCAGTGCGTTGGATGACGACGTCGTCGCCCGCGTCACCGCGCAGTTCCTTCTTGACGATGTGGGAGTACACCGCGAGCCGCGGCCGCGTTTTTGAAAAAATTAGCCCGGCTTTCCCAGACTACCCGCCGGCTGGTATCAACGGTAGGTCTTGCGGCGTGCCGGAAAGACAGACGCGCGGTTGGCCGTACCCTGGTCAACGCTTCTGGCGAGGTGGCGAGGGCACTCATGATCCCCGCCGGCCGTTGCTGGCTCTTCAGTCAGCCGCCGTCCAAATTAGGATCAGCGCGGCCGGCAATTGTGCCGGCGCTACTTTGCCACCTTTCCCCAGCCGCACCGCCGGCTGTATTTTGGCGGCAATGGGGGCCGGGATGAAACGTCGACAATTCCTCCATCTGGCTGCGGGCAGCGCCGCGCTCATGGCGGCCACGCGCTTTGCCTGGGGGGAGACTTATCCGTCGCGCCCGGTGCGCATCGTTGTCGGATTTCCACCCGGCGGACCGACCGACATCTACGCGCGCCTGATCGGCGAATGGCTCGCCAACCGGCTCGGCCAGCCTTTCGTCGTCGAGAACCGTCCCGGCGCCGGCAGCACGATTGGAATCGAAGCTGTCGTCGCTTCGCCGCCTGACGGCTACACGCTGCTGCTGATCAGTTCCTCCGCCGCGATCAGCGCGTCCTATTACAAGAATCTCGATTTCGACCTGATCCGGGACATCGCGCCGGTGTGCGGCATCGCGCTGGTGCCGATGGCGATGGTGATCAATCCGTCGGTGCCGGCCAAAACGGTTCCGGAATTCATCGCCTACGCCAAGGACAACCCCGGCAAGCTCAACATGGCGTCGGTCGGCAACGGCACCACGCCGCAAATGGCCGGTGAATTGTTCAAGCTGATGGCGCATGTCGACCTGCTTCACGTGCCGTATCACGGCGCCGCGCCGGCGCTGACCGACCTCTTGGGCGGGCGGGCTCAGGTGATGTTCGAATCCGTCACCACGCTGGTGAGCTACATCCAGGCCGAAAAGCTGCGCGCGCTTGCGGTTTCGACGGCGAGCCGATCACCGGTCCTGCCAGATGTTCCTGTGATCGCCGACTACCTGCCGGGATACGAGGCAAATACCTGGTTCGGCATTGCCGCGCCGAAAAAGACTCCGGCGGATATCGTCGATCTGCTCAATAAGGAGATCAACGCCGGCCTGAAAGATCCGGCCATCAGCGCGCGGCTCGGCCAACTCGGCACCACACCGCTTGTCGGCAGTCCGGCGGATTTCGAGAAAATATTCGTCGGCGACACGGCAAAGTGGGCGAAGGTGATCAAGGCCGCCAATATCAAGCAAGAGTAGCGCCGGATTTCGAACCCGCCGCTACACAGTCGCGTCGCCGCTGTCGACCATGATGGTTTCGACCTCGCCTGCACCATTGGCGCGGCGAAACGCGGCGGCCTTGTTGTATTCGTCGGAAGCGAAGCAGGCGACTCCCTGTTCGAATGTCGGAAACTCGATCACCACGAAGCGGTGAAACTTGTGCGGCCCTTCCATGATCTGGAAACGGCCGCCCCGCGCCAGAACCTTGCCGCCGTACCTGGCGATGATCGCGGGCACCAGGTCTGTGTACTTCTTGTATTCGACCGGATCGTTGATCTTCGACCGCGCCACCCAATAGGCGGGCATGCCGTCACTCCGCCGCCCGGCGCGCCGCCACGATCTGATCGGCGGTACGGCCGGTCAGTTCGGCCATGTGGTCGAACTTGAACGTGAACGTCCCCGCACCGGCGGTGGCGGAACGGATTTCCACGATCAAATCGCCGATCTCGGCTTCCGGCATTTTCGCCCGCACCACGTCCCAGCCTTCCCAGCCTTCGCGCGTATCGAAACCGAGAATTTGGCCGCGCCGGCCGGACATCAGCGCGTTGATTTTGGCCGTCGCCTCCGACGGACAGACGATCTCGACCAGATGAATGGGCTCGAGCAGCACCGGCTGGCACTGCGGCAGCGCCTCGACAATGCCGATCCGGCCCGCCTGCCGGAACGCCATGTCGGAGGAATCCACGGTGTGATACGAGCCGTCGACCAGCGCGACGTGAAGATCGACGACGGGAAAACCGAGCGGCCCGTGCTGGAGCGCATCGAGCACGCCTTCCTCGACGGAGGGAATATAGTTTCGCGGCACGACGCCGCCGGAAATCTTATCCTCAAACGAGAAGCCGCTGCTGCGCGGCATCGGTTTGATGTCGAGCACGACGTCGCCGTACTGGCCGTGACCGCCGGACTGCTTCTTGTGCCGGCCGCGCTGCATGACACCTTTGCGGATCGTCTCGCGGTAGCCGACGCTCGGCTGCCGACGTTCGATGGCGACGCCGAAGCGGTCGCTGAGGCGTTCGGTGGCGACGCGCAGATGCATTTCGCCCTGGCCCCACAGCACGACCTCGTGCGTATCGGGATTGTGCACGATGGTAATCGAGGGATCTTCCTCGACCAGCTTATGAAGCGCCTGGCCGAGCTTCACATCGTCTTTGCGCTCCTTGGCCGAAATCGCGATGGCAAGCACTGGCGGATAGGCTTCGACCTTGGCGACCGGAGAATGGACCTGCTTGCCGGACGACAGCGTTTCGCCGGTCTTGGCCTTGTCGAGCTTGGCCAGCGCCACCGTCTCGCCAAGCACGGCCGGTCCCCGCTTTTCGGTGCTCTGGCCGACAAGCTTGAACACGCCGGCAACGCGGCCGGCTTCCTCGTCCCCGGACATGAACGTCGTACCGTCGGCAGCCTGCCCGGCCAGCACGCGCGCGACCGACATCTTGCCGCCGTGGGCCGTATTCAGCGTCTTGAGCACATAAACAACGCCGTCATTGCCGCCTTTTACACCGAGCCGTTTCACGGTCTCGGCAATGCCCGGCGATTCGTGACGCAGCGCCTTCAGCAGGCGCAAGACGCCGTTGGCGCGCGTGGCGGTACCCATCAGAACCGGGCAGACGAGGCCTTCGCGCAGCTCGCGCGTGAGATCGTCGAATACCTTGTCGCGCGGCGGCTGAATATCCTCGAGCAATTGCTCCATCAGCTCGTCGTCATGATCGGCGAGCGTTTCCAGCATGGAGAAGCGCGCGGTCTTTTCCAGATCGGCCACGTCGCCCTCGAGCGGGACGACTTCCGACGGCGCATGTTCCTTGTAGACAAAGGCGCGTTCGAGCGCGAGATCGACAAAGCCCGAAATCAGATCGCCCTTGAATGTCGGGATCTGCCGCAGGATCAGTTTTGTGCGGGACGCCGGTTGCAGCAGCTTGAGCACATCGTGGACGCCGGCGTCGGCTTTGTCGATCTTGTTGACAAACAGGACGCGCGGAATCTTCTTGTCCTCGAGTTCGCGCAGAATGAGCTGGAGCTGCGGAATCTTCTTTTCGTCCATTTCGCACACGACCACCGCGACGTCGATCGCCGGCAGCACGGCACGCATATCGTGGACGAATTCGACCGAGCCCGGGCAGTCAAGGAAGGTGTAGGGGTCACCCATGAAATTCGTGGTGGCGACCGACAGCTCGACGCTCATGCGGTGATGGCGCGCTTCCTTGCTGGCGTCGCCGGCCGTATTGCCGGCCTCGACGGTGCCTTGGCGCTGGATGACCCCGGTACGGGCGAGCACTGCTTCGAGCAGTGTGGTCTTGCCGCTCTGAAATGGGCCGACCAGCGCGACGCAGCGGGGACCAGACGCTCTTGTGCCGTTACTGCCGTTAGTAGCCATGGATACCTCCCGCAGCGGGCTCGTTTCCGCCATCGTTTCAGGCGGCAGCGGGGGCGGTCAAGGGGCGCGACATTAGGCGCGGGTTCGCGTCGGCGCGTGGCCGCCGCACCCATCGGGGCAGCAACGCGGCAGTTTACTGGGCGAGATGAAGCTCCAGCGAGCCAATGCCGGCGGCAATATTGAGCCCGACCTGTCCTTGTACTGAAAGCGGTTGTAGCGCCACCGAACGGTTCGATCCTCCCACCAGCACATTCGCCCCGAGGCCGGCCGCAATGGAGGCCTCGGCAGATGCGCCGACATAGGTGCCTGTCAGCATTCCGGCGTAGCGGTTGGTTCCGGTAAACACTGCCCAGATGATTGCGCCGCCGCCGGTGACACCGACGTCGAGTCCTATTCTCGTCATCGTCCCGACGTAGGCCTCGGGCGGTCCGCCATTCGGCTTGAAATTGCACGCGATATTGCGTTGCGAGCCAACGATGAGGCCGATACCGGACGACAGCGAGCATTCGAGCGAGCCGGCCTGCACCCGATCCCGCTGTGCGTCGGCGGGCGTCGACAAAACCGTCGCCAGCGCGACAGCCCCTAAGGCCGCGCCTGCAATCGCATTACGAAACATCTGGATTCTCCCCTCAGCCGGCCCGCCCGGCGGGCCCCGCGATCAGAGTGTAGGCGAGATCGAACCCGCCGTCTCCCGGCTATTGTCGCACGTCCCGGCCGCTCGAATGCACGAGGACGCTGCGCGGATGCGCTACTGCAAATTACCGCAGAAGCGCTGAATACGCGTGCAGGCCTCTTCGAGCGCGCTGGTCGCCGTCGCATAGGAGATGCGGAACGCCGGCCCAACGCCGAACGGCGTCCCCTGCACTACCGCAACGCCTTCCGCCTCGAGAAGCTCGCTGACGAAATCCTCGTCCGTCACCAGTTTCTTGCCGGTCGGCGCCGTCTTGCCGATCGTGCCGGCGCACGACGGATAGACATAGAAGGCGCCTTCCGGCTTCGGGCATTGGATGCCGCGGGCCTGGTTGAGCATCGAGACGCACAGGTCGCGCCGCTCCTTGAATATCTTGTTGTGCTTGGCGATGAAATCCTGCGGCCCGTTGAGCGCCTCGACCGCCGCCCATTGCGCCACCGCCGTCGGGTTCGAGGTCGACTGCGACTGGATCATCGCCATCGTCTTGATCAGCAGCTCCGGACCGCCGGCATAACCGATGCGCCAGCCGGTCATGCAATAGGCCTTCGAGCAGCCGTTCACGGTAAGCGTGCGGTCATAGAGCCGCGGCTCGAGTTGCGCCGGCGAATAGAACTCGAAATCGTCGTAGACGAGGTGTTCGTACATATCGTCGGCCATCACGTGCACGTGCGGATGCCGCACCAGCACGTCGGTCACGGCTTTCAGCTCCTCGCGCGTATAGGCGGCGCCGGTCGGGTTCGACGGCGAGTTGAAGATGATCCACTTGGTCTTCGGCGTGATCGCGCTTTCGAGGTCCGCCGGCTTCATCTTGTAGCCGGCTGCCATGCTGGTGAGCACCTCGACCGGCGTACCGCCGGCAAGCAGCACCATGTCGGGATAGCTCACCCAATAGGGCGCCGGGATGATCACCTCGTCGCCAGGGTTCAGCGTCGCCACCAGCGCGTTGTACAGAACCTGCTTGCCGCCGGTGCCGATGATGATCTGCGACGGCTTGTAGTCGAGATGGTTCTCGCGCTTGAACTTGCTGGCGACCGCGGCCTTCAATTCCGCAATGCCGTCCACGGCCGTGTACTTCGACGACTTGCCGTCACGGATCGCCTTGATCGCCGCTTCCTTGATGTTGTCCGGCGTGTCGAAATCAGGCTCACCGGCGCCGAGCCCGATGACGTCGCGGCCGGCCAGTTTCAGCGCACGCGCTTTGTCCGTGACAGCAATGGTTGCTGACGGCTTGATGCGCATGATCTGGTCGGCGATGAAGGCCATTCCGGTTCTCCAAGGGTTTTAATGGCGGCTGCTTCCTAAAGCGCCCGTTCATCGCAGGCAAGCGCCAAATCCCGGCTCGTCCTCAAATTTGCGGCATCTCGATTGAGGGTGTCGCTGGGGCAACACTGCGTTGAGGCTGGTCGGGCTGATCGACGGTGATAATTGGCCCGGTCGCCCGGCCTGAAACGGCGCCGGCGCTGGCCCGTCATAGGGTCACGACGCTTGCGGCGCGATCATGCCGTCGCGGGGTTTGCGCCAGGCGGCAACGTTGCCCGATGCACGGTTGCGGGTTCTTCCGTCATCCGCCTTAGCACCACGACAAACAGCAGCGCCGCAGCGGCCATGACGGAAAGTTTCATTGCATCGTCGAACGCCGTGACCTTGAACAAGGCCGGCGCCAGATAGGCGGCCACCAGCGCAATGCCCTCACCGCGGCGAAAGCCGTCGCGCAATCCCTCGCCCAGAAGCCACGCCATCGGTACGGCGAGGATCAGCAGATCGTATTCGAGCATGAAGGGCGAACAGAACGGAACGCAGGCTGCGACCGCAGCGATTTCCGCCGTGCCCGACCGCACTCCGGGCGGCCTCGTCACGAGCGCGCGCACCAGCATGACGATGGCGGTGACGCTCACGACCGCCTGGGCCGCATAGGCCAGCGGCAGCGGCCCGCCATGCAGCCGGATCGCGCCGAATATCGTGACCAAAAATTGCAAGTACGCCGGCACCGGCGCTTCCAGCCAATTGTGCCGCGCGACCGTCATGTCGGCGAAGAAGGGCGGCCAGATGTCCAGCCCGAAAAACAGTGTCGCGGCAGCCGCCAGCACCAGCACGGTCGCCGACGCGACGGCGAACGCATGCCAACGTCTCGCCACCGCCAGCGCCAGCGGCACGATGATGCCAAGCTGCGGCTTGTAGGCCAGGCAGCCCAAACATAGGCCCGCCAGGTCCGGCCTGCGGTCGAGCCAGACGGCCGCTCCACCCACCAGCGCCGTGCTCAGGAATCCGTTTTGCCCGAAGCCGATATTCACCATCACCGCCGGGTAGCCGAGGAACAGAACCCAGACGTGGGAGCCTCGACCCAAATCCTTTGCCAGCAATGCGCGGATCGCGGCGGCGTAGCAGGCGCAGGTTGTCGCCAGCCACAAACACAAGGCGGTGAAGTAACCGAGCAAAGCAAAAGCGGAGCACACGAGCAGAAAGAAAGGCGGATAAAAGAACGCAAGATAGAGCCGGCTCGGATCGCCATGCAACGCCAATTGTTTGAAAAAATGCGGCATCTCGCGATAGGCGTCCGCCGCATGTCCCTCGAGCGCCAGTTCGCCGGCGGTCCAGAACCCGACGAAGTCGCTCGATACGGTGTAGAAGCCGCGAGACGAGGCCTGCCACTGCACCCACATCACGCAGAAGCTCAGGAAAATCATCAGCGCCGTCACTTCACCGGCGCGAAGCAGGTAAAACCGCAGTCGCGACGGATGAGCCAGGGATGCACTCACCTGGAAGGGTGACGTGGCGGTGTCGCGCAAGGCGGGATCGATCGTCGTCATGGGTGCTGGCTGTTTGGCGCGGCACGCATCGTGGTGAGCTAGTTCTAACACCGGCTTAACGATTGAGCGGGCATTCCAAAGCTTGCGATGCCGATCCGGATCAGGGCGTCCGCCGCCGGCCGGGTGGATGAGCACGCAGCGCCCAATCCCGTTGTATTTAAGGGTTTTTCAAGGTCCCCCGGGCTTAGCTGCGCTTTAACGGTAAGTGAGGCTACGCCGCCGATGGCATTCTATGAGGTGTCCCCGTCCGATGGAGACCGCGCCCAACTGGCGCGGGCGGTACAGCTTGTCTGTTTTGCGCTCGCTGTGGCGCATCTGGTCTATCTCATCGAGGCCTACCGCGATGGCATTTGGCTGGTCGCGCCGGACGGCAACGGCTTTCCGACAGACTTCGTCAACGTCTGGGCAGCCGGCAAGCTCGCGCTCACAGGTCACGCCGCCGCGGCCTACGACTGGCCGACCCACAAGCTCGCGGAGGAGAGCGCCGTCGGTCACGGATTCGACGGCTATTACGGCTGGCACTATCCGCCGACGTTCCTGTTCGTCGCCGCCGGCCTGTCGCTGCTGCCCTATACGATCGCCAACGCGGTTTGGGTCTTCGGCACCTTCCCGGCTTACGTCATGGCGATCCGCGCCATCATCGGCGACCGCATCGGTTATCTTCTTGCCGTCGCGTTTCCCGCCGTGCTCGCGAACTTCCTCGTCGGCCAGAACGGATTTCTCAGCGCCGGCCTCATCGGCGGCACGCTCGTCCTCCTCGACCGGCGTCCGGTCATGGCCGGCGTGCTGCTCGGGCTCCTCACCTACAAACCGCATCTCGGCCTGATGTTTCCCATCGCGCTCGCCGCCAGCGGGCACTGGCGCGTCTTCATGACCGCCATGATTGTCGCGGCGCTCGTGGCGCTTGCGTCGTTGCCAGCATTCGGCGTGGAGAGCTGGCAGGCCTTCTTCGCGAACATCGGTCACACCTCGCAGGTCTTTCTTTCCGAGGGCCGCGCGGACTTGAGCAAGCTGCAAACCGCGTTTGGATTGACCCGCACGCTGGGCGGCAGCGAGGCGCTGGCCTGGACCTTGCAAATCGGGCTGGCGCTTGCCGCGGCAGGCGCGATTGCGGTGCTCTGGCACGGCCGCGCAACTTACGAAATCAAATGCGCCGCCCTTGGTACCGCGATCATGCTGGCGACGCCCTACCTCTATACATACGACCTGGTGGTGCTGGCGGTGCCGCTGGCTTTCCTGATACGCCTCGGCGGCAAGAGCGGATTTTTGCCGCACGAAGTAGCGGGTATCGGCCTCGCCTGCTTCCTGGTGCTGATCTTCCCGTTCGTGAAAGAACCGGTTGGCTTCATCGCGGTGCTGGTCGTCGCGGCGCTGATTGCGCGGCGCGCGCTCGCGGGCGGGCCAGTCTCCACCGCCCATCTGCTGCACTCCCACCCGTAGCGCGCGCCGGCAGCGACCACGTGCCGGCCGGTGGCTTTCTGCCGCGCATGTTCTACAATGACGTCCGGCCCGGGCGGAACCTGACGCGGCCACGACATCGCCGCGTTCCAGTCGTAACACCGCAACACTCGCGCGCTACTGCCGCACGGGACACTGGGAAGCGGCAATGTTTACGCTCTATTCGATGCGGCGTTCGGGAAACAGCTACAAGGCGCGGCTCGCCCTGGCGCAACTCGGCGTTCCTTATCGGCTCGTCGAGATCGACATTCTGCGGGGCGAAAGCCACACGCCTGAATTCCTGGCAAAAAATCCGAACGGCCAGGTGCCGCTCCTGGAAGTCGCGCCGGGACGCTATCTCGCCGAGTCGAACGCCATTCTCTGGTATATCGCCGGCGGCTCCGCGCTCGCGCCCGAAGATCGCATGGATCGCGCCGACGCGATGCAGTGGATGTTCTTCGAGCAGCACAGTCTCGAACCGAACATCGGCGCGGCCTATTTCTGGCTGACGCTGGTGAAGGGCGGGCGCGACCTGCAGCAGCACGCGTTCGAAGACTGGATGGAAGAAGGCCATCGCGCACTCGGCGTCATGGAGAAGCATCTCACGCAGCATGACTTCTTCGCCGCCGATCGTTACACCATCGCCGACATCGCGCTGTATGCGTACACGCATGTGGCAAACCAATGCGACTACGACCTCGGGGCGTTTCCGGCGATCCGCGCCTGGCTCGCGCGCGTCGCCGCCGAACCCGGCCACGTCACCATGGAGCAACATCCGGCCGCCGCCGTGCCGGCGATGTGAGTCTGGATTGCCACACTTGCGATTTATCGCCGCCGGGTTCTGCGCCGTTAACGCTTCATTAACCAAAAACCACCGAATCGCCTTTATTCGTCAACGGCTTCGCCTCAGTCCGACGCGACATTGCGACAACGCAACACGCTGATTCGCCGAGGATGAACGCCCATGACTGAGCTGACCGGGAAGGTCGGTTTCGCGTCCCCCATTTGCAAACAAGCAACATCGAGAAAAAGCAATTTCAGAATTGAACTGATCGCCACGCTGGCGCTCGCAGTCTGCCTGATCATTGCAGCGACCGCGGTATCGATCGGCATGGCACGCGCGCAGGCGCTCGCACCGGTCGGGACGATCCACACCCCTTGCTATTTGCCTTCGATGCCGGCGGCCTTGATCATCGGCCACCACTTTTCGATATCGGCCTGCTGGAAGGCGTGGAGCGCAGCCGGCGTTTGCTGATCGCGCGGCGGAATCTCCTGGCCCTGATCGGCAAATCTTTTGCGCACTGCGTCATCGGCGAGTGCATCGACCACCGCGCCGTTGAGCTTGGCGATGATGTCCTTGGGCGTTCCCTTCGGCGCCCATAGGCCGTGCCAAAAATCGACGTAAAGGCCCGGCACGCCCATTTCGTCGACGGTCGGAACGTCGGGTGCGCCGAACCAGCGATCTTTGGCCATGACCGCAAGCGCTTTGATCTGACCGGAGCGGTAGAACGGCAACGAGTTCGACGCGAAGTCGCACATCATGTCGACATGTCCGGCGATCAAGTCCTGACTGGCTGGCGCGCCGCCCTTGTAGGGAATGAACTGGAAACTCACGCCGACAGCGTTCTGCAAATAGATTCCGCACAGATGGGAGCCGCTGCCGACGCCTACCGTCGCCGCCGTCGCCTTGCCGGGATTGGCCTTGAGCCAGGAGATCGCGTCCTTAAGGTCGTTCGCCGGAAAGTCCTTGCGCGCGATAAGCCAGAGCGGCGCATCCGCAACATGGGCAATCGGCTCGAAATCTTTCAGCAGGTCATAATCAACCGGGTACACCGCGCCCGAACCGACATGACTCGCCCAGTTACCGAAGCTCAGCGTGTAACCGTCGGCGTCGGCGCGTGCGACTTTTGCCACGCCGATACTGCCGCCCGCGCCGCCGACTGATTCGACGATGACCGCCTGGCCGAGCTTCTCTTTCATGGCCTCGGCGAGGATGCGCGCCAAGAGCGTGGTGCCGCCGCCCGCCGGGAACGGCACCACCATGGTGACGGTCCGCGTCGGATAGTCATCCGCTGCCGCGCCGCCGACGATCGCGAGGGCAATGGCAAACGCGAGTGCAACACCTCTGCGCATTGACTCAGTCGCTGGCCTTGATGCCCGCTCCCTTGATCACCGGCCACCACTTGTCGATCTCGGCTTTCTGGTAAGCCGCAAGCGCCTGCGGCGTCTGCTGGGCGGCGGGAAAGATCGTTTGTCCGAGACCCTCGATCCGCTGACGCACGGCCGGATCGTCGAGCGCGCTGCGCACCGCGCCGCTGAGGCGGCCGACGACGTCCGGCGGCACTCCTTTGGTCGTCCACAGGCCATGCCAGAATTCGATAACCAGGTCCGGAATTCCCAATTCGACAAAGGTGGGAGTATCGGGCGACTTCGCCCATCGCGTCGGGCTGGCGACCGCAAAGGCTCGAATTCTGCCGGCCTGTGCGTTCGGAAAGCTGCCGGATGCTTCGAGACCCGACATCTCGATCTGGCCGCCGATCATGTCCTGCATCACCGGCGCCGCGCCGCGATAAGGCACGAACTGGAAGTGCGCGCCGGTCGCTTTGGCGAGCATCATGCCCATCAAGTGACTCGGGCTGCCTGCGCCGACCGTCGCATAGGTAATCGGCTCCGAATGCCCCTTCAGCCAGGCGATCAACTCCGCTCCGGACTTCGGTGGTAAATCATTCTTGCCAATGACCCAGTTTGGCGAATGCGTCAGCAGCGAGATCGGCTGAAGATCGTTCAGTATGTCGTAGTCAAGCGGATAAATTGCAGGTGAACCGACATGACTGTTCCACTGACCGATGCCGATCGTGTACCCGTCAGGTGCGGCATGGACGACGCGGCCCGTGGCGATCGTGCCGCCTGCACCGGTGACCGTCTCCACCACAATGGTTTGGCCGAGCGAATTCTTCATTCCATCGGCGACGATTCGCGCCAGCGTGTCGGTCGGCCCGCCGGGCGGATAACCGACCAGCAGGGTGATCGGGCGCGTCGGATAGGTCTGTGCCCGCGCGGCGGCGGTCAGCGCCAGAAGCGCAGCCAGCGCGCCGACGAAACGACTTTGTTTCATGGCGTTCCCCCGGATATTTCCCGCCGCAACGATGGCACGGACGGTCACATGCTAAAAGGTCAGCGTTGCTGTCGTGACGGGCGCCGGATGCGGCCGAAGCGCACTTGGAGCCGCGGTTGACGGCTCCTATATGGCCCCTGTAACCATCAGCAAATGTTTGCTTTTTTCGAACGATTCTTGACGCCGACAGCCGCGCCGGAGCGCCCGGAGCCTCCGGGCGGGCTGATCGCCTTCCTGTGGCACTTTGCCCGCCAGGCGAAGTGGCTGTTCGCGGCGCTGTTCGTGATCGAGCTTTGCGTCGCGCTCTCCGACAGCGCAGTGCCGTGGTTCATGGGCCGCGTCGTCACCATGGTGACGAAAACGCCGCCCGATCAATTTCTCGCCAAGGGCTGGCCGTGGCTTCTCGGCATGGCGGCCGTCGTGGTGATCGTCCGTCCGGCGGTAACGCTGACGCGTTATCTTATCACCAACCAGGCGATCGCCGCGCCGTTTACCGGGCTGATCCGCTGGCAGTCGCATTGGCACGTCGTGCGCCAAAGCTGGGCGTTTTTTCAAAATGATTTTGCCGGCCGTATTTCCAGTCGCGTCATGCAAACCGCGCCGTCCGTGCGTTCGACACTGACCGCCACCATCACGACGGTCTGGTACATCATGGTCTACGGCACCTCGGCCCTTGCCCTGACCGCCGCCGCGGACCGATGGCTTGCCGTCCCGATCCTGCTGTGGTTTGCCGGTTATGCCGGGCTGCTGCTCTATTTCGTGCCGCGCATGCGCGAGCGGTCGAAGCGCTCGTCGGAGGCGCGTTCTCTGCTGACCGGGCGCATCGTCGACAGCTACACCAACATTCTGACCGTGAAGCTCTTCGCGCGCGCGCACGAGGAGGACCTCTATGTGCGCAACGCGGTCGATCGCTATGTCGGTCTGTTTGCCGCATCGCAACGGCTGCTCACGGTCTTCGGCACGATCCTTGACGTATTCAACGCGCTGCTCATCGCCGGATCGGGCGCGATCGCGCTGGTGCTGTGGCGCTATGGCGCGGTCGAGGTCGGCGCCATCGCCATGGTGCTGCCGCTGACGCTGCAGCTCACCAATATGTCGCGCCAGATCGCCATGCGCATCACCGAGATTTTCGAGGACCTCGGCGTGGTGCAGGAAGGCATGCTGACCATCGCCCAGCCGCTGCAACTGCCCGATCCCGTGGGCGCGCAGCCATTGACGGTCCGCGAGGGCCGCATCGAATTCAAGGACGTCAATTTCGGCTACGGCCGCGACGTCGGCGTCCTGCAGGACTTCAATCTGAGCATAAAGCCCGGCGAGAAGATCGGCCTGGTCGGGCGCTCCGGCGCCGGCAAGTCGACGGCGGTGAATCTGCTGTTGCGCTTCTTCCAGCTTGAAGGCGGCGCCATCCTGATCGACGGCGTCGACATATCGAAACTCACGCAAGAGTCGCTGCGCGCGCAAATCTCGGTGGTGACGCAGGACACTTCTCTGTTGCACCGCTCGATTCGCGCCAATATCCGTTACGGACGCCCGCAGGCCAGCGAGGAAGAGGTCGTGCACGCTGCAAAACTTGCGCATGCCCACGATTTCATCCTCGATCTGCAGGATTCGCGCGGCCGGCGGGGCTACGATGCTCATGTCGGCGAACGCGGCGTGAAACTGTCCGGCGGCCAGCGGCAGCGTATCGCCATCGCGCGCGTCATTCTCAAGGACGCGCCGATTCTCGTCTTCGACGAAGCGACGTCCTCACTCGACAGCGAAGTCGAAGCCGCGATCCAGTCGAGCCTCGACACGCTGATGCAGGGCAAGACCGTGATCGCGATCGCGCACCGGCTGTCGACCATCGCGCAGATGGATCGGCTTGTCGTGCTCGAGCACGGCCGGATTATCGAGCAAGGCACCCATCTTGAACTCATCGCGCGTGAGGGCCGCTACGCCGCGATGTGGCGGCATCAAGCCGGCGGCTTCATCGACGATGCCGCCGGCATGCAGGCGGCGGAGTAACGGCGATCGAGTTCGCCCTCTCAGAGTTTCAGCAGTCGCTGCGCGCGGCGATCGAAAAGATTTGCGCGCGCTTTCCCGACGATTATTGGCTCAAGCGTGACCGCGACGGCGAGTTCCCGGAAGAGTTTCATGGCGCGCTGGCCGCCGACGGCTGGCTCGGCGTGTGCATTCCCGAAGCGTTCGGCGGATCGGGGCTCGGCATTACCGAAGCCGCGGTGATGATGCACACGATCGCGGCGTCCGGCGCCGGCTTCTCGGGTGCGTCAGCCGTTCACATGAATATCTTCGGCCTCCATCCCGTCGTCGTATACGGTACCGAAGAGCAGAAGCGCCGCATGCTGCCGCCGATCGCTGCCGGCAGCGAGAAGGCCTGCTTCGCCGTGACCGAGCCCAATGCCGGGCTTGAAACCGCAAAACTGCAAACGCGCGCCGAGCGCCGCGGCGACCGTTATGTCGTCAACGGCGCGAAAATCTGGATTTCCACGGCGCAGGTCGCCGACAAGATGCTGATCCTCACGCGCACCACGCCGGTCGAGAAGGTGCGCAAGCCGACCGACGGCCTGTCGCTGTTCTTCACCGCGCTCGATCGCCGCTTTGTCGACGTGCGCGAAATCGAGAAAATGGGACGTCACGCGGTTGACTCGAACCAGATGTTCATCGACAGCCTGGAAGTCCCGGTTGAAGACCGCATCGGCGAGGAAGGCCGCGGCTTCCAATACATCCTCGACGGTTTCAACCCGGAGCGCATCCTGGTCGCAGCCGAAGCGATCGGGCTCGGCCGCGCCGCGCTGCGGCGGGCCAGCGTCTACGCCAAGGAGCGCGTCGTGTTCGGCCATCCGATCGGCCAGAACCAGGCCATCCAGCATCCGCTGGCGCAATGCTGGATGGAACTCGAGGCGGCCGAACTCATGACATTCAAGGCAGCCTGGCAATACGACAACGGCATGCCGTGCGGACCGGAGGCCAACGCCGCGAAATACCTCGGCGCCGAGGCCGGCTTCAAAGCCTGCCAGACCGCAGTCATGACCCACGGCGGCTACGGCTACGCCAAGGAATTCCACGTCGAGCGCTATTTCCGCGAGAGCATGATTGCGCGGATCGCGCCAGTCACGCCGCATCTCATTCTCAGTTTCATCGCGGAGAAGGTGCTCGGCCTGCCGAAATCGTACTGACGCTGCGAATCAGAGCGGCGCGCGGAAGACGAAGAAGGCACCGCCGGCAATGAGGGCAAATCCGACGACCTGATTCCAGGTGATCGCCTGCTGCAAATAGACCACCGAGAACACGCCGAAAACCGTCAGCGTGACCACTTCCTGGATCGTCTTGAGCTGCGCCGCGCTGTAAACGGCGCTGCCGTAGCGGTTGGCCGGCACCGCCATGCAATATTCGAAGAAGGCCAGGCCCCAACTGATGAGAATGACCTGCCACAGCGGCACTTCCTTGAACCGGAGATGCCAGTACCAGGCCGTCGTCATGAAGGCGTTGGAGCCGACCAGGAGCAGAATGGGAAACAGATAAGGTGAACTCAAGAATGCTGGCATGATGACCTACCGCGATAATGTCGGAAAATGAAAATACACTTAGTATGGCGGGACTCCTCTACCCAACGAGCCAAAGGTTCCGGCGTTCCCAAAGTGAGGCTGTGGTCCCGCGCGCAAGTAGCGCAGCCTTCACCGGGAGCCGGAGTCGATAAGTTGCGGCAGGCTGCCGCAGCTCGGTCGCATTTTGCGATTATGGCTGCCGTCATTGCCTTTGCGCCGACATTAAACCCGGGAGTCTCAGCGATGCGCCGTTGCCTGATTACCTTGGTCTTGGCCCTGACGGCTCTCGCCGCTCTATCATCCGCTGCCAAGGACGCCGTCGCGCAGACTCAGCAGCCGCAATTACTGCCACTCAAGCCGCCGCCGGCGGCGCCGATCAAGCCATACCCGGCTGTCGCGGCGACGCCGCCGCAACCCTACGGCGATCCAAGCTTTCAGGACTTCCATAAGCAGTTGCTCGACGTCGCCGCGCACAAGGATCGCGCCGGGCTGGCAAAATTGGTTGTCGCGAAGGACTTTTTCTGGATTCAGGACAAGGACCTCGCCGACAAGAGCAAGTCCGGCATCGACAATCTCGCCAAGGCGATCGGCCTCGACGACAAGGACGGATCCGGCTGGGATGTAGTGACTGGCTTTGCCAACGATCCGACCGCAACCGACCTGCCCGACCACAAAAGTGTCATCTGCTCGCCGGCCGATCCGAATATCGATGCCAAAGCGTTCGAGGCTCTTGGAGCGGCGACGCAGACCGACCCGTCCGAGTGGGGCTATCCGCTCAAGGACGGCACGGAAGTGCGCTCCGCCCCGCAGCCGAATGCGCCGGTGATCGAAAAGCTCGGCCTTAACCTGGTGCGCGTTCTCCCTGACACTGCGCCGCCAAGCGACGCCGGTCAGCCGGCATTCCTGCACGTTGCGACGCCCTCCGGCAAAGCGGGCTTCATCGCCATGGATTCGATTGCGCCGCTCGGCGGCGACGAGATGTGCTACGCCAAAGAGGCCGGCGCCTGGAAAATCGCAGGCTATTTTGGCGGCGCCTCCCAGTAGGCTCCGATCGGCGCCGCACCGGGCTACTACTCCGCCGGCTTGTCATGGCGGCGATCACATACTGGGGTATTGAATCGAAGATGCTTACGGAACAGAATGGCGCCATGGCACAGATTAAAATGACATGCTTGAGACAGAAGCTGGGCATTTGCGGTCTCGTCGTGTGGTTCGGCGCGGCCATCTTGTGCATGGCAGCGACACAGGTGCAGGCCCAGCAGGGTCAGTACCCGGTCACGGCCAAGGACGTCGATCCTGGCGTCGATCACGGCAATTCGGATGTGAGCCTGCCGGAAGAATTCCAGAAGCAAATGGTGTTCTACCGCTCGCAGCAACCGCCCGGCACGATCATTATCGACACCCAGGAACGCCATCTCTATCTGATCAAGGATGAGACGCACGCGCTGCGCTACGGCATCGGCGTCGGCCGCGATGGCTTTACCTGGCAGGGCCTGTTGCAGATTTCGCGCAAGGCCGAGTGGCCGGACTGGCATCCGCCGCCTGAAATGATCGAGCGTCAGCCGTACCTGCCGCGCTTCATGGCCGGCGGTCCCGGCAATCCGCTTGGCGCCCGCGCCATGTATCTCGGCAATACCGTCTATCGAATCCACGGCACCAACGCGCCGGAAACGATCGGGCAGGCCGTTTCGTCCGGCTGCTTCCGCCTCGTCAATGACGATGTGATGGATCTTTATGACAGGGTCCAGGTCGGCACCCACGTCATCGTGCGACAAGACTAAATAGCGACAGGACTCGGCCGTGTTGGCAAGGCGCTTCCTCGCACCGGGCATGATCCGCCGGCCGGCCGATATCAAGGTTGGCACGTACGCTATAGGCCAATAACGCGCCGCGCCTGGACATTGCGAGTCCGCTGATGCCGGCAAAGCCGGCGCGAATTGACGGTATTCCGACGCCACTTCAGTTGAGATCGAAATATGATCGGAGAAGGATTTCGCCGACTGCAGGAGCGATACGGCGATCCGCTGCTGACGGCGCTGACGCTGATGCTCGCAATTCTTCTGTTTGTGGTGGGACCGCTCCAGGCCGCGGGGGATGTCGAGGCACATCATTTTGGTATTGCCTTCGGCTTTGTGCTGCTTGCTGCGGTTCTCATCGTGTCGAGAAGCCTGGTCGCGGTCGGGGCGATCTTTCTGGCCATTGCGCTCGTCGTCTGCGCCAGCGTGCTGCGATCGCGCCATCCCTCCGATATCGACATTTACCTCGATGCCACGGCCTGGATGATCCTGGGCATCACGCTTGGTTTCGTGGTCGCGCGTGCCGTGTTTGCGGCAGGGCGGGTCACGTTCCACCGTGTCGTTGGTGCCGTCCTGCTTTATCTTTGTGTCGGACTTGTCTTCGTATCGCTGTTTTGTTTTGTCGCTCTGGGCGAGCGCAATGCATTCAGTGGTCTGCCACCCCTTCAAGATAATCTCGCCGTCGTTGGAAACCTGATCTATTTCAGTTTCGTGACCCTGACCTCGGTCGGCTATGGCGACATTGTCCCCGTACATCCGTTTGCGAGAGGTCTCGCCAATGTCGAGGCCATCATCGGTCAACTCTATCCGGCCACGCTTCTTGCCCGGCTCGTCACGCTCGAGCTGGAACACCGCCACCGATAACCACCTCACTTGCAATATGCAGATTTCGGATAACGTACTCGAAGACGAATGATCGAACACGTCCGCGATCGGCCAAACGAATACATCAGAAAATTTCAATTTGTGGTCTTGACGTGCAAAAAGAAAGACCGCCTCACGGCGGTCTTTCGGATTTCTAAATATCAGGACGTGTTATTTGCCGGCACCGCTGGCGCCTTGCTGAACCATCTCAAGCGCCCGTTCGATGCTCAACGTCCCACCGACCTGGCTGGGCGGGTATTCTCTGAACGTCGCAAGGAATTGCCCAACAATGGTCACGCCCGGCACCATCGTCCACAACTTGTCTCCCCACCATCTGGCATACATCATCGATTCGTCCTGGTAGCGCTCCCATGGATCTTGCCGCAGGTTGGTCACTAGCGGAACGTTGGTCGACTCCGGCGTGCCGGTGAACAGGTTGCCTTTGATTGTCTTGAAGCTGAGCTTCCAGTCGTCGTAACGCAGTGCTGTCAGATCACCGTTATCCGTGAAGTAAAAGAATTCGTGCCGGGGTCCCGCGGCAGTTTCGCCTTTGAAAAACGGCACAAAGTTATAGCCGTCGAGGTGGACCTTGAAGGTCTTGTCGCCGACCTGCATGCCCTGCAACAGCTTTTCCTTGACGTTCGGATCGCCGGTAGCGGCCAACAGCGTCGGCATCCAGTCTTCATTCGCCATGATCTCGTTGATTATGCTTCCGGGCTTGATGGTGCCGGGCCACTTGACCAGCAAGGGCACGCGGAATCCGCCCTCATAGGTAGTGCCTTTCTCGCCCCGAAATGGGCTATTACCGCCGTCCGGCCAGCTAAAAGTCTCGGCGCCATTATCACTCGTGAAGATCACGATGGTGTTGTCAGCGATGCCGAGGTCATCCAGCTTCTTGAGCAAGTCCCCGACATCGCTGTCCAGTTCCATCATGCCATCGGCATAGAGGCCGTAACCGCTCTTGTTTTCCCATCGGGGCGAGAGATGGGTCCAGACATGCATGCGCGTGGTGTTGTGCCAGAGGAAAAATGGCTTATTCGCCTTCACCGAACGGTCCATAAAATCGACGGACCGCCGAACGAGTTCAGTGTCGATATCCTCCATGTTCGTCTTGGCTTTTACGTCCATGTTCGGATGCGGCGGCAGAGGACCACCATCCACAATTGTCTGTTTGCCAACCCTGCCCCAACGCGGATCCGTTGTGGGATCGTCCACGTTGGTCGCCTTGGTGTCCAAGATATTTCGTGGGCCGAACCTCTCCAGGAATTGCGGTGTCTTGGGATAATCGGGCTCGTACGGCTCTTCCATGGCATTGAGATGATAGAGAATGCCGTAGAATTCGTCGAAACCATGCACCGTCGGGAGATATTCATTACGGTCGCCGAGATGATTCTTGCCGATCTGCGCCGTTGCATAGCCAAGAGGCTTCAGGAGTTGGGCGATTGTCGGATCGCTGTCCTGCAGGCCCTGCTTGGCGGCAGGCATACCGACCTTCAGGAGACCCGTGCGGAACGGAGTCTGTCCGAGAATAAACGCGGCTCGCCCCGCCGTGCATGATTGCTGTGCGTAGTAGTCGGTAAACAGCGCGCCTTCCTTGGCAATCCTGTCGATGTTGGGCGTGCGTCCGCCCATCATGCCGCGATGGTAGGCGCTGATATTCCAGATACCCACATCGTCGGTCATGATGACAAGAATGTTCGGTTGCTTTCCGGAGGGTGACGCGGGCACCGGTTGCTGCGCTTGCGCAGAGGTCGCAACACCTGCGCCCAGCAGCGCCGGTGCAGCCAGCAACGACGTCCCGCTCAACAGCAGATCGCGCCGTTTAAGCCCTTCGCTGGTCTCCGCGATTTCGTCTCTCGACTTGTCCTGCTTAGGTTCCTTGCGCATGACGCTCTCTTTCGGTTGTTATTGGTGGCGCGAGTCAAGCTTTAAGGACCAATCGAGGCGCCGATTGGGTCGCAATCTCTTATAATTGATCGTACGACTGACAGAGGACGAACGTCATCCCATGTCCGCTTTGGGTTGTAAGCGGAAAGGCTTCAGACTAAGCACGCGACGTCGGCCTTATCCAGAAAGCAGCATTGCCTGCGCTTCTGATTCCACGCCCCCGAGCTGCCGCGCGTATTACTGACGGTTCGCCATGCCGGCGACTGATTGTGCGGTCTGGCCGAACAGGATCGCACGTTCCTCGGCGGTGCGGATGCCACCCTGACCGGGATTGATTTTCGGCGTCCATTCATAGGCCTTGATCACCGCGGGACGCGCCTTGATCGTGTCGAACCAGCGCTGCAGGTGCGGGAAATCGGAGAGCTTCTGGCCCTGCCGCTCCCACGGCACGATCCACGGATAGCATGCCATGTCGGCGATCGAATAGTCACCGCCGAGAAATGACCGGTCGGCAAGCCTTCTGTTCATGACGCCGTAGAGGCGGTTTGTTTCATTGCGGTAGCGATCGATCGCATACGGAATCTTTTCCACCGCGTAATTGCTGAAGTGATTGTTTTGTCCGGCCATCGGGCCGAGACCGCCCATCTGCCAGAACAGCCACTGCACGGCCTCGTTGCGGCTGCGGACGTCCTTGCCGATGAACTTTCCGGTCTTGTCGGCGAGATACATCAGAATGGCGCCGGACTCGAACACCGAGATCGGCTTGCCATCGTCGGCAGGCGCATGATCGATGATTGCGGGAATACGGTTGTTGGGCGAGGACGCCAGAAAGTCCGCCTTGAATTGTTCGCCTTTGCCGATATTGACCGGCGTGAGCTTGTACTGAAGCCCGGCTTCTTCGAGAAAAATCGTGATTTTGTGACCGTTCGGCGTCGTCCAGTAAAGCACTTCAATCATGACAAGCCTTTGGGTGAGATCGCGGTGAACCCGGGCAGTTTAGCGCATCCCCGGCCGGCTGTTTAATCCCTCGCCGGCGCATCTCTGGCCCTCGTTTCCGGCACCGGCGCATACCGCGCTTTGCCGGGATTGCCATGATAGGTTTGTGTCCTCGCCGCAGGAGAGCACGCCATCATGATCACCGAAATCGCACAGATTGACGTCAAGCCCGGCATGGAAGCGGAGTTCGAGACCGGCGTGAAAAACGCGGTGCCGGTGTTCAAGCGCGCCAGGGGCTGCCGCGGGCTCGACGTCGAGCGTTCGATCGAGAAGCCCGGCCGCTATCGCCTCTTCATCAAATGGGAGACGGTCGAGAACCACACCGTCGACTTCCGCGGTTCGGCCGACTTCCAGGAATGGCGCAAGCACGTCGCGCATTGCTTCGCCGCGCCGCCCGACGTCGAGCATGTCAGTCACGTGCTCAAGGGATTTTAGCCGCGCGCCCGCTGAACGTTGGCGATGCGGTCCGGCACGCCGAACTCGCGGCGGCAGACTTCGGCGAGCGCAGCGACGCCGGCGCGGATCGCCTCATGCGAGGGGTTGGCGAAGCACAGTCGGGTGCGGCTTTTGCCATAAGCCTTGTCGGTCGTCCATTCGGGGCCCGGATTGATGGCGACGCCGGCGGCGAGCGCGGGCTGGTACAGCTTCAGCGTATCGACCTGGTCCGGAAGCTTGACCCACAGGAAAATGCCGCCCTTCGGGTCTTCGAACTCTGCCGCCGTGCCGAATTGCTCGTTAAGCGCGTCCATCAACGTTTCAAGCTTCTTGCGCAAGCCGCGCGTCAATTCCGGCACGTGGGTGTCGAAATGCGCCGGGCAGAATTCGCCGAGCACCATCTGCTCCAGCGCGCCGGAGCCGGCGTCGGTCTTGATCGCGAGCATGCGCGATATGAGGCTCCAGTCGGCGACGATGTAACCGACGCGCAAAGCCGGCGCGATTGACTTGGAAAACGAGCCGATATGGATGACGCCGCCATGCTTGCTCATGGCATGCAGCGCCGGCGGCCGTTTGCCGTCCCAGATCAGATCGGAATAGCAATCGTCCTCGAAGATCGGCACGCCATGTTGCGCGGCGAGCTTCAGCAATTCATCCCTGCGCGTTTCGCTCAAAATCGTGCCGGTCGGATTCTGCACGGTCGGGACGGTGTAGATGTATTTCGGCCGGATCGAACGGCGCTTGAGATCGTCGAGCGCGGCGCCAAGCGCATCCATGCGCATGCCATCGCCGTCGAGCGGAATGCCGACGGCATTGACACCGAGCCGCGTCCAGCGGTTCAGCGCGCCCTGATAGGTCTCGGCCTCGGTAATAATAGTGTCGCCGCGCGACAGTAGGATGCCGTTGACGAGATCGAGCGCCTGCAACGAGCCGGACGTGATCAGGATCTCGTCGGCATTACAGACGATGCCGGCCGTGCGCTTGAGCTTTTGCGCCAGGAACTCGCGCAGCGGACGATAGCCCTGCGGTCCGCTTTCGAGGCCGTACGTCGCGAGTGTCCGGCCCTCGCGCGTGAGCACGTCGTTCGCCGCCTTGACGATTTTTTCCAGCGGCACCTGGTCCCCGTCGTTGTGGCCGCCGGTGAAATTGTATCTGGGAAAGCCCGTCCATTTGGCTGCCGGTAGCGGCAGCCCAGGCGCAAGCAGCGGCGTGAAGTCCAACGCAGTCATCGATGTTTCCTCACGGTCTTTTCTCGTGACACACTAGAACAGGAGAACATTCCCCGCTACGGCACCCCACCCCATAAGGCGAAGCGCGCCGCTTCCCGGCCAAGACCGATGATGCGACAGGTGAGTCACCGACAGTGTCGGAATACTCGTCGCGCGCTTTTCACCACGGTTCGTCGAGGCGGTAGCCATAGGCGCGATAGGTGGACCAGCCCGCCGGAGCGCTCGCCTGTAACATGACGCGTCCACTGGCATCGACATGGGAGAAGACCAGATCATCGGGCTTCGCCGGTTTTGATGCGACGGCGTTGCATGTCGCTATGTCGATAATGCCCCAACCCATCACGGCAGTTCCATCCGAAACGGTGTAATAGCCGCCTTCCAGATAACGATACGGCAGCGAAGCCTCCGACACGATCTCGCTCACGAAGGTGAGGCGCCTGCTGGCGAAATCAATTTGATATTTGACGCCATGACTGGGCCTTTTTTGGCTGCCCCAACTCATTAGCGTTGTCCAGCCGCAAAACTAAGGTCCGGCTGCAGTGCGGTTGCGTATTGAAGGCAAGCTTAAGCGAGGCACGTAGCGTAATTTGAACAAGGCGCGCCTTGCCCGAGTAAGCGGCTGCCGGCGCCGCCTGCCGGACCCAATCGACTCCGCCGGGGCAAAACGGTAAGTATCGCGTTCCATGCCGCGCAGCAGCTTTCTGCCTATGTCATTGCCTGGAGCGAGGGTGACGTCTCGTATCGCCCTCGCCGCTGCGGTTTTCTGTTTCGCCGCGGCTCCACCGGCCAGCGCCGAGGTCCACCTCACCGGGACCGCGACCAATTTGAAAATTGAAACGCGGGGAGCAAGTCTCGAAGAGGTTCTTCGGCTGCTCCATTCGTCGTTCAAGTTCCAATACAGCATTGGCGGCTCCCTGGATGGCGCCGTCAGCGGAACCTATTCGGGATCGCTGACGCGTGTCGTCACCCGTCTTTTGGAGGGCCACAATTTCATCATTCACGGCACGGCCGACAATCTGGAGGTCATCATCCTGGGCGCGCCCGGCACCGGAGCGCCCAAGCGCGTCGTCGACGCACCTCCAGCGGGAAACGCCGGAACCGAGCCCTTGAAGGAATGCAAAGCCGTGATCGACGGCCGGACGGTTCCTGTCGAATGTTAGTCACGCCGGCGCGCGACATGATGTGAAGAGATCGCGCCTCGCCTCGCGGCCGGATTTCACGTCGGACTTTTCCGGTCAATTATCTCCAATCCGCCCCTGAGGCGCGGCGAGTCAGAGCGGCGGCGCGCACTTTCTTCCCCGCGGGACTCGACCCATATTGTGGCCATGGCGAAAAGCCCGAAGCCCCGCGATCCGGCAAAACATTCGAAGAAGGACCCGGCGAAACCGACCCGCGCCAAGGCGGCGCGGCCGGACGTGCCGGCAATGGACTCCCGGCTCGCCGATATTTTGAATCCCGCGATCGGCAAGGGTCGTGCTGGTTTGGGCGCGCAAACGGGAATTGAGGCAAAGAAGCGCGGCACGTCTAATCCCTCCCCCCATAGCCCGTCGAAGACGGGCGTGAACGCCCTGTTGTCGGGGGAGGGTTGGGAGGGGGGTGGCGCAGAAAAATATTCAACGGCGACGGACCACCTCTCGACCCCCACCCCTAACCCCTCCCCACAAGGGGGAGGGGAACAAGAATACGGTGGCCTGAAACCGCCGCCGGACAATTCGTGGGACCGGCGGGCGGATTTTGCCAACGCGCACAAGGCGCGCAAATCCACTCAAGGCAAAACTGTCCAGCAAGGCTTCGGCGAACGGCCGCAGGCCGGCTATGTCGCCAAAGGCCCGGCCGGCATCGATCCGGAGCTTGCCGACGCGCTGGGCTACGGCGACAGCGATCCGACCAGGCCGCTGACCGGCGAGCCGCCGCCCGAGCGCGACGAGCTGTCCGACATTTTCCAGTCGCAGCGCGAGAAACGGCGCCGGCCGTCGCCGCAGCCGGTGACGCTCGGCGTCGGCGCCTCGATGCAGGCGCTCGAAAGCCTGCTGCGCGAGGGCCGGGAGGAATTCCGCGGCCGGCAATTGTGGACGCCGCACCGCCCGCCGCGGCCGGATAAATCCGAAGGCGGCCGCCGGCTCGTCATCAAATCGGAATTCGATCCGAAGGGCGACCAGCCGACGGCGATCGCCGATCTGGTCGAGGGCGTGAAGCGGAACGACCGCACCCAGGTGCTGCTCGGCGTCACCGGCTCCGGCAAGACCTTCACCATGGCGAAGGTGATCGAGGCGACGCAGCGCCCCGCGCTGATCCTCGCTCCGAACAAGACACTGGCGGCGCAGCTTTACGGCGAATTCAGAAGTTTCTTTCCCGACAACGCCGTCGAATATTTCGTGTCGTATTACGACTATTACCAGCCGGAAGCCTATATCCCGCGCACCGACACCTATATCGAGAAGGATTCCTCGATCAACGAGCAGATCGACCGCATGCGCCACTCGGCGACGCGCGCGCTGCTCGAACGCGACGACGTGGTCATCGTCGCCTCGGTGTCGTGCATTTACGGCATCGGCTCGGTCGAAACCTATTCGGCGATGACGTTCGCGATCAAGCGCGGCGAAAAGCTGAACCAGCGCCAGCTTCTCGCCGACCTGGTGGCGCTGCAATACAAGCGCACCGCCGGCGATTTCTATCGCGGCTCGTTCCGCGTGCGCGGCGACGCCATCGAGATTTTTCCGGCGCACTACGAGGATCGCGCCTGGCGCGTATCGCTGTTCGGCGACGAGGTGGAATCGATCCACGAATTCGATCCGTTGACCGGACAGAAGACCGACGAGCTCGAGTTCGTCAAGATCTACGCCAACTCGCACTACGTCACGCCGCGGCCGACGCTGTTGCAGGCGATCTCCGGCATCAAACTCGAACTCAAGCAACGCCTCGACCAGCTCAATGCCGCGGGCCGCCTGCTCGAAGCACAGCGGCTCGAGCAGCGCACCATCTACGACCTCGAAATGATGGAAGCGACCGGGGCCTGCGCCGGCATCGAGAATTATTCGCGCTATCTCACCGGCCGGAAGCCGGGCGAGCCGCCGCCGACGTTGTTCGAGTATGTGCCCGACAACGCGCTGGTCTTTGTCGATGAGAGCCACGTCACGGTGCCGCAGCTCGGCGGCATGTATCGCGGCGACTTCCGGCGCAAGGCGACACTCGCCGAATACGGCTTCCGGCTGCCGTCATGCATGGACAACCGGCCGCTGCGCTTCGAGGAATGGGACGCGATGCGGCCGCAAACCACGTGCGTCTCGGCAACGCCCGGTGCATGGGAGCTCAACGAATCCGGCGGCGTGTTCACCGAGCAGGTGATCCGTCCGACCGGACTGATCGATCCACCGGTCGATGTGCGCCCGGCGCGCACCCAGGTCGACGATCTGGTCGGCGAAGTGCGGCAGGTGGCGCAAAAAGGCTACCGCGCCCTCGTCACCGTGCTGACCAAACGCATGGCCGAGGATCTCACCGAATACCTGCACGAGCAGGGCATCCGCGTGCGCTACATGCACTCCGACATCGACACCATCGAGCGCATCGAGATCATCCGCGATCTGCGGCTTGGCGCGTTCGATGCGCTAGTCGGCATCAACCTGCTGCGCGAGGGCCTCGATATTCCGGAATGCGCCTTGGTCGCCATCCTCGATGCCGACAAGGAAGGATTTCTGCGCAGCGAAACCAGCCTTGTGCAGACCATCGGCCGCGCCGCGCGCAACATCGACGGCAGGGTCATTCTCTACGCCGACCACGTCACCGGCTCGATGGAACGCGCCATGGCCGAGACGACGCGGCGGCGCGAGAAGCAGGAAGCTTACAATACCGAGAACGGCATCACGCCGGAGAGCATCCGCAAGGGCATCGGCGATATTCTCGACAGCGTCTACGAGCGCGACCACGTGCTGATCGGTACCGGCGCCGGAGCCGAAGGCGAATTCGAAGAGGCCGCCACCATCGGCCACAATTTCGAGGCGGTGATCGCCGATCTCGAAGCGCGCATGCGCGCCGCCGCCGCCGACCTCGATTTCGAGGAGGCCGCGCGGCTGCGCGACGAGCTCAAGCGCTTGCGCGCCACCGAGCTTGCCGTGACCGACGACCCGACGGCGAAATTCCTGCCGTCCCCCGCCGCGGGCCGCCGCGCCGGGCGCGACGCCGGACAACAGCGCAGCAAAATCCACAAGCCCACGCTCGATGAGATGGGCATCGCGCTGTCGCACGAAGTCGCGCCGCACCGCGCCGGCAAGAATGCGCCGCGCAAGCCGAACCTCGACGAAATGGGACCGGGCGTAGAGGCCATACCCGGCAAACGGGACTCGTCCGGCCCGCGCTCGACAATGGGCCGCCCCGGCATGCGCGGCGGCTGGAAGCCGCGACGCTCTTAAACACGCGTGCGGATAAGGACGACCTAAAGCACATTGGCGTTTGGCTGCGCATGTGAGCTAGGTTGTGCCGCTGGCTGACGAATCAATCAACGACAACCCCGGAGGCTACCATGGCGAAAGGTCAGATGCGAAGCAACAAGGAAAAGAAGAAGCCGAAGCAGGACAAGAACAAGCTCAAGGGCGCCGATGCTCCGTCACCGTTCGCCAATATGCACAGCCAGGCCAAGCCGAACCCGTACGGCAAGAAGAACTAGGCACCGCGACCGCGGGCGAAGAGCGGCGATGTCCGAACATCTCGCGCCGGCGTCGCGGAGAATGCCGCGACGCCGGAACTCTCATGATCCGTCATGCCCGGCCTTGTGCCGGGCATCCACGACGACAGAGTGACGCAACAAGACGTGGATGGCCGGAACAAGTCCGGCCATGACGCATTCGACTATCCGCTGATGACCTCGGCGACTTTCTTGTCGGACGGGTTTACGATCAGCAGCTTGCCGTGCACCATCGCGAAGTCATAGGGCCGCAGCGACGGCACGGCGCGTGCCGCGGTGCCCGGAACCGCGCTGATCTTGATGCCGCTCGGCACCACTGCGCCGGTTGTGGCTTCGAAGCCGGACGGTGCGTTTTGATTCGAAGCCTGCTTGTTGAGGTCGTTCCATGCCGTCTTTTGCTGCGTGACATCGAGGCTCAACGTATCGCTGGCTTTCACCGCCATGCCGGAGTGCGACGACGGGATATCGGCGGCCGACACCGCCGTGACGCCCGACAGCAGCGCCGCCGCTGCCAGCGCGATTGCCGTTTGTGTTTTCATGAACGTTCTCCTTGGTTTTTCTTGTTTGGGAGCATCGCCCTCGCAGAAAAAACGCGGAGTGCTGCGGCGCTGTTTCGTTACATCGCGTTCATGTGGCGCGGCGGGGTGTCGCGGGGAGGCGGAAGAAAGCCAGCTGCTGGATCTTGTACAGCTTTTACGTTTGTAACCTTTGGTAGTATCCTCATCAGACTAGGGCCTTTTGGGGGATACAGTTCGTGTTGTCAGCAGCAATGCGCGAACGCGCAACTCGTGCCGTAAGCAAGATCCACTCCCGTCTCAAAAGCAAAGCATTTAAGGATGCCCTCGCCGAAGTTGCGGTCACGGTGGGCACCGCAACTTTGCCAGTTTGGCCTGCACCCGGTTCCGCAGACACCGAGTTAGGTGTTTTTATGGGACCGGAGGTGAGTCATGGAGAGATGACGGTTTACGCGGGAGTTCAAGCTTGAGGCGGTGCGGCTGATCAGAGACCGCGGAGTCTCGTATGCGCAGGCATCCGAAGACCTGAAGGTGCACCCGACACAACTGCGCAATTGGGTGAAGGCATTTGC
>Ga0209579_10000269_pt1 | contig 66374 bp, 53 predicted proteins | sample Coa_R1_2_FD_187152 | JGI IMG/M metagenome (GOLD analysis project Ga0209579, IMG submission 187152) | Surface soil microbial communities from Centralia Pennsylvania, which are recovering from an underground coalmine fire - Coalmine... | ecosystem: Environmental > Terrestrial > Soil >...
AGGTCGCCGCCAGGCCCGCCACCCCGCCCCCCTCACCCACCCTCAGACACATCCAGCCTCGGCAGGCGGTAGCGATCGGCCGGGTCGTCCCAGCCGGTGAAATTCGGGCGGCGCTTTTCGGCGAAGGCGGCGCGCGATTCGATCAGATCGCTCTTGGCGCCGTGCTCGTGCAGAGCCGCGGCGAGGCGCACCATGTCGGCGCCCGGTGCCGGCCGCATCTGACGCATCATATGGACGGTGTTGACCCGGGAGGCTGGCGGCAGGGTCAGCAAGTGCTCGGCCATCGCAATCGCGGTCGGCATTAATGCGTCCGGCTCGACCAAGCGGTTCAAAAAGCCGACCTCATAAAAGCGTTCGGCGGTGAAACGGAAGCCGAGCGCCATCTCCATCGCGATCGGATAGGGCAGATTGGCGACGTGCCCGTGATTGTAGCCGCCGAGCAGCCAGCGCTTCGCCTCCGACACCTCGAAGACCGCGCCTTTTGAGGCGACCCGCAGATCGGTGCGCTCCACCAGCATGAAGCCGCCGCCCATCGCATAGCCGTTGACCGCGGCGATCACCGGCTTCTCTAGCGCCCCGGTCATGAACGGGTCCTCGATCGCCGGCCGCCGACCGCCCGGCGTGCCGTGCGCCAGCGATTCCTTCATATCCTCGCCAGCGCAGAAAGCACGGCCTGCGCCGGTGAAGATCGCGACCTCGAAGCGGTCGCTGCGGCGGAACTCGCTCCAGGTTTCGGCGAGGCACGTGCGCATTTCCTGGCTGAGCGCATTGAGCCGGTCGGGACGGTTCATGCGTACGACAAGAACCTGCCCGTGCTCTTCGGTTTCGACGACGGCCATCTCGATCTTCTCCGACCCATAGCGCCACACCCGGGCGGAAGCTAGCATCCCCGGGCGTCGGCGCAAAATGCGGCGCCGTGCGCGGCCGGCAACGGCGGATCCCCAGGAACCCTTGAACCAATGGCGGCACCGATCGGCGATCTCGCATGGCTTGCGGCGGCGGTCGTTGCCGCCGGCATCCTTACCGGCATCCTCGCCGGCACGTTCGGGATCGGCGGCGGCGCCGTCATCGTGCCGGTCCTCTACGAGGTGTTCCGTATCTTCGGCGTGCCGGAAGAGGTGCGCATGCAGCTGTGCATCGGCACTTCGCTCGCCGTCATCGTACCAACAACGCTGCGTTCCTACCGCACCCACCGCAGGCGCGGCCTGGTGTTGCAGGAGGTGATACGCGCCTGGGCCGTGCCGGCGGTCCTCGGCGTTGCGGTTGGTTCGCTCGCGGCGGTGGTGGCGCCCGCCAAATTGTTCGAGGCCACGTTCGCGCTGATCGCCGCCCTGATCAGCGTAAAGCTGCTGTTTGGACGCGCCGGCTGGATCTTGGGCCGCGAACTGCCAGGCAGCCTTGCGATGCACTGCTACGGCTTTCTCGTCGGCATCGGCTCCTCGCTGATGGGGATCAGCGGCGGCTCGTTGGTGACGATGATCCTGACGCTCTATCGCAAATCGATTTACGAAGCGGTGGCGACCGCCTCCGGCATCGGGGTGCCGATCACCCTGGCCGGCTCCATCGGCTATGCCCTCGCCGGCTTGCCCCGCGAGGCGCTGCTGCCGCCGTTGTCGGTCGGGTTTGTCTCGGTGATTGGGGTCGTCATGATCGCGCCGATTTCGAGTTCGGTCGCCCCCTTCGGCGCCCGGCTCGCGCATCGCCTGCCGCGGCGCCGGCTGGAGATTGCCTTCGGGGTCTTCCTGCTGCTGGCGGCGGCGCGTTTCGTCGCGGCTCTCGTTTGAGAATTTTCCCACGGGAAATAATTTACCGGCGCCGTCTGTAGCGCGGTGGCGTGCGGCGCCAAGTTTGATTTGACGTAACCCTGCCGGGCGGTCTTGATCGGCGGTGAATTGCGCCGAACTTTTGCGACGCTGTGACGCAGGAATTGTCCTGAATGACCCGCCTATACGTTGTCGAACAAAGCGGCATCGAGCCCGGCGGGCATTACTATTCCTATACGAGCTGCGTTGTCGAAGGCGCGCGGCAGCTCGGCCTCGATCCGGTCGTCCTGGCAAACAAGCGCTTCCGCGCCAGCGCGGCGGCGGGCGAGTTTGACGTCATCCCGGCGTTTACCTACACCTGGGTCGAGGCCGAACGCGCCGGGACGCTCGCCTGGGGCGAGGGCAATATCGCGTACGAGATTTTCGCGGCTTTCGCCCGCGTGCCGCCCGCGGCGGAGGACCACGTCTTCCTGCACACGCTCGGCTGTCAAGAGCTCGCGGCAATTCTTTCGGCGCTGACGCGACGGTTGTTGCCGGGCGACCCGATCCCCTATTTCCATATTCTGCTGCGCCGCGACCCGGCCGAGCTTTTCGCGGACTATCGGCCTTACGCCGATCATTTCGGGCAAATCGCGGCCTCTCCCTTTCTGCGGCGCAAACTCCTATTGCATGCCGACACGCAGCAATTGTCGGAGGCGTTTGCCGCACTGACCGGACTTCCGGTTGCGACGGCGCCGATTCCGCTCGATCGCGGCCTCTTGCGTGAGGCCTTGTCGGCCCGAGCGCCACGGCGCCGCGGCGCGCCGCTGACCGTCGCCTATCTCGGCGATGCGCGCGAGGAGAAAGGCTTCCAACTCCTGCCGCAAGCGCTGACCTACCTGTGGCCCGACTATATCGCCAAGGGCCGCGTCCGGTTTCTCTTGCAGTCGAACTTCAACACGCCGGGCGGCGAGGCGGGAATACTCGCCGCCGCGCAAGCCCTCGCTGGGTTTCCCGGGACGACGCTCTACAGCGACCCGGTGTCGCCGGCCGAATATTTCCGGCTGTTGGCGGCCGCGGACATCGTGCTGATCCCCTATTCGGCAGAGCGCTACCGCTATCGCAGCTCGGGGGTGCTGGTCGAGGCGATGGCTGCCGGCAAGGTCGCGGTCACCAGCGCCGGATCGTGGATGGCGCGCCAAGTCACGCCCGAGCATGCCGTGCTGTTTGACGCGCCGACCGGGCTGGGGCCGGCGATCGGCGCGGCGGTCGATCGCTTCGCGGAACTGTCGGCCGGGGCCGCGGCGCGGCGCGGGGCCGCCCTGGCGCAGGCCACCGGCGCAGACCTCGTTCGCCATCTGCTGAGCCGCGTCGAGCCGGTCGCCGAGCCGGGTGCGAACCGGCGTCGCATTCTGCTGGTCATCAGCGGCGACGCGCTGGTCGCGAGGGACGGCGCCGCGCTGGTGGCGCAGGCGCAGCTGCAGTACCTGACCGCCGCCGGATACGACGTCATCGGTCTCTGTCTCAATGACGGCATGCCGTTGCATGACGAAGCCATCGCCGAGTGGCGCGCCACGCTCGGCCGTTCGCTCGCGCGCTTCCCGCTGGAGCGGGTGTTTGTCGCAGGCCCCGGCGGCCGATCGCTCGACCCCGCGCATTTGCCCGCGACCCGCGACGCGCAGCGACGGGAGGGCGGGCCGCTGAAGGCGGAATTCGACTATGCGGCCGGCTTTGCATTCGGCGGTGCGCTGCTGAAATTCTTGCGCGCTCACCCGGTCGACGCAGTGCTGCTCAACCGTGTCACGAACTTCCCGGTAATTGACGCGCTGGGCCTCGACGGCGTGCCGGTGATCTGCGAAATCGACGAGTTGCAGGCACTGCAGCGGGCGGTCGGCGGGCGGCGGCTGGTCAACGAGGCCGATTTGGACGAGGAATTCGCCTGGCTGTCGCGCTGTGCCGCGTTGATCGCGCTTGACCGGCGCACGGCGATGATCGCGCGGGATCGTCTGCGCGAAATTCGCATCGAGACGGCCGGAATGGTCCTGCCGGCACCGCCGGCACCGCTCGCCTCGCTCGCCGGCGCGAAGGACCTCGCCGAAATCGTCAGCAGCACGATCCCGCAGCTGCCGGAATACCGCTGCGAGATGGCACCCGAAATCGGCGACGGCGCCGCCCGGAAGCAGCTCAACGAGGCCGGCTTTCTCGACCTGCTTTACGTCGGCTCGCTCAATCCGGCCGACGTCGCGGGGCTCCGCTGGTTTTTGTCGCAGGTCTACGAGCCCTATCTGGCGCATCGCGGGGTCACGATGATTGTCGCCGGCGAGGTATCCCGGGCCGAAGGTTGGCCGCAGCACAAGCGGCTTTTTCTGGTCGGCCGGGTCGAGGAGGCTGCCCCGCTCTATGCCGCGGCGCGGATCGTCGTGCTGCCGATCGTCGAGGGGGCGGGCTGCCCGATCCGGACGTTCGAGGCGCTCGCCCATGGCCGGCCACTGATCGGCACCTCGCACGCCTTCGCCGGCGTCGCCGAAACAGTCGGCGAGGAATTTCTCGTGCGCGATGACCCAGCGGCCTTTGCCGAGGCCGTCATCGGGCTGCGAGATTCGCCAGCAGCGCGGCAGCGAGCCGCCGAGCGCTCGCGCCATGCGGCGCGCCGCCTCAACGACTTCGCCCGGTATTTCGCGGTGATGGACCGGCTCCTCGGGCAGACGCTCGACGACGAGCGACCACCAACGCCCCCGCCCGCACCGCTGGCGTCCGCGGAGGAACCGTACGTCGAATGGTCGCGCGGGCTGCAAGCGCTCAATCGGGCGCTGCGCTGCTACCTCGACGGCGACCCACTCGAAGGCGAGGCTCTGGATATCCTCGCCGAGGAAGAACCGACGCAGGTTAAAACCCTGCTCGATGCCGTCAGTCGAAGCTTGCTCGTCGACCGCGACGCCGCGGTGTTGCGCAGCGAACCGCGGCTCAACCGGTATCTCGCCAATCCGCCCGATTCACGCCGCCGCGAGGATGCGATGTTCGCGGTCATGCTGGCGCTCGCCGGCCGCTATGGTACGCCGACCCAGGCCGCCGCCGCGGCGGCGCGGGTCGTGGTCTACGGCGGCCTGCCGATGACCGTCGCCGGCATCGTCACGGCGCCCGGCGAGGGTCAACCGACGATCGTCGTCGACGGGCGCGTTGTCGCCACAAGGCGGATTGCCGACAGCCGACGGCGCCTCGGTCGCGGCGGCTTGTTTCAGGCCAAAATCCCCGCTCGCAACGGCGACAATGGGGGCCTGCGGACAATCGAGTTGGCCGTTCGCGATGACGATGGCGATGGCGATAACCCGGCGGGCGGCGCGATCGCGGTGCTGTGCCATTCCATTCCGATGTCAGCCGAGACGCGGCTCTTCCGGCGGCCCGTCTTCGACGACGGGTTCGATGTCGCGAGCGATGGCGCCGGTTTCGAGTTGGCGCCAGGCAGCGTCGGCGTGTTGACGCTGCCGCGGATCGTCAATGGCCACAATCCCGCTTACGTCGATTTATGCTTTGCCTGCCCTGAGCGCGACGATGCGGGTTCGCCGGCGGCGCCACCCTTTCCGGCCTTGACCGTCACCGTCGACGGCGGCCCGATCGATCCGGAATTTGTCGGCGCCGGTGCGGTCACGCTGGTTCGAATCATGCTCGGGGAGCCCGGCGCAGTCGGCGATTTCGGGATCGTCCGGGTTAGGATCGGCAACAACGACGCGCGCTTCACGCCCCGCCTCGTCACGGTGAGCACCGGCCTCTTTCTCGGCCCCCTTGCGGCAACAGCGGGCATTGCAACAATTCTGGCGCTCTCCGAGTCGCCGCTCGGTCAGGCACGTGGCTCACGTCCGGCGGCAGCGGGCCGCCAGGCGATTGCGGCGATCATCGAGGGGCGGCCGCTCGACGCCGCGCACCTCGGCGCCTTGTGCGCCCTCGCCGTCAGCGCGGGGGGACCGGAGCGCCTGGCAACGCTGGCCGCGCAGGAGCTGCCGCGCGCCTTGCACGACGACAGCATCGCCCGGACGCTGCCCGGCGACACGGATGCCGCTCTCGACGATATCTACGCCATCGTCGGCAGCTGTCTTGGCACCAGCGATCCGGCGATCGCAATCCTCTCTCCGGCGCTACCCTTCGAGATCGTCGACCGGCAAGGACGCACCCAGGCGGTTGAGACACAAGCGGCGCGCAAACACCGAGGCGGTTCGTGGCGCGTCGCAATGCCGCCCGCCGGCTCGGGCGAGACGATCAGGATCCGCCTCGATGCGACGCTGGAAATTGCCAACCGACCGGGCATCATCGGCTACAGCAACTTCTACCCGGTCGAGAGCCCCGGCGCGTTGTTCCGCTGGACCGGGCCGGAGACGATTTCGACCATCACGATTCCGGTCGCGTTGAACCACCCGGCGCGCCTGTTGGTTGAGCTCGGCGCCACCGGCAAGAACGTCGCGCCGGACGATTTCGCAATCTCATGCGGCGGCAAGGCGGTGCCCCATACGCTGCAGAGCGACGGCGAGACCGTCACGCTGAGTGCCTTTCTGCCAGCGGCGCAGCTAGCTGGCCCCTCCCTAGAAATCGGACTGGCGGTCAGGGAATCATTCCAGCAGCCGCCCGACCGGCGCGAACTCGGCGTCGTTTTCGCGGCGCTGTTGCTCAATCTCGGCGCCGACGACGACGCGGCGATGGACGCCCGGCCGCGCCCCGCCGCTTGCCGCCCGTACCAACCCCCCGACGGTCAGGCTTCCGGCCGCAAAATTTCGCCAGACGGCGCCCGCCGAGCGCTGGTCATCGACGATTCGGTGCCCGAGCCGGACAAGGATGCCGGATCCAACGCGGTGCTGCAGCACATGCTGTCGCTGCAACGCCTCGGCTACCGGGTGAGCTTTGTCCCGGCCGACAACATGGCCCGGATCGACCCCTACACCGCGGATCTCGAGCGCCGCGGCATCGAGTGCCGCCACCGGCCGCACGATGCCTCGGTCGATGACGTGCTGGCGAACACGGCGCCGTTCGACCTCGTTTACCTGCATCGTCACTCCAACGCCTTCAAGCACGGTGCCGCGGTCAGGGCGCACTCGCCGGCGGCGCGCCTTATCTATTGCGTTGCCGATCTGCATTTCCTGCGGTTGCAGCGGCAAGCCGAAGTCGAGGGGGGCCAGGCGCTGCGCGATGCAGCGGGCGAGATGCGCAGTGCCGAACTCGCGGCAATGGGCTTGGCGGATCGCATCATCGTGCATTCGCCCGCCGAAGCTGAACTGCTGAAGCAGTTGTCTGCCGACATCGCGGTGCAGGTCGTTCCGTGGACGATCGAACCGCGCGAGATTGCCGGAGCGTCGGCAACCGAGCCGGCGCTCGCCTTCATCGGCGGCTATCGCCACCACCCCAACGTCGATGCCGCGCGCTGGGCGGCCCACGGCGTGATGCCGCTGCTGCGCACGGAGCTTCCAGGGATCAAGCTGCTGCTGGTCGGCAGCCATATGCCGGCAGAGGTCGCCGCCCTCGCCGCACCGGATGTGCTGCCGCTCGGCCATGTCGCCGCGCTCGACGACGTCTTCGCACGGGTGCGGTTGACGATCGCGCCGCTCAGGTTCGGCGCGGGCCTCAAGGGCAAGGTGCTGGACAGCCTGGCCGCCGGCATCCCCTGCGTCATGACGAGTGTCGCCGCGGAAGGACTGAACCTGCCGCCCGAACTGCAGTCGCTGGTCGCCGACGAGCCGGCCGAGATCGCTCGGCGAATCGCGGCGCTGTGGCGCGACGGTCGCGCCTATCGTCGCACCGCCAGGGCCGCTCGCGCCTACATAGCCGCCAACTATTCGGCGGCGCGGATCGACGCACTGATGCGCGAGGCCTGCGGCCTGCCCTCGACCGGAGCCGCGCCGCGGCGCGCACGCAAGCCGGCTCCGAACAGGCCGGCTCAGCAAACCGTCTGATCGCCGCCCACCGTCAGCTATAGCCACGCCGCCGTTTACAAAAGGCGCCGCGGATCGCCTGCCGGACTCCATTGCTGGCGAAAAGTTACAACAATTTACCAAGCCGAGATTCGGGATACATCATAGGGTTACATCGGACCTCTATATCCAATCGCATTCGCCGAACCCCGCCCCTTGGCGTGCTTGGGGGCGGGGTGCGAAACCAAGGAAGAGGTCATCCGATGAACGATTTCGCTCGGCTCATCGAGGCGGAAATTCCGCGACTAAGACGGTACGCGCGTGCCTTGACGCGCGATGTAACCCGCGCCGACGATCTCGTCCAAAGCTGCCTCGCAAGGGCGGTCGCCAAGCAGCACCTGTGGCAGCCCGGCACCGATCTGCGGGCCTGGCTCTTCACGATCCTGCACAACCAGCATGTCAATGACGTGCGCCGCTCCGTGCGCGAAGGCGTCAATGTCGCGGTCGAGGAAGTCGCCTCGGTGCTGACCGTGCAGCCGAATGCGTTTGCCACTTTACAGCTGCGCGATCTGGAAGCCGCGATCGAGAAGCTGCCGCAGGAGCAGCGCCAAGTCATCCTGCTCGTCGGGCTCGAAGGCATGCGCTACGAGGAGGTGGCGGCGATTCTTCAGGTGCCGGTCGGCACCGTGCGCTCTCGCTTGTCGCGCGGCCGCGACCAGCTGCGCCGGCTGATGGACATGGACGACGAAGAGCGGCCATCCCTGCCGGCGCAGCACCAGGCTGATCACGACGCCCGGCAGCACCAGGCCGGGGCTCGCCGCGCCGTCACGCGTCGCCGAGCCGCCTGAGCGCGATAAAACCCCGCCCGCGATGCGGGCGGGGCGCTGACGTGGCCGCCGCGATTGGCTCCGGAAGGCGGAGGGTCGCCATGGGACGATCGTGATATAGTGTCGCGGAGACGGGGCCGCCGCTTGTCGGCACCGTCAAGCCATGACATTGCGTCCCGCAATGAATAGCCCCTTGCAGCGGTTCACTGCCGACCCCCTGCCCTCCCCCGTGCCGCGGGCGAGGGCAGGCTGGCGGGCGCGCGAACCAGCCGGGACCACGCGATGATCGATGAGGTCGGGCACTTCGCGCTGGTGCTGGCATTATGCGTCGCGGCCCTCCAGGCCGTCGTACCGCTTATTGGCGCGGCGCGCGGCGACGCGGCCCTGACGGCGTGGGCGCGGCCGGCAGCACTGGCACAGTTCATCTTTGTCGCAACCGCGTTTTTCGCATTGATGCACGCCTATGCGGTCAGCGACTTTTCGCTGGTCAACGTCGCGGCGAACTCCAACAGCGTCAAGCCGCTGCTCTACAAGCTGACCGGCGTGTGGAGCAACCATGAGGGCTCAATGCTCTTATGGGTCTTCATCCTGGCGCTGTTTGGCGCCGCGGTCGCGGTCTTCGGCCGTAATCTGCCTCCGTCGCTGCGCGCCCGGGTATTGGCCGTGCAGGCAATGATCGGGGTCGGCTTCCTCCTGTTCATTCTCTTTACGTCGAACCCGTTCCTGCGGCTCTATCCGGCCGCAGCCGAGGGCGCCGGGCTCAACCCGATTTTGCAGGACCGAGGCCTCGCGTTTCACCCGCCGATGCTCTATCTCGGCTATGTCGGCTTCTCTATCGCGTTCTGCTTTGCGATCGCCGCGCTGATCGAGGGGCGGGTCGATCCGGCTTGGGCGCGCTGGGTGCGGCCGTGGACGCTGGCGGCATGGTGCGCGCTGACCATGGGTATCGCGGCCGGCAGCTGGTGGTCGTACTACACGCTCGGCTGGGGCGGCTGGTGGTACTGGGACCCGGTCGAGAACGCCTCGTTCATGCCGTGGCTGATCGGCACCGCGCTGTTGCATTCGGCGATCGTCGTCGAGAAGCGCGAAGCGTTGAAGACGTGGACGATCCTGCTCGCGATCCTGACCTTCTCGCTGAGCCTGATCGGCACGTTCCTGGTGCGCTCCGGCGTGTTGACCTCGGTGCACGCGTTCGCCTCGGACCCGCGGCGCGGCGTCTTCATCCTGCTGCTGCTCAGTGTCTACACCGGCGGCGCCCTGCTGCTGTTCGCCTGGCGCGCGCCGCAACTGCAAAGCGGCGGGCTGTTCGCGCCGATCTCGCGCGAGGGGGGCTTGCTGCTAAACAACCTGCTGTTGACGACGGCGGCCGCGACCGTGTTGCTCGGCACACTCTATCCCCTATTTCTCGACGTCGTGGCGCATCAGCGGGTATCGGTCGGGCCGCCCTTCTACACGATGACCTTCGTGCCGATCATGGTGCCGCTAGTGGTGGCGATGGCGGTCGGGCCAATGCTGCCATGGAAGCGCGGCGATCTTGCGGCGGCGCTCGGCCGCCTCAAGCTGGCGTTCGCGGTTGCCGCGGGGGCGGCGCTGGTGACGCTGGCGGCGATGGGGGTGCGCTCGCTCGGCGCAGCGTGCGGCCTCGCGCTCGCAGGCTGGATGCTGGCCGCGACGGCGAGCGAGCTGGCCGAGCGGGTGCGGCTCTTCGCCGAGCCGCTGCCCGCCGTGCTGCGCCGGGCGCTGCGTCTACCGCGCGCGGCCTGGGGCATGACCCTCGCCCATGCCGGGATGGCGGTGGTGGTCGCCGGCATCACCGGCTCGACGGCGTGGAGCGAGCAGAACATCGTCGACGCCCGGCCCGGGCAGTCCTTCGAGATTGCCGGCTACAGTGTCGCGTTCGATCGAGTGAACGAGCTGAAGGGGCCAGATTACACCGAAACCCGCGCCGATATGCGGCTGTCGCGCGGCGGCCGCGAACTCGCCGACCTGCATCCCTATAAGCGCTTCTACCCGGGCGAGGACGGCAGCGCCACCGGCGTGGCGATCCGCACCAATCTGCTGGCCGACGTTTACGTCGTGATCGGCGATCCCGACGGTAAGGGAGGTTACGCGCTGCGCCTTTACTACAACCCGCTGGTGCCGTGGATCTGGCTCGGCGCCGCGATCATGGCGCTGGGCGGGCTCGTCTCGCTGACCGACCGGCGCCATCGGGTCGGCGCGCCGGCGCGCCGGGCACGAGCCGTCGCAGCGGCGCGGATCCAGGCGGCGGAATGATCGGCTTTGCGACACCTCGGCGAGGCTGGATCTTCCTGCTGCCGGTGGGCTTGTTCGCCGCGCTGGTCGCGGGCTTTTACGGCGGGCTCGGCCTCGACACGATGGTGCTGCCCTCGCCGCTGATCGACAAGCCGGCGCCGCACTTCACTTTGCCGCCGCTTTATGAGGGCCGGCAGGGGTTCTCGACCGCCGATCTCAGCGGGCATGTCAGCCTCGTCAACACCTTCGCCTCGTGGTGCGCGCCATGCCGCGCCGAGCACCCCGTGCTGAATGCGCTGGCCGGAACGAAGCGCGTGCCGATCTACGGGATCGACTACAAGGACAAGCCGCCGGCGGCGCAGGCCTGGATCGCCGAACTCGGAGACCCCTACACCAAAATCGGCGCCGATGACGGTCGGATTGGCATCGAATGGGGCGTCTACGGCGTACCCGAAACCTTCATCGTCGATCGTCAGGGACGCATCCGTTACAAGCACGTCGGGCCGCTGACCGAGGCCGATGTCAACGCAACCATTCTGCCGCTCGTCGCCAGGCTGGACAAATGATCCGCCTCCTTCTCGCCGCGGGCGCACTTGCCGCGATCATCGGCGCGACGGAACCAGCCTATGCGGTGCGTCCCGACGAGATGTTGGCCGACCCGGCGCTCGAGGCGCGGGCCGAACAGGTGGGACACGGGCTGCGCTGCCTTGTGTGCCGCAACCAGTCGATCGAGGACAGCGAGGCCGATCTCGCACACGATCTGCGCCTCCTGGTGCGCCGACGCATCGCCGCCGGCGACAGCAACGCAGAGGTCGTCGCCTATCTGCGCTCGCGCTACGGCGATTACGTCCTGCTGCGGCCGCCGTTCGAGATCAGCACGGCGCTGCTGTGGGGCGGGCCGGCGCTGATCCTGCTGCTCGGCGGTGCCGCCGTCGCCCGCTTATACCGCCGCGGCGGCGAGGCGCAGACGGCACCCCTCAGCCCCGATGAGCGGCGGCGCCTTGCGACAGTGCTCGGCGACGGAGACGCGCCATGAGCCTTGGCCTTGCCGTCGCGCTGGTCGCGTTGACCTCCCTGACGCTGGCGCTGCTGTTGATCCCGCTGCTGCTGCGCCGTCGCAATGCCGACTCGCGCGACGCCTACAACCTGACGGTCTATCGCGACCAGCTGGCCGAGCTCGAGCGCGACCTCGGGCGGGGTGTGCTGTCGGCCGAACTGGCGGAGGCGGCGCGCGCCGAGATCGGCCGGCGCATTCTCGCGCTTGACCCGGCCGAAGGCGAGGTTGTGGCAAACCCGAAGCGCCTGGTGGCAGCGGTTGTCGCGATCCTGCTGATGCCGGTCGCGGGGCTGCTGATCTACGGCCAACTCGGTTCTCCCTCCGTGCCCGACGCGCCGTTCGCCGAACGCGGCAATGTCGAAACCGGCCCGGCCGCGGACGCCGCCGGCCACCTCGACATGGCGAAGGCGGTCTCCCAGGTGCGCGAGCACCTCAAGGAGCACCCGGACGACCTGACCGGCTGGCTGCTGCTCGCCCGATCGGAATTGAGCCTCGGCCACTACCAGGACGGCGTCGAAGCGTATCGCCGCGCCGCCGACCTCTCCGGCCATCGCCCCGACGTCGTCGGCGACTGGGGCGAGGCGCAGGTGCTGGCGGCTGGCGGCAAAGTCACACCGGAAGCGCGCCAGGCGTTCGAGACCGCACTCAACGACCCGGAGACCGCGCCACGCTCACAGTATTACCTAGCCCTGGCGCAGATGCAGCGGGGCGACGTCAAGGGGGCGATCGAAGCCTGGACCAACCTCGCGGCCAAGTCGCCCGCCGATGCCGCCTGGATGCCGTTGGTGCGCCAAAGGATCGCCGAGGCGGCGGCGAAGCTCGGCGTCGCACCGCCGGCGGTTGCGACCGCGGACAAGCCCGCCGGCGATAGCAGCCCGTCCAGCGCGGCCGTTGCGGCGACGGCGAAGGCGACCGCCAACGCTTCGCCCGAGGAACGCCAAGCGATGATCAACGCGATGGTGGCGCGGTTGGCGGCGCGGCTCGAACAGCAGCCGGACGATTTCGATGGCTGGGCCCGGCTCGGCCGCTCCTACATGGTGCTAAACCAGCCGGCCAAGGCGCGCGACGCCTATGCCCGGGCGCTGAAGCTCAAGCCCGGCGATCCGGCGCTGCAGCAGGAGCTTGCCGAGGCGAGCGCCGCCGCGGGAAAGGCCGAGCCTCAGTCCAACCGATAAAAGCGCGTGGCGGCGCCGGCGAACAGCGTTGCCTTCTCGCTCGCCGAGCAGCCGGCCGCGAGGCGCTTGAAGGCATTCCAGAACACCGGGTAGCTGCCGCTGCCCTTATCGACCGGGAAATTGCTCTCGAACATCGCGCGCTGCGGGCCAAACGCGGCGATACACGTCTCGATGTAGGGGCGCCAAAGCGCGGCAAGCTGCTCCGAACTCGGCGGCAGTGCGCCCTGGTGCACGTCGAAGCCGAAGAGCCGCATGCCGAGCCCGCCGAGCTTGACATGGACATTGGGGCAGCCCGACAGCTCCTCGATCCCGGCGCGCCATTCGGCGAACACTTCGTCGCGCCGCCCGGCGTAGGGGCCGATGCCGATCGGACCGCCGACATGGTTGAGGACGATCGGCGTCTCGGGAAAGGCGCGGGCAAGATCGGTGAGTTCGCCGAGCTGAGTGAAGTACATAAAAGCATCGAAACTGAGGCCGAGCGGATGCAGCCGGGCAAAACCCTCCCGCACCTTCGGGTTCAGCAGCAGCCCGGCGGGACGGTTAACCGAAGAGCCACGGGCCGCCTCGTCCGGGTGCGAGGCCGAGATGTAGCGGATTCCGCGCAAGCGGCCACCGCCCGCGGTGATCATCGCCTCGAGTACCGGCTCGACCTCGGCGCCGAGCAGCAGATCGGCGTAGCCGACGATGCCGGCGCAAACCTTGGTCCGGCCGTAGGTGCCGCTGGCCGCCATCGCCGCGACGCCATTGGCAAATTCGACCTCGCCGACCGGGCGCATCGCGGCCGGCCCTTGGGCGCGGTACATCGACAGCCATTCGAGATAGACCGTCGCGATGATGTTGTGGCCGCTGCCGGTGTCGGCGAGCAGGTCCGCCAGCAGGTAGCGGCCGGTGTTGGCGCGGTCGACCAGATGATGATGCGGATCGACGATCGGCAGGTCCGGTTCGAGTATCTCCTCCCGCCGCAGCGCCAGCCACTCCGGCCGGACCGGCGGGTGCGGCGTCGGCGCAGTCATCGGATTGCATGGCAACCTCAAAGAGATGTCCATCCCGGCGGAGACCGGGACCCACGCTTCAACCGCTCGCGCGGCGGAAGAATGGGTCCCGGCCTTCGCTTTCGCGGGGGTGACGCTTAAGGGTTGCTGGATTATTCCGCCGCCGCGGCGGGTTGCGGCGCGGCGACCGGTAGCGGCTGCACCTCCTCGCCGTCCCACGGCCCCGGAAAGCGGCCGTGGCCAACCTTGTCGCGTGTGAAGATGTGGTAATCGACCGGCCACTCGGCGCGCGGCATTTCGTAGAACACCTCGACACCGTTGCCGTCGGGGTCGCGCAGATAGATGCCGAGCGAGATGCCATGATCGGAAATGTGCTCGATCGGCTGCCCCTTGGCCTTGATCCGCTTGTAGAATTCCTTGAGGTCGTCGAGGCTTTCGAGCCGCCATGCCATGTGGTTGAGCCCGACCTGGCCCTTCTGCTGCAGCGGCGCGTCGTCGCCCAATTGCATCAGCGCGACCTCGTGCGACTGCTCCTCATCGGCCGACATGAAAGCGGCCCAACCCGGGCGGTACTCGTAGACATGCAGGCCAAGGAGGTCCTCATACCATTCCTTCGAGCGCTCGACATTGCGCACATAGACATTGACGTGCTGCAGATACATCGGTCGCTTGCTCATCCTGTCCTCGCTTTCGGTGATCGGCCTCGCGACGAGCCTCGGGCGCATTCTATCACGTGTCGTCGTCGCGGCCCAAAAACTCCTGCACCCGTTCGGTGAGTTCGGTTTTCGGATAGATCGCCGCCATGGCGCGGGCCCGGGTCAACGGATCGCTGGCGAAAAAGCGCTCGTACAGCACCTGCCGGCTGCCGAAGGCGCTGCCGGCAACGTCCCAGGCGAGGCGGAACAGCTTGACCCGGTCCTCGGCGGCAGCGCTGCCGGTGGCGAGATACTGCTCGATGTCGGCCTTCAAGGGTCCCGCGAAATCCTTCTCGCTCGGCTGGATCAGGAAGCTCGACGACCCCAGCAGCTGCAATATCTCGATCATCCGCGGATAGGCCGTCATCATCAGGTTGCGGGTGCTTTCGACCGGCAGGATCGCCGGGCACATGACGCCCCATCGGTCGATCGCGGCATCGGCCTCGGCAGCGCGCATGCACGAGCGCATCAATTCGGTATAGAGCATCAACTCGCCGATGCGCTCCTCGGTATGCGGCAATTGCGCGTTGCCGAGGGTCTGCGTCATCAACAGCGCGAGGCCCAATACGAACTCGCATTTGGCGAGGTTTTTGGCGGCGCCCTGGTGCGCCGAATGCGCGGTCGAATGGGTCTCGTGCGGCGTCGCGTTGAGACGGTTGACGTCATAGAGCAGGAATACCCGCTCCCACGGGACCAGCACGTCGTCGAAGAACACGACGCAATCCATCTCCTCGAAACGCGAGCCCAACGGATGGTCGAAATGCGAGCGGCCGAGATCAAAGCTGTCGCGGCACAGGAATTTCAGGCCCTTGGTGCTGCAGGGGATCGAGAAATTCATCGCGAACGGGCTGTGGTCCTCGCTGTGGCGCGCGAGGCGCGGCGAATAGACCGCGATCTCGTCGGCGAGCGGCCCCAGCGTCGCGAGGATGCGGGCGCCGTGTACGATGATGCCGGCGTCGGTCTCGCGCTTGACCTCGAGCGCGGTTCCTTCCTCGAGGTTGAACATGCCGGAGACGTTGCGGCTGCGCTGCAGGTTGATCAGCGCATGGGTCAATGTGATGTCGTTTTCGCGGATGTACTCGACGTACTTGCGCATGTTGTCGGCGAATTCCGGGCGCTTCTCGCCGAAGAAATCGGCTGCGGCGCCCCAGGCGGCGAAGGTCACGTTCATAAAGTCGGGCGAGCGGCCCATCATGCCGCAGGTGGCGCGCGCCCAGTTCAGCATCATCTTGCTGCGGGTTTCGAGCGCTTCCCTGCTTTGCGGCATGTCGAACGAGCGGCCGACCGGTTCGCCGCTACTGGGCGAGGTGTACGTCATGACGTTGCGCAGCTTCGAATCGTGCTGCATGTCGTAGAGATGCGCGATCGCCTTGACGCCGCCCGCCAGTCCCCGATGGGTCGTCACGTCGCGCACCCGCTCGCCGCCGAGCCAGACCTCGCGCTCCTGATGCCGCAGGCCGTCGATATATTGCTGTCCCGTCCGCGCCGCCATCGTGTGATCCTCCGCCCGGGGGCTGCACGATGCTAAACCGGCCGCCCGCCAAAGTTAATCGAGATCGGCGGTTTCCTTGCGCAAGCCTAGGCCCCGCCAGCGTGGCGCGATGAGCGGCGCCGCAAAGGCCCGCCGCCGCGGCTGGCTCGCGCCTTGTAACGCCGCCGTGCGGCCCCATTTTTAATGGCGTCGGCTACTGCATCGTTCGGCCTGCTCTTACCCGCGCAATCGAGCGCCGGACCGGCTCCGTTCAATGTCGCGGTTTGACCCCGCCGCTCGCCGTGAGCGGCGGCAACTTTTCTGTTGAAGGACGACAATGACGATCGGGACCGTGAAGTGGTTCAATGCCCAGAAGGGGTATGGCTTTATTCAGCCGGAGGACGGCAGCAAGGACGTGTTTGTGCACGTCTCAGCGGTTGAGCGCTCAGGGATCGGCAACCTGCACGAAGGCCAGAAGGTGAGCTTCGAGCTCGAGCGCGGCAATCAGGGCAAAACCTCCGCCGTCAATCTGAAGCCGGTCTAACAAACTAGCGGGGAGTCGGGCGGCCCGGCTCCCTGTTGCCGCCGAACCTCGGACCCCCCAACCATCGGAAAGGCGGCCTGGCGATGCAGGTCTTTGTACGCGACAACGACATTAATTCCGCGCTGCGGGTCCTGAAGAAAAAGATGCAGCGCGAAGGTACCTTCCGCGACATGAAGCGGCGGCGATCCTACGAAAAGCCATCGGAGCGCCGTGTCCGCGAAAAAGCGGAAGCAATTCGCCGCCACCGCAAAATGCTGCGCAAGCGGCTCGAGCGAGAAGGCTATTGAGCGGCGCGGCGATGGAATTCCCGACGGTCACGCCGCCGTTGCCGGCCGATTACTATCGCCGCCATGCCGCGCGCGTCCGTCAGCTGGCGAGCGAGGCGACGACCCCGGCGGTCAAGGAGCATTTGCGCGAGGTCGCGGTCGAATACGAGCGCCTCGCCGAACGGGTCGAAAGCGCGGCGCCGTCCGAGAATTTTTGATACCTCTCCGGTGGTGTCCCCGGCCGATCGGCGAGGCGTCTTGGGAGCCCTGATGTCAGCCCACAAGTTCACGGTCGGACAGACCGTTCAATTTTCACCCGATAAGTCGCAAAGCAGCGAGGGCCGGGGACGCTTCAAGATCATTCGGCTGCTGCCGGAAGCGGCGCAGGTTTTTCAGTACCGGGTCAAAAGCGTCGCCGACGGCCACGAGCGGGTGGTCCGCGAGGACCAACTCGCGCGTTCCTGAGGAACGCCGAACGTGAGCGCCAGCACCCGGAGCTCCGCCCGCAACGCCGAGTAAGAAGGATCGGAGATGGCTACGGAAACCGATAAAATGGCCGCCGCGACGTTGACCGTGGCTCTGCTGCGGCCGGCGCAGGCGTCCGGCGAGGTCGGCGGGCTGGAACGGGCGCAATCGGCGGCTGCCAAGCGGGCGGTTGCGCTCTACCACGAAATCCTGGCCCTTATTCAGGAGTCGCCGCATTGAGCGCCAGCCGACATGCCTAAGACACATCCCCATGCCGAAGCTACCTATAAGGTGATCCCGCTCGATGGCGGGGAATTTGGCGTCGAGGTCAGCATCCCGGCCAGCAGTCCGACAACTGTCAGGGCCTTCGCGACGGCGGCCGACGCCGAGGCGTGGATAGCCGACCACCGGCGCCGGGTCGAGTCGCAGACCCACTCCGGCGGCTGGTTTCGCCGCTCGGGCAGAAGCAGCCTTTAGCTCGCCTCCCAGCGTTCGCGCTGCCGGGAAGCGGGAATCGCGCTAACATCGCCCCATGGCCGCTGCCCCGCCACCCGAACCCCAAGGACACGCCCCGGGCGGACCCGGCATCCGCCCGACTTGGACCAGCAGCGCCAAGGACATGGTCGGCTGCGGCCTAGGCCAAGCGCGGCTGTGGTTCACCCTCGGCTTTGGGATCGTCAACGAGGTCTACTACCCGCGGGTCGACATTCCGCAGATCCGCGACCTCGGCTTCATCGTCGCCGGCCCCGGCGGCTTCTGGTCCGAGGTCAAGCGCAACGAGAACTACACGCTGCGGCTCCTCGCCCCCGGTGTCCCGGCGGTCGAGGTCACGCATCAGCATCCGCGCTATACGCTGCGGCTGCGCGTTACCCCCGATCCACGTCGCGAAGTGCTGTTGATCGAATGCCGCTTGGACGGCGACGGCGAACTTGGCCTCTATGTGCTTGCCGCCCCGCATCTCGGCGCCACCGGCTATGGCAATACCGCCTCGGTCGCGTGCTACCGCGGACGCCGCGTGCTGTGGGCCGAACAGGGTCCGTTCGGCATGGCGCTCGCTTCCGCCGACGAACATCAGGCCGATGCGTTCGGCCGGGCCAGCGCCGGCTATGTCGGTTCCAGCGACGGCTGGCAGGATTTCGCGCGCAATGGCGGGATGACCTGGCAATACCAAATGGCGGGGCCCGGCAATGTCGCGCTGATGGGCGAGTTGCCGCGCCGGGCGATCCTGGCTCTGGGCTTCGGCAGCAGCGCCGAGGCGGCGGCGACGCTGGCGATTTCCAGCCTGATCCAGCCCTTCGACAATGTTTTGTCGCAGCAGATCGCCGACTGGGACAGCTGGCAGGCGCGCTGTGCCGAACGCAGCGCGACGACGCTCGACCTGCCGCAGGCAATTAGCGACCAGGTTGTCGTGTCGTCGATCGTGCTGCGCGCCCATCTCGACAAGACGTATCCAGGCGCGATGGTGGCAAGCCTTAGCGTGCCGTGGGGCGATACCGGCGACGAGCGCGGCGGCTACCACCTGGTATGGCCGCGCGATCTCGTACAGAGTGCGACCGCATTATTGGCGTTCGGCGCCGAGCAGGAGGCGCGCGACACGCTGCGTTACCTGATTGCGACGCAAAACGAGGACGGCCATTGGAACCAAAACCAATGGCTTGGCGGCGCGCCCTATTGGCAAGGCATTCAGCTCGACGAGACGGCAATGCCGGTGTTGCTGGCCGCCGAACTCGAGGAGCGCGACGCGCTGCGCTCGATCGCGGTCGCCGACATGGTCCGGCGCGCGCTTGGCTATATCGCCCGCACCGGACCATCGACGCAGCAAGACCGATGGGAGGAGAACGCGGGTCTCAACGCGTTCACGCTGGGAACCACGATCGCGGCGCTTGTCGCCGGCGCCGCGCTGCTGCCGGCGCCCGAATGCGACTGGGCCCTGGCGCTCGGGGAGTTCTGGAATGCGCAGATCGAGACATGGCTGACGGTCCACGACACCGAGCTGGCCCGGCAATATGGCGTGCCGGGGTATTACGTGCGGGTGGCGCCGCCGGAAATCCTGTCGCAAGCCGACGCCAGCCATGCCGTCGTGCCGATCCGCAACCGGATCGACAGCAGCGGATTGCCGGGTGACCAGCAGATCGGCACCGAGTTCCTTTTTCTGGTGCGCTGCGGCCTGCGCAGCCCCGACGATCCGCTGATCCTCGGCTCGCTCACACTGGCCGATGCGCTGTTGCGCAGCGACACCCCGAACGGCCCGGTGTGGCACCGCTATCGCGGCGACGGCTACGGCGAGCAGGCCGATGGGCGGGCTTACGACGGCACCGGGATCGGGCGCGGCTGGCCGTTGCTGACCGGCGAGCGCGGCCATTACGAGCTCTCCGCCGGCCGCGACCCGCTGCCTTATCTCGAAGCGATGGCGGCGATGGCGAGCTCGGGCGGGATGATCCCCGAGCAGGTGTGGGATAGCGACCCGATCCCGACGCGTCGCCTCTTTCCCGGCGAGGCGACCGGCTCGGCGATGCCGCTCGCCTGGGCTCATGCCGAGTTCGTCAAGCTCCTTGTGTCGCGCCAGATCGGCTATCCGTTCGGCCGGCCGCGCGGGGTCTGGCAGCGCTATCATGGGCAGCGCCCGCTGGCGCAATACGCATTCTGGTGGCCGCACGCGCCGATCGGTGCGATGTCGGCTGGTGCCCAGCTGGCCGTCGCCCTGCCCGAACCGTCGATCGTGCATTGGGGCCGCGACGGCTGGAATGAGATCGCCGACGCGCCGACCTCGGACAGCGGCCTCGGCTTCCATGTCGCGGTGCTGGAGACGGCGGCGCTGCCGGCGGGTAGCCGGATCGACTTCACCTGGCGCCGCCACGACACCGGCGAATGGTCCGGGCAACACGCGAGCCTGCGCGTCGCCGCCGCCGCGCCGCTCGGAAAGGAGTAAAAACCGGATTAGCGCGCCGTCAGGATGTCGCAGGAGAAGCGCTCGACGTATTCGCGCAGCCGTTCGCCGCTGGCCTCTTCGCCGCCGCCCTCTTCGCCCCCCGCGATCGCTAGCGTGTCGCAGCCGAGTTCGCCGATCCGCGCGCGCAGCTCGCTCGATCCCGGCGGAGCGGCCTCGACTTGCAGACGCACCGGCGACCCCGCGAGCCGCTCGGCGATCCATTTCTCGAAACCTTCGCGATCCGCCGCCGCCGGCGGGCAGATCACCGTCAGCATACGGTCGGCAGCCAGCGCCACTTGCGCCGCGGCCAGGAGCAGCCGCGCCGATGCCGGGCTGCGGTTGCGCAGCAGCAGCACCACCGAGCCGAGCTGGCGCCTGGCGTGCCGCACCAGGAGGAGCGGCCCCGCAGCCGCCTCGGCCGACGCCCACCAGCGACACTCCAGCCGGAAGTGCCGGCCGATCGGCCGGGTATCCCCGCCGGCGATCATCAGATCACCCTCCGAGGCGGCAGCGAGCGCGCTTTCCGCAGCCCCGCGAATGACTTCGAATGTGGCATCGACCCCGCGCTGCCGGGCGGCCGCCAACAATTGCCGGCGCGCCCGCTCGGCGGCCGCCTTCAAGTGCAGCTCGATTGCGTCCCGGGTCAGCCGCTCGACGCTCGCGCCGAGCGTGCTCTGGCGCGCGAACGGCAGGCTCGCGAGGTGCAGCAAATCCTCGTCCTCGACAAAGATGCCGTGCAGCGGTGCCTTGGCGCGGGCCGCGAGCTCGACGGCGGTATCGATCGCGGCACGGCTGTCGGAGGCAGCATCGAGCGGCACCACGACGCGCTCGATCGGGCGCGCCGCCGTCATGCGTGCACTCCCTGGCCTCTCCCGAGGCGGACCAGTTCCGCCGCCTTTTCGGCAAACGCGTCGAGCCGCTTGGCGACCCGCTGGTTCAGCGTGCCGGCCGGATAATTGCCGTCGGTGTCTGGCCGCCCCGCCGGGATGCCAGTCAGCAATTCGAGACCCTGGTCGACCGTATCCATCGCATAAATCTCGAAGCGGCCGGCCTCGGACGCGGCGACGATATCGCGACGCAACATCAGGTGCTTGACGTTGCTGGCGGGGATGATCGCTCCCTGACGGCCGGTGAAACCGCTGATCCGGCAGCTGTCGAAAAACCCCTCGATCTTTTCGTTGACCCCGCCGATTGCCTGGATCTGGCCGCGCTGGTCGACCGAGCCGGTGACCGCGAAAGATTGCTTGATTGGCGCCTCGGCGAGTGCCGATAGCAGCGCGAAGAGTTCGGCCGCCGAAGCGCTGTCACCCTCGACCCCGCCGTAAGACTGCTCGAAAACGAGGCTCGCATTGAGGCTCAGCGGCCGGGTCTTGCCGAAGCGGCCACCGAGAAAGCCGGACAGGATCAGGACGCCCTTCGAATGCAGGGGGCCGCCCAGCTGGACCTCGCGCTCAATGTCGACGACCTCGCCGCGGCCGAGCCTAACCTGCGCGGTGATGCGGGCCGGCGTGCCGAAGGCGAGGCTCCCGAGGCTGATCACCGACAGGCCGTTGACCTGGCCGACCGCTTCACCGTCGGTCTCGATGCGGATCGTCTTGCGCCCGATCTCTTCCAGTAGGCGACGGTAGACGCGGTCGCCGCGCCAGATTTGCGCGTCGATCGCGGCTTGAACCTCGGCTTCGCCGATGACGTCCTTGCCGACATCGGCAGCCAGCTGATCGGATTCGCGCAGCAGGTTGAGAAAGGCGCTCAGGCTGGCCGATAATTTGTCGGCGTCGCCGGCCAGCCGCGCCGCCTGTTCGATGACGCGAGCGACTGCCGCGCGGTCGAGCGGCCGCAATTGCTCGCGCCGCGTCATACCGCAGATCAGCCGCGCATAAAGCAGCGTCGTTTCCGCTGTGCGCTCGATCCGGTCGTCGAAATCGGCGGCGATTTTGAACAGATCGGCGAAATCCTCGTCATTGGCGGCGAGGAGGTAATAGAGCGCCGGCGGTCCAAGCAACACGACCTTGACCTGCAGCGGGATCGGCTCGGGCTGCAGTGATACGGTGCTCGCCATGCTGAGGAGCTGTTCCAGGCTCTCGATGCGGATCTGCCCGGCCTCGAGCGCCCGCTTCAGGGAGGCCCACCCCAGATTGCCGGTCAGCAGCTTCTGCGCATCGAGCAGCAGGTAGCCGCCGTTGGCGCGGTGCAGCGCGCCGGCGACCAGGAGGTTGAAGTCGGTGACCAGCGCCCCGAACCGCGCCAGATGTTCAGCCCGCCCGACTAATGTCTGGTGCGTCGGATTATCCTCGTAGACGACCGGCGCGCCGTGCTGGCCGCCATTGTCGACGAGAACGTTGACCTGATAGCGGCGGAACCTGGCATCGGCGATGTCGCGGATGACCGGCGCCGGCACCGGGACGCCAGCCTCCGGCTGCGGCGCGGCGGGCGCCAGAAAGTCGTCGACGTTTTCCTTGATGTCGTGCTCGACCGCATCGAGGTATTGCGCCACATCGGGCAGGTCGCGATAGCCCTGGCGCAGCTCGTCGATGAAATGGGCGATCGCGAATCCGGTGGTTTCGCGGTTGAGCGCCTGTACCGCGTCGCGGTGCTCACGCTCCCATAGCGGCACCTGGCGCATCGTCGCTTCTAGCTCGCCCTGCATCGCCTCGGTCTCGTGCTGGACGCGCTGGCGCTCCTCCGGCGGGAGCTCGCCGAACTGCTCGGGGGTCAACACCTTGCCGGCGCGCGTCGGCGCCAGCGCCAGCCCCATCGGCGTACGCATCAGCGTGATGTTGCGCCCCTCGGCGCGCCGTTGCAGCGCCCCGAACGCGGCTTCGCTGCGCTCCTTGAACTGCTGCTCGATCGCCTCGTGCCGCGCCCGGTAGTCGTCGCGCTCGAAGGCAGCGGGCAGCGCGGCGCGCAATTCGGCGACCAGCCGTTTCATCGCGGCGGCGAGCACGCCACCGCGTCCCGCCGGCAGCTGCATCCGGCGCGGCTGCTGCGGATCGTCGAAATTATTGACGTAGCACCAGTCGGGCGGAGTCGGCTCGCTTTCCGCCCGATGCCGCAGCAATTCTTCGACCATCGTATGCCGGCCGGTGCCGCTCGCTCCGAGCGCATAGACGTTGTAACCCTTGCCCCGCACCCGTACCGCGAAATTCAACGCCTCGACCGCCCGCTCCTGCCCGATCAGTCCGGCCGCCTCATCGAGCTCGCTGCACAGCGTAAACGGCAGTTCGGCGGGGTCGCACCGGCGGTAGAGCAGCGCCGGCGGCAGCGGGCTGGCCAGCGCAAACCCCGGCCTCTCAGATAGTGGGGCGCGGAGGCCGGCCTCCCGGCTCGCTGGTCGCTCGCTCATCGCCACGCGCCTCCTTCATCTTTACGCTGCTATTATATGCCATGCGGCGAATTTGCCGCCGCCGATTGCGCCGGATCAACCGCCGCCATGAGCCGTTGCCCAGGGCAGTGCGTCATCGCGGCTAGGAGCAAAACATGCAAATGCCACTGCAGATCACCTTCCGGCATATGGATCCCTCGGAGACATTGGAGGCGCGCATCCGTCAGCGGGCAGCAGAACTCGAGCAGTTCTTCGACCGGATCACCGCCTGCCGGGTCGTCGTCGAGCGACTGAACCACCGCCATCAGCAAGGCAATCTGTTCGAGGTCCGAGTCGACCTGACTGTGCCCGGGCGCGAGATCGCGGTCGGCCGCGACCATGGCGTCAACCATGCGCATGAGGATCCGCTCGTTGCGGTTCGCGACGCCTTCGACGCGGCGCGCCGGGCGTTGGAAGACCACGCGCGCCAGCGGCGCGGCGAGGCGAAAGCGCACGCCGTTCCCGACCACGGGCGGATCGCCCGCCTGCTGGCCGAGAAGGATTGCGGCTTCATCGTCACGCCGTCGGGCGAGGAGATCTACTTCCACCGCAACAGCGTTGTCGGCGGCGTCTTTGACAAGCTCGAAACCGGCGACGAGGTGCGCTTTGTCGGGCAGGAGGGCGAGAGCCCGAATGGGCCGCAAGCGAGCACCGTGGTGCCGCTCGGCAAGCGGCATCTGCCGCCGGCCGAAACGGTGCGGCGGTAAGCTGCCTCGGTCGAGGCAGACGCCGGTCGTCGCGCCGGCGGCGTCGAAATACTTTGATGCCGACGGCGACCAAGGAGGCGGCGGCCCCTCGCGAGGCATCGTCTCCTCGCCGCCCAGCAGAACGGGGTAGCGCGCAAGAAACGGCCCGCGTCACGAATCGAAATCGCCAAGCGGCCGGCTGCACTGCGCGGTGGGCTGCGGTCGTACTGAGTTACGCCCTTGTAACCGTGGCAATTTCCCGTAGTGCCGACGGGTAAGCCTTTGCGTCGCCGGGCCGCGGCATACACTCGTAGGCAAAGTGGCAACTATCGGGGCTCTCGTGCCTGCGCAGCTGATTGTCATCGTCGATGACAGCCTCACCAATCTGAAGATCCTCGAGCGGTTGGCCGGCACGCTCGGTGACGGCGCGCTGACCGAGGGGTTCGTCGATTGGGAAGCGGCGTTGGGTCGCTGCGCCGCGCGCTGTCCCGACCTTGTGCTGTTGGCCGCCGCTGCCTCCCAGGGCAAGGCGGCGCAGTTCATCGGCCGGTTGCGCGAGCAGTCCGGCTGCGCCGAGGTGCCGGTAATTGTGATTGGCGGCGCCGAAGATTTCGCCGACATCGAGCGGGCCCGCGCCGCAGGCGCGGTTGACCATGTCATCGTCCCGGTTGATCGCCGCGACTTCCGCATCCGGGCGCGCGGCCAGCTGCGGCAGCCCCGGCGGCCGTCAGAAAGCGCGGAGACCGCGGCGGCGCGTCTCGCGCCTGAAGGTCGGCGCCAGACCTACGAGACGCTGCTCGGGCTGATCGATGTAATCCCGCGCATGATCTGCGTGACCGGACGCGACGGCCGCTACTTGCTGGCCAACCGGGCCTTCGCGGCATTTCTCGGTATGCCGGCCCGCCGCCTGATCGGCAAGCGGCCGGCCGAGGTCCATGGCGGCCCCTTGGCGCGGCTGCTGGCCGAGGGCGACGAGCGGTTGCTGGCCGGCAAGAGCATGCCGGGCTCGACCGAGGAGGAGATCGCCGATCGCGACGGCAATCCGTGCGTCCTGATGACGACGAAGGCGCTGTTCCACGCCGATGACGACGACGAGGCAATGGTGGTGACGGCGCTGGTCGACATCACCGAGCGCAAGCGCAGCGAGCGCGACCTGATCACCGCCAAAGAGCAGGCCGAACTCGCCAACCGCAGCAAGAGCGAGTTCGTCGCCAACATGAGTCACGAGTTGCGCACCCCGCTCAACGCGATCATCGGCTTTTCGCAGGTCATCGCCGGCGAGATGCTGGGGCCGCTCGGCAATCCGAAATACGTCGGTTACGCCCGCGACGTCCTGGCAAGCGGCGAGCACCTACTGGGCCTGATTAACGACATCCTCGACGTCTCCAAGCTCGAGGCCGGCAAGCTCGACCTGCAGGAGGAGGTCTTCGACCCGCACAAGACAATCGGCGATCTAGTGCAGCTCGCCGAGGCCAAGGCGCGGGCGGGCGAGGTGCGCCTGGCGCTGCGCCGCGAGGGCGTCATCGCGCCGCTTCTGGCGGACGCCCGCAAGGTGAAGCAGATCGTGCTTAACCTCGTGGTCAACGCGATCAAGTTCAGCCGTACCGGCGGCACGGTCGAGATCGTGCTGCGCAACCAGGGCGGCGCGCTGACGATCGCCGTCATCGACCACGGCATCGGCATGGACGCCGACGAGGTCGAGCTGGCGATGACCCGCTTCGGCCAGGTCGCCAGCGCCTGGAGCCGCAAGCACGACGGCACCGGCCTCGGGCTGCCGCTGGCCATCGGCTTGACCGAACTGCACGGTGGCACGCTGGCGATCCACAGCACCAAGGAAGTCGGCACCACCGTCACCGTTACCTTCCCGCCCGAGCGCTCCCAGCCGCTGCCGGAATCGGACGGCGCGGCCGTCCGCGCCCTCGCCCACTCGTAGCGCCGGCAATCCAGCGAGAAAGGCCATTGCAGGTTTTTTGTTCACCAAACGCAGGCCGTATCCGAACGAGACCATCCGAGCGAGCCCTCGGCCGGCGCCGGACAGCTGCGCGAAATGGTTAATTCCGGGTCGGGCGCGATCGGCGAGCCCCGCGCTTTCTCGCGGACCGGCGACGAGGCCTCTGCCGATGAAAAGAGCGTTGGGGCTCGCCGCGTCAGCATCGAACGGCGAACCGGCATCACCCGTGCGGCGGGCCTGCTCGTCTTGATGCTGATGATCTTTCTCGTCGGGCTCGCAGTTGGCTCCCTGTACGGAACCGACCCGCTGCGCCGGTCGCCGACGGAAGTCGGTGTCGCAGTAGCCGATGGCGGGGCCGCGCAAAAGCGGACGCCGGTGCGCGGGGCGCCGAGCACGACGGACGCGAAATCGCCGCACGCTGCCGGATCGGCAATGCCCTCGGGCATCGCGATGTCAGTGGTGGCGTCGGAGAGGGCGGACGTCCTCGACGCGCCACGCGATGGGGACCCGGCCACGCAGCCGACGCAGGGCACATCCGGCGCGCAACAACCGGAGCGGACAGGGCCGGCTGCAGGCCCACCGCCCGCTGCCGCGACGCAGCAGCCTCTCCCGCCGGCGCCGGCGGCTGGCAGCCCGGATCGCCACGAGGACGCCGCCGAAGTCCCGGCGCTGGTCGCGCGCGGCGATGCACTCCTTGCGCAGGGCGATGTGACATCGGCTCGCCTCTTCTACCAGCGCGCCGCCGATGCGGGGAATGGCGACGCCGCGCTGCGGCTTGGCGAGACATTCGACCCGGCCTTCCTTGCTCAGGCCCAACTCGGCCGCCTGTCGGGCGATCCGGCGAAGGCGCGCGACTGGTACCGCCGAGCCCGCGACCTCGGCAACCCCGCGGCCGAGACCCTGCTGAAACGCGCTGCCGAATCCACCAGGAAGTGACACGCATGCTCGCATCCATCATTGCACGCGCGGCGCTCGTGCTGCCCTTCATCGCCGCCTTGTCGATCCTGCCGGCCGGCAGCGCGGCACAGGACGCCGACGCCCCGGACAGCGGCATTGCCAACAAGGGCGTGGTCGAGCTCGAGACCGGGCGGGCCAGCGACATTTCGGTCAACATGGCTCAGGATATCGCCAGCATCATCGATGACGGTGCGACCCGCCGCGTGGTGCCAGTGGTTGGCAAAGGCGCGGTGCAGACCCTCGCGGACCTACGGTTCCTGCGCGGCATCGACCTCGCAATCGTGCAATCGGATGTGCTCGATTACGCCAAGGAACAGCATTTACTGCCGGGGCTCCAATCCTCGCTCACCTACGTTGCCAAGCTCTACAACGAAGAATTCCATCTGCTGGCGCGCCCCGACATCAAGACCGTCGCCGATCTCGCCAACCAGACCGTGGACATCGGCGTCCAGGGCAGCGGCTCCGCGGTCACCGCGACGCGGCTCTTCGGCCTTCTGAAAATCAAGGTCACGACGGCGACCGACAACGAGGCGGTGGCGCTCGACCGGTTGCGCAAGGGCGAAATCGCGGCAATCGGGTTCGTCGCCGCCAAGCCGGTGCCGTTCATCCAATTGCTCAAGCCGGCGGATGGGCTCCACCTCCTCAGCATTCCGCTGACCTCGCCGGTGATCGCTGCCTACGCGCCGACCCGGCTCACCGCGAGCGACTACCCGAGCATCGTCGCCGCCGAGCGGCCGATCGACACGATCGCGGTCGGCAGCGTGCTGATGGCCGCCGACCTGCGTTTCATGCCCGACCGCTACCGCAGCACCGCCAACGCGGTCGAAGCATTCTTCACCGGGTTCCAGACACTGCTGACTCCGGGCCACGAGGCGAAATGGCAGGAAGTCAACATCGCAAGCGAATTGCCCGGCTGGACCCGCTTCCCGCCGGCTCAGGAATGGCTGCGGCAGAACATCCAGGCGGCAACACTGCTCAATCCGGGCAACCTGAAAACCTTGTTCTCCGAATTCATCGACGAGCGTCGACAGGCGACCGGGCGCGCCCCGATGTCGCCCGACGAGAAAGATGCCTTGTTCCACCAATTCCAGGCATGGCAGCGGGGGCAGGCGCGGTGAAGCGGCGCCGGATGCGAACCGGCTGGCGCTCCGGTGGCGCGCTCGTCGCGATTTTTCTCGCTTGGCCCGCCGCCGCCGCCGCACCGGTCCCGAAACACGGCGGCACGCTGGAATTCGCGGTCACCGTCGAACCCAATAATTACGACTGCGATAGCAATACCTCTTTTGCGTTTTTGCATCCGATCGCGCCGCATTATTCAACGCTGCTCAAGTTTGACGCGGCGAATTATCCCAATGTAGTCGGCGACCTGGCGAAATCGTGGGTCGTTTCGCCCGACCACCTCACCTACACGTTCAGCTTATGGCCGAACGTCCTCTTCCATGACGGCGCAAAGCTCACCTCGGCCGACGTGAAGGCGAGCTACGAGCGCATCATCCATCCGCCGCCAGGGGTAGTGTCGGCGCGCCAGGTCGATTATGCCGCGATTGCCGGCATTGACACGCCCGATCCGCGCACCGTGGTGTTTCACCTAAAGTGGCCACAGGCGGCGATGCTGGAGAACTTCGCCTCACCGTGGAACTGCATCTACCGCGCCGCCAAGCTGGCCGAGGATCCGCTGTATCCCAATACGCACGTGCTGGGAACCGGGCCCTTTGTGTTTGTCGAGCACGTCAAAGGGCAATACTGGCGTGGCCGCCGATGGGACAAGTATTTCCGGCCCGGCAAGCCCTATCTCGACGGCTACCAGGCCGATTTCATGCCCGCCTCCGAGGTGATGAAGGCCTATGAGAGCGGCAAGATCATGGCCGAATTTCGCGGCGTGACGCCGGTCGAGCGGGACCAGCTGGCGGAAGCGCTGGGCGATAAAGTCACGGTGAGCGAGAGCCCGTGGCTTTCCGAACTCCTTGTCGTGTTCAATACAAAACGCGCGCCCTTCACCGATGCGCGGGTGCGCCGCGCGCTGTCGCTCGCGATCGACCGCTGGGGCGCGGCGCAGCAGCTGCAGGGCACCACCTTCCTTAAGTATGTCGGCGGCCTGATGCGCCCGGGTTCGAGTATGGCGACGCCCGAAGCGGACCTCGTCCAGTTGCCCGGATTTTCACACGACGTCGCGCGATCTCGCGACGAAGCGCGCCGCCTGCTGAAGGAAGCCGGCGTGCGCGACCTGCACGTCAATCTGCTGGTGCGCGGCATTCCGATGCCGCATTTCGCGGCCGCCGATCTGCTCGCCGCCGGCTGGCGGACGATCGGGGTTACGACGGTCGAGCAACGTCTCAACATCTGGGATTGGCAAAAGGTCGTCGACCGCGGCGATTTCGACGTGGCGCTCGACTTCGCCGGCGATTTCTATGACGACCCGACGCTGCAGATGACCAAGTATGTGTCGCAGGATCTGTCGCCGGTCAACTACTCGGGATCGCAGGATCGCTTCCTGGACGCGCTGTTTGTTGCGCAGGCGATGACGACGGACCCCTCCCAACGCATCAAGATAGTGCGCGGTTTCGAGCGCCACGCGCTGACCGAAGCTAGCACGGTGCCGCTGTTGTGGTGGAACCGCATTGTCGTCACCGCGTCCAAGCTCAAGGGCTGGCATATCACTCCGAGCCATTTCATTGGCCAAGACCTGGCCGATGTCTGGCTCGACCAGTGATGCCGCGATCGATACTGCATCAGGGACAACCGCACCGATGACCCTCGCCTTGCTGTCTGACAGCGGATTGTCGGCGCAGCTATTCGGCTTTGTCGCGGGGTCCTACACCCTCAACTTCATTGCGGCGGCAATACGCCGGACGACGATCGGCGCGCTGTTCTCGTTCGTTGTCTGCTGCGTAGCCGCCTATGCAACCGGCTGCGCGATCGAGATCTGCGTCATGCAAATCACCGGCGCGCCACCCGTCCGGGTTTGGCTCTTGATCAGCCTCGCGCTTGTCGGAGCGAGCGGATTTGCCATCGTTGAGTCCGCCAAGCCCAATGGCTGGCTGGCGACGATCCCTTGCTGCATCGTCGGCGCGCTGATGGTCGCGCACGGATCGTTGACGGAGCTGCCATTGGGACAATACCCGCCGTTCCTGGCCCACCCCGGCCTGCCGAGCGGCATCATCATGATCGTCCTGGGCATTGTTGCAGGGCTGGTTGTCGGCGCCGGCCATGATCGCGTCGAGGTGTCCCGCAACGCATTCACTCGCGCGCTGCAACAGCTGCGATTTCCGCATGCGTGGCAATTGTCACAGCGTTACGTGCGACCTGTCGCCGCCGCGGCCGCGGTGGAGTGGGACAACAACCAACCGCAGCCGCAACTCGCCGGCGAGTGGATACGCCCGCGACCGCAGCCACGCCGCGAACGACCTGCGCTCGCATATTTGTCAAGGCTCGCCGAGGCGGGAGGGGGAACGATGGTACAGCTCTATGCAGCCGCTGCGGACGCGTCGGCGCGCGTGACAAGCGCGCGACGCTCACCGTTGCGTCAGCTTTATATCCAGGTACTGCTGGCGATCGCCGCCGGCGTTCTGCTCGGGCACTTTTATCCCCACCTCGGCGCCCAGATGAAGCCGCTCAGCGACGGCTTCATAATGCTGATCCGCTCGGTCGTGCCTCCGATTATCTTTGTGACGGTTGCGGTCGGGATCGCGAAGATGGGCGACATGCGCCGGGTTGGCGTCGTCGGTCTGCGCGCGCTGATCTACTTCGAAATCGTTTCGACCCTGGCACTGCTGGTCGGGCTCGGCGTCGGCCATTTGCTGCAACCCGGGGCCGGGCTGCACATCAATCCGAGCTCGTTGAACGGTCAGGCGGTGGCGGGTTTCGTGGCAAGCGCCAAGTCCTTCACGATCGTCGACTTTCTGATGAAGATGATCCCGCACAACCTGATCGGCGCGCTAACCGGAGGCAATATGCTGCCGGTACTGGTGATCTCGGTGTTGTTCGGCTTTGCGCTGTGCCAGATGGGCGAGCGCGGGCAGCGCCTGGTGGGGTTGCTCGACGACGCGATGCAAGCGCTGTTTGGCATCGTGCGCATCGTGATGTATCTGGCGCCGCTGGCGGCGTTCGGCGCGATGGCCTTTACGGTCGGCAAATTCGGTTTCGGGATGCTCGCCAGCCTCGGCCAATTGCTTGCAAGCGTCTACCTGACGTCGATCCTCTTTGTACTTGTCGGCTTCGGGCTGATCGCGAGGCTCTTCGGGCTGCGCCTCTGGCCGATCATTCGCTACTTCAAAGACGAGCTCTTGATCACCTTCAGCGCGACCTCGGGCGAGGCGATGATCCCGCGGTCGATTGCCAAGCTGCGCCGCGTCGGATGCGCCGAAGAAACGGTTGGGCTGGTGCTGCCGACCGGCTTCTCGTTCAACACCGATGGCAGCGCGATCTACATGACGATGGCGCTCTTGTTCATCGCGCAGGCAACCGACATTCATCTGACCTTCGGCCAAGAGCTAACCATGCTGTTCGTCATGCTTTTCACCTCCAAGGGCGCGGCCGGCGTCGCTGGCGCCGGCTTCGTCGCGCTGGCCGCGACCATGCCGGCGCTGGGCATTCTGCCGGTCGGGGGCCTCGCGCTGCTGCTCGGAGTCGAGCGCTTCATGTCAGAGATCCGCGCGGTCATCAATCTGTTCTCCAACATCTTCGCGACCATTGTGATCTCGAAATGGATGGGCGAACTCGATGACCGGCACTACCGCCGTGCCCTGGCAGGCGGCGATGGCGAATCGGTGGCCGGCCTGCCGGCGCCCCTGTGATCAGTCTGGCTGGGAGCGCAAAGGCCCGGACTACGCTGCAGCTTCCTGGTCTGCCACTGTCACCCGAACTTCTGAAACAGCGACTTCATCTCGTCATCCCTCTCCCAGCCATTGGCGGCCAGCGACCGCAATACCGGGTCCGATATTTTGGTCAGCCCCTCCTTGTTGTTGACGTCCAGAAGGAAGCTGCCGTCGCGATCCTTGATGCCTTGGACGAACGACCCGCTCGCCCGGTCCTCCATCGCGAAAAAGGCGCCATCCCCGCCCCTCAACACCACTTCCAAGACATAGCTTATGTAGGTTATCGAGACGATTTCCGGCGGTTTGGCGGGATCGGCGTAAACCGGTTCCCGGGCCGCCGGACGGGTAGTCGACTTGTGCCTATCGTAGGCAACCGAAGGAAACCTCCAGGCCCGCGCCCGCGACGCTGCTGCAACCGCGTGCGGCTCCCTGGGCCAAAAACCCCACACCATGGCCGCGACCCAGCCGAACAGCGCCCCGCCAAAGCTAAGACCTAGCCCGAGGATCGTCGTCAATTGCGCGCTGTTCCGCTGAGGCCCGAGGTATTCAGGCAATAGAAACACCATCACCGCAAAAGCGGCGACGCCAATGCCTACCAGCGTTCCCAACAATCGATTGCCGGGTTCAGCGTTAAAAAGGCCTCCTTTCATTAGTTCGCTCCTGGTTGATTGGCGAGCCGGATGAATGTACAAGCCGTAGGGTGCTGGCCGCGCCGAACATCGTCAAGACGATGCGCCGGCGCGAAGCGGCCTGCGACATCGCGATGCATTCCTACCAACGATGGTGTTGCTATGGGCCGAATCGACAATATCCGCGATATGTTCGCCGGGGATGGCGGCGAGCGATAATTGGTGCGGACGGCGGGAATCGAACCCGCACTCCCTCGCGGGAACCGGATTTTAAGTCCCTTGTGGTTCATCTTAAGTATCTGATATCACATTCTTAATTGGGTCGCAATCTGTGTATGTGTAAAAATCTGTGTAAATTTTGACCCTGCGCAGCCCTCGGGATTTGGCCAAAACCGGCATCCGCTTCGTTTCAGCTTAGCGCAAGTCGAGCCACACCGACTACGGAAAGGGGTTCGGGGCGCGTGTGGACGGGTGTTTGGATGCCTCTACAAGAGAAAGGCCAAGGCCGCTCGCGCGGCGGCCCTGGCTATCTCCACGAGATCATGCAGCGGCGGCGATCTCCGGCGTGTCCGCTTCGGGCAGCTTCCGGCGCAGAATGGCGGGCAGCCATCGGGTTCCGGCGAGGCGCTCCTCGGCGTGGGTGACGAGCGAGTCCTTCTTGAGCTTGGCGAGGTTCTCGGCGGCCCCCTTGGTCACGCCTTCGCTTACGGCCTCAAGCGCCTTCGCCTTCGGGACGCGGCTCAGATAGCTGGCTCCGGTCGGTTGCCACCATTGCGCCATGTCGAGATCGAGCGCGGCGGCAAGCTGGTCAGCATGGATGAGCCGCTCGGCATCCTCCCTTTCCTGCGCCTTCTTCACCGCGTTCACGGAGCATCCGGCGCAATAGGCCAGAAGGTCGAGCCGCGTGGCGGTGTCCTGCGCCAGCAGCCAGTGCCAGCAGCCATCCGCGTCCTGCGGCAGCACACGTAGCCACGCTTCATGCCGTTCGGCGAGCGCCTTGGCGGCGGGGCTATCGTCGATGCCCTCCGCAGCGCGTTCCAGCCCGTCACTCACGAGCCGGATATCAAGGCAGCCTTCTCCCGTGTGCCTATAGAACAGCGGCAGCGCCAGTGCGTGCACCACGGCGGCAAGCGCCATATCGGCATTCCCCGCCAGCATCGCACGCAAGGCGGCGGTGCGCTGCGCTGTCAAATCTTCCACCAGCCTGTCTGACAGCCCGTCCTCGCGCTTGGGCTTGGCAACTGCGCCAGCCTTCGGCCTCGAAGGGGGGCCTTCGGCGGGCGCATCCTCTGGCCGCAGCAAGCCGCGCTCCACCACGATCCGTCCACCATGACCGATGCTGACGACTGCGCCGCAGCGGGTGATGTCTTCCGGCTCCCAACGCTCGGTGCCTTCCGACAGCGCGTCGATCCGCGCTGATAGCGCCTCGATCTGCGTGGCGATTTCCTCGGACGGGTCTTCGCCATGCTCGTCGAGCAAGGATTCATACTCGGCGGTCAGCCTGTCGATCTCGGCCTGATCGTCCTCGCTGACGGGCAGTCGCTCGGGGTACTCGCGGCTGAATTCCCGCAGCGCCTCGCGGCTGAACGCGGGCATGATTTCAACCCACTTCCAGCCCTCGGCGCGGATCGCCCCGGCTTCCCCTTCCAGCTTCTCCGTTACCAGCCGGTTCAACAGAACGGGGTCGGTCAGATAGCCCTGATGCCCGTCATCGAACAGGTCGCGCAGCACAGGCCCGCCCGCCGCGACATAAGCCTCGATGCCGACGAACTGCGCTCGCGGATCGTGCGCCTCGACATGGGCTTGGGTCAGCATGCGCCGGATGCTGGACGGACTCCGGTTCCATCCGGCAAGCTCGCTCCATAGTTTCTCCTGCGCGGCATGATCGTCGCTGATGGCGAGCGCCATCAACTGCTCAAGCCCGATCTCGTCTTCGCGGTAGGCTTCGATCAGCTTGGGGCTGACGTTGCCCAGCTTGAGCCGCTGCCTGACGATGGCGGCGCTGCACCCGAAGCGGGCGGCGATCTCCTCGGGCGGCTTGCCCTGATCGGCCACCGCCTTGAAGGCCTCGTACTGGTCGGCGGGGTGCATGGGCAGCCGCATGATGTTTTCGGCAAGGCTGATCTCGGTCGCGGCTTCGCCCTCGCAGACGTGGCAGGGGATTTCAGCGGATTTGGGAAGGTGTTTTGCCTTCACCAACAGCTTCAACGCGGCAAGGCGGCGCTGTCCGGCGACGACTTCGAACTTGCCTCCTGCTCCGGCGCGGACTTGCAGGTTCTGCAACAGCCCGTGAGCCTTGATGCTGGCGGCGAGTTCCTCGATGCCGTCATTGCGTCCGGTGCGCCGGACGTTCTTGGGGCAGGCAATCAGCTTCGATAGCGGGATCAATTCGATATTCATGGGTCAGTCTCCTTTGGGGTTGAGGTGTCAGCGCAGCGCTGCGCTGCACCTCTGCCCGTCGGCGAGACCGGGGGGTGCAAGGGGCAAGCAGAATCGATGCAGTCTGGGTGCGGGCGCAGGGAGCAGAGCGACTGAGCCACGGCTGCGTCTATTCTGCTTGGCCGCGCGCCGGGGGACAGCGTCCCCAAGCCTTGTGAAAAACAAGGTCACGCCGCATCGGCGGCGTCATAAAAAAGACTGGCCGCGTCGGCGGCCACAAGACACCTTCGCCCGAGGGATCGGAACCGGCAGGCCGAGACGCTCTGCGGCTCGGGGCGGAGCCTTAAGAGCCTGGTCCCGCTACGCGGGACGGGCCAGAAGGCTGCTCATCAAACGTCTGACGCTCTGGATGACTCCGGCCTTCGTCACCGGCGTTTACCTGATTCACGATACCAAGCAATATGTTCATTGCCATTCGAGGGGTGGCCTGGAGATGCTATATAGGGCTCCCTCAAATATCTTGCCAAGATCGTCTTGTTTGGTATCAAAATCATAGAGGCAATATAGCAGCCATACTCGCTTCCAAAGCGTAGACTCTGGAGGCATCCAAATGACCGGAAGCTTAAGCAAATTAGCTTCTGCGTAATCGATAACAGCGCCATGCGACCCATAGCCCGTGGGTGAACATATTTTGTCTAATACTGATGTTACTGCGGCATTGCTCGCGTCTATTTCTGCTTGCGCAGGGGTCGCCGTTTTTGGCGAAAATATGGCCCGAAGGGCTTTTTCAGCTAGATTTTTTCCACGCGCAACATTCGCCTTTGCAATTTCCTGCCATATTTGAGGTTGATTAGTATCACTGGCAACGTACTCTGCGGATATCGGCCCAAAGTCCGGCGTATTCATCTGCGGATCGATAGGACCTAATTCGGAGTTTACACCCATGAGGATTTGTTCCCCCGATAGCGAAATAAGTGTTCCGCCGCTTTTCGCTAAGCTCGGAATTATTACCCGGTAACGAATTTCTAGAAGTCGGAGAACGGAGATGAATTTTTCGACAGCGTCAACCAATCCGCCGGGCGTATGCAGCAAAATATCGACCTCTTTGGATTCGACACCCTGCAATATCTCAGAAAGATCATCGGCATCGGTTTCGGTTATTACTTGATCCAGTCGAGAGAAATATACAACCATCTCCCGCTCGGTCTCTTGTTCGATATCAGAGATGAGGAGTTGGCGAATATATCGGTCTTTCTCTTTAGCCCAATATTTCGTGGACTGAACGGGTATATTATCCGTCCTGGGAAATTGGTTCCTTGCTTTTCTCTCTTTCACGGATGCGAAATCCTGTTGCCCGCTCGGCCGGATACAGAGTGGAGCCTTCTAAATTCGGTTGGATGCGTGGAGTCAAGGGGATTGGACGCTTTAACGGCGGCGCTCCGCCAGGAGAAGACTTTCCGGTTTTTTCCGGACCTTGAAGTGTCGCGCGTCGCATCATCGCCACTCGGCTTGGGCTGCCCTTCGGGCAATCTCCTGTCGTCGTTCACTCGTTAACTTATCCGCGCGGGCCTCAGCGCCCGCACGACCGCTTGGCACCCTCCTCGAGGGTGCCGCCAGATCCTCCGCAGTCTCGCCGGTTGCGATCATTGCGATGATGACGGCACACTCTGCGGTGTCCGCCGGTCGCTGTTCAGCTCTTGGCCCGCGTGGCAAGGCGCGCTCCTCCGGCACAAACGTTTGTGCCGCAAGCGTATGCCAAGGATGGTTGAAACGCCAATGTTCTGGCCATCTGAACCCGCCAGGGAGATCACTCTGTGATCGGTTCAGATGGCCAGAACATTGAATCCATCAGGTGCAAAATTGTGGGTGTCAAGGGATATTTTCAAGCCTCTGATTTTGTTAATCCGTGATGCCATCCGAGTGGTGCCCCTTGTAGATTCGCTAACGCCAGAAATTGACGATTCTCCCAAAAGCGGCCCTGTCATACCTGCTCCAATTCAAACGGATGCACGACCGTCGTGATGGTTCCGTTGACCGGTGCGCAGTATGGCAGTACGCTTATAAGCTGATTTGCTCACTACTTCGTGCAGGTGTATGCCCATCGATACCTCGTCCTTCGGCCGCGCGATCGCCAGCGCCCGAAAGGAGCTGCGGCTCAGTCAGAAGGATCTGGCAGGCAGGATATTCAAGGAGGAAGGTGATCCAATCACTCCTCAATACCTTAATGATATAGAGCACGATAAGCGCACGCCGTCGTCAGACCATCTTGTGAAGCAGTTTGCGACCGAACTCAAAATCAGCCCTGACATCCTTTACTTACTGGCCGGACGCGTTCCCGGGGACATTACGAAGGCAGGCGTGAGCCCGGAAAGGATCAACCGGGCTTTCATGGCCTTCCGGAGAGCCCTCAAGGACAGATAGCCATGCGGTATGTTCCCGATCGAACGGGCCGATTCGCCGAGCGGCCGCACTACCAGGGTGCGGAGCTGGATCGGATTTTCGAGCGTGTGGTGATCGAGTTCCTGAAGGCGCATCGCGGGAAGATCGAGTTTCCGATCACCACCGACGATCTGACGGTGTTGATCGAGCGCGACACGGAGGACCTCGATGCTTACGCCGACCTCTCGACGTATGGACCCGATGTCGAAGGCGTCACCGAATTCGTGCCCGGAAGGAAGCCGCGGGTGCGGATCGCGCAGCACCTGGCCGGCAGCGACAACCGGGAAAACCGCTACCGGACGACGCTGACTCATGAATACGGCCACGTGCATCTGCACGGGTACTTGTTCGCCCTCGGCGCCAGCGCGAGCCTGTTCGGCGCGCCGGCGAAGGCGGATGTTATTGCCTGCAAACGAGACACGATGATTACGGCCAGGCAGACGGACTGGATGGAATGGCAGGCGGGGTATGCCTGCGGCGCCATCCTGATGCCGGCGAGCCGCGTCAAGGCTGCCGTCGGCGATTACCGGCAGGGCGCCGATATCTACGGCCCGGTGCCGGCGGCGACGGAACACGGCCGGGCGATGATCGAGCGGCTGGTCGAGAATTTCCAGGTGTCGCGGGAGGCAGCGCGCGTGCGCCTCAGCGTGCTTGGCGTTCTCGGCGCCGCGCCCGCCGCCGGATCGCTCTTCGGGTAAGGCTCCCGTAGTCACGCACGGGTTTTGCGGCCGGGTCTTGACCCGGCGAAACCTGCTCCCTATCTATACGACAATCCGCTGATCAGGCGTAAGCGTCTGGTCTTAACCGCAGGTTTTTTTAGAGGGAGATGTTCCAGGGCAGAAGCTGATCGATCTGCTTCATTGGATGATCTGCAATGCAGCCGATGACGCGGCGCAGATAGGCCTCCGGGTTAATGCCATTGATCTTGGCTGTTTCGATGAGGGTGTACATGGTCGCGGCACGTTCCCCGCCGCCGTCTGATCCTGCAAAGAGCCAGTTCTTGCGGCCAATCGCCACGGGCCGGATGGCGCGCTCGGCGGCGTTGTTGCAGATATCGAGACGTCCGTCGGTCGTGTAACGGGTGAGGGATTCCCATCTGGAGAGCGAATAGCGCAAAGCCTTCGCCAGCGTGCTCTTGCCGCTGATGCGGGACAGCACCGCCTCGAACTCGGCTTTCATCTGCGCCAGAAGAGGCACGGAGCGCTCGATGCGGGCAACAAGCCGTACCTCCGGCTGGCATCCACGGATTTCAGCTTCGATAGCGAACAGTTCGCCGATCTGCGCCAGCAGCGCCTGTGCCGCAGGTGAAGCTGTGGCGGCATGCACATCGTAGATTTTGCGCCTTGCGTGCGCCCAGCAGGCTACTTCGAGAAGGCGCACGTTTCCGCGGATCGTCGTCGGTTCATACAGCTTGCTGAAGCCGGAGTAAGCATCTGCGTGTAAATATCCATTGCAGCCCTTGAGCAAAGCCTCGGCCTGCTTCGCCTTGCGGTCGGGTGCGTAGCGATAAAACACGGCGGGCGGAACACCGGACCCCCAGGGCCGCTCGTCACGCACAGCCACCCATAATCGTCCGGTTTTGGTTTTACCGCGCCCCGGATCAAGGACGGGCAACGGCGTGTCATCGGCATGCAGCACTTCGCCGGAACGCACATGTTCCGCGATCCGCTCCGCGAGCGGCTCCAGCAGGTATCTCATCTTCCCAACCCATTCGGCCAGCGTCGAGCGGTCGATCTCGACGCCGTCCCTGGCGTACATGACGCTTTGCCGGTGAACCGGCAGATGGTCGCAATATTTCGAGACAAGGACATGGGCCAGAAGACCCGGACCAGGCCTGCCACGCTCGATGGGCAGCGAGGGCATCGGCGGCTGCATGATCGTCTCGCAGTTCCGGCAGCTCATTTTGGGGCGTGAATGGACAATGACCTTGAAGTGCGAGGGCACGTATTCCAGGACCTCGCGCTCGTCCGTGCCGATCTTCGTCAGATTCCGGCATCCGCATTCCGGGCAGACGCAGGCCGCGTCATGCTCAACCGTCTCGCGCGGCAGATGCGCCGGCAAAGGCTGACGGCCGGCCGGAGTGCGTTCGCGCCGCGTCGCAGAGATGCCGGTAGCGTTGCTACGGCCTTCGCTCTCTGCCTGCGCCTCCTCAAGATCGTCGATCTGAAGTTCCATCTGCTCGATTTTCTCATCGAGCTTCTCCGAGGAACGGCCAAACCGCGCGCGGCGCAGGAGCGCCAGTTCGGCCTTGAGCTTTTCGATGTGCAGGGTCTTGGCGTAAACCTCGTCCTTCAGCGCGCCGTACCTGGCCTGCAACGCCATCGCGAAGGTGCGTAATTCAGCAGGATCGGATGGGAGTGATGACAACGCCACGGACATTATTTCTTGTAGCATGGCGCGGGTTATTTAACAATATATTCGCGTAGTTTTACGCGGATTTATGTCGGTATTTTTTAGATGAACGCAGGACTTTGCCGCACATCGGCGGCCAGATAATTTGCAGGCGCAACGTCACGGCTTGAATGCTGTGGAACATGCGTGCGGCGCCAGTCGATACCCTCGATCAGGAGTGACAACTGCGCCGCCGTCAGGTGCAGGTTCTCATCCACCACGGGCGGCCATACGAACCTGCCGCTCTCCAGCCGCTTCGAGAACAAGCACAGACCCGTGCCGTCCCAGTAAAGGATTTTCATCATGTCGCCGCGCTTGCCGCGAAAGACGAATAGATGCCCGGAAAACGGATCGGCCCGCAGCATCTGCGTGACCTCCGCAGAAAGCCCGTCGAGGCCTTTGCGCATATCCGTCGGGCGGCACGCCAGATAAACCTTGGTTCCGGGCGGCGGCGACATCATGGCCGCCGCCTGATCTCGGTCAGCACCAGAATCAGTACACGGTCATCAACGCTGCCCGTCACGCGCACTTTCACTCCAGGACCAGCCTCGATCTCTATGAAGCCGGGCTCCGCCGCCGATCGCGAAGGCAGGGGGGCACTCTGCTTCAGTTGCGGGGCAGGCAGCGCGCGCAGACTGCCGTGGTCGTCAACGAGCCCGATCGGCATGAAGCCGCTTTCCGGCAAACCGCTATCTGATGGCGCTACATGGTCGGTGAGATAGCCCTGGCGATACTCGCGCCGCCAGCGAAACACGACATTGGCATTAATATTGTGCCGCCTGGCAGCGATTGAGGCCGATGACCCCGGCACAAAGCTGTCCTTGACGACCTGGAGCTTGAGTTCGCGGGTGTACTCCCTCCGCGGCGGCGGGTGTCCCGCGCCGGAAGACGCGGGGTGGCTTGCCTGAACTTCTCTCTGATTACCTGTCTTCGACATCGTGTCCACCTATAAACCAAGTGGGCACTATCTCTATCGAAATCTCTATCGACATAGTGTCCACGATGAAACCTACGTGGACACTATCCAGCCCCCACTAAGACACTCTATCCCCTTCGATAATCTCCGAAAAGGCGTCCAAGACCAGACGCTTACGATCAGGCGGAGAGTGTACGACGACTGGAGCGTCAGCGATGAGCGAGCATCACGACCGTGACAAGCATCTCTTCTATCTCAGCACCCACCGCCTGGAAGCGCCGTCCGACAGGATGAACGTCGGCGCTCTCAAGCAGTTCATTGCCCAGCACGTGCCCGAGTTCAACCCGGGCTACACGCTGGTCCTCGAGGAACGCGGCGACCGGCCGGACAAGCCGTTGAGCGACGGCGACGAGGTCCATATCCACGAAATCCCGCACTTTTACGACCAGCCGCCGGCGGTCTTTGGTTAGACGACGTTACCGATGATGCTGATCGACAAGCATTTTGAGCGTCTCAAGGAGCGGTGCGCCGAGGCCTCGCTCCTTTCGCTGCCGAGCGGCGCGGGATTGATCACGATCCCGCGCGAGCCGCTGCCTGCCGGGTGGCCGGCCAGCGAGGTCACGCTCCGCTTCATCGCCCCGAACGGGTACCCCGTGGCAGCGCCGGATTGCTTTTGGGTCGAACCGAAGCTGACGCTGAACGGCGGGGGCGTGCCCAAGAATAGCAATCACCAACAGCAGATTCCCGAGACCGACATCGTCGCCCACTGGTTCTCATGGCACGTCGAGCCGGGGAAGTGGTGCGCCAACCGGCATGATCTGCTCGCCTGGTACGGGCTCTGCCAGAAGCGGCTCGGCATCCTCGAATGATCCAGCTCGTGTTCCCCGGCGAGTCTCTCGCCAAACTTGCGGCAACTGTCCGCGGCGACACGCGGGAGAGCTTTGCCTTGCTGCTCGCGCAGCCGGTGCGCGCCGGGCGTGACAAGCGGCGCTTGCTGGTAAACGCGGTTCACCAGCCAGGGCCCGGTGAATACGAAGCCCGGTCAGAGGTGACGGCGCACCCGACGGCCGGCTTTCGGTTGCCGATTGAGAAGCGCGCGCGCCTCGAAGGATTGTCGCTCGTCTATTGCCACAGCCATCCGGCACAGCGGGGCACGCCGGCGTTCTCGACCATCGACGATGAGACGGAGATCTTGCTGGCCCGGTACGCAAGTGGGCGCGTCCCGAATGTGCCGCATGTGTCGCTCATCATCGGCGCTGACGGCTATCGGGCGCGCGTCCTTGGCACAGGAGAAGCGGTCGAGATCAGCGAGATCGGCCGCGTCGTCACACGGCATGGCGTGGCGACCGGCACGCCGATCAGCCTTATTCATGACCGGCAGGTGCGCGCCTTCGGGGCCGAGGGTCAGCGCGCCATCCAGGGATTGCGGATCGCGATCGTCGGCCTGGGCGGGACGGGTTCGGTCATCGCGCAGCAGCTCGCCTACCTTGGCGTTCGTTGGTTTCTCCTCGTCGATCCCGATGCGGTTGACGAGACAAGTCTGAACCGGCTCGTCGGGGCGACGCGGCGTGATCTTGGGCGCCCCAAAGTGCTTGTCGCGCGGCGGTCGATCCGGCGTGCCACGCCCGAAGCGCAGGTCAGGGCAGTGCGAGGCGACATTCTTGACAGGAAGGTTGGGCTGCAGTTGACCGACGTTGACTTCATATTTTGCTGCACGGACACGCACGGCAGCCGGTATGCCGTCAACCAGCTCGCCTATCAGTATTTCGTGCCGTGCATCGACATGGGCGTGGTCATCAGCGTCCACGACGGCAAGGTCACGCACTTCGACGGGCGGGTCCAGATGCTCGCGCCGGGCCTCGCCTGCCTCGTCTGCCGGGACGGCATTCTTTCGCCCAACCATATCCGCTGGGATCTTGCTGGCGAAGCGCAACGCCAGGCCGATCCCTACTTCCTCAGTCAGGTGGGCATCAAGCAGCCGTCGGTGATTTCGCTCAATTCGACGGTCGCGTCGCTGGCGGTGACGATGTTCTTGGCCGCGGTCGCCGGCGTGCCGTCGAATACGCGGTCGCAGGTGCTCCGCGGTGTCCCGGGGGACGTGCGCCGGCTCGACACAGAGCCCACCGCCGGCTGCATCAATTGCTCCGACGAAGGTTTTCTCGGCAAGGGCGATACCTGCCCCCTTCCCACCCGGGCGCGATGAGGCACAGATGAGACCGACGACATTCAAGATACTAGGCGTCGTGGCGCGCTATTCGGAAGCCGCCGCGCTGCTGAAAAAGCCCGGCGACTGCGCGGTGGTCGAGCGCGAAGGCACGCGCCGTCAGATCGTAATCTCCTGTCCTGACGGCTGCGGCGAGAGCTTGTCGATCAACCTTGATCCGCGGAGCGGCCCCGCCTGGCGGCTTTATCAGCGCCGGGGACGCTGGTCGCTGTTCCCGTCGATCGACAGGACATCCGGCTGCCGGAGCCACTTCATCCTGTGGGGTGGCCATATCTCATGGTGCGATTTCGAGGGCGGCGGGGCAGAGCCGGAATGGCCGACGACACTTGGCGACCGGGTCATCGAGTCGCTGCGGCGCCGTAGCCCGGCAAATTTCGTTGCGATCGCCGAGGAGCTTGATGAGGTTCCCTGGGACGTGCTCGCTGCCTGCCACCACTTGGTCCGCCAGGGGCTGCTCGTCGAAGGCGAGGGCAAGGAGCGAGGCGCCTTCACCGCTGTGGGGTAAATCCCGGCCCCTCCAACGTGGCGAATTCCGCCGCCCGAGCGTGGCATCCACCACATCGACGATTGTGCGGGCCGGGTCCGAATCTAACGGCCGTCGGCCTGGCCAGGTGCTTCATCCTGAGCTATCAGGCGCGCAGCCCCAGCGCCCGCAGCCACGCATCGACCTGACCGAAGGCGTCCTGCTGCCACTGCTCGGGGGTGCGGTCGTCCAAAATCGCCGTGCCCTCAACAAAGCGCCGGACACAGGTCGGCCCGTAGCTCTCTGCCGTCTCGAACTTTTCCGCGATATAGCGATAGCCCTGTTCACCGCTTTCAAGTTCAAGCACCGGCCGGCACGCTTCCGCCAGCGCGTCGATCCCGTCCGGATAGTTGCGGATGCTGTAGTAGATGTCGTAGGCGTCCTTCTGCTTGAGGCGCCCGCGCAGGGCATGTCCTTTCATCGCGAGCAAGGCGGGAATCGAGGCGACCGCGATTTCGACGCGGTTGGTGCCGCCGTGAGGCATCGGCCCGTCCACCGCCACCAGCTGATAAAAGCGCAGCGCGAGGTCGGCGCCGTCCGCCCTTTGCACGGCGAAGTCGGCGACGAGCGGAGGCGTGTTCTGGATGATCTCGGCGTCGCGCGGCATCAGGAAATCGACGATCACGTCGATTGGCGGGCCGCCATCGCGCGGAGGAACCTGACGGACAAGCTGAAAACGGCGCAGCGTTGTGCGCTGTTCGTAGCCATGTCCCTTCAGCGCTTCAACCAAAGTGGCGTATTCGCCGTCGCCGAGCGCCTCCGCGTCGAGACCAAGATCGACATCGAGTGAACCGACATGCGGCATGTCGCTGTTATTGAGCAGAAGCCAGGGGACGGTGCCGCCAATGACGGCGAATTTCCCCCTGAAGCTTCCTAGAATCTGGCCAATCTCGATCAGGACACTCTTGACCGCCGCAGTCGTGCGGTCGTCGTAATCGGCTGCTGACTGCGGCTCTTGCGGCGTCATGCCGACCACCTCAAGCTTTCCTGCCGCAGATGGTCGGCTGCTTCCCGCCCGCGTTCTCCGGCCGCGGCGAGGTCGAGATAGGTCTGGACGGGACTCGTGCATACGATCCCCGCCGCCGGTTCGACGGCATCAAGGAACAGGCCGTCGTCTTTCAGGACGGTGACGATGACGTTCTCTCCCCTGGAAGGCGAGGACAGCTTCAGGTTGACCTTGAGCTGTTCAAGTCCGGCATCGTCCGCATAGAAATACTGCATGCCGGTTCTGACATAGGGCATCTGCCAGTGCGCCGCCGAAAACGACGCAAGGACAGCCCGTCCCTTATCAGGACCGGCGTGAAGAATGCGGCGCGCCGCCTCGTCAAAGGCGCCGCCATGCAGCGTCGTGTAGAAGCCAATGCGCTCGCCGGCGGGCGGCGCGTAGGCATCCCGCCATGCGTCGAGCAAGGCGTCAGGCTCCGAAAGGAAGAGCCCTCGGTCGGACACCTGCGCCCATTCCCGATCCAGCAAGGCGGAGCGCACGTTGCTGACATGGCCGAGGCTGACCCCGGCCGCTTCCGCCAGTTCGGTGACGCGCCATGCACGGTGCGGATCGCGCAGCATCACGCGCAATACCTGCGCGGATTTGGGTTTGAAGAGCGACCTGAGCTCGCGTCTTTCGGCAGGCGGCTTGTTTGATACGAGTCGATCGATGAACACGCCGTCAAAAACGAGGCGGGCATTGCCTTCGAGGTCGAGAAATCCGACCTCATGTTCGCGGCACAGCGCTTGCGCCTCCGGAGACAGATACGGCGCGATGAAAATCGGCGTCGCCTGGCCTCCAAAGTGCGCGAGATAGTTGCGCAACTGTAGCAACGCCATGCGTACATGGCGGGGCTGGCCGCTAGCCTTCACTTCGCAGAGAAGCACGTGAGGGCGGCCCGCCACGAGGATACGGGCCAGGATGTCAACGCCGCGATCGGCGCCCGGTGGCTCGACTTCGATGTCCTTGAGCTTGATAGCGGGCACTTGCGCGATCAGCGCCCGCAGGGCGCCAGCCGCTTGACCCTCCAACTCTTTCAGTGATTCGAATGATTTCAGCATACGTTGAAAATGGCATCCTGAGTGAAATTTGTCAAGGGAGTTTCACTGAATCTCGTCATTTCAGCAAACGCTGAAAGCCATAATATGGCTGAAAATATACGCCACCTCTCCTTAGTTCCTCATCGGAGCGTGCCAACGGGCAAGCATCCTGGCGGCGTCTGTGCGGCCGATGGTAATCATCCCGTGAGCACCGCGGCGGCCTGAGGCGCAGCGGGCTACTGGCTTCAGCGTTTGCTCTCTCGGATAAGGTCTTGGAGGCACTCGATGCCGAAGTCGGTGAACGCCGTTATGGTCTCGCCGCCGTCTCCGACGATGTGCAGGCAGCCGTCTTCGGGGAACATGTCGATCGAGAGTTCGTGTAGCCAGTCCTCGTTCTCACCGAGCATCTCGGCGACCCGGCTGATCGTGAAGACGTGGGCGATCGCCGCCACGGTCAAGCAGCCCGGCTGGCCAGCGCGGAAGACCGCCAGTTCCAGGGCAGCAGTTCGTCGATCCGATGGACGGAATGCCCGGCGATCCGCGCCAGGACGTGGGCGAGCCAAGCTTGTGGATCGACGTCGTTCATGTTGGCCGATGCCGAGAGCAGCCGCCGCATCGTCGATCGTGACGAGATCGCCTCCCGGCCGGAGGGCGGCGAGTCTGGAACGGCCTTTTCTCTGATGGTATGGATGTCAGCATTGCAATACTCTAACTACACTTATTCATGAAAAATGTAAACTTAAGCATTCTAATTATAGCATTTCGCAGTTTTAGGCAGACGGAACGCTACGTCACGAGCCGAGTAGCCAGGCTGGTTCGAGGTCCGGCGCTCTAATTGAGGCCGAGAGCCTTGAATGCTGCGGTTTTTGGATCGCTGAAAAAAATCGGGTCCACATGCTCCATGACGTCACCGGTAACTTCAAGGAAGCTGCGCTTGTTTTCGAGCGGGATGAGCGCGCGCTTAGCCCCGTTATCCATCGCGACCTGAAGCGGCTCCACAAGCGAGCGCACCGGCTTGATGTTTCCCTGGATGCTGAGATCTCCCAGGATGAGCATCGCAGCCGCCGGCGCAGCCTTCTTCAGGGCGGAGAAGGCGGCGACAAAAAAGGCAAGGCCGAGCTCGCCCTCGACCCGGTTGTTGAGAAGGTCGATAACTTCGACATGGAAGTCGGAAACATCAAGCTCGCGGCCAATTCCAAGGTCGCCTTTGCGAGCCAGCATGTAGCCGAAGGCTCGATTGATCGATTCTTTCGTGGCGCCAGTGATCCCCCCGGCGGTCCTCAGCCTCGCGGTGCCCGACGATAGCGAGACTTCAATGCGGAACAGCCCGACCGTTCCATCGGCCGCGACGCTCGCCGAGTAAACTGTGCCCGGAGGCAGGGGGTCCGACGAGATCATGTTGCGCCCGCCCTGCTCTGGTACGCCGACGAAGCGCTCCTCCCCGGTTTCGGCGTCGGTGTAGCTGAAGGACGTATGATAATATTCGAATGAGCCCATTTTCTTGAGCTGTTCCTTCACCCGCCGCCGTCCCTCCATGGCGAATTCCAGGATTTCCACTAACTCATCCTTCGTCGCCTGGCCATGCGGATGAATGATCTTCATGAGCCCGGAGATGGTCTTCTTGACTGCCTTCCGGTCGCGTGAGACGAGATGCGGACCCAGCCCAAAGTGACGATCGGAGATTTCGGTGAAGTTATGCCGCCGCAGGTCCCTGAGCGCCTCGGCGAGGTAGTCCACGACGAAACCATAATGATCTGTGAACAGGTCATTGCGCATTTTCGGAATCTCCCAGCCGGGGAGATAGAAATGCAGTCGGTCTATGAAAGCCATGTCGTCGCGTATGACGCTCGGCATTGGCTCGAAGAGGTGGCCGCTCTGCACCATCATGTCGATCGGCTGATTGGTATTGCCGAACAACGCCACGCTCGCCTCGCCTGCGGCCGCTTCCTGGCCCCGCTGGTAGGTCCCGGACTCGCAATAGGTCTTCATCGTGGTGATGACTTCTCTCGGCATCTTTTCGAGGTCGGCGACCTCGTCGAAACCGACGACATCCCAAATCTGGACCAAGCCCTTGGCGCGGCCTCCCATATGCCCGAACAGATTCGCCACTGTTGTGGGACCGGTCATCAAGGCTGCATACGGCGAGATTTCCTGGAGGACGTAGCTCTTTCCCGTCCCCCGGGGCCCGAGTTCGACGAGATTGTAGTTCCGCTCGCAGAGCGGGATGAGCCGGGTCAAAAACAGCAGTTTCAGCCGCCGGGTCATCTCGGCGGGCTCGTAGCCCATGCTGCGGACCATCAGGTCTATCCATTCGTCGGCGCTAAACTCGCCCCGTAACCGCTGATACTCATCCAGATCGAACATCGCGACCTGGATCGGGGTCAGCTTGTCGATCCAGAACGGGTTCTTCCCTTTGCCTTCTTCGTCATACTCAAAACGCATGTCGATCTGCGCCCAGATGCCGCCGGTCAGCAGTCGCTCGTAGTCACGGACGTACTGATTCGGTATGTGGACGTTCCGGTTCCCGAAATTGTTTACTTCCGCCCAATAGTCCGAATCCACAAGCCGGACCTTGACCTTGTCGATAAACGTCCAGCGCCCCTTCTCCTTAACCTTGCTCTGCGCTTTCATCGACTCATCGGCGCGGATGTAATTTTCCGCGAGCGTGTCATTTACAACGTCAAGGCCCATCTGGATTGCGAGCTCGTCCGAGGATGCGCAATACTTCCCGAGCAGAAATTCAAGGACGAAGACAGGGACGTTTGCGCCGACTTTCACGCGTCGGACGAGATCTTTCCGTACCACTTTCCCGGCGAAGATACGGTTGGCTTTGTTATCCAGGTCGTCCCGGATTGGGCTGTTCATGGCTCAAACTCCGAGTCGAACGGGGATGTCCTTGGGAGAGGCGTAGAGAACCGCATCCGTTTCGGCATCCAAGACCTGGATGCGCAGGGCATTGACGGCATCGTCAGTCAAAATGAACCCCACCGTTACCGGTTTTCCCGCCTCAAGGCGAAGTTGGCCGTCATCGAGCGTCGCCCCGACGGCGACGCTCGCCTTGGCGACGACGCGGTCGCCGGCAACAACAACCGGGCGGATCGTTCGGGCTGTGTCGAACAGGCTCCTGTTAGCGCCGCCCAGCACCACCTGAATCGAAAAGATCCTGTTCGTCACCGCCGTAAAATCATGCGAAACGGTGACGGCGTTCTTTTCGGCTTTGGCTGTAGCGGCCGTTTGCAGTTTCGCGGTTATAACCGGGATGACCATTTCCTGCAGCGATGCGCCACCGTGGTGGTAGGCAAGGTCGCCCCCCGCCCTGAAAACCGAACTGCTGACGGGTACGACAATGTCGAGGTCAGTCGCGTAGCCGAGTTTCGCGCCCGGGATGCGGAGACTGCCCGGGGGTGTTGCCCCACCCCGGCCAATCCAGCAACGGCGATGCAGATCGACCGTATCTCCTCCCGGCGCATCTACCCGCATCGACGGGTCCCGATCGGACGCATAGAACAGGTGCCCGTGATCGGCCGTGATCACCGCGTTCTCGATGCCTGCCGTTGCAAGCCGTTGCAACGCGCGCGCGATGTCTTCGATCACCCCGCCCATGATCCTCCGCGCGTAGGGCGTGCTCGTATTCTCGCCCGCGGCATCGATCTCGGTTGAGCGGACGACGATCACCTGGGCATCCCCAACTTTCTTCTGGAGGGATTTCGCGTTGCCCGAAAGCACGTCGTCGAGCGTCAAATCAACCAGATCAGGAATCTGGTTCTTCAGATATTTCTGACGGGCTGAGAGGTCGGGAAGGAACGCGTCGCCGATCGACGCGCCGAACCGCCCATTCTGCTCGATGACCGTGAAGCTCGCTGAGGCACCGGGGAGCAGGGCTGCCATGCCGACCGGCGTGATGGAGGGTAAACCCGCGATGGCAGGTCGGAGGCGAATCTCGCCGAAGCGCTCAATCCGTCTGGAAAGTTCGAAGCCGATCTCGAAGCGCAGCGCGTCGACGAGGAAATAGGCAACCGGTTTGGGCAACGTGGCCACGACATCCGGCCAGATCCGGGTCTGATGAAGCACGCCCGGGATCGTCCAGGCGTCCTTGTCGAGCGCCTTGACGAAGCCTTCGGCAATCCGGCGAACCACGTCTTCGTAAATCGCACGGACGCGCGCGAGCGCCCGCTCGTCTATTTCGTCCTCGACCTCAGGGATAAGAGTCTCCATCCGCCGCTGCGCGCGGTCGAGGTGGAACCACCCCTCTTTGGCGGAGACGTAGCGCTCAACCCAGGTCGCCGCATCGCCATTTGCCCTGGCGATGGTCAGACCGGTATGTCCGGCGGCGAGCCCCAATTGGACCATCAGGCGGCAAACCTCCCAGACCGTCTTCCGGGCAAGATCGCGATCAATCCAGAATCCGCGTTCCCGCGCGCCAATCAATGCGTTAGCCGCGGCAAAGTCATCATTCGCGACCAGCTCGAAGCAGGCCGCCAGAATGGATTTTTCCTCGAAGCGGAAAGTGTCAATCGCCCCGAGCACCCCGCCCGTCACCGCACCCACCGCGAGACCGAGTTCTGCCTCAACACGATCAGCGAGTTCAACATAGGCATCGGCGTGGCGATCCCGAAGCCGTTGGCTGATCTCCTGGATGGTCTTCTCTTGAGTCTTCATCTCCGGCGTGGGCACGCTGCTCAGTTGGCTGATGACCGGGCCGGCGTTCATCGTGAGAGCCAAGCGGAATTCATTGGCGAGGATGTAACGGGAAGCGATTGCGCGCAGACGCGCTAGAGCGCCATCATCCGGCAGGCGGAGCCCGAGACGGGCCCCGATGACGGCGCGAATCTCGCCGATCGCACCCTTACGCTCGATTTCCGTGTCGTGATCGGCATCCGCGATCCAGGCGGTGAGGATAGCCTGGCTGTCGGTGACGCCGAAAATCCCCTTCAGGATGGATGGACCGTCGCTGCTGCCGTCATCGGCGCTCATCCGAGCGTAATCGGCATAGCTCAAAGCGTCGGATTGGAACATCTCGTCAATGGCAACGTCGGTGAAGCGCCGACGGAGAACGTAGCGGGCGATCTGCCTGAGTGCGGGCGGGCGATAGCAGGTTCCTGCCTTCTCCAGCTCCATCAGCACCGAGCCCTTGTCGTCACGCCCGATACCCGGGAGGTAGATAACGACATTCTTGGGGCTGTCGCCGTTCGTGACCGGTTCGACAGCGCTACGAACCTTCAGGAACGATCCGTCGAAGACGCTCAGTTTGACATTATATTTGCCGATCAAAACGTCCGTCAGGCGTTCGCTCGGGGGCTCCCCATTGAGTTCCTGGAAAAACGGGCGCAGCTCCTCATTGCGGTCATAGATGACGACCACATGCCGGCTCCTGATCTGGTCCGCGATCTGGCCAGCGATATATTCGTGGAGCAGATGAGGTGCCTCCATTATCGCCCCTTTCCGTTGCGGGACCGACGAGCTGTACCGGTGGGCTCCGGTGCTTCGACGAGGCTCTTGAGGGCGGCTTTGACCGCCGGCGACGTTCGCTCGGCAACCAACTCGTCGATCGGATGAGCCGGCGTATCGCGAGCTTTCCATTTGCCGTTGTCGTCTTCGAACCAGAAGGTGTCTTCCAGCGCATGCGCGATGGCGAGGCTGCGGTCGGTGGCGCATTTCGGCACGACCCGTTCGGGCCAAAGATGCATGGCGAGATGCGCCCAGTCATAGTCGCCGTTAGCGAGCGCTTCCCAGGTGGAGCGCAGCTCCTTCTGCCACGAGCGATGTTGCGGCACGAGGCGCCAGAGGATGGCGAAATTGATGATCACCCCATCGTCAAGATCCGGGCTCCACAAGGGAGCAATGCGCTTCACCTCATCGAAGAAGCCTTGAAGCTCCTCGACGAAGACCTCCTGCGCCTCGATGGCTTTGCGCTGCGCTCCACTCGGGGTCAGTCCCGCTTCCGTCCTGCAGGTGGCCAGCTGGCGCTGCTCATGAGCGAGCTTCGGTGCGACAAAGTCGTTCTGGACGCGAAAAAGGGTGTCTTTGTTGAACCCGTGTACGTAAAGCCAAATAGAATATCCAGATGAAGGCACGGATAGTTGCCAAATAACAGGTGCAGCACGCTGGCTCCGGGAAAACATCCTTAGATGTTCAGAAAATGCGACTGATCTGCACCATGTTCGAACATTTTCCAGGCTCAATAGCGAGATTGCCTTTTCAACATTAATATCAAGTGCATCCAATCTGGACTGTATCTTTGCCGCCAAATCGCTCATATGGCCCGGATCGTCGACTAGAACGTTGCCAAACGACTCGATATTTGAAGATAGCGCACCCCACGGGAGGGTCCGAAGTGGGTTCATTGCACACGCCGCAACGTCTTCGGAATGCTTCTGCGTTGGGCTACCTCCCAAAACATCGATCATGATTGCTTGGCGTAAGGACGCCGAGACGCTCTCCTTGGACAGCTCTAGCGCGTCGTGATTGGCGGTGCGGTGCATCTCCTTAACAGTGCGGTTCGCAAATTCATGTTCTGTTGCACCGAGATTGATAGAGTTCGCGTAACACTCGGTTGCACGGGCGAGGAGCGTGGTGAGGCGCTCCTGCAAATCAGCTCCCACTGCTACAATATCGTCTAGCGCGCTGTTACGCCACCAACACAGAGGTGGCAGCCCACCGTAATAGACAGATGTCGGATCAAGCTTCTGCAATTCGACAATTTGGGCGAAAACCGCGCGTGCCTCTTCAATCACCGGCCGCATGGAGTCTACGATACTTTCTGACACGGGAAGGCCACCGACCATCCCCTGCGAATAATCGCGCGCTTTGCCTTCATCGGATGCCCCTGCGGATGAGTCGAAGAAGAACTGCGCGAGCGCGGTGTTTAACACTAGGCATAATGCAATCAACTCGTCATTGGGGTCCAAAGCGGTTTGCACGTTAGGTGCAAAGACGACCGATCCCTTTGTGTCAAAGAGGCCAGTTTCGGGAAAGATTCGCGCAGAAAACTTCGACGTTCGTTGTGAGTAAGTAACTGCTGGACGAAATGCGTAGCGGTGGGACTGCCCGGTCAAGAGACAACAGAACTGACCGTCGCGGTTTTCGTAAGACGCATGGGCTGTGCGGCTCCAATCGATCACCAAATGGTAGGTTCCAACCAGCGGCGCATAGGCTCCTCCTTTTGAATAAAGCTTCCACTTGTCGCTCTTAGATCTCTCTACCTCCCACTGGAGGCGCAAAAATCGAAAGTTGTCCTTCGTTGCTAAACCCTGCTTCGCCTCAAAGCCGAAATCCGCCAGTGACGTTTGTCTCCTGGCCTGGAGCAGCGCGGCAGGAACCCAATACGAATATGGAGTCGCTTCAATGCCCGCAAAAATGCTCTGATCAAGCAGGAATAATCTTGGATTGGCTCCTTCGCTTTGGATGTCGGTAATACCTCTCCGTAGGCCTTCACCTTTGTGGTCCTCGTCGATAAGACGAATCCAGTAACTACGGGAACTTGGCGGTTTGGCCTCGACAACGGTCAGGGCGGTTTCCACAAATGCGTCAAGGACACCGAGACCCAGGTCTACGTTGCACGGCAACCAATAGTCATGCAGCTGATGTGATCGGAATCGTCCTAGGCGACCCAAAAACCAATTCGTTCTGTTGAATATTGCTCCCAATCGCCCTTGAGATGTCAGTCGAGACGAACATTCCTCGATGAACATTGCTCCAATATCATAGCGCGAGTCTGGGTATGAAGACTCGACCAGGGTTCTGGTGCGCTCGGTCACAGCGCCAAATGGCGGATTCATAAGGACAACATCAAACTGCAGCGTCATGAGATCGGCGAGCGCGAAGCCCTGAACCGCGTCGTCAGCAAAGAGCCGACGCCGAGTTCCATCCACGCCGCTGGCGGCAGCGGCATAATCGGCGAGCGCCTGAAACACGAGCTTTTCCGCCTTGGCCCAGAAATCCTCATGCTCACCGGGGACGACGCGCACGAGCGTTTCCTTCGTCACGCCGATCCCGTACTCGGCCACCCGGAAGAGCGGCAGCCGGTCCTCCCACTCCTCTCGCCCCTGCTCGATAGCGCGGGCGAGATTGCGCTCGATCTTGAGGAGCGTGCCCATCTCGCCCGCGAGCCTCATACCCTCCCACACCGTGGCAACGAGATCGGCAAGGCTATCGGCCATCGCCCTGGTGGCCTTCACCGTGCGCTCCGGAGGGATATCGAATGCCCGTCGCAAAAGGCCTTCCAACCGATCCTCCCTGAGGTCGCGCAGGAATTCGGCCAGAAGCTCCTTTTCGCCCGGCATTGGTTCAGCAATGACGATATTCGATCGCCGGATCAGCGGTCGCTCCGCGCGGGTGATGCCGAAATCTCGGTACGCGCGTTGCGCTCGCATCCACAGCGCAAGCTGTGCGATCTGGGCACAGCGCGGGTCGATGTCGACGCCGTGGAGATTGTGGCGGAGGATCAATATTGGCAGAGCCGCCCGCAGATCGGCGATCTGCGGGTAATCCTCTTGCAGCGTATGGCCGGTGATCTTGCATTTCGGCGAGTCTGGGTCGGCCCATGCCTCCTCATAGATGCAAACGAGAAGATCGAAGCAGTAGAGGAGGAAATGCCCCGACCCGGAGGCGGGATCGAGGATCTTGAGATCGCGCGGGTCCTTTTTTGCGCGTGGTTCCCAGGTCTCATCCGGCCGGCGGACGAGGTACTCACAGCGTTGGGCGATCTGCGTCTCGCCGCCGTGCATCTCATACCAGATGCGGCCGAGTGTGTTGTCGGTCAGGAACTCGACTACATACCGAGGGGTAAAGTACTGATTGCGAACCGCAAGCTCGCGAGTGTTCTGTGGAGACTTCGGCTTACCCTTTTCATCATATCGGGCGCGATCAATATCGGCTCGGGAGTTGAAATACTGATAGACCCAGCCAATCGTCTCGTCCTCGGCCCAGACACCCGCGAGGTCCTGGGCGTTGAGGATCGCAAGTAGCGCGTCGAGCGTCGAGCGCGTCGGCCACAGCACCGAGGCCGGGTCGCGCCGGTCGAACAGCACCTTCACCTCGGTCGAGAGCTCGTCGAAGATGCATTCGAGATACAATCGATAGCCGCTGCCGTCAGGGAACCGCACACCCGGCGCAAGACCGCAGAATTCCGTGAAGCCGGAGGAGGCATCACCCCGGGTGACGCATTCCTGGACGAGATCCCGCGCCTCCAGCATCTTGAGCGCCACGAACCGGTTGAGGGCGGTGAACGCAGCATCGCGGAGGTAGTCGCCCACCGCCTCATTCGGCTTAATTCCCGCAGCGCGCTTGTGTTCGACGGCGGCGATGATCCGGTCGCGCCGGAGATTTTGACGGCCGGTGAGATGCGCGCCGCCTTTTGCCCCGACCCTCCCATCAAGCATGATGTCGAAGACGCCTTCCAGTTGCTCGGCGAAATCCGCCTCCAGTAGCTGGCGGGCCTTTTGCGTCGCGGTCTGAATCGCGTTGCGGGTTTCCTTCTCCATCAGCGCGTCCTCAACGGACGATCACTTTCTTCCCCTCGCCGATCAGTCGGGAAAACTCGTCACGGACGCCTACGAGGGCCTGGTCGAGTTGTTCCTCCGTCTCGATCCCGCCGGCGAAGAACTCGCTCAGCGAGACAGTCGCGAGCCGATCGCCCTCCAGGATCTGATAGATCGTCGCAACTGCATTGGCGATCCGTCCGGCGCAAGCCTCTTTCTCCGAGCGGAGATGCCCGAGGCTCTGACCGTCAGCGTTTCGGTCGGCACCCCGCCGCAGAGGCCGCGCAATCTCATCCCGCTGCGCATCGTCAAGGCGCTCCCAGCCAGGCGTTTTCGCAAGCGTTTCCGTTGCCGTCAGATAGATTTCGACGCGCTCGTCGAGGGCGGCATCGAAACGGCGCTTAAACTCAGTATCGAGAAGCGTGGCGAACTGGTCTATCGCGGGTAGATCGCGAAAGAAGGTCTCCTTGCCGAGCAGGTCCTTGAGCTCATCGCCTTTCGAGGCGATTGCGGGGTCGAGATCGGATTCCTGGAGCAGCACCGGCAGTTTGGCGACCGCCGCGCGGGCCCGCTCGATGTCTTTAATCGCGGGTTCGGTCAGCACACGGGCGAGGTCGGCGCCCCGCTGGATCGCATCCTTGATGGATCGATAGCCGGCGTTAAACGTCGTTATCGCGTTCTGGTCACTGCCGCGCCGAATGGCCCGCATCTGGTTGACGGCGTTTTCCACCATTTCGATCCCGGGTAGCTGGGCGCCGCGCATGATGCCGAAGATGCGTTCGAGATCTTCCTCGTGCCGCTCGATCTCCTTTCGCAACTGGGCGGCGACGGCATTCTCAGTCAGCTCCCTGATCTCGTTGCCGAAAGCTTCCTTGAAGTGTTCGGCCGTGTCGGCAATGACTGAAAAATCGATCCCTTTCTTTGGGCGGAAGTTTGCCGCCCGGAACAGGTTATTATTGGAGAAGCACTCCTTGGAATGGAGGCTGGTGGTGGTCTCGATCGTCTGCCCCTTGCTAACTCCCTCGATCCGACCGGCGCGCAGAAGGCTGAGGGTGAAGAGGCGGACCGCCTCGAAATCCCAGCCGAACGGCACTTTCGAGAATTCGTCTTCCAGGAATTTGCCGGTGGCCTGCTCGCCGTAATTTGCGCGGGCCTCGATCTGCGTCATCACTTCAGAGAGCGGCACCGCGTCGGTCCGGAAGACGACCTGGCCCTGCTCGTCCCTCAGCAGGCTCAATTGAGTATAGACCGCCGGGAGCCCCGCAAGATTTTCGGCCGTGAACAGCGCATCAAGGCCCCTCTTGAGGTCCAACGCCTTGGCAGAGGCCTCCTGAAAGCGATCGTACACAGTCGGAAGGGTCAGCTCGAGGATTGAGGCGGCTGTCTTGCCGACATCGGTCGCCCCAGGCGCCGGACTGCGGTCGTTTCCCCGAAAGAAAATCTGACCGGAGAGGGCCACCGTGCGCAGCCGTCGCCTGAGTTCGTCCATATGCCGACGTTGCCGAACCCTCTCTTCGGCAATGAGTGCAGTCTCGTCGGCGGTGGTGGCGCCGCGCCCCTTCCGTTCGATCATCTGGGAGGAGCGATAGGCCTCGCGCAGCTCTCGCTCGATCTCTTCACTCAGTGTGATGACCCAGAAAATGCTCTTCGTTTCGAGTTGGCTGCGACGGCGGAACCCGTCTGCTTCCTTCGCGGCTTCTGCCGCATCATCGGCGAACTGGACGTGAAAGGTGATGTCCCCGGCAGTCGTGTCGGTGCCATTCACCATTAGGCCGGCCCGAAACTGCTTGGCGTCGCCCAGGCTGAAGGACGGCTGCGGGGTCCAGAAGCCGGTCATGACTTCCGACAGAAGCCGCTTTCTGTCCGCGCTCCGCGGATCGATGGTCGAGCGGGTCTGGTCCCAATCATCCTCCGCCGGGGTCGGGATGCGATAACCGTCCTCACCCTGTCGGACCATCAAAGCTGCTTCGAGCTCCGCAAGGGCGTCCTTAACCGCCGATAGCTTCGATTCACCGTCCACCCTTTCGAGAAGGGCTGCCGCGATATTTTCAGGTGTTCGGTGCACTGTCTTCACGAATTGCAGCAAGCACACGACCTTGCCGACGGCCTGTGCGTCCGGATGCTGGACTCGGTGCGGGATCGAGGCGATTTTGGCCCGAATGTCCGAGGTAATGTTCCCGTCGATCAGGTCGTAAACCTGGTCGAGACGGGCCAATGAGCCTACGGGGAGTTCCGACAGCCGCGTCGCCGGATTGATCAACAACTGCTGGGCAAGCTTTATGATCGTGCGGTTGGCGCCGCCGACATGCTTGCTCGCCCCGCCCTGTGTGCGGAGTCCCGACACGACATCGATGATCAGAACGACCTGATAGGGCAGCAGCGGGTACAGATCGATGAAGCTCTGCCGATTGAGGGACGGCAGCGAAATGTCCGCGGTGAGTCGGGAGTTAAGTTCCAGCCGGGCCCGATGCGCGTCAAACAGCTTGCCGAGTTCCGCCTCCGCGGCCGCTGCCTTTTTCAGAACGCGGCGACTGGTGACCTCGGAGATATCCGACGATTCGAGGTGGGCCTGAAGCGGAAAGCGGTCCATGAGGCGGGCCAGCTCGATTTTCTTGTCATCCAGGCCGCTCACCAGCTCGTTCAGTCGCTCCTGCGACGTGATGACAATCCAATGCTTCCCACGGCCCTTGATGCCGAGCTGTTGAACAATCGCCTGGAGGTCGAGCATCTTCTGAACGTCGCGGGCGACGAACTGTCCGACTTCGTCGACGACGAACATAAGTGAAAAGCCGGCCCGGCGCCGCTTGATCAATTCGACGATACGATCGGCTAGCTTGCCGGGGGAAATATCGACCTTCGGTCGGCCCTTCGCCCATGAGTCCGGCTGCGGAAAAGTCGCCGGCTGCATCGCGTTAAGCGTGGCGCTAGCCTCGATGATCGCGAACGACAGCATCCCTTTTGCGGTGTTCCACGCCTTGCCATGAAGCTTCTCGAAGCAGGTTTCGAACTCGGTCAGTTGACCGCGCGTTTCGAGATCGATCTCAAGCTCCGCCAGATCGATATCCTTGGCGTAGCCGAGGCTCTCAAGGAACAGCCGATACATGATTTCGGTCAGCATCTGGTTGCCGGAGCGGATACCCCGGTCCGTTGAAACGTCAAAGATCACGGTATGGGTGGGGATCCGCTCGTTGATGCCCTTCAGCAGGACCGTGAGTTTCGGATCGCCAACGCTGGCAGAAAATCGATCGCTCGCGGATATGCCCAAGACATCCCGATTTTCAATGGCTAATCCCAGAACCTTGGCATAGCTCGACTTGCCCGACCCAAAGAAGCCGGACACCCAGACCGCAATGCCCTCGTGCGGCTTTTGCGGTGTCTCCAGATAGCGCTCAAGAACCTCGATGAAGTGCCGCTTGAGAGTGTTCGTTACGACATATTCCTCAATCTCCGAGGCGATGATATCGGCATCCGTCTGATCGACCTTGATGACTTCCTCGATCCGCCGATTGATGTCGCTCGCAAACAAGGTTGCTATCTGGCTCATGCTCGGCGATCCCTCAAAAGATCTTTGGGCGATAATTGTGCTCGGCATCGAGGACGCCCATGAAACGCAGCCCGGCCGCACCGTCGAGATCACCGGGATAGAAGAGGATCGTCGGCACGAAAATCCGGCCTTTCAGCTGCTCCAGGAGCGAGAAAGTCCGATAGACCGGAAAGAGGGCGCCTGTGCGGGTGATGAATACAAGATCGGTCATCGGCTGGGCCGTGTCCGGCATCCTCCTGGCAACCAGTTCGACAAGGGGCTGGTAGTCCTCAAGGAGGTTCGTGATCGTCTGAACGGTTTCCTCCAGCCCAATCGTTTTTTCCGCTTCGCACCACTGGTCCAGCGGTCGTTCAGCTTCCATCGCTGCTTGCAGGCATTCAGCCAGGGAGATCGTTGTAATGCGTTTTCCCTTGTTCTGGAGGCGCGTCTTCAGGCCCGTGACCGACGAGCGAAGAGAGAACTCCTCCTCCGCGTCATAACGGAAGATCGCATACGGCATGTCGTGATAGGCGCTGATCTTATCGCGCGGATCGGGAAGCGAGAGCACGGGTTCCAGATCATCACGGAGGCGTCGTTCGAACTCCGTCATGCGGCCAGCCTTTCCGCAAATTCCAAGGTGCTGCGATATGGTAGGCTTACCTGCACGAGACTGCCGGCCACCTGGTAGTCGAGGCGCTTGAACTGGTGGAGCCGCAGCAGGGCTGTGTGAACATCGGCCGGCGTCATGTAAGCCAAGCGCCACAAAGGGCTATCGACGATTCGGACGGGAGTACCCTCGACCTCTGCGATCAGCTGAGCATAGTAAAGCAGGGTGTCATCGCTCATCGCGAGGCTGCTGAAGGTCCGGGCCGCACCGTCCCCCTCCAGCACACCCAGGCTCGTCGCTGTCCGGATCAGATCGCGGGCCGTTCGAATGACGCCATAATCATTCAGCGTTTTGCCGGCCCGGCGGGATTTCCAGATATCGATGACGAATGGGCGAACGTCGTCCGAGCGCACGATGTAGCGTCCGTCCTCTCGCTCGCTGTAGAGCCAATTGAGCGCGAATAACCGGAATGGCTCCTCAGTCGCGCCGATCCAAAGGCGGCAGCAGTCGCGCCAATCGGCGAAGGGTTGGCCCCCTTTCGCCATGATAATGAGAGGCCTAACCGTATCAAAGTTCCGGAGTCGTCGCGACAGGGTTGTCGTGACGTCTTTCGTGCGACCAACATTCCCATATCGTGATGCTAATCCGGCTTCGAGGTTCTGTTCGACCGTCGCATCGAAGGACCAGCCGAGAAACAACTCGAAGGTTTCCTCGACCAGCGGATTATTGAGGAGCCGCTTCGACCAGACTGCCGTCCAGCTCATGCGTCCGACCTTCTGGCATAGGGAATGACCGGCTCGCTTATGCTCCCCATCCCAAATCCAAGCGCGAGTAGCGAGACAACCCTCCGGTGCCCGTCGAACAGGCCAGGAATCTGCACAGCGTACCCGTCATCCGGACGTTTGAGCTGATTCAGCGTCTTAATCTCGTCTTGGGTAACGAGATCCAATTGCTCCAATGTCGCCACCAGATCCCACGACCGGATGCCTACAATAGCCTCAAAGAATGGTCTCCATTGCGAAGCGTCGTCGAGCCAACTCTCCCAATTTGAATCGAACGCGTCCTCGATTTCTTCGGTCAGGTTCCAAAGGGTGGCATAGCCGGGCTGATCGAACAGTTGAGCACAGCGATGCTGTGCAACGGCAATGACACTGCGCGCCTGGGCAAAAAAATGCGTTCGGGGAAATCCGCGACCCAGCACATTCGCGCCTGAAGTCCCAAGCTGCCTGTTCGTGTTCCACCACCGCGCGAGATCCATCTCCCCGCAACGGCCGACAGCAACCCGCAGCTTCAATAGCCAATCGAAATCGATCGCCTCAATGCCCACGGAGTTCTCCAGCGCCAGGTCGCTGCCCCGTTCTCATCATCTCATCCTTGAAGGCCAACAGCCCCTCGTTCAGCTCGGCGATCTGGCGTCCTTGCATCGAGCCCGACGCGCCGAGCAGCAGCAGCTGAGCACAGCGCGGCTCCGGATTAGCAAAGAGGTCCAGGTGGGCGAACGGCATCTGGTCGTCATGCGTCATGAGATTCGTCCCTCCCTCCTGGCTTGCCCGGGGCTGGCCGCGGCAGGTCACGATGGGAGCGCGGATAGGCGCCTCCGCAAGATAGGGCCGAATATATCATGCGTCGCGCCTTATTGCTCGATATCGACCGTTGCGTAACGGTAAAGGCGCGTCTGTCTGGGGAGCCCTCCTCCTAAATGCGATCACGCCGGAAACACTGCTCGGCGAGGGTCAGGTCTATGGCGGCGGGCTGTACAAGATGGGATCAAAGGAGTTGGCGAACGTGCCAGCGGACGCGATCGCCGCGCTGCTGCCGTCGGTTCGGCGATCGGCCGGCCAAACAGGGCGACATGTTCCCGGATGAGGCGGTCTAACGGGCAACGGTGAGACGAAGCTCAGGGCTTAACGGGCGGCTTCTGTCTCTTTGCCAGCTCAGCATTTGCCCGTTTGAAATTTTCGACCAGGCCAACACCTTCCGCCAACGCCTGTTCCCCTATGGCGATTGCAGCCTTCAGGTCGTCAAACGAAAAGCGCTTTGCCGTAGGTTTCGCAACATCGAGGTGCTTGAGCAGCCGCGCAGCTGATACCGGCGTCAAAGTCCACTTGCCATCTTCGAGAACGGCTGGCATGTGGCAGGCAATGTTGCGGTGTCTGAAGACGCTCTCGACTTTGCTGAGGAAGCGCGTGACAGGTTTTTTCCAGGCGTCGTTCGTGATGAACGGTGCGCGTTCCTTGAGGATTTCGATCTTCCTGACCGGATCGAGCGTTGCTACCACGGGTTCGATCATTGGGGATGACCCCAAATGCAGAACCTCGACTACCACCGCGTTCAACAGCGTATCGAGCGCTGTAGCAATGAGAACAAGCTCGCCGACAATGGCGAATACCTCCTTGTTCTGCTCATTATCGTCGGTCATCAATCGCCCTTTCGGGCCGCCTCCTTCGCCACCGCCCGCTTAAACCGATCCGTTGACATCATTTCTGCCCGGAGGGCTTTATCCTTCTCAACCATCCCCTCGAATATCGGCAGAAAATTATCGACGAACTTGATAACGTTCCGTCCTTCATTCACCCCGTAGAATACATCTAAAAGCGTAATTGCGACGCTTCCAATTCTCCACAAATCGATCTTGATGAAATGTTCATCCTCTATGTCAAAAAACGGTTCTGCAAACCAGCCCGCGATGTAGTCCGGGCGAAAATTATTTTGTGCATTAACAAGGTTCGCGTGCGCTCCGGTTTCGTTGATGTGCTTCTTGATGTTTTCGATAGCATCAGATCCTGCCGGGTAATTTTGCTTGAGCCAGCTATACCGCTTTCTGGCGAGCTTCGGCGACGGATCGAGGATGCCGTGCTCGTCGGTGTCAACGAAGTGCTTGTGATCGGGATTCGCAATCGCAAACGCTGCGCAAGCTCCTGCTTCCAAAACCTGACGGAGGTTCATCATCGACTGAACCTGGTGAAGGCGTACAGACGATAATAACGCCAGGAAGTGGTGCTTTTTGACCTGTGAAAGAAAACTGGCAAATATGACCCTGTCATGATCGATTGATTTGAGAAAATTCGTGAGAAAAATCGAGCATGCGAGGGCGTGGTCGAAATACTCACCACAGCGCTCTGACGCGGTTACGACAGCAAGTTTTTCGCTATCAACGATTTCGCCAATCGTATTTTGCCTGAACTCCATCAACGCTGCCCCAAAATACCTGGATAGGAAAATATCCGATTTCATCTGCACCAAGTATCATTTATTGATAGTTTATACAAACGAATCAGGGGCATCGGGTAGAGCCCTCAGGTGCCCGGGAATGCCGATTTTGACGAGAAAACCAGCTCACGGGCGCACGCCCAGAACAACGTGAGCTGCCGGCGTTCCTGCTCCTCACGCCGCCAGACCGGCAGTTGGCTTTCCTCTTCAAGCCATGCCTCGACGAAGGCGACGGTGCCGCCGTAGGCGGCGACGGTCTCGGGCGACGTAAAATGCGAGCGATATCCGGTGTCGGTGATCGGTAGCGGCGCGCGTTCGGGCGCGACGCTCTCGATTTCGAGGTGCGCCGTGTCGTAGCCGCTGCTGGTGAGATTGAGCCAGTTCGGCTCATAACGGATTTCGATGGAAATACCGTTCCAGTCGAGGCGGAAGGTTTCGATGTGGCGGTTCATGAGCGCCCCCTTGCCGCAAGAGCGGCAACAGCCTGCAAAAGCGAGCGGCTGTCTTCGGTGATCGCCTCGGCTTGACGAGCGGCTTCGGCGTAAACCGACAAGGGATGTTCGGCGGTAAACGACAGATCACGTTCAACGGGCAGGCCCAGCTTGCCGCGAAGGGAGCGAAGCTCCGCAAGGCTTACGCAACCGAGTTCAGGAAAGCCCTGACCAAGATCGCAAAGCCCGAATCCACCCTGCTCGTCGGGATCGATCTCGCTGATGAGCCAGGTACAGTTCGCATCCGGCGTGAAGAGTTTCACGACCGGGGGATGGTCCTGATCGCGATTGCGTCCGTTGGCGAGCAACTGCTCGAACTGCGCTTTGGTAAAAAGGTTCATATTTATTCTCCTCGTGTTGTCGGTCGTCCCCGATTGGACAGCACAACGAAGGCCAGGCGCGCTGACGCGGCGTCACACAAAAAAATTGGGGGGACCGCTTGCGGGGGAACCGAGGATTTTTGTTGACGCGGGAAGCGTCCGCGTCTGGCACGGTGGCTGGAAACTGCCATTCGGGGACGGCAAACACGGATAGAGACTTGAATCGCCAAAGCGATGAAAGAAAGCCAGGCGCACCGCGACCAACGTCAAAGGCTGGAAGCCGCGTTATCGATGTGCATCAGGGGCTGGTGGTGACGACGCAATAGCCGGCGGTACTAGCGGTGCCGCCGCCGGCGTATCCGGTGCCGCCCATGCCGTGGCCATAGCCAGCCCAGCCAGCTCCTCCAGCGGTGCCGTCGTATGCGACGTTGCCGGCGCCAGAGGCGGCGCCGCCGCCGCCGCCGCCAGAGCCGACTGGACCATTACCAGTACCAGCACCTCCGAAGCCGCCAGCGCCCCCTGTACTACCGCCGGTTCCGCCGGAGCCGGGGTAGGCGCCGCCGGTGCCGCTGCTAAAGCCGCCGCCGCCTGCACCGTTGCTGCCGCTAGGACCACCGGCACCGCCGCCGCCGCCAGCGGTGCCAAAACTAATACCAGCGCTGCCTCCTCCTCCTCCTCCTCCGAAGCCGATGGCACCAGCGCCGCCTGCGGTACTGCCTCCGGCACCGCCGCCATTAGCCGTCAGTATGGCACCGAAGCTGCTGGCTCCGCCGGCGGCGGCGTTGCCGCCGGCAGCGCCAACGGTAACAGCCACAGTCGAAGCAAGAGCCCCGTAGGTCGTGGCTATCTCATTATAGGCAGCGCCGCCGCCGCCGCCGCCGCCGCTGTAGCCGCCACCGCCGCCGCCGACGCACTGAACGTACACCGATGATGACGAACCATACCCTCCGGCTGGCGTGACCGACCAGTTATCGGACTGGGTGGGGCCAACGCTGACCCAGGCGATCGTGCTCGTCGTCGAAGGCTTGGTCCAGGTGCCGCTGGCGCTGAAGGTCTGGGAATCACCGCTTGCTGCAGAACCGCTGGTCTGCTGGATGGCGATGGTGTCGCCGGTGTTGACGCCCGTAACCGGCCCGGCGACGAAGGCGCCGCCGTTGATGGAAATGCCCGTGCAGCCGGTGCCGCAGGTGGCGGTCTGGTTGGTGAACGGCCCGGCGAGCGTGACGGTGTTGCTGGTGATGGTGCTGTTCGGCGCGACGCCTGTCTGGTCGGTGAAATTGAACGGGCTGACAGGGCCGGGGGACCACACGGCGATGCCGGCCGAGCCGTCGATGAGAGCGATGATGGAGGTAACCGCGTTGGTGGCGGTACTCATCACATCGACGGCTTGGGAAGAGTTTCCATCGGCGATATAGGCGTTTGTTCCGTCCGGGGTGATGGCGACCCCCAAGGGGGCACCCGTCCCAGTGGTGTTCGTGGCGGTGACAGTATTCGTGGAGGTATTGATTACCGAGATGGTGTGGCCGCTGCCGCCGTAGACGGAACTCGCGACATAGGCTTTGGTTCCGTCGGGGGTCACGGCGACCGCATTGGGGCCGGTCGCGACGGCGAACGTCGTGACGGTATTGGTGGAGAGATTGATCGCGGAGACGGTGTTGCCGGTGTAATTCGCGGTATAGGCTTTGGTGCCGTCGGGGGTGACGGCGATTGCAAGAGGATAGGACCCAGCGGTGATAGCGATGGTGGCGGTGACGGTGTTGGTGGAGGTATCGATCACCGAGACGCTTTCGCCGTTATAATTCGCGACATAGACGAAGGTCCCGGTGGAGTTGACGGCGATCCCTGTAGGATGGGAGCCGACGGGGATCGTTGCGGTGACCGTGTTGGTCGAGGTATTGATGACCGAGACGGTGTTGCTGGTGTAATTCGCGGCATAAGCGTAGATGACGCCGGCCATCGCGATGGGGTTTACGGCGACCGCATCAGGGTCGGTTCCGACAGTGATCGTGGCGGCGATGGCGGCGGTAGAGGTATTGATCACCCAGACGGTGGTGTTGCCGACGGCGAAGTGGAGGCTGCCCGCGACATAGGCGAAGGTTCCGGCGCGGTTGACGGCGACCGACCAAGGGTAGGAGGCGGCGGGGAAGGAGGTCGTGGCGATGGGGATGTTGGAGGCGGTATCTATTATTGAGACATAACCGTTGGGGATTGTAGCAATGGCGCAGCCGGTGTTGTTAACGGCGCAGGCGGGAACGTATATTTGCCAGTCGCCGGAGCGCGCGCCGCCAGAGCCGATACTGACCCAGGACTTGGTGGCCGTGCCCCCGACGGTGGTGGGGGAAGTCGCCTGAATGGCAATCGTATCGCCGGTGTTGAAGCCCGTGATCGGTCCGGCGGCAAAAGCGCCGCCGTTGCGGGAAATGCCCGTGCAGCCGCCGCCGCAGGTGGCCGTCTGGTTGCTGAACGGCCCGGCCAGGGTGACGGCGCTGCTGGTGTAGAGCGTGCTCGTCGCCGTTGCATTCATTATATTTGGGAAATTAAATGACGAAACCGCGCAGCAGTTGGTCGTGACGACGCAGTAGCCGCCGGCCGCGGTGACGCAGTTGGGACCGCCACCGCCAGCACCATAACCATTACCAGCCCAGTTGCCGCCTCCATTACCGGGAGAACCGGAGATGGAGGTGGTAGCTCCGCCGCCACCGCCGCCGCCGCCAGAGCCAACGGTGCCAGCGCCGCCAGAGCCGCCGGCGCCGGTTCCGCCAGCTCCGCCAGCTCCTCCGGCACCATTGGCACCATTAGCTCCAGCGGTGCTGCCAGCAGCGCCGCTGCTGCTCCCGCCACTACCGTTGGCGCCACTTGGCCCACCAGCGCCGCCGCCCCCACCATAAAGGTCGCCAACGCCGGTCTTGCCGCCGCCGCCGCCGCCGCCGCCGCCGACACCGCAGCAGCCGCCAGCGCCACCGAGAGCGCCGGTCATACCTGCGGCGCTGCCGCCGTAAGCGGTCATTATGGCGCCGAAGCTGGTGTTACCGCCGTTGGTGCCGCCGCCGCCGCAGGTGCCGCCGGCGCCAACCGTAACGGCCACCGTTGCAGCAAGGGCCCCATAAGTCGTGGTCGTCTCATTATAGGCAGCACCGCCGCC
>Ga0209579_10000271_pt1 | contig 65001 bp, 50 predicted proteins | sample Coa_R1_2_FD_187152 | JGI IMG/M metagenome (GOLD analysis project Ga0209579, IMG submission 187152) | Surface soil microbial communities from Centralia Pennsylvania, which are recovering from an underground coalmine fire - Coalmine... | ecosystem: Environmental > Terrestrial > Soil >...
AGGCATGGATGTTTCCCCCGGACACGGCCATCAGGTATTTCCCGTTCACGACCATGTAACCGGCATTCTCAATAAACGGAGAGCCCGGAACCCTCTTGAGACGTCCCATGCTGTCGGCCGCAAATGCCGATATTTCCGTCGCTTGACCGCCCGCCGAATTAGCAATGTAGACATACGCCACCACGCTGTTTGCAGCTTCCGCACCGGCAGCGGCGTCGGGGAGGCTGAACGGGCCAATCGCCGCACCGAGGCACACAAGGAGCAACAGGATCCGTCTCACGGGAACCTCCAGCCAAAAGACAATCTCAAGAACAGACCCGGCAGACTTGCCAAGAACGGGCGCGGGTGTACTGCTTACCGGATTGTTAGAGCTATCAAAGAGGACCCCCGGTTGTACGGCTGGGTTCCATCACAACAACAGTCGTGCGAGCATCGAGGCGTATCCAGAGATCGCGCCTGATCTCCGTCAGATTCGGCCACAGGATCGCTTCTCGCGGGGCAGCAAGCTCATCGTCCGGCAACCTGATTTCCAGCCAACCTAGGCGGACGGTGTTCACAACGGTACTGTCCGAATCGCGACCAGTCTGAAGTACGTTCAATGGAACAACTCTTTCTCGATATGAACCTTCTACTCACATAGCCCGGTCGAATTCAACGGGGGGTCCCGGGAGACAAATGAAATCTCTGGCCGATCCGACTCATCTCAAACCGATCAGCAAGAAGGATGGCATGGTCCAGGTCGTCATCGAGACGCCCGCCGGCAGCCGCAATAAATTCGCCTTCGATCCGCATCAGGAGATATTCATGCTGAAGAAGGTCCTCCCGGCCGGGATGACCTTTCCTTACGACTTCGGGTTCCTGCCTCAGACAATTGCACCAGACGGAGATCCCATCGACGTTCTTCTTTTGATGGATCAACCGGCTTTCCCCGGCGTTACTGTCAGGGCCCGCCTTATTGGCGTGATCGAAGGCGAACAACTCGGCAGAAAGAAAAAGATCAGAAACGACCGCCTCGTCGCAGTAGCTGAAGCCAATCATATGTATGCGAAGGTGCGGAAGTTGACGGATTTACCCGACAAATGGATCAGGGAGCTCGAGACCTTCTTCGTGAATTATCACGCTCTCGAAGGGAAACAGTATCGATTGCTGGGCTGCAAAAGCGCTGATACCGCCCTTCGGTTGCTGAAGAAAGCCAGAAAGAAACGCTGAGCGAGTGCCGGGATGTGCTCCTTCCTGGCCCACCGAATAAATCCCATCAACTGAACAGCGCATCGTCCCACGACTGAGCTTCGTCCCACATCGGAGTGGGCTCAAAGTAGCCGGTGCCTGGTTTGAGGTGGCGCTTGAGTTCGTCATCGTTGAGCGCGATCCCCAGGCCCGGCGCCTCGGGAACCTTGATGTATCCCCGGTTGATGATCGGTTTTTCTATTCCCGTCACCAGGTCCTGCCAGAAGGGCACATCAAGCGAGTGGTTCTCGAGCGCAAGAAAATTGCGCGTTGCCGCGGCGCAGTGGACGCTTGCCATGCAGCTGACGGGCGTTCCTGCGAAGTGCATCGCCATCGGAACGCCGTAGCGAAACGCCATATCGCCGATGCGATGCGTCTGCAGGATGCCGCCCGAAGTGGCAAGATCGGGATGGATCTTGTCCACCGCGTGTTCTTTGCACAGCGTCTCGAAGTCATCCAGTCGGTAGATATCCTCTCCGGTGAGAGTCGGCGTTGGGCTCTCCTGCGTAATCTCCTTCAGTAGATCGGTGTAGTACCACGGAATTACGTCTTCCATCCACTCAAGGTTGAATTTCTCATAAGCCTTGCCCAGCCGGATGACCGACTTCACACCGATGTGCCCCAGGTGATCCATCGAGAGCGGCATGTCATAGCCGATGTTGTCGCGCACCGCCGCCACGTACTCGCAGAGCCGGTCGATCCCTTTGTCGGTGACTTCCGTTGCGATGAAGGGATGAGGCTGGTCGTGCAGCTCCCATCTGTCCATGCCTGCTGGTTGCATCACCGTTCCGGGAATGCCCTCCAGAACATTGATGCCTAGATCCATCTTCATCCAGGTAAGACCCATGGCCTTGCGTTCTTTGGCGCGACGCCCATACTCCTGCGGATCCATCGATTCGGTCGTATCGGCGTAGATGCGAATCGCTTCCCGCCACTTGCCGCCGAGCATCTGGTAGACGGGAATGTTGTAGACCTTGCCCGCGATGTCCCACAGCGCCATCTCGACGGCGCAAACACCGCCCGCCTGGCGCGCATTGCCGCCAAATTGCGCGATCTTCTGAAACAGGTAATCGATGCGCAGTGGATTCTCGCCGAGAATGCGGCTCTTCAGCACCATCGCGTATTGCGGTCCCGCGATATCGCGCACCTCGCCGAGACCAGACACCCCCTGGTTGGTGTCGATGCGGATCAGCACGCAAGGGCTTGGGCCAGGCTTGACCACCACCGCATAGCGCATGTCAGTGATCTTCAGGTTCGACGGATTGGATGCCGTGTTGACATTCTTGATTTCCGGCTCAGCCTGCGCCAGGTTTCCGATCGTTCCGCCTGCAAGAAGAGCGAGTGATGATTTGAGAACGCGACGGCGGTTCAGGCGGAGTCCATTTCCATTCGGCATTTCGGTGCATTCCTCGCGGGCCAGATTTGTGGCCCCATCTTACTCCTCCGCTGCAGGGTCAACGCAGTTCGCCTTGTCTCAGATGGGCGAAGCGGAAGTCCCTCTGCGGGTCTCGTTCCCTGGACGGCTCGAATCCGCTTGTGGAAGGATCCGTAGCCGTGGTTCCATGACATTTGGCGAAGGAGTTCCATGACGAGATCGGTGATGTCGCGTCGGAGTTTTGTAGGCCTGCTCGGAACCGCTGCTCTTGCGCCCGCATTCGCGCCATGGAGAGCTTTTTCGCAAGAGCAGAAGAAGCCCTGGTGGCTCGGCGATGGAATGCCGCAGGAAGGTGCGGACACTCCCAAGATCGCTTCTGCCATCGATCTTCACAACGGCGTCTCCGACGAAGCGATTCGCAGTGTTGTGCAACTCGGCGTCTATCACGTACTGTCGGGTGGTCCACCGATTCCATGGACTGTCAGCCAGCTTCAGCCAATGGTCGACCAGCTCAAGCAAGGCGGGGTTACGCTGGGCAATCTGATGATCGCCGGGTTTCCGCAAACGCTCTATGGCAAACCCGGTCGAGATGAAGAGATCGAAAAGGTGAGGCAGTCGATCCAGGCCGCGGGCAAAGTTGGTTTGCCCGTTGTGGAGTACAACTTCTACGCCCACCGCGCCATGGAAGGCTACTACGAGCAGGTGGGCAGGGGCGGCGCCGGATTGACCGGGGTGGACAACGACCGAATGAAGAACCTTCCCCCACTCCCGGATGAGGGAGCGCACTCGCTCGACGAGATGTGGGCGAACATCACCTATTTTCTGAAGGCCGTCGTTCCCGAGGCGGAAAAGGCGAATGTGCGGCTGGCGCTTCATCCCAACGATCCGCCCTTCCCCCTGAGCCGCGGATCACAGCAGATCATGGCAACACTCGATGGCTGGAAGCACCTGGTTGAAATCGTGGACAGCCCGGCAAACGGAATCACGTTCGATTGCGGAGTCACAAAGGAGATGGGAGAAGACCCGGTCGAAGTGTGCCGCTACTTCGGCGCTCGCGATCGCATCAACCACATGCATTACCGAAATCCGCACGTAACCAGGCGCTACGTGCAGTATGACGAGGGCTTCATCGACGAAGGCGACGTGAATATGTTTGCGGTGATGCGGGAACTGGTCAAACTCAACTACACTCGCGAGATCTATCCGGAACATCCACGCGCCATCGACTACGACCGCGCACGGGGACCCATCCACGGCTATCCCGGGGGCGGCGGCTATGCGGGCGATGTGTATGACATTGCCTACTCCAAGGCGATGCTGCAGGCCGCGCTCCTTGTGGAAAGGGCCAGATGAGCGCCTGCATCATCGGTAGGCGTCATTGCGATTCGATGCCGTAAGCCGAAAGCTCAGTCTCCCTTTCCTTGCTTGGCTTTCGCAAGGAGCGCGTCAAACTGGCTCCGTGGCATCTTGAGTTTTTCGGGATGGGCGTCGATCCATTTTGCGAAGGCGTCGTATTTCTCCGGCGTCCATCCCCCTTCAAATTGCGCTCCATTCTTGCCTTCGCGATTGCGCTCGAAGTTGTACTCATCGGTAAGTGCCGTGAACTCGGCCGCGCTGATCGCATCCTCGGCAAGGATGGCGGGGATGAAAAGAACACCTTCTGGTTTGGCCAGAACAAGGTCACCGGGAAGCACGACCGCCCTTCCAATCCGAACCGGGGCATTGATCGCGGTGAGTTCCATATCGGCCCACGCCGATGGATCGTATCCGCGATAGAAACCGTTGAAGTCCGGAATCTCGCGATTCTCTTCCTGGTCGCGAATACCCCCGTCGAAGACAAAACCAGTGTGCGTGTGCGCCGCTACGGCGTTGCCGAGGTTCGAACCGATCAGCGTGCCCTCGATGATCTTTCCGAACCCGTCGGCAACATACACGTCTCCGATCTGCAATTCATTGATGGGCCAGCTATTGGTTCCGCTCACTCGCCCCTCCGCCTTGCCCTCGGCAACGATCGCCCTAGTCATGTCGGGGCGCGTGGGCATGTACTGTGCCGTGAGCGCCCGTCCGGCAAAGGGCTTGTCCATGTGCAGCGCCTGCCAGCCACCCTCGAATTGATTGCGGTAGCCATGATCGCGGAGATATTCCCAAACATCTTCGATGCTCATGTCCAAAGCTCGCTTGAGCAGCGAATCGGGCAGCCTGGGACGCCCATCAGGAAACCGCTCGCCCTTCCACTCCGAGGTATAGAAGAGCATCTGATCGCGCGTCATCTTCACCTGGCCGAAGGCAGCAGGCAACGCGCCCATCAGCGCCAACAGCACGCAAGCTGCCGAGATCATCCTTTTCATGCAGGCTCCTCAATCGCTTCTCATGCGCGGACCATTCTAAGTGAAACAAACGCGGTCAGCCGAATTCACCAATCAATCGAGAAAAGGATCATTTGTGCGGTGGTCACACCAGACTCAAACGTATCCATGCAACCCGGACTCTCCCAGCGCAGCGATCGCAATGAAGTCACCCATCCTGCGATGAGCCGATGCCATTCGATCGGCTCGTCACCCTCATCCGCGAGATCTGCTTTTTTTGAGCGAGCGATCTGATCGAGCCCCCCACTCGTTCCTACGGGTATCAGTCCCCGCTCCGGCCATCTTGGCCGCCTTCAGCCCGGCAGCTCGTCTGCTCTGCCGGAACTGCGCGGGTGGCGTGCCGTGGACCCGCTTGAACGCCCGATTAAACGAAGCCTCGGAGTTGTACCCTGCCTCCAGCGCGATCTCGACGATGCTCCTCTGCGTCTTGTCGAGAGCCTCTGCGGCAAGCCTCATCCGCCACTCCGCCAGATAGGCGATCGGGGACATTCCCAGAAAATGCCTGAATCTTTCCGCCAGCCGGGTGCGCGAAAGTCCGGCCTCTCTCGCCAGCGTTTCCACCGTCCAAGCTCGACCCGGCTCGCGATGCAGCACCGCCAGCGCTCTCGCCAGGGCAGGATCGCGAAGTCCAGCCAGCCAACCGGTCTGCTCTTTCGTCAGCGTGTTGACGTAACAGCGAAGCGTTTCGACAAACAGAACCTCCGACAATTTCCCCACCACCAGCGAACTGCCCGCATCAGATCCACTCGAAGCGTCGACCGAGAAGCGAATCGAATTCGCAATCCACTCACCCGATGGACCGGCCGCCACCGGCACTTTCAGGATCCGCGGCAGTCCTGCGAGAAACACGTTGCACAGGCGCGGATCACACACCATGTATCCGCACACGAACCGCGTAACTTCGCCTCCACCCCCAAACCGAACCACCTTCAACCCCTCTGCCACATTCTTCGCAAACTGCTTGAATGAATCCACCGGCGGTTGCAGGCAGCCGTTCCCGAGAAGATGAGAATCGCCGCCCGGCAGGATCACGATGTCTCCGGCCGTTAAATCAATCCGCCCTGAATCTCCCAGGGACGCATAGGCACGCCCGTGCGTGAGGAAGTGAAAGGGGATCACGTGACCGCCTGGCGAGGGCAAGAGAGGAGCAATTCCTTCCGCCCCCGAGGATCTCATGCACCACGGAGCGCTGAATTCCGCATTGAAAAACAGAGCGCCTTCCAGGCGAACCGCGCTCAGAACCTCCGACAGAACATCCATTCTCTTGCACACTCGCAAAATGAGCGTTTGGGTTAAACATCCGGGCTGTTCAATCAAGTATCGGAGCGCTCGACAGCCGCATAGTAGAGCTTGATCTTACCGGATCAAATCCCCACGAGAAAGAGTGAAGATATGACCACCGCCGCGGTTTCACCCAACATCAATGACATCGAGGCTTTGAAAGCGCGCTTGAAATCCACCTGGATGACGGGAAACTACGACATCTTCTCCCGTTACCTGGAGCCCGACGCGCTCCTGTTCTTCCGCCGCATCGGCGTTCAGCCCGGCCAGCGCCTGCTCGATGTCGGCTGCGGCGCAGGGCAACTTGCCTTGATTGCCGCCCGTGCCGACGCCCTGGCCACCGGATGCGACATCGCCACCAACTGGCTCGAGAAAGCCCGCGAACGCGCCGCCGCAGAACAACTCAACGTCAGTTTCGAAGAAGGAGACGCTGAAAGCCTGCCGTATGCCGATGCACAATTCGACGTGGTGACCAGCCTCGTCGGAGCCATGTTCGCTCCGCGCCCAAACCTGGTAGCAGCGGAGCTCGTCCGCGTGTGCAAGCCCGGCGGCACAATCGCGATGGCCAATTGGACGCCCCAGGGCTTCGTGGGACAAATGTTCAAGATCATCTCCAGGTTCATCGCTCCCAATGGCATGCCCTCCCCAACTCTATGGGGCGATCAGGCCACAGTGCACGAGCGCTTGCGCGAGGGCATCGTCGACCTGCGTTGCACCTATCGCTTCTATCAGTTCGAGTACCCGTTTCCGCCCGATGTGGTCGTTGAATTCTTCCGCGAACATTACGGGCCCATGTCGCGCGCGTTCGCATCACTCAGCGCCGATGGGCAGGAACAACTCAGGCAGGAACTCGTCGCGCTCTGGACCGCAAACAATCGCTCCGAAGGCAGAGGCACTCTCGTCGATGCCGAGTACCTCGAAGTCATCGGCACTCGTAGCGACCGCGATCCCGACATCCCGTTCATCCACTCGATCCCACAGAAAGAGGTATTTCCGAATCGCCGCGCCCAGCTTCTCGCTGATCGTCTCGAAGAAGGCGCAGCGCGCCTCGGCGCTTTCGCGAACCGCCTCACCGACGAGCAATGGAACACGCGGGTGCCCGAACGAGGCCAGCCCGGTCGCACCGTCGGCGTCATCGTCCATCACGTGGCAAGCATGTACCCAATCGAGCTCGAAGTGGCTCGTGCCGTTGCCGCCGGAAATGCAGTCACAAACGTGACATGGGAGACGGTCGATCATATCAACGCGCACCATGCAGGCGAACACGCGACCGTGACCAAAACAGAGGCGCTCGAACTCCTCCAAAAGAACAGCGAGCAGGCCGCCGCCTCGATACGCACCCTCACCGACGCCGAACTCGATCGCGCTGCCCCCTTCTCACTCGCGTTCGGCGCACCCGTTACGGCGCAGTTTGTGCTCGAGGATCACGCCGTGCGCCACAGCTGGAACCATCTCTCGCGCCTCAGAAAACTGCTCGGGCATGTCGTCGGCGTTCCGTTTTCGCCAATCTCATAGTCCAGAACAAGCACTTGCAGCCCGGGCCGGTCATCTCGCAGCCCGGGTTTGCCCCTTTCAGCACAGTGCCCCTGTCCAAGGCTCCCAAACCGCGGAGAAACCGCCCCATCATTGCACCTCTCATCGATTGCGCCCCGCAAATCTCATCAAGTTCTCATGCTCGCCTCATCTCCGAACATTCCCGCAGTCCTAGACTCACCTGAGCAGAGATAAACCAAGGAGAATGAAATGTCAGAAAATACTTCCCCCTCTTGCACCGTCTTGCATCTTCGCTTCAGGCTGCATGTGCCGCCGGACGTCTTTCTTGCCGACGGCCGCGAAGCCGCAACCACCATCGCCTCGGTAGCAGGTCTGATCTGGAAAATTTGGGTCTTCAAGGCAGAGACGTTTGAAATCGGAGGCATGTATCTATTCGCCAGCCGTGAGACTGCCGTCGCCTACCTGAACCATCCGATCATCCAGTCCGTGCGCAGCAATCCTGCCGTAGCGTCCACGGAATTCCAGCTCTGGGATGTAGAGAGTTCCCTCTCGGCTCTCACCCGCGCTCCTCTCCCGGGAGTTTCCATGCAGCCTTCAGAACCAGAAGCCCTGTTGGTAGGAGGTGAGTGATGCAGAGTCCCAATACAGCGCCCGCGCAGGAGGATATGCAGCAGAGAATCGAGCAGTTCGCCGGCCAGGTCGTAACGGATCTCGCAGCAGCCATGGCTGGTGTGATGACGAACCTTGGCCACAAGCTCGGACTCTATCGAGCCATGGCTGAGGGCGGCCCAACGAATTCAAACGAGCTCGCAAGCCGCACCGCCACCAATGAACGCTCCGTGCGGGAATGGCTCAACGCACAGGTTGCCGGGGGCTACGTGCGATTCGACAAGAACACGAATCAGTATTCACTGCCTGCAGAACACGCATTCGTCCTGGCGAATCCTGAAAGTCCCGCATTCCTGCCACCGGCATTCGATGTGGCGGCTTCGTTGTGGCACGGTGAAGACCAGCTCCTTGCCGCTTTCCGCTCTGGCAAAGGAGTGGGCTGGCACGAACACAATTGCCGCCTGTTCACCGGAACCGAGGCTTTCTTCCGCAATGGATACCGGGCGCATTTGACTCAAACCTGGATTCCAGCTCTCCAGGGTGTCCAGGAGCAGTTGACGAAAGGCGGCCGCGTAGCCGACATCGGTTGCGGCCATGGGGCGTCCGCCATCCTCATGGCACAGGCATTTCCGAATTCCAGGTTCGTGGGAATTGATTACCATGAGGCGTCGATTGCCGTGGCGCGCGAGCGGGCGAAGCAGGCGGGAGTGGCCGACCAGGTTCGCTTTGAAGTCGCAACTCCACGCGCGCTTGCGAGCCATGAGGACAAGTTCGACCTGGCCTGCTTCATGGATTCACTGCACGACATGGGTGATCCGCTCGAAGCGGTCTGGGCCTCCCGTGAAGCAATGGCTCCCGGCGGTGCGCTGATGCTCGTGGAACCGTTCGCAAACGACCGCTCCGACGAGAATGTCGGCCCGGTTGCAAGGATGTACTACTCCGCGTCCGCAGGTCTCTGCACTCAGAACGCACTGTCGCAAGGAGGGCGCTATTCACTCGGGGCCCAGGCCGGTGCGAAACAATTGCTGGCAATTCTCAAGGATGCCGGATTTCAAAGCGCGAGGGTAGCGATGCAAACGCCGTTCAATCTGATCCTGGAGGCCCGCCCCTGAACCATCCGCGCGGAGAGCTGGCTAGTGGGTTGGACGATATCGGTAGCCAACTCCCCGCACCGTTTCAAGCGCGTCACGGTGCGCTCCGAGTTTATGTCGCACGGAGCGCACGACCGTCTCAACCACATTGCTGGTCGCAGCTTCCTTTCCATATCCCCAAACCGCCTCGACCAGTTCGTAACGAGCTACAGCCTTGTTCGGCCTGGCCACAAGATACGAGAGCAGTCCAAACTCAAGCGGGGTCAGGCCAATTCGGTTTCCCTTCACCACTAACTCGCGCGCGCGCTCATCCAGCAAGCTTGAGGTACTCGCAACCTCCGCTATTGATGTGCCGACTTCTTGGGCAAGCAGGTTCCCAAGCCAGCCATCCACTGAATCCAATCCCATGTCGAGACGAAATGTGTGCTGCACAATCCCATCGAGAACCGGGCGCCCTTCGTCGGCCAGTCGGAGTCCCAACTGCTCAAAGGGGCGGCGATAAAGCTCCGCATCACAGTAGCAGGTATAAACCCAGCGCAGCCGTGGACGCAGTTCAAGATAGGTTCGCTTGATATCGAGCCAGCATGCCGCCTGGCCGGCCGAGGGCCCTTCACCTGTGTCGCGATCCAGCGTGCGCCGCAGCCACAAAGCCGCGGCCCTGTCATCAGCATGCGGCAGATCCCGTCCCCAGCTTGCCGCAAGCGGGTCTCTTCCAAGCACACTCTTGTGAACCTTCGATGCGACGATTGCCTGGTAAAAGCCTTGCACCCCGCCATCGTCATCCCGAACCACAAAAAATGACTCCGGATGGTGCTGCCACCATTGCTCCAGGGCTTCACGCGACTGCGGCCCATCAAACTTGCCAAGAATCGCTGATATCCCTCTCCAATCGTCGGCTCGCGCTGGTTCAACCGAAACCGCGATCTCCACGGCGGGGAAAAAACCTTCGCGCAGGTTCTCGTTCTCCAGCAGGTAGATGACGTCCGCCGTGCACCGCCAGTGGTCCGATCGCGGCGCCTGCATGTATTGCACACGCGCTACCTCGGAGGCAGCGCGCCGGTACGCTTGGTATTGCGCCGGATCACGAGACTTGAGAGCGGCCGTCACCGGTTGGCGCACGGCATCATGCACCAGAAGTCCGTGAGGCCCCGCGCTCACGAATGGCAAAGCGCGCAGGCGATCCAGCGCTTCATCGACAGAGATATGCGGCAGCATGGCGGCGAGCAGCGGCGCGGTAGCCGTTCGAACCAGGCAAGCAGCCTCTAGCACCTGTTTGGTTTGTGAATCCGTACCCTCTAGAAAAAGCGCCGCCATATGTTCCATGACCTGATGTCGGCTCGCGGCTCTCGCGCCCATCTTTCCGCCGGCTGAGTAAAGCGCCACTCCCAGCGAAAGTGCCATGGGATGCCCGCGCGTAACCCGGTTCAGCTCGCGAGCGCTGCTCTCCGGCACGCCCTGCGACGTCAGATACTCCAGTGCGACCTCCGGAGGAAATGTTTCCACCAGCATCGAATCGAATAGACCTTTCCATGCAGGAGCGATACGCCATGACGGCCGTGGTGCCTCACGGCCGCAGAGAATTGTGCGCACACCCTCGCCGAGTAAAGGAAGAAAGACCTGCCGTAACCAGGAGTCGAGCAGCCGGAAGGACTCGTAACTGTCCAGCACAAAGAGAGTCCGCCTGTCGCGATCCGTCAGATGGGTCGCTACGACCTCGGGATCTACAGACTCCGGGATTCCGATTTCTCTTGAGATGGCTCGACACAAGGCCGCCGCCGAAGGCTCGCACCAGCGTGCGTCCATCCGCACAACCGAGACGCCCTTTCCGGCGATCGTCGCCGCCAGCGTATCCAGCAGGTGTGTTTTCCCCACACCCGGGATCCCCTGGATGTGCATCACCAGGGTCTGATCTCCCAGGGCGAAAGCCTCCAGGCGATCCAGCTCCTCACTGCGGCCGGCGAGCGCTTTCACCCCTTGTCGTTCCAACTTGTCTTCCAGGGGCATCGCCACAGTTTACCCTGACGGTCTACATCGTCCGGAGCCAATGGTGAGCGAACCTTCAACCGAGGGTCCTGGGCGTCGCAAGCTTGGAAGCAATTGCGTCCACTGCGAGATCCTCTTTGCTATTTCCTCGTGCGCATGAATAATCCCTTTGCGGCGTCAGCATTGTCCGGGCTTCTTTCAAACTTCCTTTGTCACGCATGCCCTCCTGCCATTTTTCGATTCGCTACAACCCGAGGGCATCGTTGAATCGGAAACCATACCAGCCGGATCAGGTCGACTCCCCGATGACATTCGTTCAGGACTCCGAGAAGGTCACCCTCGTGCTCCAATCTCAGTCCTTCTTAGTTCAAAGCTGAGGCGGCGAGAAGAACATTTAGCCATAGTCGATCGAGGCGGTAAGGTGCACTACGGCCCACCATTCCGGGTTGATAGTAAACATCTATTTGTGAGTGGGTTATGTCTGGGCGATTGCAATCCGCGGCAAAGGGGGTACAGTACCTCCTCAAAGAACTGGACAACCGTGTCCTCAACTGTTTATAAAAGCGCGGCGTGGCTACAACAGATCAGCTGGAAAGTCGCGAAGCGCGCCGTCGGGATGTCGAACAGGCTCTCGCGAGAGTCTTGGCCGGAAGTTCCTTTCGTTCCAGTGCTCAGTGCCAGGCGCTACTGCGCTATATCGTCGAGCATTCTCTGACACAGGAAAACGAGATGCTTCGGGAGCGCATTATCGGAATCAAGGTCTTCGGACGCGCACCGGACTACGATTCCGGTAACGATCCAATTGTTCGGGCCCGCGCGGCGGAGGTTCGCAAGCGGCTTGCTCAGCATTACATGCAGGGTGAAGGCGCCAGTGAGAGACTTCGGATCGAGATTCCAGCCGGTTCTTACCGGGCCTATTTTGCGACTCGCAATAGCGAATCCAACGAGATTCATGAACTCGGTCAGGGCGACGACGCCCACCATACAGAGCCGGCGCACCCGATTGGCGGATCGCACGATTCTCTCCAAAACGGTGCCGGTCAGGAGGAAGCTAGTTCTCAAGAAAAGAAAACAAAGCAGCACGGCTCAGATTGGATCCGACTTGTCCAGAAACGCTCGATTCTGGCGTGGGTTGTGCTAGCCTCTGCAACCTTCACGATCGCAATTTTGGGCTTTGCCGCTGGTTACATCGCAACGGTCCGCCGGATTCCCGCACAGCGTGATTTGCAGGAATTACAGAAGGCGGCGTCACCTTCCGACGATCCAGTCGCGGCATTCTGGGCTCCTTTTATCAGACAGGATCATTCCCCGATAATTGCCTATGCTGACGCAATGTTCCTGATCGACGGCTCCGGAGACCTCTTTCGATTTCGGCATGGGGCATCCGATAACCGAGGGGCCGCGGTGGACTCGCATCTCGCTCGTCAGTTTGCTGCGAATTCAAACCTTGTGGCCAGTGCAGGACCGCTCTTCTATGACAATGGTTACACGGGCACAGGCGATCTGCGGGCCATGGCCATGTTGATTACTCAGCTGGCGCACCAAGGCGCAACGCCGCTGATCAAATCCAGCTACGATATCAGCACGGATGATTTAAAACAGCACAACGTGATCCTTCTTGGATCTTCCGCCGAGAATCTTGCCGTGGCGCAACTCGTTCCCTCGGGAGATTTTCTCTTTGAAGGTCCGGTGTCAAGTCGCGATCCATGGTCGAATCAGATTGTTAATAATCGTCCAAGGTCAGATGAGCAATCTAAGTACGCCACCGTGAGAGACCCGCTGACTCACGTGCTGCAGGAAGATTTCGCGCTCGTCTCTTTCCAGCCGAGCGTCACCCCTGACCATCAGATCGCGATTTTGGGTGGTATTGATACCACGGGTACAGAAGGTGCAGCATTGGTCGTCACTTCGAAGCAGGGTGTGGAACAGCTCATGAATGCTCTATCCAAGGAGAGGGAAGCAACGCAGTCCGAAAAGAGCCTCTCGTTTCAAGCTCTAATTGGCGTAGATGTTAAGAAAGGCTATCAAGTCCTCGGTGCGCAACTCATCACGATTCATCCGCTCAGGGTTTCCCAGAGCTCCACGACGAGTGGCTCTTCATCCCGAAAACCTTCAGGTTTTTAGGTCAGCTTCTCGTTGCCGAATTCCTGCCAGCTGAGCGACAACCTTCCGAAGGCTCTGCTGCTGACAAACCCCGACACCGACCATGGTTTTTTGTTTCAGTGGCGCAAGTTCTCGCGACGTCGGGCCGCCGCGTTTCTTGCATCGGATTCGCCCTACACTGCGTATCAGATGAAAAATCCGTATCACAGCCCGGGGCTAAGTGGCCTTTTGAGTTCTTCAAGAGCAACACGATTTGTAGGACCGCTGCATCCTTAGCTTCCGAGTGCCTCTGCAGTGGCTCAGTGGCTCCGCCGCTTCCGCATGCTCTTTCGTCGCTTCACGAAACTCAGCTTGCCAGATAATCCTCGAAGATCGCCAAGCAAATGTCAGACCGCAGCAGCTCATCTGCAGAAGGTGAAGCCATTCTATGCGCGACTGCTGCGGGCAATGATGTCGAGTCCGCGCCCTTCCGGATTGTTTCGGACGAAGCACGGAGCGTCGAAGTACATTGTTGCTCGGCGGTCAGGAGTATAGGCCGGCCAATTCGGCAGGCTACTATGGTTCGGATTTCCGGTTCGAGCGAAGCTTACCCACGCTGTACTCATCTGCTTGGAGAGAGCGAAAGCGGAAGGATCGCCAGCGCTGTAGTGATCGCAGATATCAGCGTTGTCAAATACGAAGGAAATTTCGGCAGCATGGAATGTGCCCGGACGGCGATCGAGGGACGGCGTCGGCCAGGAGTATATGTAAGAAAATGCCGGAGCTGCGCCAAGTGCTGCCTTTCGAGCAGCCTGGGCGAACGCGGGGATACGCCATCGAGAGGCTTCGATCGCGGCCCAAAGGCCGAAAGGCGTCGATGTAGGGTAGTCCGCGCGGTATGCATCGATAATCAAGTCGCTCTCTTGGCCATATGCTTCGCGGACTAATCGAACCATCTCGTCGGGTGTCATGAGGGTGACCCCCGGGTGATCGAGCCCGTTTGTGCTTTCGTTAAGGTTGGTCCCGGTGATCAAGGGAATATTCGAAGAGATTGCCAAAGCATCCGGATCAAACAGGTGGTGCGGAAGTAATCGGCCATCAACCGTCGGACCCCACCCTGTTTCGCCGAAGAAGTCGCGGATCGCGGTGTGATTAGCCAGCGTCTTTCTCGCAGCTTCAGTGGCTGCGCCGGAAAGACGATCCACCGAGACTCTCTGTAGCTCTCTGACCTGCCATCTCACCAGGCCAAGTTCCTTAAGCAACGCTTCGGCAACTTCCTGTGAGTAATCAGGAGACAGAGCTCGTAGAAAGGGCCCGCTCTGAATTATTGCGCGATGAAAAAGGCCCTTCGCACGAGGCATCGCCATGAGGGTGGCGACCTTTCCGCCGCCACCTGACTGGCCGAATATTGTTACGTTGTCGGGATCGCCGCCAAAGTTCGAAATGTGAGTGCGGACCCATTCAAGAACGACTACGATATCGAGCATTCCGGCATTTGCGGAGTCCGCGAATTCTTCGCCGCCAATGGCTACTAGATTCAAATACCCATAAACGTTTAAGCGGTGATTGTGATTGACCACGACGACATCGTGGTTGCGCGCCAGACTTTCACCATCGTAAGACAGCAGATCGTGGCCACTGCCCCCGGAATACCCTCCCCCATGCATGTAAACCATAACCGGACGTCTTCCATGGCCATTAATCTCAGGAGTCCAGATATTCACGCGCAGGCAATCCTCACCGGGCACGCAAACGGCACATCCACGATGAAGCAGAAAGACATCCTCGTCAGAGCGAGCTAGGTTCTGTCCATCGGTGATGAAATGAGCGGAGTCCTCCTGTGGACATATGCGACCATACGCCAGAGCATTTCTGATTCCAGTCCACGGTTCGGGAGGTGCAGGAGGCATGAATCGTCTGGAACCGGAAGTCGACGCACCATAAGGAACACCCTTGAATGTGTATACGCCACCTCTTCTGAAGCCTCGGATTCTCCCGTAGCTTGTTTCCACCACCGTTGCGGCATCAGAACAGACCAGTTCTCTTCGTTCGTAGCGAGTCGAAGCTTCTGAAAGTGGAGATCTGCTTGCTGCAGACGATCTTGTCAAACTTAGGGGAGACAGCACCGGCCCCATCGATCCCGCAGTGATGGCGGCCATTCTTTTCAAGAGCCTGCGACGGCTGTTGGAAGGATTCATCATTGTCCCCAAGAGGCCTTGCTAGTTAAGTCTCCTTTTGCAGCCTCAATCCAGCATTTCCCGACTGAATGGTGTACATCTGAGTTCCATGGCGCAAATGCCGCAGTTCACCGGTGAAGCTTCTGGGCGTGTCTGCGTTCAGCAGATCAAGTTCGCCGCCCAGTTTTGGTAGATACCCGAAGAGCGTGCAGAGGACAGTCTCTGCAAAAGCTCCGCCGCCAGTACATTCGCGCATGCAGCCCTGACGCTGAGCGATGCGGACCGGTGCATCGCGATCTCGCCTCTTAGCTCCATAAAACTCGCGCGCCTGCGCGTAGACACCCTCATAGACTGCGGCCTGAGTCCGCCGCAGAAAAGGAACTGCAACGTCCCAGTTACCGAGCCGGCACAAGGCATCCACTGTAACTGCAGGCCACGCGTCGTAGGCTCCCATCGGCCCGTGGTCGGGGCGGTCAGAGTTTGCAGCTGCCACATCGAGCTGGGACTGCGCGCGCATCCACTTTTCCATCAGCAGTTCGCGTTGAACGAAGTCAACCATTTCGCGACGGACGCTTGACGGCAAATCTCTAGCCAGAAAACGGCCGACAGTGGCGAAGTCGTAGCAGTGTCGCATCTCCACTCGGGTGCCGTCACGGTGCAAACTCACCCACACGCCTTTTCCTGGTTCATAGAGCGTCATCACCGCCTTCAATACGGTATCTGCCTCGACGCGCAACCGGCGCGCCTCGACGTTGTCGCCGTTCTCCTCGAGAATGTCGGCAACCTCACGCATCATCCAAACGTTAGCGGAGTTGAACGAGGGAACTTTGTTGATGTAGGTGGGCACACATTCCAGCAGATTAAGCGCGCCACCATAATCGGCAAGTTGGTCGTCGGGATGCAGCCGCAGCTTCTTCCAGTTTGTCGCTAAAACGTGCATGCGATCGAGCACGGTCTGGTCGGCGATCTTCTCCCGAAGGAAATCCCTGTCCTGGGTGACTACGAGATAGGACCAAGTCAGCCGGAAGATGGACAGATCGTTGGCCGCATATCCGCGCAAATCCCACCCGTCAGGAGCTTCCAGATGCGTGGGTGAAGACGGCCGCTCGGCATTGAATACGATCACTGCACTCTCGTGCGGATCCTGTTCCAGGAACAACCTAATCTGCGCCTTCATCTGCTCGGGTTCCAGCAAGGCAAAGATTGTCGAGAACAGCGAGGTATCCCAATAGAAGACCGTCCCTTTGGCGCGTTCGCCGCTGGTGATGAAGGTCCTGTTGCTCCACAGGTTGGTTCGCAACAACACCAGCAGGGTGAGCACGCTGCGATAGTAGATCTCTCGAATTGCTGCATCTTCCGTAACCAACAGCGGAGCGTTACCAGAGAAAAAATTATTACCCGGCGTGAATGCGCTCTCCCATCTGTTCTCCCACACGGCTTTGGTGCGGTCCCACTGCGTCTCGAACCACTCGCTTGAAAGATCTTTGTGTCCCGGCTTGCCCGCCTCTTCGACGTGCATCAGGAAACGAATCTCGCGGCTCTCACCCGGGGCAAGACTCACCCGCCATCCGGCAAACTGGCCGTCAACTCTGTTCTGCGGGAGATCGAAGAACCGATAAACGGCGTCCATCTTCCATCTATCCGATACGGCGCGAATCTCTCCAGGGCCGATGATCTCCTGGTTCTGGGGTTTCCAGCCTATGTCTGTGGTCAGCGTTACGTCGAATGTATTGGCTGCCAGACCGCTGTTGGTGAACTTCACTCGCCACAGGATCACCGTATCTTCGATCACCAGCCGGTTTGTGTTAACCACATCGAGATCGCCTGCCTGCGCACGACGCACGGCCTGATAGGCAAACCATCGGCAGCTTGTGCTGTCATAAGAGCGTCCATCGATCGTCATGCCGCACTTCGGTAGAGAATTGTAGATAGGCCAGAGCGGTCCGGATTCATCGCCATAGAGTTGCCCGCCAGGTAGGAAGTTCACCCCAACAAGATCTGGAGCGCAGGCGGCCATCTCGCTGAAGTTATGCATCGAAGGCATCTGCGCAAGCAGGCCGCAATCCAACCAGCCTGTCCCCATCTCTTCCAGAGTCGGCAGCCCAGAAGCGTTCGATAGTGTGGCTCTGTCATCTTTTGCGAATGCGAAAGTTTTGCCAGAGAGGAGCTCGGCGGAGAGCGCTGCCACTCCAGCTTCGCAGAACACTCGCCGGCTTATGGTCTTACGCACCTCCGTGGGAGTTTCGCTCTTTTCTTCACGCATCGTTTCACATCTCCATTCGCCGTAAGGGCTCGAACTGGATTGCACCTATTTCCAGGCGTCGAGGTCTCAATGCGCAAAGTGATCATGCCACAGGCGGGCACCATGAACTCAGGTAGTTGATGGCCATGCTGTTTTTCAAATTCTGTAAACGCATTGCTCGTTGTCGGAGTGGAAAAGCGCAGTTATTCATATTCCTCATTTCAGTGCTTCACAAGCTCAAGAAATCCAGATCTGGGGCGGCATTGTCGCCGTGGTCTGGACCACGGGGACTGAAGAAGTCGGCCCCCTTTCATTGGTCAGCCTCGAATTGGCGCTCGCAAAGCTCGGCATCTCCGTCGAGGCCTGGTTTTAGCCAACGGCCAGGATGCTGGGGCCGGCCATGGAGAATGCAGGCTGAACCCGTCATTCCCTTTATGGTTTTCACGCCTCTCCATGATTGGCGGGGGAGTCTCTTCAGAAAGCGTTTGCCCCCGAAGGAGCATGTGACAGGTGAGAATGCTAAAGAGGTAATGGTTGAATGTCAAGAAACACGCGTATTGCGCGATCTATGTATGCATTCCGAAGCATTAATTATGATCACCAGTCGAATTCCGGCGGCGCGCCCTGCATTCCGGCTGCATGAGCTCCAATCACTGTTCCGATGCTCGATGATCTACTAATGTCGGTGTCTCCTCGAGCTTCTTGCAGGCGAACTCGTTCGAGCCGGCCTCATTACAATCGTCTGCACAGCTCGCGAGTCGGTAAAAGGGGGTACTGTACCCCTTATGACAACGTGAACCGACCATCCGATTTTTGTCAATTAAATCAATTATTTACCTCACGTATGCACGCCGAAGCTCGGAGCACCGTAACCTACCTTGCGCCTGCAGGACTGTTGGTATCTAATCGGCTTCGAGCTATACCCTGTCATCTCAGCCGCGTCCCCGGCCGCTGAAGCTGTCGAAAAACATACCTGCGAAATCGGAAGCGGAAAACTGAACAGCACAACCCCGCCATTCTGTGGTGAGTGAAATAGGCCTATAAAATCACAAATAATGATTTGTATTGCCTAGTTAAATCGCATATGATGCCCGGCAACCAAAGAAACACTCCGGAGGACAAAGGAATGTATAAGGCTTCTCAGAGCGCCAAGGCGCAAGGAATCACGCCTTCAGTTGAGCGGACGAAAATCCGAAGAGTGTTTGCCCTGTGGCAAGGATGTCTTCTCGGCTGCACCCTTTTGTTATCGGGCACAGGAGTTGCACAACTATCGACGGCCTCTCTGAGCGGAGTTGTCCGAGATTCGAGCGGCGCAGTGGTTCCCAACACCAAGATCGTGCTGAGGAACGTGGCTACAGCTGTCGAGAACACAACCACAACCAATGGTGTGGGCGCTTACCTGTTCGCGGATATCACCCCGGGGAGATACACGGTTCAGGCGTCGGTTACAGGATTCGCTGAGCAACTGGTTCCGGCGTTCACACTTGCCGTCGGACAGGTCGCGACGATTGACTTTGCTCTGACCGTTGGTTCGCAAAGCACCGTAGTGACGGTTCAGGGCGTTACTCCACAATTGGAGGCGTCAACTGCCAATCTTGGCACCGTAATCGCGACGCGACAGGTGAACGATCTTCCGCTTAACGGCCGTGACTTTACCCAGCTTCTTACCCTGACCCCGGGGATATCTCCGGTGAACAATGGGCAGGGCGGTCAAGGACAAGGTAGTTATGCAACGCCGGAGCCGAACAATCAGAATTCTACGATTCCCTCCGTCAATGGGCAGGGCAGCCGAAGCGATTACTTCTTCACGGATGGCCTGAGCAATTTTGGCGCCTTCCACAGCGTGTATGCGGTCCCCCCCATCATCGACGAGATACAGGAATTCAAGGTAGTGTCTCACGCCGACAGCGCAGAATACGGGGGGGTAACCGGTGGCGTCGTCAATGTCGTCACAAAGTCCGGTACAAACGACTTTCACGGCTCGGTGTTCGAATATTTCCGCAATGCAGGCATGGATGCCCATCAGGCTTTTACAGGAACCGGTAGCGCTCCCTCTTTTACCCAAAACGAATTCGGCGGAGTTATCGGAGGTCCGGTTCGGCTCCCGAAACTATACAACGGCAAGAACAGAACCTTCTTCTTCGGGTCATATCAGGGATTCCGTTTTTCGCAGACCGAAGCGAAGTTTATAAGAGTTCCCACTGCCGCGCAGCTTGCGGGAGATGAGAGCGATTGGCCGACGCAGATCTTCAACCCGTTCACGACCGTACCGGATACACTCAACCCTGGCGAGTTCACCCGCCAGCCATACCAGGGGAATCAGATCACTCCGGATCCCAACATGGTGGCCTGGGCAAAATTCGTCTACCCGGCGGCTGGGCCTGTACTCGACGCAGCCGGAGATGACGCGACGGACTCAACCCCAACGACGCAGACCATCAACCAATGGACGGCCCGGATTGACCAAAAGATCGGCCAGAATGACTCAGCATGGTTTCGCTATAGCCGGGACACGAGTGTATTAAGTGAATCCGGCGGTGTTCCGGGACTTATCAATTCCGTTGTCGTTCCCAACAGGAACTACGGCGGCAGTTACGTACACGTGTTCAGTCCGAGTCTCGTGCTGCAGGTTCAATTCGGCAGAACCACCGTCGGAGACAATGCGATCCTGGAATTTACAAAGAGTACACAAGGTCTCATCAGCCAAATTGGGTTCTCGCCATCATTTGTCGGCGACTTCGCGGCCTCGCCGGGAAGGAACTTCCTTCCCGGGTTAGATATCGCCGGGGGAGGAGTTGGCGGCAACGCCTCATATGCCTCCCCAGGCGAAAACTACGCGCTGCACCCCGATGTTCCGAATGCCAACCAGTACAGTGGCGTTTTGACGAAAACCTTTGGACGCCACACGCTTGACATAGGCGGGGGGTTCATCACCAACAAATTTTATAGTCCGATCACGACCGATAACATTACATACGCAGCGGAGCAAACCGGAAATCCTGAGAATTCGGCCCAACCCGGCGACGCACTTGCATCCTTTCTCCTCAACGTTCCAGAGGCTGCAGACCGGCGCAACGTCGTTACGGAAACACGTCCCGGCGGTGTAATGAGCGAATTCATACAGGATTCCTGGAGAGCCACAAGTAAGTTGACGATCAATGCGGGCCTTCGCTACGATCTCACGCTTTTCCCACCGGTGGGAACGGCAAAGCAAATTGGCGTGAATGGCGGGCCGGAGACGGGCGACATCGATTTCAACACCGGCAACTACATCATTCAGAAGCTTCCTCCTCCCTGCACCGTGCGCGGCTATGCGCCCTGCATCCCGGGAGACAGCACGCTTCCGGCGAACGTAGTCGTGTCTCCAAACGAGAAGATCATGCATAACACTCCCACGAATGTCGGCCCCCATCTCGGCTTTGCCTTGAAGATAAGGAATCGCACGGTCATTCACGGGGCTGCTGGTGTTGTGTATGACAACTGGGCAGGCGTTTTGCAACTGGCCCAAAATATCGACGGACTATGGCCAGACATCGGTCAACAGGAACCCACTGGCTTAAACGAACCGACTTCAAGCTCACCGACACCAACCGTTACCTCTCAGAATCCACTCGCAAGCAGCGGCAGCGGCACCTTCGTTCCGGCGCCTACGCCATTTACTCAGCAAGGATTTGAATACGATCCGAGAATGAAAAATCCTTATTCGGAACAGTGGAACTTTGGCGTGCAGCAACTGATTGGCTCGTCGACGACAGCGACGGTGAACTATGTCGGCTCCAGCACGCACCGGCTCGATGTCGGCGGCATTTATGGCGGCGCGGTAACGCCCGGGCCTGGGCCTATTGCGCCGCGTCAACTGTTTCCCTACATTACACCGACGTTTTACGATCGCAGCACAGGACGAGGCAATTACAACGCGCTGCAGGCCTCACTGGAGAGGAGGTTCACCAACGGTCTCTCCTACTCAGTGTCCTACACCTGGTCAAAGTCAATCGATGTCGGGGGCGACGGATACTTCGGCGTTGAAGGCGGTGTCCCGCAGAATGCCTACGACCCGGGTCAATACGATCGATCTGTATCGGGACTCGATTTGAAGCATCTCCTGGCTGTGAGCACTCTTTATGAGGTTCCCATTGGAAAGGGAAAGAGGTTTTCCACTGGAAGTGGCGCTCTCGATTACATCCTCGGGAACTGGCAGATTAATACCATTTTCCAGGCCCATTCGGGTTCACCTTTTACTCCCCTTGACGGCAATGATGTTTCGAATACAGGGTCACTTGGTTTTGTTTCATATGAACATTTGAATGTGATAGGGAATCCCGCGCTTTCGCATAGGAGTGCAGCAGAGTGGTTTAATACGGCCGCGTATGCCGTGCCGACGTTTGGAACCTACGGCGACGCAGGTCGCAATTCCCTCCGGGGCCCAAACTATTGGGACTTGGATTCGTCGGTCTTCCGCCAGTTTCCGGTGGGTGAAGGACGACAATTTGAGTTTCGAGCTGAGGCCTACAATTTGGCCAACCACGTGAACCTGGGTCAGCCCGACGGCACCATCACCGACGGGCCGTCCTTCGGCACGATCAGCGGCACTGCATACAACAACACATCCTTAAATCGGCAGCTTGAGATTGCAGTAAAGTTTATCTTCTAAGACTGTCAACCGCCGGGCAAATCCAGACTAGGTGCGATCGGTATGAATTTGCCCGGAGCTAAAATGACTGCGTAGATGACTTGGGTGGTGAGCGACTGTGCGTTGAAGGTCCCCGGAGATATTCCGCACGGGACGCGTTCGGACAGGCCAGGCCCTAGCGTCTGCGGGCGGACTTCGGATGGGCGGTACGCACGGCAAATGGTCTTCCCAAGCCGAGAACTCGGTAATCGTGCATTCCAAGGTGAGGGCGCCCCCATTGTTCTTCGGGCAACGCGGCGGGTTGACAAGAACAATCGCTCTCGTGTTGTCGCACTGCTGTTGGTGTGCTGCGCCTTTAGCTCGGGAACTATCTTCGCAGCCGTGCCACAGGGAGCTCCGACTTCGAGCGATCTCCTCGTGCAAGGCCGAAAGCTGCTTGAGGCAGGAAAGCTCGCCGAAGCAGAATTGGTCGTCGATCGCGCTGCGGAACTCGCTCCTTCTGATCCGGCGATCCTGACGCTGGATGGCAGGGTCAAAGGCCGACTGGGCGAGTATGCCAGCGCCGTCTCTCTCCTCGAGCGCGTGACTAAGCTGACTCCGCAATCCGCCTCGTCGCATGTGGATCTTGCAATCGCTCTCGCTGATTCTGGCGACCTTGGCAACGCTTTGGCGGAAACGTCCACCGCAATCTCTATCGCTCCTGGTCTGGCGATCGCGCACTTGAATCGGGCGCGCATTCTAAGTGACATGAAGCAGGATCGGGACGCTGGAGATGAGTTCGCCTTAGCGGCCCGGCTCGCCCCGGGCAACCCGGACAGCTACTTCTACTGGTCATTGGCCGAGCGAGATCAGGGTGACTTCACTAAAGAAACTGAATTGTTGCGAAAAGTCGTGAAGCTGCAGCCCGGCAACGTCAAGGCTCACATCATGCTTGCAACGAGTCTGCTGGATCAGAATCGGAGCGCCGAAGCTGTAGCCGAGCTTCGAGTCGCCCTGGCGAACGATCCCAATTCCGAGCAAGCCATCTATAAGCTTTCGCGAGCGCTTTATTCCACCAATCCTGAGGAATCGAAACGGCTACTCGATCATTTTGATCGACTCAAGGCGCAGAACGCTTTTCTGGCTCAGGCCGAATCGCTCGGCAACCAGGCTTTCCATGCATTTACGATGCAGGAATGGCGCGAGTCAATCCGCCTGTATACCGAAGCGATTGAAACCTGCGGAGATTGCGAAATCGAAAGTGCGCTGCACCGTGATCTAGGCCTGACTCTCTGCCGGGACGGCCAAATTGAACGTGGCGCCGACGAACTACGCAAAGCGCTCGCGCTCAACCCCGAAGATCGAGATGCCGCGAAAGCGCTGGAAGTGATTCGCGCGCAGAACGCCCCCAAATGAGCAACCTCTGAATGTAGCGCGCTTGAACAACGCGAACTTTACCATGGCGCCTCGTCAAAACAGATTCAATGCAATCAGCTGACATTCGGATCGGGCCCACAAGACGCCCAAGTTGATCCCGGGAGGTGTGCAGAGTGAAGGCTTTCGGCCCCACGGCCCATTTGGCGAGCGCGAATCGCTGAAGCGAAGCTAGACCCGGGTGACCTCAATACCGAGTTTTTCGAATGACGCAACTGCTGAAGGGGTTGCGGCAACATCGGTAATCAATTTATCGATGCCCTTGGTTGGGCAAAGGAGATACTTACTCACAGAACCGAGTTTGCTGTGGTCAGCTACCACGACCTTCATTTTGGCATGTTGCACAAGTTTGCGAAGAACTTCGGCTTCGGCAGGATTGGTGCACGTCAGACCTTGTTTTGCATCGATTCCATCGACTCCAATGAACATGACATCGGAGAAGAGCATTTCGGCCGCCGCGGTTGCGAGGGGGCCCACGAGTGTGAACCAGCTTCCGCGCAGGTGCCCTCCAGTCACGATTACTTCGATGTCTTTCCTGTTACTCAATTCCATCGCTACATTTACAGTATTGGTGATAATGGAGATGTCGCTCAGTACTTTAAGACTTCGAACCACTTCGGTTGTGGTGGTGCCGCCTGTCAATGCTACCGTTTGGCCCCTCCCAACGAGTTTGGCCGCCGCCAGGCCGATGCGGCGCTTTTCTTCGGCAAAACTGCTTACTCTATCCTGAAAAGAACTGTCATTCCGAAACGGCTCGTAAAACAGCGGTCCAATCGGTACAGCGCCGCCACGGGTGCGCTTGAGCAACGATCTGCCTTCAAGGTCTTCTAAATCTCGGCGAATGGTGGCGACGGATGCGCTGAGCGTCGTGCAGAGCTCGTCAATTGCAACGGTACCTGTCTCCTGCAACCTCTGAAGGATGTACTCGTGGCGTGCAATCAGGTTGTCACTCTTTGCAGGCATATACCTAGCCTATCAAGGCCGATTCGGCTATTGTTCGAAACCGTTCAGCGTAATGATTTAATAATCATGTTTGGGGTCGATCCGGCGGCTTTTTGACAGGCCGAACCAATGCCTCGAACTTGTGGTTTCCTCCACAGAGGGCGAGGAAAAAGCCGATGATGAGCGGTACGTCGACGGGATTTGCCTGGGGCATAAGGATCTCGGCGAGAAAACCATGCTGTTTCTCATCGACGGGCTCTATGGAAACGAGAATGCGGATCCGCCGCCTGGTCACAAGTGGAAGATGGCGCCGTTCAACGACGCCTGGCCGAGCAGCATCTTCATGTCGCTTGACGGAGTGGCGGTCGATTCGGTGGGCTTCGATTTTCTGACTTCGGAATGGCCCGACCTCGCAGCAGCGGACACCGTCCCATTCGGGATCGTAGAGCGCCGCCTCGGAGTATTTGAGCATTGGAACAATGCGACGGAAAAGAAGTACTCGGGCAATCTCGGGAAGGCGAACGGGATCGAGCTTTTCAAGGTGGGATGATCGCGCGGAGGAGGGATGGAGATGAGCCGAAACGTCGTGTTCTTGACTGCCGCGTTGATACTGGCGGCAAGTGCGTTTCCCCAGTCTTTTTTGATCGACTATAAGGGCGTGCCCTATCACGACAGCCGCTATCATGGCGGTCCACAGAAGGTACCGGGGCGTGTGTTATGCGCCTACTACGATCAAGGCGGCGAAGGAGTGGCCTACCACGATGCCGATCCACAGAATCACGGCAGCGGAGAATTGAATCCGGCTGATGGGACCTACCTCAACGAATTTCGAATCCACGAAGGCGTGGATACTTCCTACACGAAGTTCGCCCGGAAGCCAGATCCGATTGACGACAGCCCCTTTAACAAGATTGTTCCTCCTCCCGACTTGCTCTATGTTGGCTGGACCGAACCAGGAGAGTGGTTCAAGATAACCGTCGACGCGGCGCACGCGGGAACCTACGATGCGGATTTCCTTTTCACCTCCAATCGTGGCGGAACAATCTCAATCGACGTGAACGGCAAAGACGCAACAGGGCCGCTTCAAATCCCAACAACCTATGATCCTGCCGATCCCGTGGCTTGGCGTCAGTGGCACCATTGGAACTTGGCTTCTCAGCTTTTCAAGGCTCGCCTTAGCATGGGGAGAAATGTTCTTACTGTCCACATTCTGACCGGCGGCAACATGAATTTGGCATATTTTGACTTCAAACAAGATCTAGGACGAAATTGATGCCAGATGCTGTACTCGGCTCAGGCGTTCATTACATGAAACATTCACAAGCTTCGGTACTAGAAGACGATTTGCAACGTGTTTGATCCGCGGCGGGCCTTACTTTGTCTTTGGAAATCGCGGTTCCCATCTCGGTCCGCTATGGTGCGAGGGAGAAAATCGGTTCTCGCGGGTCCCCCGAATGCTCCCGTTCAGGCGATCTCCGTATTCCCCGACTCCGGAGAGGGCCGAGGATTAAGCATTATCACTCTGAACATGGTTCAACTGATGCGAACAAAGGGAAAGACAATGGGCTCGCCCATCCACCTGAAGAGCAGACCCGACCCGGACTTCGCGTTAACGAGTGAAGATCGACCTTGCCCGCTATGCAGTCTTGAGCACTAGCACGCTTGCAATCGGATCCGGCGCCTGTTCCGGCAAACCCACATCAAGACCACTGCCGCTCTTCGTCACTTTCAACGGAGCCTGCGCTGTGTCTGCCAGCAGGTAAGCGGCCGTTACATCACGGTGCACCTCATCCAAGTGAAACTTGGAGCCTGGCCACTCGAAAAGATGGATGTAAATTTTGCCGGGACCTGTCGTTGATCGCCACTTCCAGCTCGGTATAAACTTCGCATTGCCGCTCTTGTCCTTTTCTGTCGTCGAGAAAGAGCCTGCCTCAGCGCCGAACAGCGTAGGTTGCGTCGCATAAATCGACTCACCGTTCACCGCGAGCCATTTCCCCATCTCTTGCAGCCGCTCCACCTCGGCGGGAGGCACTTCGCCGGTCGCCATTGGCCCAATATTCAGCAAGTAGTTGCCGCCCTTGCTCGCAATATCAATCAGGTTTCGCAGCAACGTTTCCGTGCTTTTGAAGTTCGTATCGTCCTGTTTGTATCCCCAGGTGTCATTCATGGTCATGCACGACTCCCAGTCGCGCCCCGGATATCCCTGAGCTGGGATGTATTGTTCCGGCGTTTCCGTGTCACCGCTGTATCCGCCTCCCAGACGGTTATTCCAGATCAACTTGGGGTGTTCATTCAATACCTTGACGATGTCGCCTGCCAACTCCGGCGTCATGTCCTTGGTGGGAGTGTCGAACCACACAATGGCCGGATATTCCCCGTAATTCGCCAGGATCTCCCTAATCTGCGGAATTGCCTTGTTCTGGAGATACTCAGCAAAGCTACCATCTTGGGCCGGGTCCCAGTGGTAGGTCGGAGGCTTATGATCGTCTCTCTTGTAGGCTGCTCCGCCTGGCGCTGTCCAGTCCTGATCCTGCGAATAATAGAAACCGAACTTGATGCCGTGTTTACGGCATTCTGCCGCCAGTTCTTTCAGAGGATCGCGCTTGAACGGAGTAGCCTGAGCAATGTTGAATGGATTCGCCTTCGAATCGAACATGGCAAACCCGTCATGGTGTTTCGATGTAATGACGATGTACTTCATTCCCGCTGACTTTGCGAGTCCCACAATCTCCGCTGCGCTGAATTGAGTGGGATTGAACTCTGCCGCCAACGCTTTGTATTGGGCAACCGGAATCGACGCCGAATTCATGATCCACTCTCCGATTCCAGGTATTTGCTTATCGTGCCAGCGCCCCGCTGGTATCGAATAAAGCCCCCAGTGGATGAACATGCCGAACCGCGCCTCGCGGAACCATTTCATCCGTTCGTCCTTCTGGGCCGGAGTTTCGGTGTCTTGTATTGAGCGCACGGGGTGGGCGGCGGTTGTCTGAATGTGTTCGCCTTGAACCTGCCCCCACAGCCGCACCCTCTCGCCCAACGCAGCCGCAGTTGCAGACAACGCGCAGTTCCAGGAAAACTCTCGCCTCGATACCTTCATGCACTTTCTCCTCTTCTTATGCTGCTCGTACTGAACGAACACATCGTGAGTTTCGCGCTGGATGCTTCTTCCGGTTTGGAATCTGAGCGCTTAATCATTGCGCGATGAATCGTGTCTTTTCGGCATTCCCGCTTCTTGCAAGACGGTGATCCGATTTTGGACCGGCAGAACAGCTTTTCGGGAGCCAAACGGACCCAATGTATTCTGAAGCGCCCGAAAATGTCCAGCGACATGAATCTACTGATGAGTTGAAATCGCCGCTGCAACTTGATTTCCTTTCACGACAGGCTCATCGACTTGAACTTGCCTGTCACCCTGCACACTTGTCAGGGTCTGCACAATTCCGCTGGGCCAGGAAATCTCGATGCGGTCGGCAACAGCGCTGCTCCCCAACCCAAAGTGGACGCGAGGATCGCTTGCTGATAGATAGCTGCCGGAAGTTGTGACAGTGGCCCATTGTGATCCTTGAACAGTCGTCAGTTTTACAAGGGCTCCGATGCCGTCTCGGTTGCTCTTGTGTCCGGTCAGATGCAGGCTAATCCAATGGTTGTTGGAAGCTGATTCGTTGTGAAGGACGTGGGCGGAGCCGCCGTTGGTGGTGACTACGGCATCAATTCTGCCGTCATTATCGAGATCGCCGATCGCCAAGCCTCGCCCCACCCAGTCCTTTTTGAAAATGTCGCCGGAGATGGGTGAAACGTCTACAAATTTCCTGCCAGTATTGCGCACCAGCAACATCGGTTCGCGGTAATGCAACTGAGGAGAAATCCTCTCGATGTTGTCCAGGTCATGGCCCTGCGCAATGAGCAGGTCTTTCCAACCGTCATTGTCATAATCAAGAAATCGAACACCCCAGCCCGAATGCAGCAGCGTCATCGCCGCGAGGCCATTGGCGTTCGATGCGTAGTCGAAGTTTCCGTCCCGGCGATTGTGGTAAGTGGCGTACCTCTGGTTGGCAAGGTCGGTCACTACGATATCCGGCCAACCGTCGTTGTCATAGTCCGCAAAGTCTACGCCCATCCCGGCGTAGGTTTGACCTTCCGAATTTACGGCAACTTCCGATTCCAAACCTATCTCTTCGAAGGTTCCGTCCACCTTCTGATGGAACAGGAACTCCTGCATCGAGTCGTTGGCAATAAAGAGATCGATTCGTCCGTCGCGATCGTAATCGGCAACGGCAATGCCCAAGGCTTTGGCCGGTTTATCGAGCCCCAACTTATGCGAAACCTCAGTGAAACGCCCGTGACCGTCGTTATGGTAAGCGAGCATGGAAATCGGTTCGAATACGTCTGGATGACAGTAATTGCGATAGCCTTCTTTGTGCTCTCCGCACCACACATCATTCCAATCCCACTTGATATACCGCAAAACAACCAGGTCAAGCAGACCATCGTTGTCAAGATCGACCCAGGCGGCGGAAGTGGACCAGCCGGCGCCCGCGACCCCGGCCTGGTCCGTGACATCGGTGAACGTGCAGTCACCGTTGTTGTGGTAAAGGCGATTGCCTCCATATGAAGTGACGAAGACATCTTCGTAGCCGTCATTGTCATAATCGCCAACCGCTACGCCCATGCCGTAGCCAACACCTTTCAGCCCGGACTTTTCGGTGATATCTTCGAAAGTCCCGTCCGGTTTTTGCCGATACATCCGGTTCCAATACTCCGGGCCAGTTTTTTGGGGAATCGATCCTTTGGGTTCCGGATCGGAATAAGGTGCGCCGTTGACGAGATAGAGATCGAGTCGTCCGTCATTGTCGCAATCAAAGAGGGCAACACCTGATCCCATGGTTTCAAGCAGGTATTTGCGAGTGGTGTGCGGGGCCTGATGTAGAAAATGAACGCCCACCTTCTCGGTGATGTCGACAAATCGGCCCGGGACCAAAGCGGAATCTGTTGGAGGCATGGATTGAGTGGCCGGTTTTGCGGGCTGGGCGAGCGCACCGTGAACCCCAATGACTGCGCACAGGGCCGCTGCAAGCACAAGTCTGACAACCCATATTTCCTGGTTTCCCTTGCTTTCATGAACCTGTCGGCTCATCCCTTCTGTAGCTCCCGAGGATTCACACGCGCGGGTATCAGCGCCGTCGGCGGTACTCAATGGTTTGCCATTGCGAGCAGCGTCGTAGCGCCTGTCAAGCAAACAAGGCCCAATCCCAGAAGAAATCCGGCCTTGCGCGGAGCGCCCTTCCACTCGCCCATCATTACACCTGAGAGCGCTGCGGTCATGATCATGAAGATCTGAAACATTCCCCACCCGATCGATGTACCGAAAGAGCCAAGATAGGCCGCACTCATTCCATACAACGCCATCGATCCCATCCATAACACGCCCATGAGAACGGACCAGAATATGTCTGGAGCGGGAGCTTGAAACAATTTCCAACTCTGCCTTTTTCTGAGCAGGTAAAGACTGTATGCAACGTTCGGAAGGAAGCCGCCAGCCAGTCCAATGGGCCATACTGCGTAAGCAGAGTTCAAGGCCGTGTTTCCAACCGACTCCGCATGCAGCGCAACGTCCTGGCCGAAGGCAAAGGAGTAGTTAAGCATTGGAGCCATGAAGCCACAGAGGATGGCGAGCAGGATCGCTGCGGAGAATCCGTTTGCCGGACCCGAATCTAGAACAGGGCGCTGATTGCGTTCTCTGATCTGCCCACCTGCAGTAGAGAGACTGATACCGATCACCATGACAGCGACTCCGGCAAGAATTTCAAAGAGCGCGGTCGCACCAACCTGCGAACGATGCTGGGTGAAGAGGGGCACCAGTGTGCCCAGCAATGCGCCGAGTCCGATGATGATGGCGTACGCAAGGCCAAGGCCCAGGCGCGCAACCGAGATTCCGAACAGAACTTGCGCTACACCCCATCCGGCGCCGAAGACGAAAGGGACTGCGACTTGAACAAAGGAGAGTGTGCGGTATGCGTCGAAGAGCCGGTTGACCAGAGCGAACGCCAACATCCACGGGAGAATGACGAGTGACGTGATGCTGAAGACCAGCCAGGTATTCTCCCACTGCCAGCTTCGACTGAACTTCATCGGCAGCATGCAATTGCCTGCCATCAAGCCGGCAAGCAGGGTGAGAGAAACGCCAAGTGGCAGCGAGTGTGCCAACTATCGGCCCTCATTGCAGGCCGGCACCAGGTCTGTAGATGCGCCAGGCTCCTGAGGAGTCTTGTAGAAGCCGCCACTTACCTTCGCTGGAACGACGAAGTGTTCCTGCAGATGCGGGATGTGTTCAAGAAACACGACCTCATGGCCAAGGGCAATGTGATTGAAGAGCACGAGATGCTGGTGCAGTTGGCCCATGTCGCCGACGTGGGGAACCACGGGCAGGCCAAACTTTTTCGCCATCAGGCTGACGGTGAGAAATTCGCTTACGCCTCCGAGCCGCGTGCAGTCCGCCTGCACAAAATGTACGCCTCCGTAATGAAAGAAATTCTTAAACAGAACACGGTTTGGGATATGTTCACCCGCGGCTATTTTTACCGGGGCAATGGCACGCGCCAGTGCCGCGTGGGCGTAGACATCGTCTGGGTGTGTCGGCTCTTCGATCCAAAGAGGCTTGAATTTGACGAGCGCAGTGCACATGCGTTGGGCGTCGGGCAGGTTCCAATGCTGGTTGGCGTCGAACATCAGGGTACCGGCTTCGCCCACGACTTCGCGCAGCATTGCGGCCCTCCGCAGATCGCGTGATTCATCCACTGAGCCGACTTTCAGTTTGAAAGCACGGAAACCGCGGTCAATCGCGTGCTGCGTGAGTTCGCGAACTTTTCCGTCTTCGTAAGCCATCCACCCAACCGAGGTGTCGTAGCCCGGATAGCCACTCTGCAGGATCGGTGCCCGCAGGGGACGGGTGGTCGTGTTGGTTCTCAGAATTGCAAGGGCGTCAGCCTCGTTGAGAATATCCTCGACATAGCTCAGGTCCAGAGTCGCAATGACTTCTTCTGGAGTGAGATCGAGCAGAAGTTTCCACAACGGGACTCCGCGGCTTTTTGCCCAGAGATCGAAGCAGCCGTTGGTGAGCGAAGCGAGAGCGAGGTGAATGACACCCTTGTGCGGCCCGAGCCAACGCAGGGAAGGATCGTCCGCAAGGCGGCGGGAAGTCCTTCCAAAATCGGCCATCAACTCATTGATCTCCATGCCGGCAAGCGGCCGTGCCAGCAAATCGATTGCGTCGCACACCAGCCGGTTTCCATCGCCTAGCGTTAGCGCAATCCCGGTTCCCGACACTCGCCCATCGGTGGCCAGTCGGGTAACGGCCATGCAGTACTGTGAACTGGTATGAACCGAATCGGTGCCTGCGCCGGCCGGCAATGCGAAGCGCGCATCGACAGAGGAGATAGATTGGATGGTGCAATTCGTCATCACTCCGCCTTCGGCTATCTCCTGTAACCCAATTCCGCCCCGCCGCTCACCGGCAAGATGCAGCCCGTGATGAACCGCGCCTTCGACGAAAGAAGGAACACCGCCGCGTCCGCGATCACATCGCCGCGAGGACACGGTCCGAGCAAGTGGATATCGTCGAGATACTTCCGGATATTGTCCGGATCCGGCTGCTCGGCGCACCACCGCTCCAGCATCGGTGTCCAGACTCCAGCGGGACATACCGCATTCACGCGGACCTGGTATTGCGCATAATCGGCTGCCATCGCCTTGGTCAGCGAGATCATCGCGCCCTTCGTAGCCACATACGCCGCGTGATTCTGTTGTCCGATGAGGCCCACCATGCTGGCGGTATTGAGGATCGCTCCCTTGCTTTCTACGAGTGCGTCGAACGCGAATCGGGTAGTCCAATACACCGACTTCAAATTGATGCTCAAAAGCTCGTCCCACTCAGCCTCAGTGGTCTCATGGAGCGGCTTTGAGGGGCTGGCGATTCCTGCGTTGTTGTGCACGGCATCGATACGCCCAAATCGTTCCAGAACAGTGCGGACTGCCACTCGGAGGGATTCGCCATCCGATACATCGGCATGGAGGGCAATACTGTTACCGCCGGCCTTCGACGCGGTACGCAACGCCGCGTCATGATCGCGATCGAGAATAGCCACCGCAGCTTCTTCGCGCGCGTAGGCGAGTGCGCACTCGCGGCCGATTCCATCGCCGCCTCCCGTCAACACCACAACTTTTCCCGAGAGATCAGCCTTCATGCGCGACACGCTTCTCCCAGTTGTTATGAGCGGTCCTTGCGAAACGCTCCATGGCTTTCTTCACATAATGCTCGGCAACTTCCCCCTCGCCTTCTTGCAACAGGTCGATGATCCGTTGGTGTGCATCCAAGTCTTTGTCCCACGCCGAAGTGCCCTGACCGCTCGCAGCCACGCGCATCCGCACAAAGGCGAAGAACGGGAGCAAGATTCGTCGCGCGTGCTCAATGAGGTACGGATTGCGCGACAATTCGCAGAGTTCAAGATGGAAGAGCGAATCGCAGTCGAGAAGGCCGTCACAGTTGCCGGAATTTGCCGACTCCTGCATGACGTCCAAAGTGGCTTGCAGCACTTTCAAGTCTGGCTTCGTTGCGGCTGCGAGTCGTGCGGCCAAGCCCTCGATCGCGCCCCTTAGCTGGTAGATCCGAGTCACATCATCTTCGCTCAAATCGATCACCCGCGCACTGTGCCCGGATTGTTTCGACACGAACCCGGCTTGTGCAAGAATGTTGATCGCTTCGCGGATGGAGCCTTGCGCGACACCGAATTTCGATGCCCATTTGCCTTCGACAATTCGAGCGCCGGGATGCAATGACCCGCGCATGATTTCCTCGCGCAATCGTTCCGCAAGGTTTTGTTTGACCAGGCTGCCGGACGCAAGTTGAGTTGTAATTGGCATATTCAAGCGCTCAAATTGGGTAATGGGATCGTAGAGTACGGGTATTCGCGCGTCAAGCGGAGATTTAAGCACTTGCGGCAATTGGCATATCTCGGCTACGCTGTCTGGCGCGAGATGGTCACTTGGATTTGGAGCCGGAGATTTCGAAAGAAAGGTCTTGGGGATGAAACGACTGGGGATGGTGATCAAACTGAAGCCCGGAAGCGCGGATGCCTACCGGGATTACCACGCGGCCGTCTGGCCGGAGGTTTTGAAAATGATTCAGGAATGTAACATCCGCAATTACTCGATCTACTTCAAAGACGACCTCCTATTCAGCTATCTCGAATACCATGGGATCGATATCAAGGCAGACTTCGAAAGGATGGCGGCGCATACTCCAACGCAGGAGTGGTGGGCGGTGATGAACCCACTGCAGGACCCTCTCGCCACGCGAAAGGAGGGCGAGTGGTGGGCGGAGATGGAAGAGGTGTTTCATTTGGACTAAGGCAGGTTCCTTTCTTGCCGAGCGAACGAAGTCGATTTTAAGCGCTCGGATCTCGCTCTCCTTTCAGGCGCTCCGAAATTGAATGATTGCTCAAGATGCTGTAATTGTTGGGACCAGTCGCTTGACAGCCATCCGGGCGGTCATTAATAGTTCCCCCGACATGAGCGCTTATTCTACGAGTCGGCGGCAATTCATCCGACTTGCCGCCGCTGGTTCCTGTTTCCCCGCCCTTTCCAACTTGGGATGGAGCGCGGCTATGGCGTGTGATCGCACCAGCTGGTATCGCAACGCCAAGTTCGGGATGTTTATCCATTGGGGCCCATATTCCCAGGCGAGTGTCGAAGCTTCTTGGCCGATCATGGTGCCAAAGCCGGGAGGGATTACAGAGGCCGAATACCGGGCGCTGCCGCAGACGTTCAACCCGGTGAAGTTCGACCCGGAGGCGTTTGTCGATCTGGCGCGATTGGCGGGGCAGCGATACATGGTGTTCACGACCAAGCACCATGACGGATTCTGCATGTTCGATTCGTCCTACACGGACTACAAGATCACCAACACCCCTTATGGCAAAGACATTGTGGCGCAGCTGGCAAAGGCGTGCGCCGATGATGGCATGCCTCTCGGTTTCTACTATTCGCCGCCGGACATGCACCATCCGGGCTTCCGCGATACCACCAAACTGGCCAAGGAAAACTGGCACGGCGAACCACAGCGGCCGGAGTGGTCGAGCTATCTCGAATACATGCAATTGCAAGTAGCAGAGCTATTGACCCACTACGGCCCGGTTGCGATCGTTTGGTTCGACGGCCTCAACAACCAGAAGAAATACAGTGGCGCCCGAGTCATTGAGATGATTCGCCAACTGCAACCGGCCACGCTCGTGAATGACAGGATTGGCGTAGATGCCGATTATGAAACGCCCGAGCAGTTTATACCGACGGCGATTCCGACCAAAGGCATCGTACTCACGGGCGTTGACCCAAACGTCTCCAAGAGTTTGAAGAATTCGATTCCACGTCCTGAGGATTTCAGACTGTGGGAGACTTGCATGACCATCAACAACACCTGGGCCTACAACAAGAACGATCGCGATTTCAAATCTGAGCAGATGCTGATACGAAGCCTGGTTGAAGTGGCAAGCCGCGGCGGCAATTTTCTGTTGAATGTAGGGCCTCAGCCGGACGGCCAGATTCAGCCGGAGTTTCAGCAGCGATTGCGCGCGATCGGGAACTGGCTCACACTGAATGGCGATTCGATCTACGGCACCACATACGGCCCGATCCAGGGTGTCGCTGACTTGCGCACAACGGCAAATGACAAGTCCATTTATGTACACATATTCAATTGGCCAGCCACTGGCGCCTGTGAGATTACCGGAATTGAGGCGAAGGTCATGTCCGCCCGCCTGCTTGCAATTGGGAAGCCGCTAACCTTTCGTCAGACCGAGGGGAAGTTGCAGATCGATATCCCCGCGCAAGCGCCCGATCCAAATGTCAGCGTGATTGCGCTCAAGACTTACTAGATTCTCAGGTATTCAAAGCATCAGAATAGAAGTCGGATTACCCTGATGATTTGCCAGCGAGCGCCCCGGATACGAGAAATCGCGCTTCAGCCGCACCGCTCCTCCCGACAATGATCTAAGAACTGCATTACAAGACGTTGCGATGAGGACCGCCGCGCATTGGTTAGCGCGAATTCCACTGGAGGCGCAGATCAATTGGAACTTATTGAGGGGTGTTTGCCGGCTTCAGCAAGTGCAGCGCTTTTGCAACGTCTTCATCGCCTGGCGACAGCTTCTGAGCTTGGAGCAGTTCGATTCGCCCGTTTTTGAAGTCTCCCGAGTGGCAATAGATCAGGCCAAGGTCCTTGTGAAGCTGTGGCAGAGCACTGCACTTTCCGCAGGTTTCAATCGCTTCCTTCAGTTGCGCGACGGCCTGTGGCCAGTCATGGGCATCGGCAGACGTCAGCGCGAAGTTGCCAAGCAATTGCGCGCGATCCACGATGTGTTGCTCTGCCCGCATCTGTTCAAATCGCTCCTGGAGCTGCTTGGCTTCTTCAGGATCGGATTTCGCCAGGAGGCGCGCAAGGCTGTAATACACTTCGTCGTACCCTGGATTGATCTCAATCGCCTTTCTCCACCGCTTGATTGCCCCGGACGTATCGCCTTTGCGCAGAAGCTCGCGGCCCAGCATGTACAGGGCCTCGGCGTTGTCCGGCTTTATCGCGAGGGTTTTCTCAAACATCCGGATCGATTCATCGGAATCCCCCGCCTGCCTTGAGATCAAGCCAAGCAGATACCAGCAATCTGCCTGCCCCGGGTCGAGCCGCGTGGCCGCTGCGAGTTCTGGTTTCGCATCGCTGTTGCGGCGTAGATCGAGTAGAACGCGGCCCTTGTTGTAATGTGCGACGGCATTGTTTGGATCAAGGCGGACTGCCTCAGAGAATTCGGCCAACGCTCCGTCAAGGTTGCTCTGATCCGCGAGTGCGATTCCAAGATTCAGATGTGCGCCGGGCGATTTTGGATCGAGTTCTGTCACCTTGTGAAACAAGGCGAGCGCTTCAGTGGGCCGATTCAAACGCACCAGCACCATGCCGTATGCACTGAGAGCGCCTGGATTCTTCGGATCCAACTGCACCGCGGTCGCAAGCGCCTTGGCGGCGTCGGCAAACCGCGATTCGGCCGCGAGAGTCAGGCCCAGATTCGCAAACGCCTGGCCATATTGAGGATTGTTTTCCGTTGCCTGGACGAATAAATGCTCCGCCTCGGAATTGTTGCCGAGTTGCCCGTAGAGAACGCCGAGATTATTCTGCGCCTCTGCGTATTGCGGATCGAGTGCGATCGCCGTTTTGAACTGCTTCAGCGCCTCGTCAGCTTGATTGGCCGCGAGGTCGAGAACCCCGAGCTGGTTGTGTGGCGGAGCCAATTGCGGATCCAGCTTCACAGCCCTTTCGAGTGCGTCGCGTTCACCTTGATAGTCGGGAATCCTATCCAGCGCCAGGGCAAGGTTATAGTAGGTTCGCGCGTTCGCCGGATCTTCAGCAAGCGACTCGCGGTAAAGCTCGGCTGCCTTCCTAGGATCTCCGGATTGCAAATCCTGATTGGCCTGGCTGGCCTTGACTACTGCCGAGGTCTGCTTTACGCCCTCCTGCTTTTCCTTTTCGAAGACGTTTAATTGCTGGCTTGCCTCATCCTTTTTTCCGAGCGCGCGAAGTACGGATGCAAGCTGAAAGCGGGCCTTGCTCGAGTCGGGACTCAGTTTGAGTGCCGCCTCGAGCTCCGGTTTCGCTTCTGCCGGGCGGCCCAAGTGTGCCAGCACGAAGCCGAGGTTATATCGCGCTTCAAAGTGATTGGGATTGATGGCAACAGCCTGGCGCAAAACCTTCTCTGCGTCCGCGTTGTTTCCCAGGCCTCTCTCAACCACGCCGGTAAAGTAAAGCGCATCGAAATCGTGGGGCCGGCGGCGCAGATAATCGTGAATAATGGGCGCGGCGGTGTCGAACTGACCAAGCACGACCAGCGTCTTTACATAAGTAAGTCGGGTCACATCATCTGACGGATCCAGCCGCAGCGCTTCCTGAAATGCCGGAGCTGCTTCGCTGAATCGTTCTTCTTGGGTATACACGACACCAAGGTTGAATTGCGCCTGAGCGTAATCGGGATGCTCCTTGACGATCGCCAAGACTGTTTTGAGCGCCTCGTCGGTATTTCCGTTTTTGGAGTAAGCGACCGCCAGGTTCAGCTGCAATACTTCATTGGGAGGCGCATTCTTCAGCTCGACGATCGCTGCCGTATATCTCTTTTCGGCGATCAGCGCCTTCGTCAACCCATCGAGCGCATTTACTGACGCGGGATCGACTTTCAAAACCACCTTGAACGCATCGATTGCCTCGTCTTGCTGGTTCAACTCACTGAGCGCTGCGCCAAGCGGCAGAAGAATCTGCGGTGATTCTGGTTTGAAGCCCGATGCCACCTGCAGTTCATGGACCGCGCGCTTTACACTCCCGCTGCTGAGGAGCGCGATTCCAAGATCGTAATGGCTCTGCCACGAATTTGGGTCGAGGCGCATCGCAGATTCGAAAGCGGCAATGGCGCAGGGGAACTGGCGCTGTGAGGCGAACCATGAACCCAGGGCCTCGTAAGCTCCCGCTGAAGGGTGCGATGCAATCGTCTGCTTAAGATCCGCGGGTCCAGTGCAGTTGGACGCTCCTTGCCCTATCGCGGCCAGCTGGAAGGTACAAAGGATCGCGAGTGCGGGTAGCATCACGTGCTGAGAGGATCCTCGTGTTGTGGTTCGCCGATTCACTGCCGACCCCTGAGTAGAATGCCCCAGTGCATGCTGAGGCGGCAAGGGCGGTAACTCTTCACCTCCATGCTCCGATAGGCAGAGATGGATCGCGCGCCAAAACATCGCGGCACTGTGTTTCGCCATTTTGATGGAATCAACCTTATCGTTGGCGCCTGCTCTTGTGTCACGGCCTGCCGATCGTAGGAACAGGATAGCCCAGGAAAGAGTCACAACGGCAAGTGGGTGAATGCGCGACTATTCGTTTTGATTGGCTGCGGAGCATAGAGCCCGTCGCGAATAGTGAACATTCAGAATGCTAGAATTGGCGGGAAGATGGAGCACCATCGTCTCGTCGCCCTGTCAAAACGCCTCATCACTTCCGCATTTCCTTTCATCACCTTCGGCTTCATGCTTGCGTTCGCCGGTTCTTGCGTGGCTCAAATCGGAGTGGCGACCGGCAACGGAGTTGCCACGCCTGCCAAGCCACTGCCCGCGGGAATAAAACCGCCCGTCGTGCAGTTTGAAGATATTGCAGCCCAGGCAGGGCTTACCTCAGCGAATGTCTCCGGCGCCGCAAGTAACAAGCAATACATTATCGAGACAACGGGGAACGGAGTCGCAATCGTCGACTACGACAACGACGGATTGCCCGACATTCTTTTTGTCAATGGCGATCGATTTCAAGGTGGCGGGGAACCGCCAACTCCAGTGCTTTACCACAACCTGGGCGGCTTGAAGTTCGAGGATGTGACGGCAAAGGCCGGATTAACCCACACGGGATGGGGTCAGGGTGTCTGCGCCGGGGATATCGATAATGACGGCTACGTGGACCTTTTCATTACCGGGTGGGGGCAAAACGTTCTTTACCACAACCGCGGCAACGGTACCTTTCAAGATGAGACGGAAGTCAGAGGGCTAGCTTCCCCAACCGCTCGTTGGAGCACGGGATGTGCGTTTGTCGACTTCAACCGGGATGGCGCCCTGGACCTGGTCGTGGTCCACTACATTCAATTCGATCCGGCCAAGACACCGCATCCTGGTGAAAAATCGCAATGCCAATGGAAAGGCTTGCCGGTCATTTGCGGCCCGCGCGGCTTGGCTGGAGAGACTATCTCTCTCTACAAGAATGATGGGCACGGCCACTTTACCGATGTGTCGGACAGCATGCACATCACCACGCCCAAGGACTATTACTGCTTCAGTCCGCTAGTCGACGATTTCGATAACGATGGCTGGCCTGACATCTACATCGCCTGTGACTCTACAGCGAGCCTTTACTTCCACAATCTCAAGGGAGAGCGTTTCGAGGAAGTTGGCGTGGTCGCAGGCGTCGCCTATAACGACGAAGGGCGCGAGCAGGCCGGCATGGGTGTGACCGCGGCCGACTTCAGCCATGACGGGCGACTCGATATCTTCAAGACCAACTTCGCCGATGACACCCCGACCTTCTACCGCAACCAGGGAGATAACAGCTTCTCTGACGCGACGATTGAGACTGGCCTGGCCGTCAACACGAAGTATCTGGGTTGGGGGACAGCCGCGGTGGATGTTGACAACGATGGATGGAAGGATCTGATTCTCGCCAACGGGCACGTATATCCCGAAGTCGACACGGGGCACAGCGCAGAGCACTTCAAACAGAGACGGCTACTCTACTGGAATCGAGGCGACGGACAGTTCTTCGACTTGTCTTCACAGGCGGGAAGTGGCATTGCTGCAGCGCATGCTTCGCGTGGCTTAGCCGTGGGAGATCTGGACAACGACGGCAACGAAGAAGTTGTGATCGTGAACATGGGAGAAGCCCCCTCTCTGCTGAAGAATGTTGCCCCGTCTGCCGGAAATTCGATACTGATACGCCTTCTGACTGTGACAAACCGCGATGCGATTGGGGCCAGAATCACACTGACCGCGAACGGGCAGAAGCAGATGGATGAAGTTCGAAGTGGCGGATCCTACATCTCGCAGAGCGACTTCCGCCTGCACTTCGGCATCGGCAAAGCGAACTCTGCAAATCTCTCGATCCGTTGGCTCGACGGCAAGACCGAGAGCCTCAGTGGAGTTGCCGCTGGACAAATCGTAACGATCCAGGAGGGCAAAGGCATCATCAGGCAGCAGCCCTACATCGATTCCAAGCGTTAGGGCTGCGTGTTGTTCCGCTCAGCGCGGGATAGCATCTGCCGCATGAAATCGTCCTGCGGAAAGACTTCGAGATAATGTCGAAGCGCCTCGTGAGCCTTCGCATATTGCTTGGTGTCGATGAGCCGCACTACCAGCATCTTCTGTGTGACGGGATTGAACGGGTCCAGTTCGATTGCTTTTTCGATCAAGGAAACCGCCTCGTCTGCTTGTCCGAGGTGCGCTAATGCATCGGCAAGGTCCGCGTAGGTTGTCGCCGCGGGCGTGCCGCCTTGAAGAGCGCGGCGCAGATGACTGACAGCCGCCGGGAAATCGCCATTCCTCAGGTCTCTGCGCCCGAGAGCCGCTTGCACCAGAGGGTCGTCTGGTTGTGTCCCCTCCAATTGGCTGAGCACTTTGAGATATGAAGCCACGTATTCGGGCCTCTTCTCCGCGAGCTCACCGTACGCCGCCAGCAGAGTCAGCAGCGGAGGCGGAACCGCCTCTTTCCCTGGGGCGGGATTGAGATGGATGAGGTCCGGTAGCGATGCGCTCGTTTGCTGAAAGGTGACATCAGGGTACGGTTCGTCGGGTGTAGCCACAATGCGATGATTTGTTGCGCTGGAGTGGGAGATGACCTGGATGTCGCGCTTGGGCATATGACAATTCGTGCAGTCGTTCGCCGGTGTCTGCTGCACCCGCGTCGCGATCGGCAACTTGCAGCTCTGATTCGTATGACACGTGAGGCATTTGCTGCGGAAGTACGCCGGCGCCTCCTCGCGGGATGGCTCCACATGAGGATCGTGACATGTAATGCAGCTCAGGCGCCCCTGGCTGGCGCGATAGCACTTGCTTAGAGTCATGGAATAGTAGTGTTCCACGTGGTCCGACGAGGGAGGTGACCCTCGTGTTGGAGGAACCAGCAGGATTGAGAGCGTGTCGTCGAGCACATGTCCCGGGCGAAAGTCCCGATAACTCTTGCCGGGTTTGAGAACCCGTGCATCTCCAGTCTGGTGGCAAGCCATGCAGATGTTGTCCGCCAGATAAGGAGTCAGTCGCGCGGGATTGACGATCGCGGTATTGAGATGGGCCAAATTCTTTCCTGATGGAGCGTTCGTCGCAATGACAGCCTTCACATGGGCGGCGCCCGGACCGTGACAATTCTCGCAGCCAATGGAGAGCTCGGAGAACGGAGTGCTTTCAAAGCGTCCGTTGATACCGGCGATTGAATTAGGCCGGCCACTGTGGCAGAAGATACAGCCAGGTGTAATTGGCCGGTTGAAGCCGAGATCGGTGAACTCATATCCAGGCGAAGGCGCCCATTTCATAGGTTGGGTATAAAACGACAGGGGCGCCTGAAAAAGAAAATCGTCTTTTCGGAGGATTGCGCCATATCCATTAACTCCCGCACCTATGATCCAATCAATTGGATGCGCGGTTCTGAAGCTCTCTTTTCCATCGACATCGCTTCCGGATTCGCTTTGAAAGAGCTTTCCATCCTGGAAGTAGACTTCGAATCGGCGGTTGAGCCGCTCATTCACATACGAAGCGGAGGGTTCCGCAGCCCGGAGAAAAGTTGGGGTGACTTGAGACATGGAATGCCCCATGCTCGTCTGCAAAAATCGCTGGGAGATTTCTGAATGGCAATTCGAACATGCCTGGGAACCAATGTATCCATCATTGGACTCGCGGACCCTGGTGTCGATTGGGTCGCCCTTGACCTGTCCAGCACTGCTGCTCAGGGCGCTCGCACACAAGAAGAGCATTGGGACCGTGAGCAGGCGTGCCACCCTTGGCGATCTGGGAGCAGCGTCTCTGGCGGATGAGAACCACTGGCAACTCATGCCGTTTCCCATGCTTCGATTTTCAACGAGATCAATTGAGTTGACGCTATTTTCTTTGCGTGGAGGACCGGACTACCAATGTCGGTTCAAGGATGATGGTTCGAGCGCGAGGTCTCTGTTTGGACTCAAGCAGACTGAGGACAAGCTCGGCCGCGTGCTGGCCAAGCATATTGCTCTGCTGATCGATGCTCGACAAGGGAACACGAAGGCAGTTGTCATTGGGTAGATCGCCGCAGCCGATCAGTGCAATGTCTTCAGGAATCCTCAGACCGGCGTCGAGAATGGTGTTCATGGCTCCGATCGCCAGGGGATCGTTGAAGCAAAATACACCGTCCGGCTTGGGGTCTCGATCCAGCAGGAGGCGCATCGCCTCGCCTCCTTGCTGAGCAGTTTCGGTGTCCACAAGCCTTCTACGCACGACATAATCATCGCAATAAGGAACGCCGCGATCGTGGAGTGCCTGCCGATAGCCTTCGAATCTGCCGTTGCCAGGGCTGTTATCCTGTCCCCGGATATGCGCTATGCGGCGGCAGCCCATTTCAATAAGGTGTTCCGTCGCCAATCTCCCGACCTTTACTTCATTCACGCCGACAAAGTTTGCGGCAAGCCCATTCATGTCGCGATCGATAAGCACATACGGCTGGGACATCCTGTCCATTCGATCGAACTGATCGACATCGGTTGCAGCGGACGCGATCACCAATGCGTCCAGGCGGCGCGATAGCAACCGCGTGATCTCCTCTTTCTCGAGTTCCGGATCCTCCTCCGATGAAGCCACGATGAGGAAATAGCCCTTATCGCGGACCGCGCTCGAGATGCCCCGGGCAATCTCAGCAAAGAACGGGTGCAGAAGACTGGGTGCGACAAGACCGATGAGGTAGCTGCGCCCCGTCACAAGGCTGCGAGCTAGACTGTTCGGCTGGTAATCCAGCTCTTTCACCCGTTCGAGTACACGCTGGCGGGTCTTTTCACCGATATCAGGGTGCTTGCGGAGGACCTTCGAGACAGTGGCCTGTGAGATGCCAAGGTCTTTCGCTATGTCTTTCATTCGAATGGTCATTTTGAAAGACTCACCGTTCCTGTTCCTGTGCTATTGCCCCCGGCCATGATTTTTTCTTCCGAAAGAAAACGGACAATGATGCCCCATTCTGCGGAATGGCTTTCCCGCCACTTGCTTCAAAGTCACATTTTTCAAACGATTACTATATCGAATTAGGAAGCAATGCAGCAATCGCATTTTTTGCAAGATTTCGTTTCCCCGTGGACGATCCCGCTTCACTGGTCGATCTAAAGGTGGATGGGACGCTCAATCCATGGTCCGATTTTTACCCTTGACAAATCGCCTTTGGTTCAATTAAGTGTTATTCGCCTGAGGGAGTATTCGAATCAGTTACCGTATACTCCGGCCAATATTCCCCAAATCCGAAGGCTGGAAACCCACAAGGCACCCGTTCAGGCGAACGACATTTGGTGAGAGGTCATTCATGGAAAACGACACGAGGGGTCTCGCTCGCGAGATTGGGAGTCTACTTCGCGGGATGCGCTTTGCTGGTCTGCTGATCCTGCTCCTCCTGGCCCTTTCGTGTTCGGCTGGCGCCCAGGTCTCGACCGCTTCAGTGAACGGGGTGATCCGCGATCCCAGTGGAGCGGCAATCCCCGGTGCGACGATCGTGCTGCATAGCATCGAGACTTCGGTTGAACATAGTTCGGTCTCGAACAGCGCTGGCGCATATGTTCTTCTCAACATCACGCCAGGCAGGTATTACATCCAGGCCAGCGCCGCGGGATTCACGCTGCAGAAGTCTGACGAGTTCGTCCTTGCCGTCGATCAAATCGCCACATTCGACTTTTCCTTGAAGGTCGGATCAGATACACAAGTGGTCTCGGTCAACGCCACAGCCGCGCAGCTCGACGTAACGGGCGCAACCTTGGGCACTGTCATTGAGACCAAGCAGGTCAACGACCTTCCTCTGGACGGCCGGAATTTCACTTCGCTGCTTTCCCTCACCCCGGGCGTGGTACCCATCATGGTCGGGCAGAATGCAGGAATGCAAAACAGCGGCGGCTTTGGTGCTGCCGTTGCTATCGGCTCGGACTACACCTTCCCAGCCATCAATGGGCAAACCGGCCGCAGCAATTTCTTTTTGATGGATGGCTTGTTCAACTACGGGACGATTGAAAGCACGTACGCCATCGCACCGATCATCGACGCCATCCAGGAGATGAAGGTGGTTTCGCACACCGATGACGCGGAATACGGGGGGGTACTGGGCGGTGTGGTGAACGTGGTCACCAAGAGCGGCACCAACGACCTTCATGGCGCAGCCTGGGAATACGTACGAAACACGGTCTTCGATGCGCGTGGTTTCTTTCTTCCGACGACGTCGCCCAAGCCCTTCTATCACCAGAACCAGTTCGGCGCCTCAGGCGGCGGCCCGGTCGTGATTCCCAAGCTCTATAGCGGAAGGAACAGGTCTTTCTTCTACGCTGCCTATCAGGGCTATCGATATTCGACGCCAAGCAATAGTGAACTGCTGGTGCCAACCGATGCGGAACTCGCCGGCAACGAGAATGACAACCAGCAATTGCAAATTTACGACCCCTTTACAACAACCTGCGTTGCGGTTGGCAGCAACCCTTGCGGCACCTTCTCGCGTACCCCGTTTGACGGGAACCAGATTCCCCCCGACCGGCTTAGCCAGCCCAATACCCAGGCCATGATCGCCTGGGCAAAGTTTGTGTTCCCGGCGGCAGGTCCCTGTTTGCAAAGCACGAACGGTTTTTGCTCGGCGAACGCTTTGGATACCACCCCAACGACGCAGGTCCAGAATGAGTTCAACGTCCGCGGAGATCAGACCTTCGGGGCAAAGGACTCCGCGTGGTTTCGCTATAGCTTCATCAATAGCACTGTGGATAAATCGAATGGACTCCCCGGCCTACCGGACCATCACATTCTGGACGCGCGCGACTGGGGCGGCAGCTACGTCCATATCTTCGGCCCCACAAGGATTATCCAGGGTCAGTTTGCACACGCAACCGTCGTAGACGACTCGACCAACTTCTTTACCGCTTCGACGGCGGATATCATAAGCACGGTGGGCTTCTCGCCCAACTTTGTGGGCGGCTTTGCAGCCGCGGGTGGCAAATCTCTGCTCCCCGGTCCAGGCATCAGCGGATTTGCGAACTCTAGCGAAAGCGTTAACCTCACACCAAAAGCCACCGACACATGGGAATATCGCGGGACTTATACGCAAATCATCGGTAGCCACGAGATAAAGTTTGGCGCGGGATACGATACCAACAATTTCGCCAGTCCGCTGGCACAGGTCGGTGAGGGTTTTGGCGCCGCGCAAACTGGCCTTCCCTCGAGCTCCGCCGCCACAGGCGATGCTTTTACTTCCTTCCTGCTGGACGTTCCCTCGCCCAACGGCCCGAGCCGCCGCAACGTGAATGAGCAGGAGCAGCCTGGCGGACTGTTGAGCGCCTTCCTCCAGGATTCCTGGAAGGCGACGTCACGGCTCACGTTGAACTATGGGTTGCGCTACGACTATCCCTTTCTGCCCAGATATGGAACCAGAGCGACCGTAGGCCAGGAGGGAGGGCCAGAAACCGGCGAGATGGATTGGAGTACCGGCAACTGGTTGATCCAGCAGTTGCCGCCCCTCTGCAGCGTCCGCGGCTTTGCGCCTTGCATCCCGGGCACTGGTCTGCCCGATCACGTGGTGGTGAGCCCGAACGGCAAAATTACCCACAACGTCCACACCAACTACGGGCCGCGGCTTGGCTTTGCCTACAAAATCGACGAAAAGACAGTAGTCCACGGCGCCTACGGCATCGTCTTCGACGACTGGGCCGCGGTGGCCCAGATGGCGCAAAACTTTGAGGGCTCATGGCCAGATATCGGCCAGCAGATCGCGGCTACGACTACCAACGTTCCCACCTCCACGCAGCTTACGCCAAACGTCACTGCGCAGGATCCATTTGCAGGCGAGGGAGGAGGCGGGCTCTTCCCGGCCGCTACCCCATTCGGGAGCCAAGACTGGTACTTCGACCCGAATATCAAGAACGCTTACTCCGAGCAATGGAACTTCGGCGCGCAGCGGCAATTGGGCGGCTCCATGGCTTTGAAAGTGGATTACGTGGGGTCCACCACACATCGCGCCAACGTTGGCGGCCTTTACGGTACGGCGCTCACACCGGGCCCCGGCGATCAATCCCTGAGGGAGCCCTACCCCTACGCCCCACCAACCTTTTATGACCGCAGCGTCGGCACCGGCAGCTACAACGCTCTCCAGGTGCAGCTCGACAAGCGCTACAGTAGTGGCTTTTCCTACCAGATAGCCTACACCAAGGCAAAATCACTGACCGTAGACGACGGCTGGTTCGGAATTGAAGGGACATCGCCGCAGAATCCTTACGATCCGCAGGCTTCACGCGGGTATTCCGCCACCAACATACCCAATCTGTTTGTCGCCAATGGCCTCTATGCAATCCCCGTGGGCCCAGGCAAAAGATTCTCGACCGGCAACCGCGTGGGCGACTACATCCTGGGCAACTGGCAAATCAACAGTGTGTTCACCTGGCGCAATGGGCAGCCCTTCAATGTCGGCGACAGTTTTGATGCCGCCAATACAGGAGCCGGTCAGCAACGCCCCGACGTGGTTGGAAAGATCCATAACGGGCCCCATACCCGAGGCGAATGGTTCAACACTTCAGGCTACGCACTTCCCGCGCTTTACACGTATGGGGATAGTTACACCAACGACCAGCAGATGCAAAGATGGATCAATCTCGACGCATCGGTCATTCGCTCGTTTCCCATCTGGCGCGAGAAACAATTCCAATTCCGTGCGGAAGCCTTCAACCTCCTGAACCATCCGATTTTTGGCCAACCTGGCAGTGATATCAACAACCCAGCCAACTTCGGACAGATCGGCACGAGCCAGGCAAATCTTAATCGAGAATTACAAATGAGCGGCAAGATCGTCTTCTGATCGAATACCGCGCGGAACTGTCTGCTTGACCCAGAGCCGCCCCGCGCGGTCCATCGCGACGCTCTGTCGGACCAGGGGCCACGTGAAGGCGACGGGGCCTCGCGCCATTCGACGTAGTAAACACCCTCCGCGTGAACCTCAATGCGACCGCCAACCCGGACTCGATCGCGCAACCGGTCATTGGTCTCGCGCACGACCGGGCAGAGACGCCAGCCTTGGCTCGTCCGAACTTTCTTGAGTACGTTGACCTGGGCTCCGTGGCGCGAGTTCCGGGCCGACATGCGCCTTGCAAGTTTTGCTAGGTTATCTGCAAATTTTAGATGGGCCGCCGCCGAAATATAGGGGGAATACGGCGGTAGGTGCAGACCTCATGGAAGACCCTCCCCGCGTGTGAATTCAGACATAAAAAGCGGCGGTTTTCACCGCCGCTCCCATGGAGGTGGATCATGCAGGTTTAGCGAGTTCCGGTCTTTTGGGTTCCTTGGTTCTGCTGATTCTTGTCGTCGCTGTGAACGTCTTTCTTCTGCTGGTCAGGCTGTTGGCCCTGATTCTGGCCCTGATTCTGGCCCTGTCCGGGCTGAGAGTGCGATCCGGAGCCCGACTGCTGATTCTGAACGCCTTTTGTATCTTGCACCATGGTGAATGTACTCCTTGCTTCACTAGGATGCGCACCGGTCGATCCGAGCACCCCTAATGTCCATCAATAAATGTTTCCCACAAAATGATTCAGGACACGAATCTCAAGGTCCTTGCGTGAGTTTCGGGACGATCTGAGCGCTGCGCGCAAACGGGTATTCGACGCGATCAGCGTGCGCCTGAACTCCACCCTTGTGGAGATCGCTCGCATTGCTCCACTTGCTGGTGATCCGAGTGAGCAGGGAGTTGATAAGGTCCGGCATTATGGTAAAGAGTGATTCATCAAATCGACTGATCGCCAATGGGAATGTTCCCGGGCAATCTGACTATGAACGTGGTACCGCATCCGCCGCATGTGGCGTCCGACTGCTGAACTTTGATACTGCCACGATGCCGTTCGATAATCTCTTTTGCAACCCACAGACCCAGCCCCGTTCCTGTTCCGGCCTTCGTGGTGAAGAATGGCTCGAAGATGTGATCAAGGTGTTCGCTTGCGATCCCGTGTCCGTCATCCGTGATCATGATCTCGACCGCCTGATCTCGGGCTGTCCCGACTGGCTGCGTTCCAATGAAAATGGTACCTCCTTCATTTACTGCTTCAATGGCGTTTACGAGCAGATTCGAGATCACTTGCCGTATTTCCCCACGTACTCCGTACACAGGCGAACACTGAAGAAGGCTCCGCTCCACCTTGATCTTCCTCAGTGCGATTCTAGTTGCAAAGATCTTGAGAACAGATTCGATCAATTCTGGAACGTCGATCCGTTCAGGTTGCAATGATTCACGATAAAAGCCGAGCGCTTGTCGGGCAGCATGCGCAACACGTTCGAGTTCTTCCTCCGCCAAGGCAAGCTGCTCCACAACAGGTCCGGGAACCTCAGGAGCTTGCTTTGCAAGATAGATCAGATTGGTAACTGCGCCGAGCGGATTGTTGATCTCGTGCGCGATGGCTGCGGAGAGTCGCGCTGCTGCAGAGAGCTTCTCAAATTGGCGCAGAACCTCTTCGGCCCCCTTGCGCTCCGTCACATCGAGAAAAAGACCGGAGTAGTGTATCGGCATGCCCGACTCATCATATTTAGGCATCCCTCGGCAGCTTATCCAGCGCTCTTTGCCGTCCAAAGACCAGACCCTGAACTCTTGATTGATGGGCTGATAATCGGCAAGGTTCTTATCCCAATATTGCATGAAAGACTCTCTGTCTTTCGGATGAATCAGCGCTGCAAACGAATTTCGAGTCGGCTTGAATTCCAACGGATTTACACCGAAGAGGGAGTACGTCTCCGGAGACCACCAGAAAACATTCTCGATAGGCTTAACCTCGTACACCCCCATTTTTCCTGCCATGAGAGCTAGTCCCAGTCGTTGACGCTGTGACTGGGCGTCTGAAGCGGCGCGTTCGAGGAGCAACGCCTGTTCGGCAATTCGCTTTTCCGTCCGACGCCGTTCGGTCACGTCCCGAAACACCAAGACTGTTCCCTGAATTCTTCCGTCGCTATCACAGATCGGAGCGGCGCTGTCGTCGATTGGTACCTCCGTTCCGTCTCTGCAGATTAAGACAGTATGATTCGTCAATCCAATGATCTGACCTTCTCGCAAAACACGCCTAACCGGGCTTTCAACTTCGGTTCGCGTAGATTGATGGACAATCCGGAATACCTCATCGAGGTCTCTTCCGTGAACTTCAGTCTCAGGCCATTTCAGAAGTTCCGAAGCAACCCGATTCATGAAGATCACACGACCGCTAGCATCGGTGGCAATGACCGCATCACCGATGCTTGCGAGGGTCGTCTCAAACCGTTCACGCTCTGCCCGTTCGGAGTCCTCCGCGCGCCGGGCCCGGTCCACCGCAATCCGCTGCGAACGGCTCAGTATGGCGATCCCAAACCCGACCAGCACCATCAACAACATCGTCACCTGATCGTCCCGGCCCTTGACGAGGAATGATTGCGTTGGGGCCGCAAAAAACCAGTCGCCCACCAGCAGGGAAAGGACAATCGAAAGCATGGCAGGCCGGGGTCCTCCAAACCATGCTGCAAAGGCCACAGCGCAGAAAAACATCGTGAATGGAAGATTTGTGCTGCCAATAAGCGGGGTCAGCGCTCCGCGAAGAAGCGCAATCACAAGGACGGCAAGGATCGCCGCCCCATACCTTGTGAACCAAGGTCTTTGCCACGCTTGCGGGTCCGGACTGGCAAAGGGCTCCAACCCGAATGCAAAAAGAAACAGGGCTAGCAAAGATCCCGAGGTCGTTATAAGGAGCACAATTCCAGCGGCATTTTCTCTATCAGCGGATTCCAGCGCTTGGTTTGCACTCTCGTTGCGCTGTATTTGCGCGCAAAGGGTACGAATGGAGTCCATGGTTCTCTTACCTTCTCCGTTTAGGACGATTGAAAGAGCAGCCCGTGCTCCTTGGGTGCGGCGCATCTCGATGGTCTCTCGGAGTTCATTCATCTTTCCATTGGTAAGGGTGTTGAGCTTTTCGAAATCTTCTGTCTCCCCGTGACTCTCACTAATAAGCATCCTCAGGGTCGAAAGATCGTTCGGGAGTTCTTGAATCGCCCGATTGTAGGGTTCTAGATAGCGGCTGTCTGTCGTAAGCAGGAAGCCGCGTTGCCCGGCTTCGGCGGCTGTAACCGTGGCGAGAATACGCTCGGTCATAGCCGAAATTTCACGACTGCGCTCGGCGGCGAGAGTCGCGTGACGGTAGTCTTCCCATTGGCGATAGGACAGGCCGACGAGGGTAAGAAGAACAAGTGAGGCGATGCCGAGTATTGCCTGCTGCTTCGAGAGGAACCTTCGCCGTTGCAAGGGATGCAAATCCTCGGAAAGGGCTAACCGCCCGTGTGAGACGAAATTTTAGTGTGCTGCCGTTTAGCGGTCAATTTTCAGTTCGTGTTTCGCGAAGCGAACCGCGTGCATGTCCCTGCTACATGGCAAGTGAAGATCGACACGCTCGCGAAGACGTACCCCAAGCGTTTCTTTGACAAATTCCATGTGCACCTACCGGGAGATGATCCGTGGGGAGAAGCGCGGCATATTTGTCCAAACCTGGTGGCTCCTTGCTTGAGCCGTTACCGTAAGCACGCGAATGACCCACGGGTTCTGAACGCGCTGTTTGTATGGCCGAAGATTATCCGGAAGCACAAGGCGGCAAATGCAAAGAAACGCTAGGCCGAACCGCGTGGCCGATTTTACCTAACTAAAACCTAACTAAACGATTCGAGCCACCCGAAGGCGGCTCATTCTGAACAGTTTATATGCCGATGGTGCCGAAGAAGGGACTCGAACCCCCACACCCTTGCGAGTACATGGACCTGAACCATGCGCGTCTGCCAATTCCGCCACTTCGGCACGGGACACATGTCCAGCGTTTTCACCAGACAGGCAGCATCTTTGAGTCTCGCAAATGGCGCCTGGAGTGTCAAATACGGCGTCCGTGCTGACCGCTCACTTCCGCTTCAGCGCCTCCAGTTCCTCCAGCGTCCGCGGCCAGTCCGAACCCAGCAGCCGCGACAGGCTCCGATCCGCCAGCACTTTGCCTCCTGTCTGGCATTTCGCACAGTAATTCGTCTCGTTATCGGCGTAGCGAATGCGCTGCACCTTCTCGCCGCATCGCGGGCACGGCTGCCCGAACCGCCCATGCACCGCCATCTCCGGCCGAAACGCCGTCACCTTTTCCGGAAAGCTCTTCTTCGCCTCGCGCCCGAGTCGATCCATCCACACCGTCATCGTCGAACGCGCCGCATCCCACAGCCGCTGCCACTCCTCGGGCTTCAGCTTCTGCGTTAGCGTCACCGGCGATAACTGAGCCGCATGCAAGATTTCGTCCGAGTACGCATTCCCCACCCCGCTGATCAGCCGCGGATCGGTCAGCGCCCGCTTCAGGGTGCGGTTCTCCATCGTCAGCGCCGCTCGAAATCCGTCCAGGTCTGTTTCAAAGATCTCCACGCCGCCCGGATCCATCGCGCGCAGCGCATCCTCGCCTCGCACCACGTGCAGCGACGCCCGCCTCTTCGATCCCGCTTCGGTCAGCACCAGCGTTCCGCTTGAAAAATCCAGTGCGAGCAGGCCATTCCGCCCTGCGAGCTTTGCGCCAGCCGGCTTCCAGTGCAGTCGCCCGGCAATCATTAGGTGGATCACCAGCCAGAGCATTGCCGCGTCCCCAACGGCAGGTCCTCGTTCGTGGGGTGGTGATCCGGGGTCCCCGCGAACAGGTCCTCGTTCGTGGGGTGGTTGAAGACCGACTGCAATCCGCTTGCCGATCCGTCTTAACGCAACCACGGTCTTCCCCTCCGCTTCACTCACCGGCGGATCGACCGTCCTCAGCACAAACACGCTCTGTAGCCGCACCCGCTCCAGCGTCTGTCCCAGAACGCGCCCTTCCAATGCGGCGATGTACGCAGTGATGTCAGGCAGTTCAGGCATATTTCACAGGCGAGCCCCTAGTAGAACATAAGGACTCTTGCAGCGCCTACGGCGACGCACCGGCTGCAGCTCGCTAATCTAACTGAGCCCCTGCCAGAATCCTTGAACGATTTCATTGAAGAGATCGCTTGCTTCCAGATTCACCATGTGCCCGGCGCCCTCAACAATTTCGCGGCGCGCCAGCGGCAATTCCAACGAGAGCTTCTCTGCGATCGCCTGAAAATCCGGCAGGTCGCGAGACCCGGTCATTACCAATGCAGGCGCTCGAATCTCGCCAAGCCGTTCCGACAGAGCCGGAGAAGGCGCTCTTGCTGTATCGCTGTTGCGCCAGTGCCAGCCGGAGTAGTCTGCGATCATTTCCGATAAAAGCGAATTGCACGATGAGATCGTCCGCGCGGGATCAAACAAAGGATGCTCCAGCCACTGACGCTTCGCTTCCTCACCGCGGCCCGCCTTTGCAGATTCGCAAATTCCCTTCCAGCGTGTTTGCCAGTCGGCTGACCATGTGTAGCCGTCCAGCGCGCTATCCGCCAGAACCAGCGAGCGCACCATGTTCGGGTAGGCCGCGGCAAAACGCAATGCCATGCGGCCTCCCATCGATAGGCCCACAACATGGGCAGACACTGCGCCGAAGCTCAGCAGAAGATCCTTCAGGTCGTCCTCATGCGCATATCTCTCTGAAGGAACCGGCGAAGATGATCCGAAGCCGCGCAGGTCATACCGGATCAGCCGAAACCTGGATCGGAGCCTCGCGAACTGCGGCTCCCACATCCTCGAGTCCAGGCCGAAGCCATGCAGGAAAACAACCGGCTCTCCCTCCCCGGCGCACTCGAAGAACAACTCACCCTCTTTGACTGGAAGCATCGCCACGCTTCCCACTCCATCAGGGTCGCCGCTCAAGGTCAATAGATTCTCGAAGATTGCGGTCGAAGAAAATCCAGCAACCGCTCTGATGACAGGAAGCTAGCCAATCACCGCGTTATCGATCAGCCTCGTCTTCCCCACCCACGCCGCCACCGCAAACAGCGAGCCCGGCATCGCCATCTCGATTGGCTCCAGGGTGTCCCAATTCACCAACTCGATGTAGTCCACGCGCACCGCCGGCTCAGCCGCAAAAGTCTTCTGTGCCGCTTCGATCAGCGCTCCGGACCGCCGCTCGCCACCACCTGCCAGCGCTTCCACCTCGCGCACGGCACGGCTCAGCACCAGCGCCTGCCTGCGCTCTTCGGCACTGAGATACGCGTTGCGCGAACTCAGCGCCAATCCATCCGGCTCGCGCACAATAGGGCACACCACAATTTCGGTGCCGATGCGCAGATCCCTCACCATCCGCCGCAACAGCGCCACCTGCGCCGCATCCTTTTGTCCGAAATAGGCGCGATCCGCTTCCGCCGCGATCATCAGCTTGGTCACTACCGTAGACACGCCGCGAAAATGTCCCGGCCTCGACTTCCCGTCGAGGCGATCGCTCAATCCCTCCACCTCGACGAACGTCGTCGCACGCGCCGGATACATCTCCTCCACGGCCGGCGCGAACACCACATCCGCGCCTTCACACTCCGCAAGCGCACAGTCCGCATCGAAGCTCCGCGGATAGCGCGCGAAATCCTCGTTGGGCCCGAATTGCGTGGGATTCACAAAGTTCGTCACCACGACACATCCGCACCCGGCCCGCGCCGCGCGCACCAGCGAAGCGTGCCCTTCGTGCAGCGCGCCCATCGTCGGCACCAGCCCGATGCTCAAGCGGCGCGCTCTCTGCCCACGCGCATACTGCCTCAGGTCGAGAACCGAACGGATGACCTTCATGCGCCGGGCTCAGTTCTCCCAGTCCTGCAGCGCGTCGCGGTTCACCACCGCGTTTTCGTCGAATTCGTCCGCGATGCTCTTCCGGCTCGGGGCCGGCAAGTGATAGCTCTCCGCATCTGACGGGAACACGCGATGCTCCACGTCTTCGCGATAATGTTCCACCGCCTCACGAATCAGCGTCGCCGCATCCGCATACCGCCGCACAAATTTCGCCGGCGGCGCAAATGTCAGATTCAGCAAATCGTGAAACACTAGAATCTGCCCGTCGCAGTCCGGCCCCGCGCCAATGCCGATCGTGGGAATCCGAAGCTCGGCCGTGATCGTCGCCGCCACTTCGCGCGGAATGCCTTCGAGAACCAGCGCGCCGGCTCCCGCATCGGCAATCGCACGCGCATCCGCAATCAGGCCCCGCATGGTCTCCGCCGTGCGCGCCTGCACGCGATACCCGCCCATGCGGTGCACGCTCTGCGGCGTCAGGCCCAGGTGCCCGATCACGGGAATCTCCGCATCCGTCAACGCGCGAACCAGCTCCACCCGAGGCCCTTCGATCTTCACTGCTTCTGCGCCCGCTTCTTTCACAAAGCGCACCGCGTTCGCCACGCCCTCCGCCAACGTTCCGTGATAGCTGCCGAACGGCATATCGGCCACCACCAGGGCACGTCGCACCGCGCGCCGAACCGCTCGCGTGTGGTGCAGCATCTCGTCCACCGTCACCGACATGGTGTTCTCGTGGCCCAGCACCACCATCGCCAGCGAATCACCCACCAGCACTAAGTCGATCCCGGCCTCGTCTACCAGGCGCGACGTAGCGTAGTCATACGCCGTGAGCGCAGAAATCGGTTTGCCCTGGCGCTTCATCTCGGCCAGTGCAGGCATCGTCACTTTTGTGAGAACGGTTCCGGCGGAGGATGCTCCGCCCGCGGGGAAGTTGGTGAGGCTCATGTTGTCTCCAGTGCCGCTCCGTCAACACAAGATGCGACCCGAACACTCCAAGTATACGCCCGTATTTCAATCGCCAGGCGCCCGCCCTGACCGCCCCGCCCCGACGCGACGACTCTAGTAACAACCGCTCCGGCCGCAAAACGCGCCAAATGATGAAGTGCCCCTCGCCCCTGCGGAATTCCCCTTGCGAGAAAGACGCGACTTGTCTTCCCCCACATCCTCGCCTCACACTGGATGCGCATGCTCTCTCCTTTATCCACAGGGATCTCAACCGCCGCAGGCGTCGTCGCCGGCCTTGGCCTCATCGCGGGCGGATATTCCTACGCCTCGCTGTGGCCTTCCTCGCAAATCTTCGGACGTGTTCTCATCGCTCCGCCGCGCGCCGGCGAACTCGCGCTCACCTTCGACGACGGCCCCAATCCCGCATGGACTCCGCGTCTTCTCGACATCCTCGCCCAGAACAACGTCCGCGCTACATTTTTCATGGTCGGCGCCTTCGCCCAGTCCGAGCCGGCCCTGGCCCGCCGCGTCGCCGATGCCGGCCACCTCATCGGCAATCACGCATGGAGCCACCCGAATCTCGCCCGCACCACCTCTGCGCGGATCCGTGTCGAGCTGTCCCGCACCAGCGACCTACTCGCCCAGATCACAGGCCAGACCATTCACTTTTTTCGGCCTCCCTATGGAGCGCGCCGCCCTGCCGCGCTGCGCATCGCGCGCCGTCTCAGCCTCACGCCCGTCACCTGGAACGCCATGACCAGCGACTGGGTCGATCCGTCCAGCGAACACATCGCCGCCGAGCTCATCAAAAAAATCGACCGCAACCACCGCCGAGGATTCGCTTCCAACATCGTCCTTCACGATGGACGCCACTCCGAGCTCAACGCCAATCGCGGCCCCTCCGTCACCGCCGCCGGCCTTCTGCTCGCGCACTACAAATCCACGCACCGCTTCGTCACGCTCGACGCCTGGGCATAGCCAATCCGCCGTGATCCTGAGCGGCTCTCCTTCAACAACCGTGTCATCCTGATCGGAGTACGCCGGGGCCCTGTGAACGACCTCAGTCGTGCATCGGGTTGGCGGAGCGGAACGCTTCCCGCGCCGCTTCGATCGTCGCCTGCACGTCCGCGTCGCTGTGAGCATATGAGAGGAACGCCGCCTCAAACTGGCTCGGCGGCAGCCACACGCCGTGCTCCAGCATCCCGCGATGGAAGCGTCCGAACTCCGCCGTGTCGCTCTTCGCCGCATCGTCGTAGTCCCTTACCGGATCCTCCGTAAAGAACCACGTCCACATCGCGCCCACCCGATTCACTGTCAACGGCACCCCGGCTCTTTCAGCCTCCGCCGCTACACCTTCAGCAACCGCCTGAGCCGTCGAGTCGATTCTCGCGTACACCTCGGCCTTGTGTTCTTCGAGATAAGTAATCGTTGCCAGGCCCGCGGCCATCGCCAGCGGATTTCCACTCAGCGTTCCCGCTTGGTACACCGGCCCCAGCGGCGCCAGCAGATCCATGTACCGTCGCTTTCCGCCAAAAACACCCACCGGCATTCCCCCGCCCACAATCTTGCCCAGCGTCACCAGGTCGGGATCGATGCCGTACTTCTCCACTGCCCCGCCCAGCGCCACCCGAAATCCTGTCATCACTTCGTCCACGATCAGCAGCACGCCATCGCGCTCCGTCAATTCGCGCAGCCCGCGCAGGTATCCCGGCGCAGGCGGGATGCAGCCCGCATTCCCCACCACCGGCTCCAGGATCACTGCCGCGATTCTGTCCGGATGCGCATCGAACGCCGCTTCCACCGCCGCCAGATCGTTGTAAGGCAGCGCCATCGTCAGGCCGGCAATCTCCTCCGGCACGCCCGCCGACCCGGGAATCCCCAGCGTCGCCACGCCCGACCCCGCCTTCACCAGCAGCCCGTCGGCGTGCCCGTGATAGCAGCCCTCGAATTTCACAATTAGCTTGCGACCCGTCGCCGCGCGCGCCAGCCGGATCGCCGACATGGTCGCCTCGGTTCCCGAACTCACAAACCGCAGCTTCTCAATCGCCGGATAGCACGCAACAACGTGCTCCGCCAGATCTGCTTCCGACGCCGTCGACGCGCCGAAACTGGCCGACTTCCGCGCCGCCCGCTCGATCGCCTCCACCACCGGCGGAAACGCATGTCCCAAAATCATCGGGCCCCACGATCCAAAGTAGTCGATGTACTTGTTGCCGTCCGCGTCGAAAAGATACGCGCCCTCGGCCCGCTCGACAAACGGCGGATCGCCGCCCACCGCGCGAAACGCACGCACCGGCGAATTCACGCCGCCCGGAAAAAAGCGCTCGGCGCGCTGCTGCAACGCTTGAGAACGGCTGCGAGTCGACGATCGGACCGGTGTGCTCATCGTGCGTTCAGTATAGTGGGACCCGCGTTCGCCGCGAATCCCCGCTCCACCGGTCTGCGAGCCCCCAACCCATGGCGTCTTGTAACAAGGGCACGACTTCAGTCGGGCCGAATGCGGATATGCACGATGCCCCGGGCTTCAGCCCCGGCAGGCTTTCTGTTACACTGTGCGGTCCCCGGTCCGGACTTGTACGAGCGCAGAGTAACCCTACTCTCTAGTCCCTACGTCCCCGGTCCCTATGTCCCTCCTTTTCCGTGTCATCCTGTGCCAGGAAGCCCAGTGAACGAATTCCCTGATCTCGGCGGCCGCCTGCTCGTCGTCTACGACGGCCATTGCGGATTCTGCAACGCATCGGTTCGCTGGCTTCTCCGCCGCGACCGCCGCGACCGGCTGCGATTCGCTCCCTCCCACTCGCCGCGTGTCGCCGCCCTACTTCAGCGTCACGGTTTCAGCGTCAATGACTTCCCCTCCGGCCCGAGCACCATGGTCGTCGTTCGTGATGCCGGCAGTCCCGCGGAACAAGCCTTCCTGCGTTCCGATGCCGCTGTCGTCCTCCTCGCCGAACTCCCTCAACCCTGGCGCGCAGCCGGCGCCTGCCTCCGCTTCGTCCCGCGCCCGCTCCGCGACTTCGGCTATCACATCATTGCCGCCGTGCGATATCGCATCTGGGGCCGCTTCGAGGTCTGCCCCCTCCCCGCACCCAACGACCGCGCTCGGTTCCTATAAATAGGCCCGCCTCCGCCAGCCGACATCCACACATTTTGAACAGCCCTTCCACCGGTCCGCACACAGCCGCCCCCGCCCAATCCTGTTAAAATCGACCTTTCCGCCCTTCATTCCATCCGCGGAAGGCCGCAGCGTGCCAGACCAATCCATCTCCAAATCGATCACCTATGCCGATGCCGGCGTCGACATCTCAACCGCCGACCGCGCCAAGGATCGCATCAAGTACCTCGCGCAGAAAACCTTCAATCGTAATGTGTTGGGCGGCATCGGCGGCTTCGGCGGCCTCTTTCGACTCGACCTGCAGCGCTGGAAAAACCCCATCCTCGTCAGTTCGGCTGACGGCGTCGGCACCAAGCTCAAGATCGCCTTCGAACTCGGCCTCCACCAGACCGTCGGCGCCGACCTCGTCAACCACTGCGTCAACGACATCGCGGTCCAGGGCGCAACACCCCTCTTCTTCCTCGACTATCTCGCCACCGGCAAGCTCGATCCCGAAGTAGCCGAATCCGTCGTCTCCGGCCTCGCCGATGCCTGCCGCGCCAACGGCTGCGCGCTCATCGGCGGTGAAACCGCGCAGATGCCCGGCTTCTATGCCGACGGCGAATACGACCTCGCCGGCTTCATCGTCGGTGCCGTCGATCGCGACAAGATGGTCACCGGCTCCGGCATCAAACCCGGCGACGTCCTCATCGGCCTGCCGTCCACCGGCCTCCATACCAACGGCTACTCGTTAGCTCGCAAACTGCTGTTCGAAGTCGCCGGATACAAACCCACGCAATACGTCACCGCCATCAAGGAAAAAGCAGGCGCGGCGCTGATGAAGACCCACCGCAGCTACCTGCACGTGATTCAGAAGCTGGTCACCGCCGGCATGACCGCCGGCATGGCCCACATCACCGGTGGAGGCATCACCGAGAACCTGCCCCGCATTCTGCCCAAGGGCACCGCCGCACAGATCGAGCTCGGCTCCTGGCCGGTGCTGCCCATCTTCGACCACCTTCGTGACCTCGGCCAGGTCTCGCAGGAAGAGATGATGCGCACTTTCAACATGGGCGTCGGCCTCATCGCTGCCATTCCCGCTGCCAAGTTCACGCGCGCCAAGTCTCTGCTCGACCGCGCCGAAGAAAAGTTTTATGTCGTCGGTCGCATCATCAAAGGCGACCACCGCGTCCACTACACCTGACAGCGGGGCGTCCTCGCTGACCTTCTGACTCGCTGATCCGCTGACTTGCTGATCCGCTGACCTTCTGACTCGCTGAAGCCAATGTCGACACTGCAACCCAATCCATCTCCAACACGCCTCGGCATCCTTCTATCCGGCCGCGGCTCCAATTTCCTCGCCATCGCCCGCTCCATCCGCGAAGGCCGCCTGCCCGGCGTCGAAATCGCCATCGTCATTTCCAACGTGGCCGACGCAGCCGGTCTTGCCGCCGCGCGCGATCTCAATCTACCCACGGCGCTCCATGTCTCTAAAGGCCGCCCTCGTGCCGGCCATGACGCCGACGTAGCCGACGCCCTCCGCGTGCATCACGTCGACCTCGTCATCCTCGCCGGATACATGCGCCTCCTCTCGCCCGAGTTCATCGCGGCCTTCCCCAGCCGCATCCTCAATATTCATCCCTCGCTGCTTCCCGCTTTTCCCGGCCTCGACGCCCAGCAGCAGGCCTTCGACTACGGAGTCAAAGTCGCCGGTTGCACCGTCCACTTCGTTGACGAACATCTCGACCACGGCACCATCATCCTCCAGCGCGCCATCCCCGTTCTCGATACCGATGATGCCCACTCGCTCGCCGATCGCATCCTCGCCGAAGAACACATCGCCTACACCGAGGCCATCGCCCGCGTCGCCGGCGGCAACTACGAAATCCGCGGCCGCCGCTATGTCCCCCGGATTCCGGATACCCCGTCCTAACTCGTCGGGCGGGACCCCCGTCCCTCCGTCCTTTCGTCCCTAGTCCCTTGCGCCTGGTCCCCCCGTCCCTGCTCCCTCGCGCCACCACCTGTGTCATAATTCCTCAAATTCCATGGACGTCATCTGCCCATCCTGCCGGTCTCGCATCGCGCCCGACGACATCAACGTCGCCACCGACGTCGCCCTCTGCCGCTCCTGCGGCAATACCTTCCGACTCTCCGAAATCATCGGTGCCGTCCCCTCATCCTCTATCGATCCCGGCTCGCCGCCCTCCGGCGCCTGGTTCGAACCCTTGCCCGACGGCTTCCGCGCTGGCGCCACAACCCGAAACTGGTTTGCAATTTTCATCGTCCCCTTCACCTGCGTGTGGTCTGGCGGGTCGCTCGGCGGCATCTATGGAACCCAGATCGCCAAAGGCCACTTCGCCCTCGGCCCTTCTCTCTTCGGAATCCCTTTCCTCATCGGCTCCTGCTTTCTTATCTCCTGGTGCGTGATGTCCGTTGCGGGCCAGGTTGTCATTACCCGCAACCTCAACCAGCTCTCCATATTTACCGGCGTCGGCCCCATTGGCTGGACCCGTCACTACGCGTTCTCCGATTTCCGCACCGCTCGCGAGGATTTCTCGCGCTACACCGCCGGCTGGAACCGTAACGGCGGAGTCATCCGCCTCGAAGGCCAGCGCGGCATCGGTTTCGGATCGATGCTCACCACCGAACGCCGCTACTTCCTCATCGGTATTCTCCGCTCCGCCCTTTCCGGACAAACAGTGACATCCGGATTCGCCACCGCCCCGCGCTTCCGCTAACGACCCCTCGGGGGAAATCCACAAATCTCGGCCCCTTTCGTGATTCAAATCACATGCGGAGAGCCAAATCCCTGCCACACTATGAATGACGTGGGGCTGGCAGATAGTTCGGGCCATCTGTAATGTTGTTATTCCGCCGGCCTCACGATCGCGGGGCCTCTGAATTTTCCCCGATCCGCTCAACGCTGTTGCACTGCCATCACGACCTACAACGTTGATTCACTGAACGTGCTGGGCCTTCAGAACACGCCCCTCGGATCTGTCCTCGCCGGCAGATAAGAGGTATCCATGGCAACAGCGCACGCGCTCCCCATCTACGAGAAACTCAGCCGTCGTCTTCTTCGCATCGCCGCCGCGCCACGCCGCGCCGACAACCCCATTCACTTCATCGCCGGCTTCCACCGCATCCGCCTCTTTCTCGATTGCCCCCTTCACGCGTGGGCATGGCCCCGCTTGAACCAGAACGAGCACATTCCCGGCTTTGACTCACACCAGACCTGTTTCAAGTGCAGCTCCAGTCGCTTCTTCGACTCCCGCCACTGGCGCTCCGGCCCCATCTACCGTTCCCACCGCGAGTCATGATCCGCCGTCGCTTAAAATGATCGCGGCATGCCCGCGCTGCGTTGTGCACGTCGAGTCTCGGAGCCTGATCATCCGCGCCAACCCGGCGATACCAACCAATCCCATCCTGAACCACTGCCAATCGCCACGACGATTCTTCGCTCGCTCCTCCCCGCTTTGCTGGGCGTCCTTTGTCTTTTGCCCGCAGCCGGCCAGAACGAATCCTCTTTATCGCAGACGTCCGTTCCCGTTCAGTTCGCCACACCGCCTGAGGGCCTGATCCATCTCGACGTCGCCGTTACCGATCAAGCTGGCAGGTCGGTCCTCGAGCTTTCCAGGAAGGACTTCACGCTGCTCGACAACGGCCAGCCACAAAAAATCATCTCCTTTCGCTCATCCCAAAACGCCTCCGATCCGAATGCGCATCTCGCCGAAATCGTGTTCGTCATTGACCAGGTCAATCTGCCGCCTGAGCAGATTGCCTTTGTCCGTCATGACCTCGCGATGTTTCTGGGCCAAAACAGCGGCCGGCTTCCCGTTCCGGTTTCGATTTACTGGTTCAGGCGATCCGGCCTCTACGCAACCGCTCCCTCGACGAACGGCATTGCGCTGGCCGCCGAGGTCGTTCACGACCGCGCCCAACGCGAGTTGTGGGACACTCCCGCGCCCCGGGCCGGCGACCTCGGCGCCCTCGGCGCCCTCTCGGGGAAACTCTGGGACAGCGCTCTTCGGACGATATACACCATCGCCATCGAGCGTAGAGAACTGCCGGGACGCAAAGCGTTGGTTTGGTTCGGACCAGGCTGGCCCCTCGATACCGGCCATTTTCGCCAGAGCAGGGATGCGTTAGATGCTCTCATCGAGCTCTCCACGCGCATTCGCGAAGCCCGCCTCGACCTCTGCCAGGTTGCGATCCCGGTCCCTGAGGGTTCGAGATCGGCGCAACCAGTTCTCAGTTTCGACGACTCGGATTCCCTTGTTGGTGTCCACTCGCTTGCGGAACTCGGCAATGATCCGCGTTCGATCAATGCGCGGTTCGCGCTGCCCCTGCTCGCCATCCAGAGCGGCGGCCTCGTCGTCGACCAGACAATCGCACGCTCAATCGAATCCTGCATCCATGATGCGAGCTTCTTTTACACCTTATCGTTTGATCCCCCAAAGGCATCTGCGCCAGACGAATACCACGCGCTGACCGTTAAGGTGCGGGGTTTAACCGCACGCACCAGTACCGGCTACTACGACGAGCCGCTCTTCTACGATCAGCCCCGCGTCCCCACGACGCGAATCACCGTACAGGAACTCTCGCAACTCCTCGATGCCGCGGCGAAGGAGCACGACAGCGAACTGGCAGATCAGCTGACCGGGCTGGAACTGACCGAACGCCTCAGCAGCCCCGGCCTCGCCCGCTTGATGGCATCCCTCGGCGCCAAGTCGAGAGCAGCCTTGACCGCCCTCGCCGACGAATCCGCTTTCCTCGATCCGCCTGCCGCCGACATCCTCGCCGACCCCGCCCCCGATCCTGCTGCACAGCAGGAGATCCTTTCCCGCACCAGGGCATATCTCCAGTCAGTTCTTCCCAAGCTGCCGGACTTCTATGCAGCCCGCACCGCAGTGAGATACCAGCAACCGACGCCCAGACAAGACGATACTTGGAAGGCTGCCTTATCCGACCAATCCCTGCGGGTCGCCGTCACAGTGAAAGCAACGTTGCGCTACCGAAAAGGCCGTGAAGAACAGGATGTCGAGAAACAAAAAGGCAGCCGCGCCGCAAAACGACGTGACCTCAATCTCGTCGGCGTCTTTGGCCCTCTCCTTGACGTGGCCTTCGCCGATGCCACCAGCCCTCCCGGCACATTGACCTGGACCCGCTGGGAGCGCGGTGTAGCGGGAAAAATCGCCGTTTTTCATTACCAGGTGCCCGGTCCCAACTCGGTCTTTTCCTCCTTGACTTGCTGCCTGAAGGAGCACAGGATATTCCGCGCAACGCCGTCTGATCACGGAGAAATCGCCGTCGATCCGCAAACCGGCGCGATCCTGCGCTTCACCATCGACTCGGAACCCGGGTGGATCATCGAGTCAAACCTTCATCCTGTCCGACCCGTGCTCGAAACTCACACCATGACCGAATACGGCCCCGTCGAGATCGGCGGCAGAAGCTACATCTGCCCGCTGCGAAGCGTCCTCATCATGCGGACCCGTCCCGTTCGGCAAGTAAATTTCTGGGACGAGTCGTTCGAAATCTATTCGTCTTACGAGACCATGCTCGACGACTTCTCTTACACCGGCTACCACAAGTTTGGCTCCGAATCCCGTATCCTGCCGGGCTTCCAGCCAGTCCCCAATTCCAATCCCTGATTGGGCCGCCATCGACCCCGCGCCGCCGCGTCAAGAGGCTCTCCGCAAAATATTTTCCAACTCATTCATTTCATGCAGAAAATTCCTCTCCGCGATTTGCCTGTTAATTCTCGCGATTTCCTATCCTTGAAACAGTCACCAAGCAAAGGCCCCGACCGCCTTTCGAGCCTGCGTCCGTCCTCCTGCGCAGCCGTCGCGAGACGCCGGGGCCTTCGTGTGTCGATGCGGCGCGCCCAGCGTCTGCAAGCCTGCCGGAACCACGGCCGGCCCACCGCCCAAGCCGCCGCAACCCAAGTCAAAGGCCGGTTCCACACCGGCCCCGCGACGCTCGAAAGGAATCCAGCCATGGCCAACATTCTTGTCAATATCGAAAAAGGAATCGAAATCGGAGCCGAAGACGCCCTTAAGTGGCTCATCGGAGCCAACAAAACGCTGCAGGCAGCCCCCGCTGTTGTCGCTGCGCTCGCCACCCTCATCGGCGCGGTCGAAAAACCGCTCTCCGAACTGGCCGGCGCAGCCGCCAACCCTCTCAACATTCCGCTCGACGTGCAAACTGTCTCCGACCTCAAGGCTGTCTGGCCCGACGTCAAGACCTTCCTCGCCACGCTCGGCGTTAAGTTCTGAGGTTCGGCATGAGTGGGGGTCGCTCTCTGGGGACCCCCCTCCCCCCCTTGTTTATTTGCAGTTTTGCACAAAATTTTTGCCTGAAATTCAGCGCTCCATCTCGACCAACTCAGTCGGATATCCAGATGGATTTCAGCCAGACAGATTCTTTTGGGTAGGGCGGCGCGAAGGATCTGCTTTTTCCTTCTGACCCGGGATCAGCGTGGGGTACAGCCCCTTGTCCCCCGCTGCCCTCTATGCGTTCGCGTCCTGCGCCTGGCCCAGGATCA
>Ga0209579_10000272_pt1 | contig 64598 bp, 56 predicted proteins | sample Coa_R1_2_FD_187152 | JGI IMG/M metagenome (GOLD analysis project Ga0209579, IMG submission 187152) | Surface soil microbial communities from Centralia Pennsylvania, which are recovering from an underground coalmine fire - Coalmine... | ecosystem: Environmental > Terrestrial > Soil >...
CGCGGGTGGAACTGCGCAAGTGAAGTTGGATCGGCTTCCGCGCGTCGTTCGAGACGCGTGCCGTTGGCACGCTCCTCACGATGACGGGATGTTGTTTATGCCTTCAACGACCACCGCCATGGTGAGGAGCCATGCGGAGAATGGCGTCTCGAACCACGCAGGGCGCTGATGCAGCGGTCCCTTGAGGCGGCCGAACTGATCGAGGAACGACCGGACGAGCGTCTCGATGCGACCCGGCTCGAACCCTATCTGCGCGCGCATCTGCCGGGCGCCGAGGGTGAGCTGTCGGTGCGTCAGTTCGGCGGCGGCAAGGCCAACCTGACTTACCTAGCGCGGTTCGGCGAAAACGAGTTCGTGTTGCGGCGGCCACCCTTGGGGCCGATCCCGCCCGGCGCGCACGACATGCGGCGGGAACATCGCGTGCTGTCGGTACTGCATCGGCGCTTTCCACTTGCCCCGCGCAGCCTCCTCTTGTGCGAGGACGAGAGCGTCATCGGCGCCATTTTCATCGTTGAGGAGCGGCGCCACGGGTTTGTCATCCGCGACGACATCCCGCCCGAATTCGCCGGCCGGCCCGAGCTCAACCGGCGGATCGGCGAGGCGCTGGTCGACGCGCTCGCCGATCTGCACCTGGTGCCGCCGGGCGAAGTGGGGCTCGGCGATCTCGGCCGGCCGGAGGGCTATGTCGCGCGCCAGCTCGAAGGCTGGACCCGGCGCTGGGACGCCGCGCAGGGCGGCGAAGAGGCCGAACGCGCCGCGGCGGCAATGGCGCCGGTGCTCGACTGGCTCGGCCGGCATCTGCCGGAGTCCGGCGGCGCGGCGCTGCTGCACAACGACTACCGGCTCGACAATTGCCTGTTGGACAGCGCCGACCCCGGCCGCATCGCGGCGGTGCTCGACTGGGACATGTGCACCCAGGGCGATCCCTTGGCCGATCTCGGCTACGTCCTCAACTACTGGGTCGAGCCTTGTGACGACCCGGCGTGGCGCGAAATCGCCGCGATGCCGACCTGGCGCGACGGGTTTCCGAGCCGCGCCGAAGCGACCCGGCGCTACGCCGCGCGCACCGGGTTCGACGTGTCGGCAATTGGCTGGCATCAGGTCTTCGCGGCCTTCAAGCTCGCGGTCATCATCCAGCAGATCTATATCCGCTACGTGCGCGGCCAGACCCAGGACCAGCGCTTCCGCTATTATTACCGCCGCGTCCGCGGCCTCGCCGACAAGGCACGCGCGGCGGCGGGATTGTAGCCGCCGATCGAGATTGCTTCGCTGCGCTCGCAATGACCGCAAACCATGTCGTCATTGCGAAGAGCGCAGCGACGAAGCAATCTTGTGCCATGATCGTCTTCGATCGGAGAGCCGAGAATGAGCGAAATCCAGGCATTGGTGCATGACGTGTTTGGCACCGTCGTCGATTGGCGCTCGGCGGTGACGGCCGACGGCGAGGCGCTCGGCGCGCGCAATGGCATCGGCGGCGTCGATTGGCAGCAATTCGCCGACGAGTGGCGCGGCGCCTACGCGCCGTCGATGAACCGGGTGCGCACCGGCGAATTGCCGTGGACCAACCTCGATGCGCTACACCGCATGGGGCTCGACGCGCTGCTCGACAAATTCGGCATCGCGAGCAAGCTCGGCGAAGCGGACAAGGTATGGTTCAACCTGACCTGGCACCGCCTGAAGCCATGGCCGGATTCGGTGCCGGGCCTCACCCGCATCAAGCAGAAATTCATCATCGCCACCTTGTCGAACGGCACCGTGCGGCTCCTCACCGACATGGCGAAATACTGCGGCCTGCCGTGGGACATGGTGCTCGGCTCCGACATCGTGCGGCACTACAAGCCCGACGCCGAGATGTACCAGTCGGCGATCCACTTCCTCGGTAACGACGATCCGGGCGCGGTGATGATGGTGGCGGCGCACAACAACGATCTCGTCAGCGCCGCCAAGCACGGCATGAAGACGGCCTACATCAACCGCCCGTACGAAAAGGGCGCCAAGCAGGATCGCGACTTCAAGGCCGAGCACGATTTCACCTATGTCGCCACCGGCTTCGAGGATCTGGCGACGCAGCTCGGAACCTGATCGCGGAACTCGGCGCGAGCCGGGCCCGTTTCGCCAGCAGGGCGAGGACTGGCATGGCGCTCGAGGAATACCAGCGCAAGCGCGACTTCCGGCAGACGCCGGAGCCCTCCGGCGCGGCGCGCCGCCGCGGGAAGCAGGCGGCGGCGCTGTCGTTTGTCGTGCAGAAACACCGCGCGACCCGGCTGCACTACGATTTCCGCCTCGAACTCGACGGCGTGCTGCTCTCCTGGGCGGTGCCGAAGGGGCCGAGCCTCGATCCGCAGGAAAAGCGCCTCGCGGTGCATGTCGAGGACCACCCGATCGAGTATGGCGGGTTCGAGGGCGTCATCCCGAAGGGCCAGTATGGCGGCGGCACGGTGCTGTTGTGGGACCGCGGCACCTGGACGCCGCTGGAGCCCGACCCCGCTGCCGCCTACCGCAAGGGCGCGCTCAAATTCCGCCTCGACGGCGCGAAGCTGCACGGCAATTGGGCGCTGGTGCGGATGGGCGGCAAGGCCGCCGCAAAGGCCCTTGGCGAAAAGCACGAGAACTGGCTGTTGATCAAGGAGCGCGACGAGGAGGCGGCGCCCGGCAGCGACGCCGCGCTGGTCGATGACAGTCCATTGAGCGTCGCGACCGGGCGCTCGATGGAGGCGATCGCCGCCGATCGCGACCGGGTGTGGGAGTCGGGGAAAGGCGAAGTGGCCGGCGATCCGTCTCCCGCCAGAAAGCCGCTCGCCGCGGCGAGGCCGCGCGCTGCGCGCAAGCGCGCGATGCCGGAAAAGCTCGTGCCGCAGCTCGCGACCCTGGCCGACGCGCCGCCCGAGGGCGAGGAATGGCTGCACGAGATCAAGTATGACGGCTACCGCCTGTTGGCCCGGATCGCACGCGGCACGGTCCGCCTTACCACCCGCGGCGGGCTCGACTGGACCGACAAGTTCGCGGCGTTGGCGAAGGCGCTCGCGGCGCTGCCGGTCGAGAGCGCGCTGCTCGACGGCGAGATCGTGGCGCTCGCCCCCGACGGCACGACGAATTTTGGCGAGCTGCAGGACGCGATCGCGCGGCGCGACACCGGCGGGCTCGTGTTCTACGCGTTCGACCTCTTGTACCAAGACGGCTGGGACTTGACAGAGGCGCTGCTCGAAGACCGCAAGGCCGCGCTGGCCGCGATCGTGACGCACCACGGCGAGGGCCTGGTGCGCTACAGCGACCACCAGATGGGGCGCGGCCCCGAGTTTTTCCGCCACGTTTGCGGCTACAAGCTCGAGGGCATCGTCGCCAAGCGGCGTGACCGACCGTACCGGCCGGGGCGCGGCCGCGACTGGCTCAAGGTCAAGTGCGACAACCGCGACGAGTTCGTCGTCGTCGGCTTTACGGAGCCGGCTGGCCGGCGGCACGGCTTCGGCGCCCTCTTGATCGGCTATTACGACAAGGCGGGCCGGCTGCATTACGCCGGCCGGGTCGGCACCGGCTTCAACGATGCGCAGCTGAGCGCGATGCGGCAGCGTCTCGACGCGATCGAACGCCCCGAGCGGCCGGTCGCGCCGCCGCAGGGCGTCTCGACCCGGGGGGTGCACTGGACCGAGCCGCGCCTTGTCGCGCAGGTGCGCTATGGCGGCTGGACCACCGACGGCGTGCTGCGCCACCCCGCCTTTCTCGGCCTGCGCGACGACAAAAGCCCGGAGGAAGTGGTGTACGAATCGCGAGATGGCGACCCGCGTCCGGCTGACTCTCCCCTCACCCCGACCCTCGCCCCGCGGGCGGGGAGAGGGAGGGCGGTGGCGACGCCGCGACAACCAGCCCCTCTCCCCGCCCGCGGGGAGAGGGAGGGGCCCGGCGCGAAGCGACGGGAGGGTGAGGGGCCAAGCGAGCCCGCGCCGCGGCGCGACGGCAGCGTCGATTTCGCCGGCGTGCGCCTCACCAACCCCGGCCGCGTGCTTTATCGCGAGGAAGGCATCACCAAGCTACAGCTGGCGCAGTATTACGCCGCGATCGAGGGTTGGGCCTTGCCGCAGCTGGCACACCGGCCGTTAAGCCTGGTGCGCTGCCCCGAGGGCTACGACAAGCAATGCTTTTACCAGAAGCACCTGTCGAGCGGCGTACCGGACGCGCTGGGCCGGGTCGAGATCGCCGAGAAAGAGGGGGCCAAGCCCGAGACCTACCTCGTCATCGAGAATTTGGCCGGGCTGATCGGCGTCGTGCAGATGGGCGTCCTCGAGATCCACCCCTGGGGCTCGACGGTGAAAAAACTCGAAACGCCTGACCGCATCACCTTCGATTTCGACCCCGACGAGGGACTGCCGTGGGAGGAGGTCACCGCGGCGGCCATCGAAATGCGCGAGGCGCTGTCCGGCATCGGCCTCCAGAGCTTCGCCAAGACGACCGGCGGCAAGGGGCTGCACGTCGTCGTGCCGGTGGCGCCTAAGCTGGGATGGGAGGCGGTCAAGGAATTCTCGAAATGGGTCGCCGAGCGCTTCGCCGCCGCCTATCCGCAGCGTTTCACGACCAACATGGCGAAGCGCGCCCGCACCGGCCGCATCTTCATCGACTATCTGCGAAATGGCCGCGGCGCGACCGCGATCGGCGCCTATTCGGCGCGGGCGCGAGCGGGCGCGCCGGTCGCGACGCCGCTGTTCTGGGAAGAGGTCGAAGCGGGCGTCAAGCCCGCCGCCTTCACCGTGCTGAGCGTGCCGGGCCGCCTCGCCAAGCTCACCTCCGACCCCTGGGCCGAATTGCCCAAGCTGCGCCAGTCGCTCAGCGCCCGGGTCCGCCGCGAAGTCGGGATTTGAGGCAGCCGGCGGTCGCCAAAGGGTATATTCTTCGTACTGCTTCGACCATCGGGGGGTGGCGGTGGCGTTTCAGGTCGCCTGGCGAATACTAACCTACCAGAAGGGACGCACGGTGCTGGCGACCGGCGGCATTTTCATCGCGATCCTCTTGATCTTCGTCGAGCTCGGCTTTTTCGTGGCGGTGCCGCAGGGCGGCCTCTTGGTCTACGACCACATGCGCTTCGACCTCTTGATGGTCTCCGACAAATACCTGTTCCAGTCGCAGGCGGGCCAGTTTGCGCGGGCGCGGCTCGAAGCGGCGCGCAAGGTCGCGGGGGTGGCGCAGGCCACCGGGGTCTACCTCGGCGGCGCCAAATGGCAGGACCCGAAGGGCGGCATCAGGCTCGACGCCACGGTGCTCGGCCTCGACCCGCGCGCCGGGGTGTTCGCCGTCGCCGACATCGAGCGCCAGGCCGCGACGCTGGAGCGCCCGGACACGGTGCTGGTCGACGGCGCGACCCGCTCGCTGTTCGGGCCGCTCGGCGCCGGCCGCGCCATCGACATCGCCGGCCGGCGCATGACGATCGGCGGCGACTACACGCTCGGCACCGGCTTTCTCGGGCTCGGCGTCGTCCTCGCCAGCGACACTAACTTCTTTCGCATGTTCGCCGGACGCCCGGCCGACACGGTCAATTTCGGCCTCGTCACCCTGCAGCCCGGCGGCGATCCCGGCCGCGTGGCGCAAGCCTTGCGCGCGGCGCTGCCGGCGGACATGCGTGTCTTCACCCGCCCCGAGCTCGTCAGCCACGAGGTCGCCTACTGGACGACGCGCACCGCGACCGGCCTCATTTTCGGCTCCGGGCTGGTGGTGTCGTTCATCGTCGGGATCATGGTGCTGTACCAGACGCTGGCGACCCAGATCACCCGTCAGCTGCCGCAATTCGCCACGCTGAAGGCGATCGGCTACAGCGACCGTACGCTCAACGCGATCGTCCTGATCGAGGCGCTCCTGATCATGCTGGTCGCATTTCTCCCGGCGCTCGGCGCGGCGCTCGTGATTTACGGCGTGGTGCGCGACGCGACATTGCTGCCGCTCAGCCTCGGTGCGAGCGAACTGCTGGCGGTGTTCGCGATTACCCTGGTGATGGCGGCAGCTTCGGCCTTCCTGTCGCTCGGCGGGTTGCGGCGGGCCGATCCCGCCGAGATCTTCTGAGGAGGCCGGCGCTGACCGCAAGGGGCGCGACAAGGCGCCTGCCCGGCCCTCGGCGCGTGCCGCTCGCGCTGCGCAACCTCTTGGCCAACAAGCGGCGGCTGTTGCGCTCGAGCGCCGGGATCGGCTTTGCGGTGCTGCTGATGCTGGTGCAGCTCGGCTTCGAGCGCGGGTTTTTCGATGCCTCGCTGGCGACGGTGCGGCAGTTCGACGGCGACCTCTTCATCATGAATGCCGACAAATACCGGGTCGCGACGCGCGATCCGTTTCCGGCCGGCGATCTGGCGAGCGCGCGCAACGTCGCCGGCGTTCTCTCGGTGTCGCCGCTCTATGCGGCCTGGCAGGAATTTTTCTGGCAGCCGCCGGGCGAGGATCAGCCCTATCTCGTGCAAGCCTTCGCCTTCGACCCCGACCACCCGGTCTTTCTGCTGCCCGAGGTCAAGGCCGCCAGCGCGCGGCTGAAGGCGGCCGATGCGGTGCTCGTCGACCGCCGCGCCCGCGGCTTTCTCGGCATGGCGAGCGGCGCCGGCGAGGCGAAGCTCAACGGCCACACCGTGCACATTGTCGGCAGCTTCGCGCTGGGCCCTGATTTCATGACCGACGGCACCGTGATGATGAGCGCGGCGACCTATGCCCGGCTGCTTCCGGGGAGAGGGGGAGCGGCCGCCGCGGCGCCGGTCGAATTCGGCGTCGTCGAAGCGCGGCCCGGCGCCGACCTCGCCGTTGTAGAGCGCGCGCTGCAGGCGGCGCTGCCCGCCGGCCTGCGGGTGTTGACGAAGGCGCAGCTCGTCGAATTCGAGCGCAGCTTCGAGGCCGATCTGTCCTCGGCCGGGCCGATCTTCTGGCTGGGGACGGTGGTCGGCTTTGTCGTCGGCCTGCTGATCTCCTATCAGATCATCTATACCGACCTGTCCGACCAGCTCCCGCAATACGCGACGCTGAAGGGCATGGGGTACAACAACGGCTACCTGGTGCGGGTGGTGCTCGGGCAGGCGGCGCTGTCGGCGCTGGCCGGCTATGTGCCGGCCTGGCTCCTATGCCTCGTCGTCTACCGCGCGATCGGCGCCGTCGCGCTGCTGCCGCTGCACATGACCCTGTCGCTGACCCTGCTCAGCTTTGCGCTCACCCTCGGCATGTGCCTGTTGTCGGCCAGCCTGGCGATCCGCCGGGTGATCGCGGCCGACCCGGCGGAGATTTTCTGATGGATGCGCCTCCGTTGATCGACCCCGACGTCGAGCCCAACCCGGTGCTGCGGGCCGACGGCGTCAATTTCGCCTACGGCGAGGGCGAGGCGCGCAACCCGGTGCTGTTCGATATCGGGCTTCACGTCCAGCCCGGCCAGCTGGTGGTGATGACCGGCCCGTCGGGCTCGGGGAAGACGACGCTGCTGACCCTGATCGGCGCGCTGCGCTCGATGCAGGAGGGCCGCATCGAAGTGCTGGGCCACGATTTGTCGCGGCTCGCGGCCGGCGCCCTGGTGCGGATGCGGCGCGATATCGGCTTCATCTTTCAGATGCACAACCTCTTCGAAGCGCTGAGCGCTTACGAGAACGTCAAGATGGCGCTGCAGCTCAACGGCGCCCATTCGGGGGCCGAGATGCGCGCACGCGGCGTCGCGATGCTGGAGCGCCTCGGGCTCGGCGCCCGCGTCGACTACAAGCCGCGCTCGCTCTCGGGCGGCCAGCGCCAGCGGGTGGCGATCGCCCGGGCGTTGGCCAATCGCCCGCGCCTCGTGCTGGCCGACGAGCCGACCGCGGCGCTCGACCCGGATTCGACCCGCAACGTCGTGAGTCTCTTCAAGGAGCTGACCGTCGAGGATGGCGCCGCGATCGTCATGGTGACGCACGACCACCGCATCATCGAGCTGGCCGACCGCCTCGTGCACATGGTCGACGGCCGCATCGTCTCCGACGTCATGCTCAACGACGCGCTGCGCATCTGCGAGTTCCTGAAGGACGTCGAGGGCTTTAAGAACCTGACCCCGACCGAGCTGACGCATGTCGCCGAAGGCATGACCAAGCGCCATTACATGCCGGGCGAGGTAGTGATCCGCGAGGGCGATGTCGGGCACGAGCTGTTCCTGATTTCCGAAGGCGAGGTTAGAATCGAGCGTGGCGCCAGCGAGGTGGCGCGGCTCGGCCCCGGCGAGTTCTTCGGCGAATTGGCGCTGATGAGCGGGGCGCCGCGCAACGCCAGCGTGGTGGCCGCCCTGCCGCTCGAAGCCTATGTGCTGGGCGAGGACCAGTTCCACGCCGCGATCGACCAGAGCGCGAGCTTCCGCGACCAGCTGCGCCGCGTCTATTTCCTGCGCCACTGAGGCCGTTCCGGCCGGCCTCGCCTTTCGGGCGCGAGATTGCGTCGCTACGCTCGCAACGACCTCCGGGCTTAGCCTGTCATTGCGAGGAGCGCAGCGAGGAAGCAATCTCGATGAACGAGGTTCCTGCTAGGCGGCGGCGCGGATCGCGGCGCGCTTGACGTCGCTGCCGACGAACGGCTCGAACGGGGTGAAGTTCTTCTCGAAATTGCCGCGCAGGCTGCGTGCGGTCTCGTCGTAGGCGGTCTTGTTCGACCAGGTGCCGCGCGGGTCGAGCACGGTAGGCGGCAGGTCGGCGCAGGTTTCCGGCACGAGGAAGCCGAAATTGGGGTCCTGGCGCATCGGGGCGGCGGCGAGGCTGCCGTCGAGCGCGGCGCGCAACAGTGCCCTGGTATGGGCGATCGCCATGCGCTTGCCGACCCCGTAGGCGCCGCCCGACCAGCCGGTGTTGACGAGCCAGCAATCCGATTTGTAGCGGGCGATCCGCTCGCCGAGCATCTTGGCGTATTCCGAGGGATGGCGCGGCATGAACGGCGCGCCGAAGCAGGTCGAGAATACCGCCTTCGGCTCCTTGCCGAGGCCGACTTCGGTGCCGGCGACCTGCGCGGTATAGCCCGACAGGAAATGATACATCGCCTGCTCGGCCGAGAGCTTGGCAATCGGCGGCATGACGCCGAAGGCGTCGCAGGTCAGCATCACGACGTTTTTCGGATGCGGCGCCATGCCGTGCTCGTCGGCGTTGGGGATGAAGTCGAGCGGATAGCAGGCGCGCGTGTTTTCGGTCAGGTTGTCGTCGTCGACATCGGGCATCCGCGAGATCGAGTCGAGCACGACGTTTTCCAATACCGTGCCGAACCGGGTGATCGTCGCATAGATCTCGGGCTCGGCCTTCGGCGACAGATTAATCACCTTGGCGTAGCAGCCGCCCTCGAAATTGAAGATGCCGCGGGGGCTCCAGCCGTGCTCGTCGTCGCCGATCAGGGTGCGCGAATGGTCGGCCGACAGCGTCGTCTTGCCGGTGCCGCTGAGGCCGAAGAAGATCGCGCAATCGCCCTTCGGCCCGACATTGGCCGAGCAGTGCATCGGCAGGACGTCGCGGGCCGGCAGCACGAAGTTGAGATAGCCGAACACCGATTTCTTGATCTCGCCGGCATAGCGCGTGCCGCCGATCAAGACGAAGCCGGTGGCGAAGTTCACCAGGACGATGGTCTCCGAACGGACCCCGTCGAGCTCCGGGATCGCGCGGAAATCGGGCGCGTGGAGGATCGTGAAGGCCGGCTTGAAATCGGGCAATTCGGCCGGGTGCGGTCGGATAAACATGTTGCGGGAGAACAGGTTCGGCCAGGCGGCGTCGTTGATCACCCGCACCGGCAGCCGATATTCCGGATCGGCCCCGGCGTAGAGATCCTGGACGAACAGCTCCTTGCCCTGCAGGTAGGCCAGCATCCGCTGCTGCAGGCTGTCGAACCGCGCCGGCTCGATCGGCTGGTTGATGTCGCCCCACGCGACCGTATCTTGCGTCCCCGGTTCCTTGACGATGTATTTGTCGCGCGGCGAGCGGCCGGTGTGCCGGCCGGTGTTGACGACAAAGCTGCCGCCGAGCCCGAGGACGCCCTCGCCGCGCCGCACCGCATGCTCGTAAAGGTGCGGCGCCGTCAGGTTCCAGTGCACGTTGCCGAAATGGCGCATGCCCTGCTCACCGAGGCCGAAGCGGGGCGTGCGGGCTGCCAACGGTTTATCCGCCTGGTCCAAGCTTTCCTCCTGTGTCGTCCCGCCTGCTATGCATCAGGCGTGCCGTCGCTGTCGCTTAACGATTGAGCGGCAAGATAAACTGCCCGGAGAGCCCCGGCAAGCAACGCGATTGCGGCAAAACCGGCGCTGCCGGCCGCGCCGGGTCAGGCGGACGGCGGCGCGGCGCGGGCGGTCTCGGCCAGCGCCGCGAGGACGCGCCGCGCTGCCGCCGGGGTCAGCACCGGCGCGGCGAAATCGAGCCGCGTGGTCTCGCCGCCGCCCTCGCTCGAGCGGCGCAGATCGAGCCCCTCCGGGTCGATGCCGGTCATCCGCCAGTCGCTCCCGCCGCGCCCCAGGAGACGAGTGGCGTAAAGCGCGAGCGCATCGGCGTGGTCGGCGTTCATGTGGGCGATGATCTCCGCCTCGGCCGCAGCGAGCCGCGGCGCCGGCGCGGCGCGCAGGTCCGGGGCATCGAGCCAGGCGATCCGGCCGAAGCCGGCGACCAGGTGACCGCGCTCGACGACCACCCGATAGAAGTGGAAATCGGCGAAACCGGCGTAGGCGGCGCTTTCCGGATGGCGTGCGGCAAAGCGCGCCGCGGCCCGCGGATCGGCGCACCGCTCGGCTCGGCCGATAATTGTCAGTCGCGCCGCGGCGAGCGGGTCGGGCCGGTCCGCGCCCTCGTCGAACAGCAGCGAGACGCTGGGTTCCGCCAGCAGGTTCCTTGTGTGCTGGGCCAGATCGGAGAGCAGCAGGAGCGGGCTCGCGTCATGCTCGCAAGCGCTCGCGACGAGCGAGACGTAAGGCCGGCCGGCGGAGAGGGTGGCCAAGGCGGCGTGGCCCCGGCCGCGGATCAGCCGCCGCGCCAGCGCCCCGCGCGCCGCCGGATCGTCGGCTTCAGTCACGGCGAGCGGCATTGCATCGCCACAATCCGGCTCCGTCGAAGACTTGGACGTCATATGATCGACAAAATCATGCTCTCTCGCCACCGACAACCGGCAGGTTACAGCACCGGGCGACATCGCGTCGCGCCGAATAGCTTTGCTCGACGCCCTTTGTGTTTGCCGCCGAGCCGCCATATTTAGGCGGCAGACGTTGCGGCCGGGCGGCGCGCCCGCCGGCGCAGCGGATTTTGGGGGATCTGCCGTGACAAGCACGATTGCTCTGGTCGACGACGACCGCAACATCCTGACTTCGGTATCGATGGCGCTCGAGGCGGAGGGGTTCGCGGTGCGCTGTTACGCCGACGGCGCCGAAGCCTTGCAGGCGATGACCGCGCAGCCGGTCGATCTGGCCGTGCTCGACATCAAGATGCCGCGCATGGACGGGATGAAGCTGCTCGAGCAGTTGCGCAAGCAAAGCCAGATCCCAGTGATTTTCCTGACCTCGAAGGACGACGAGGTCGACGAACTGATCGGCCTCACGATGGGCGCCGACGACTACATCAAGAAGCCGTTTTCGCAACGGCTGCTGATCGCCCGCATCCAGGCGCTGATCCGCCGCGGCGAACTGGCGCGCGAGCGCGAGGAGATCCAGGGCGAGCCGGTCATCGTGCGTGGCCAGATGACCTTGGATCCGGCGCGGCATCAGTGCACCTGGCGCGCCGATCCGGTCGAGCTGACCGTCACCGAGTTCCTCATCCTCAGATCATTGGCGCAGCGGCCCGGCCACGTCAAAAACCGCGACCAGCTGATGGACGCGGCCTATGGCGAGCACATCTATGTCGACGATCGGACGATCGACAGCCACATCAAGCGCTTGCGCAAGAAATTCAAGGCGATTGATGCGGAATTCGCCCAGATCGAAACCCTCTATGGCGTCGGCTATCGATATCGCGACCGCTGAGGCGGGCGAGCCCGCCGTACGCGAGGCCCCGGCCGGCCGGCCGCAACTCGCCGCTCCCGGCCCGGAGAGCGGCGGCGAACGGCCGTCGGGGGCAGCGGCCCCGGGCGGGCGCCGGCGTGTCTTGAGGCTGGCGGCCGGGCGCCGCGGGGCTTGGCTCGGTTGGCGCCGCTGGCCTTCGGTCTCGCCGCTGACCCGGCGCATCGTCGCCGTCAACGTGCTGCCGCTGGCGCTGCTCGCGGTCGGTTTTCTCTATCTCGGCAAATTCGAGGGCAGCCTGATCGGGCAGCAGATCGAGTCGCTGCACACCCAAGGCGAGATTTTCGCCGCCGCGCTCAGCGAAGGGGCGGTGCTGGACTCGGCCGACGAGGGCGAGGTGCTGCTGCCGGACCTTGCGCGGCAGATGATGCGCCGCCTCGTCGAGCCGACCCAGACTCGCGCCCGGCTGTTCGATACCCACGGCCGGCTGATTGCCGACAGCCGGCTGTTGCTCGGGCCCGGTCGCAACTCGGGCGCGGACCATCCGCCTTCATACAAGGGGCTGGCGGACTGGATCTACAGCGCGATCGCCGACCTGCTGCCGAGCCGCAGCAAGCGCCCGGCCTATCGCGAAGGCGACACCGCCGCGGTTTACACCGAGGCTGCGGAGGCGTTGCACGGCGCCAGCGGGTCGGCGGTGCGCTCCGACCCGGAAACCGGCGGCCTCGTCATCAGCGTCGCGGTTCCGCTGCAGCGCTACAAGCAGGTGCTGGGCGCGGTGATGCTATCGACCAGCAACCGCGAAATCGAGGACGAACTGCGCACCGTGCGGCTTGAGCTGATGCGCATCTTCGGCGTGACGCTGCTCGTGACGGTGATGCTGTCGCTCTACCTCGGCGGGACGATCGCCCGGCCGATCCGGCGCCTCGCAATCGCGGCGCAACGGGCGCGCGGCCGCGGCGCCCGGATCGAAATCCCCGAAATCACCGGACGCAACGACGAGATCGGCCGATTGGCCGGCTCGCTGCGCGAGATGACCGACGCGCTGTGGCAGCGGATGAGCGCGATCGAGAGCTTTGCCGCCGACGTCGCGCACGAGATCAAGAACCCGCTATCCTCGCTGCGCAGCGCGGTCGAGACCGCCGCCCGCATCGACGATCCGGCCAAGCAGCGCCAGCTGATGGCGATCATCCAGGACGACGTCGAGCGGCTCGACCGGCTGATTACCGACATCTCCGACGCGTCCCGGCTCGACGCCGAGCTGAGCCGCCTCGAATTGTCGCCGACCGATATCGCGGCGATGCTGCGGGCGCTGACCGACATGCACGAGGCGACCAGGGCCGAGGGATCGCCGCGCTTGGTGCTCGACCTGCCGGCCGGCCGGCCGCTGATCGTGCCCGGCATCGAGAGCCGCCTGTCGCAGGTCTTCCTCAACGTCATCGCCAACGCCGTCTCGTTCAGCCCGCCCGACGGCGAGATCCGCATCCGCGCGGTGCGCGACGGCCGTGCTGTGCTAGTAAGCGTCGAGGATCAGGGCCCCGGCATCCCGGAGGACAAGTTGACCGCGATCTTCGACCGCTTCTACAGCGAGCGGCCGGCTGGCGAGAAATTCGGCACGCATTCGGGGCTCGGCCTGTCGATTTCCCGGCAGATCGTCGAAGCCCATCGCGGCCGCATCTGGGCCGAGAACCGTACCGACGCGGCGGCTACCGGCAAGCATGCGGTGTGCGGCGCGCGGTTTCTGATCCGTCTGCCGGCCGAACCATGACCAACCAGCGATGACAAACGAGCCGAGATGGACGCTGATCCACGCGACCGCGGTCGCGCTCGACGGTCACGCGGTGCTGCTGCGCGGCCATCCCGGCGCCGGCAAATCCGATCTGGCGCTGCGACTGATTGACGCCGGTGCACGGCTCGTCGCCGACGATCAGAGCCAGCTGTGCCGGCGCGGCGATTCGCTGATCGTGCGCTCCCCGCCGGCGATTTCCGGGATGATCGAGGTGCGCGGCGTCGGCATCCTGCGGGTCGAGCCGCTCTCCGAGGCGGCGGTCGCGCTGGTCGTCGATCTGGTGCCGCGCGAGCGGATCGAGCGCATGCCCGAGCGCCGCCGCGAGACGCTTCTTGGGCTTTCTCTGCCGCTGATCGCGATGGCGCCGTTCGATGCGTCGGCGCCGGCCAAGCTGCGCCTCACGGTGCGCGCGTTTACCGCGGCGGGACTTACCGCTATGCTCCCCGAATGACGAGCGACGGTGTCGCCGGCACCGCAGGCGAATGTCGTTGGGAGGCCGGCGCGCGGTTCGGCGCGGGCGGCCGTTGATGAAGTGTGATGACGAACGGCTCGCGCGGCGCTATATCGAGCCCGCATACCCTCATACTCACGCCGGGATTTCCCCCAGTTCCCCCCGGCGCGAGCGGCAAGTGGCCCCTGCCCTGCGCAACTCCTCGCCCCTCCTGAGAATGAACGCGGCCCCGACGAGGCGACCCCGGTGATCGGGATGGTCCTGGTCACGCATGGGCGGCTGGCCGCGGAGTTCGTCGCTGCCTTGGAGCACGTCGTCGGCGCGCAGGCGCAGATCGCCGCAGTCTGCATCGGCCCCGACGACGACATGGAGGCGCGCCGGCAGGATATTCTCGGCTCGATCGCCAAGGTCGACAGCGGCGACGGCACGGTGCTGCTGACCGACATGTTCGGCGGCACGCCGTCCAACCTCGCGATCTCGGTGATGGATCGCGGCAAGGTCGAGGTCATCGCCGGCGTCAACCTGCCGATGCTGATCAAGCTGGCGAGCCTGCGCCAGAGCGAAACGCTGGAGCGCGCGGTGCTCGGGGCGCAGGAAGCCGGGCGCAAATACATCAACGTCGCCTCGCAATTGCTGGCGGATGCGCGGCGGTGAGCCCCGACGGCGACCCCGGCAAGCTCCCCGGCGCGGCGTCGAGCGCCGTTACGGTCCGGCGCACCTGCGAGATCTGCAACCTGAAAGGGCTGCACGCGCGCGCCGCGGCCCGCTTCGTCAAGACCGCGGGCCAGTTCGACGCCGAAATCTGGGTGCGCAAGAACGGCACGGCGGTCTCCGGCCGGTCGATCATGGGGCTGATGATGCTCGCCGCGGCGGCCGGCGCGATGATCGAGATCACCGCAACCGGGCGCGACGCGGCGTTGGCGGTGGAGTCGCTCGCCCGCCTGATCGACTGCAAGTTCGATGAGGATTGACGAGACCCCCGCGGCCACCTCCTCGGGGAATGAGCAGCGGCTGACCGGGATCGGCGTCTCGCCGGGCATTGCAATCGGGCCGGCTTATCTCGGCGACCGCGGCGAATTGCCGGTGCGCGAGAGCCGGATCGCCGAATCCGGAATCGACGCCGAGCGCGCCCGCTTTACCGATGCGGTCGCGCTGTCGGTCAAGCAATTGCGCAAGCTGAAGACGCGTGCCACGGCGCTGCCGGGCTCGGCCGCCGACGAAATCGGCTATGTGCTCGACGCGCACCTGGCGATGCTGGCGAATTCGCGCCTGGTGCGTGGCGTGCATCAGCGCATCTCGCGCTCGCGCATCAACGCCGAGCGGGCGATCGAATTGGAGATCGAGGAGCTCGGCAAAACCTTCGCGGCGATGACCGACCGCTATCTCGCCGCCCGTATCGACGACATCCGCGTCGTCGGGGCGCGGCTCATCCGCAATCTGCTGAAAAAACCCTACGTCGCTTACGCCGGGCTGAGCGGCGGCGCGGTCATCCTCGCCGAGGAGGTGACCCCGGCCGACACCGCCCTGATGGATCCGCGCCGGATCGCCGGCTTCGCCGCCGAATACGGCGGGCCGGAAGGCCACACCGCGATCATGGCGCGGGCGCTTGGCCTGCCGGCGGTCCTCGCGGTGCGCGGGCTCTTGGCGCGGGCGCACGCCGACACCAAGGTGGTGATCGACGGTTCCGCCGGAACAGTGATCTTCGACCCGTCGCCCGCGACGATCGAAGATTACCGCGAGCGCCACGCCGAGTTCACCCGCGAGCGGCGGCTCTTCGGCCGGCTGCGACGGCTGCCGGCGGTGACCCGCGATGGCGTCGAGATCCGCCTTGAAGCAAACCTCGAATTGCCGATCGAACTCGAACAGGCGATGGCCAGCGGCGCCGCCGGGCTCGGCCTGGTGCGCACCGAATTTCTCTACATGAACCGCGAGGATTTGCCGAGCGAGGACGAGCAATACGAGTTCTTCGCCAGCCTGGTGCGCGGCATGGAGGGGCGTCCGGTGACGCTGCGCACGCTCGATGTCGGCGGCGACAAATTGCCCGAGGCGCTGGCGCAATACGCCGCCGCCGACACCGCCAACCCGGCGCTCGGGTTGCGCGCGATCCGTCTGTCGCTGAAGGAGCGCCGGCTGCTCGACTCGCAGCTCGCGGCGATGCTGCGCGCCGGCCGTCACGGCCCGGTGCGCATCCTGCTTCCGATGATCTCGACGCTCGACGAATTGCGCCGCGCCCGCGAGGCGATGGAGCAGGTGGCGCGGCGCTTGCGCCGGCGCGGCGTCAAGATACCCGAGACGCTGCCGCCGCTCGGCGCGATGATCGAGGTGCCGGGCGCCGCATTGGCCGCCGATGCGCTGGCCGGCGAAGCCGATTTCTTCGCGGTCGGCACCAACGATCTAATCCAGTACACGCTGGCGATCGACCGCAGCGACGAACAGGTCGCGCATCTTTACGACCCGCTGCATCCGGCGGTGCTGCGGCTGATCCAGTTCGCCATCGAGGCCGCGTCGCGCCGCCGCATTTCGATCAGCGTGTGCGGCGAAATCGCCGGCGAGCCGCGCTACGCCGCGCTGCTCCTCGGGCTCGGCCTGCGCGAATTGTCGATGTCGCCGCAGAACATCCCGCGGGTCAAGCAGCGCATCCGCAGCCTCGACATGGTCGCCGCGACAAGGCGCGCCCGCGCCATCATGGACCAGGCCGATCCCAGCCGCATCGCGACCCTGCTCGACGATTTCAACGCGGCCGCCGAGCCGGCGTAACGTCGGTCGGATTTGACGACATAAAGATATCTTTATATGTTTAGGCGACCGGCCGGCGCCGCGGCCCACCCGAGGAGTTCCGAATGCCCGAATTCACCGACTACAAGGTCGCCGACATCGCGCTGGCCGATTGGGGCCGCCGCGAGATCGCAATCGCCGAGACCGAGATGCCGGGGCTGATGGCGCTGCGCGAGGAATTCGGCGCGACCAAGCCGCTGGCCGGCGCGCGCATCGTCGGCTGCCTGCACATGACGATCCAGACCGCCGTCTTGATCGAGACGCTGATGCATCTCGGCGCCAGCGTGCGCTGGAGCTCGTGCAACATCTTCTCGACGCAGGACCATGCGGCGGCCGCGATCGCCGCCGCCGGCGTCCCGGTCTTCGCCTGGAAGGGGGAAAGCGAAGAAGAATACGAGTGGTGCATCGAGCAAACCATGCGCGGTCCGGGCGGGTGGCAGCCCAACATGGTGCTCGACGACGGGGGCGACGCGACCAAGATCATCCACGACCGCCACCCGCACCTCCTGGCCGAGATCCGCGGCATCTCCGAGGAAACCACGACCGGGGTCAACCGGCTCTACGAGATGATGCGCGACGGTACGCTCAAGGCGCCGGCGTTCAACGTCAACGACAGCGTCACCAAGTCGAAATTCGACAATCTCTACGGCTGCCGCGAGAGCCTGGTCGACGGCATCAAGCGGGCCACCGATGTGATGGTCGCCGGCAAGCTCACGGTGGTCTGCGGCTTCGGCAATGTCGGCAAGGGTTCAGCGGCGAGCCTGCGCAGCCAGGGCGCGCGCGTGCTGGTCACCGAGATCGACCCGATCTGCGCCCTGCAGGCGGCGATGGAAGGCTACGAGGTCACGACGATGGAAGACGCCGCGCCGCGCGCCGACATCTTCGTCACCGCGACCGGCGACGTCGACGTCATCACGCTCGACCACATGCGGCAGATGAAGGACCGCGCGATTGTTTGTAACATTGGCCATTTCGACAGCGAGATCCAGATCGACGCGCTGCGCAACTACCAATGGGAAGAAGTGAAGCCGCAAGTCGACGAGGTCGTCTTTCCCGACGGCAAGCGGCTGATCGTTCTGGCCAAGGGGCGGCTCGTCAATCTCGGCTGCGCCACCGGCCATCCGAGCTTTGTGATGAGCGCTTCTTTCACCAACCAGGTGCTGGCGCAGCTCGAATTGTGGACCAATCACGGTAAATACGACAACAAAGTCTATGTTCTGCCGAAGCATCTGGACGAGAAGGTCGCCCAGCTGCATCTCGACAAGCTCGGCGCCAAGCTGACCCGGCTGAGCCCGCATCAGGCCGAATATCTAGGCTTGCCGGCCGCCGGACCGTTCAAGCCGGAATATTACCGATACTGATCGCAAGGCGAGCCTTCGGCGGCTGGGGGGCGACGGGCAAGGCGGTTCGCCCTCTTTCTTTTTTCATAAGAAAATCCGATTATTAAGCCAATCGTTGGCCGCGCCGGTCTGAGATCGGGGCGCGGCCGCGCCGTGAGGCGGACATTGTGATCGGTTTTGCAGCTGGAGTTTGCCTGCTCGGCGCGGCGGTTCTTGCCGCACTGTGGTGGCGCGCCGAGCATCGGCTGCGCGCGGCCGCGCGCGGCACTGCCGGCCTCGCGGCGCTGCTCGGCACGGTTCCGGCCTCGGCTTTCCGCTGGGGACGCGACGGCACCGAAGTGACGGCCGTCGGCCGGCTGCCGGGTGATAAAGCCGGCCTCTCCTACGACAGCTTTGTCGCGGGGCTCGCCACTGCCGATGCGGACCGGGTGGCGGCCGCGGTCGCCGAGCTCAAGCGGAACGGCACGCCGTTTACCGCGACGGTCGCGACCTCCGGCGGCGCGGCCTATGCGATCGAGGGGTGCCGCACCGCTGCGGGCGACAGCGTGGTGTGGCTGGCCGATGCATCGGCATTGCGGCGGGCGGAGGCGGCGGGCAGCGCTTCGGTCGCCGTAGCGACCGCGCTGCGCGGCGTGCTCGACCGCTTGCCGGTCGCGGTGTGGCGGCGCGGCCCGGACCTGCGGCTGCTGGACTGCAACGCCGCCTATGCCGCGATGCTCGATCTGCCGCCGGCGACGGTGCTGGCGCAGGCCGGCGAAGAGCCGCCGGCGGATGCTCGCGACCCGACGCTGGCGCTAGCCCGCGCTGCGGCCGCGGGAACCCCGCGCAGCGAACGGCGCCACGTCGTCATTGCCGGTTCGCGGCGCCTGCTGGAGTTCACCGAGGCGCCCGACGGCGCCGGCGGCACGATCGGCTTTGCGCTCGACCGCACCGACCTCGAAAACGCCGAGAGCGAGATGTCGCGGCATGCCAACGCGCACGGCCAGCTGCTCGAGAGCATCGACGCGGCGGTCGCGATCTACGGCGCCGACAAGCGGCTGAGCTTCTTCAACTCGGCGTTTGTGCGGCTGTGGGGCCTCGAGGAGGAGTGGCTTGCCGGCGAGCCCTGGCTCGATGAATTGCTGGAGCGGCTGCGCGAGCGCCGCCGGGTGCCCGAATACGCCGATTTTCGCGCTTTCAAGCGCCAGCAGCTCGAACTCTTCACCTCGCTCTTGGAGCCGCAGCACGAGTTGATGCACCTGCCCGACGGGCGCACCCTCAACGTGTCGGTGTCGCCCCACCCGATGGGCGGCCTCATTTTTGTCTACGACGACGTCACCGACCGGCTGGCGCTGGAGCGCTCCTACAACACGCTCGTCGAGGTCGAGCGCGAGACGCTCGACAATCTGTTCGAGGGCATTGCCGTCTTTGGCAGCGACGGGCGGCTCAAGCTCCATAATCCGGCCTATCGCAAGATCTGGGGATTGGCCGAGAGCGATCTCGCCGGCGAGCCGCGCTTTGGCGAAATCGTCGAGAAGACCTGCGGGTTCGACGAGGAAGGCGGCGGCTGGCCCGCGATGCGCGAGCAGATCAGCGCCAGCATCTCCGGGCAGGCGCATTGGCGCGGCCAGATCGACCGGCTGGACGGCTCGGTGCTGCAGCTGGCGACGGTGCCGCTGCCCGACGGCAACGTGCTGTTCACCTGCCTCGACGTCACCGATACCGCGCGGCTCGCGCGCGCGCTCGGCGAGCGCAACGAGGCCCTGGAGACCGCCGGACGCCTGAAAAGCGAGTTCATCGCCAATGTGTCGTACGAGCTGCGCACACCGCTCAACGCGATCATCGGCTTCGCGGAAATCCTGGCGAACCAGTATTTCGGGCCGCTGTCGCCGCGCCAGCTCGACTACAGCCGCGGCATTCTCGACGGCTCGCACCGGCTGATGACGCTGATCAACGACATTCTCGATCTTGCCACGATCGAGGCCGGCTACCTGGCGCTCGAAAGCGGGCGGGTCGAGGTCGGCGACATGCTGCAAGCGGTGCTGATGCTGACCCGTGAGCGCGCCCGCAACCAGGAGCTCAGCCTGACGGTCAGCTGTCCGGCCGAGATCGGCGCGATCGAGGCCGACGAGCGGCGGCTGAAGCAGGCGCTCTTCAACCTCGTATCGAACGCCATCAAGTTCACCCCGGCCGGCGGCTCGGTGCGGATCGAGGCGCGGCTCGACGACCGCCGAGGCGGCGAGGGTGACCTGATCCTCGCCGTCGCCGATACCGGGCCCGGCATCGCGCCCAGCGACCAGGAGCGGGTTTTCGATAAATTCGAGCGCGGCAACCCGCAACCCCGCGAAGCCGGCGCCGGGCTCGGCCTGTCGCTCGTCAAGAGCCTGATCGAACTGCATGGCGGCTCGGTGGCGATCGACTCGCACCCCGGCACCGGCACCACGATCGCCTGCCGCCTGCCGGCGCGGCTGCGCCTGCCCAAGGCGGAAGTCGCCGCGCCGCAATCCGCCATCTGATCCCCGCCCAAGCGGTCGACCAGATCGGCCAGGCCGCGTCGATTCGCGGATAGAAGCGGATGTCGCGGATCGGCTTTGCAGGGGCTAGCGCGGCGCGCCGCCGGCCGGGCGTCCTGCCCACGCAGCGGTTGCGACTGGTCGCGCCGCGGCTATACAAGACATTGCAATGATTATCGAGCTGCCCGACGAGGCCGCCACCGCGGCGTTTGCCGCCCGGGTCGCGGCGCTGGCCCGGCCGGGCGACGTGATCGCGCTGGCGGGCGAACTCGGCGCCGGCAAGACCAGCTTCGCCCGCGCCTTCATCCGCGCCCGCGGCGGCGCGGACGACGTGCCGAGCCCGACCTTTACGCTGGTTCAGGTATACGAACTCGACGGCGCCGCGATCTGGCATTTCGACGCCTACCGGCTGCGCCATCCGGATGAAGCCTGGGAGCTCGGCATCGAGGACGCCTTTCGCGACGGCATCTCGCTGATCGAATGGCCCGATCGCTTCGGAGCGCTGGTGCCGGCGCGCCGGCTCGAAATCACGCTGTCGCACGGCACGGCGCCCGCCGCCCGCCGCGCGACGATCGACGCCGGGCCCGATTGGGGCGCGCGGCTCGGCCGGCTCGTCGCCGGAGACGTGCGGTGACGCAGGCCCCCGCGGTGCCTGTCGCCGCCGAGCGCCAGGCCGCGATGGCGGAGTTCCTCGCGGCGGCGGGGTGGGACCGGGTGATGCCGGTCGGCCTCGCCGGCGACGCCTCGTTCCGGCGCTACTTTCGCCTCGCCGACGGCAGCCGGCGGGTCGTGCTGATGGACGCCCCGCCGCCCTTCGAGGATGTCCGCCCCTATGTCGCGGTTGCCGAAATTCTGCGCGGTCTCGGGCTCAGCGCGCCGCAGATCTATGCCGAGGAGCGCGACCAGGGCTTTCTGCTGATCGAGGATTTCGGCGACGACAGCTATACGCGGCTGTTGGCCGGCGGCGCCGACGAGGGCGCGCTGTATCGCCTCGCCGTCGACACCCTGATTGCGCTGCACCGGGCTGTCGGCGCGGTCGCGCCGCCGACGCTGCCGCTTTACGACGAGGCGCGGCTGTTGGCGGAGGCGGCGCTGCTGGCCGATTGGTATGCGCCGAGCGTGCTTGGGGCGGCGCTGCCGGCCGCGGCGCGCGAGGATTACCTCGCGCGCTGGCAGGCGGTGCTGGCGCAGGCGGCGCTGCCGTCAACGACGCTGGTGCTGCGCGATTTTCACGTCGACAATTTGATGCTGCTGCCCGGCCGCCCGGCGGTGCGCGGCTGCGGCCTCCTCGATTTCCAGGATGCCGTGTGCGGCCCGGCGAGCTACGATCTGATCTCGCTCCTGGAGGATGCCCGCCGCGATGTCCCGGCCGCTCTGCGCGCCGCCATGACCGAGCGTTATCTCGCCGCCTTTCCCGGCCTCGATCGGGCGGCCTTTCTGCGCTCCGGGGCGATCCTCGCGGCGCAGCGCAATTGCAAGATCCTCGGCATCTTCACCCGCCTCTGGCGGCGCGACGGCAAGCCCGCCTATCTGCCGCACATCACGCGGGTGTGGCGACTGCTCGAGGAGGATTTGCGGCGCGAGCCGGCGTTGCTTCCGATCGCCGACTGGCTCGATCGCCACCTGCCGCGCGCGCTGCGCCGCCCGCCGCTAGAAGCCCGCGCGATGAGTGCGGCATGACCCTTGTGCCGCAAACCGCGATGGTTCTTGCCGCCGGGCTCGGCACCAGATTGCGCCCGATCAGCGACGCGGTGCCGAAGCCGCTGGTCGAGATCGGCGGGCGCACGCTGCTCGACCATGCGATCGACCGGCTGGCGCTGGCCGGGGTCGAGCGGGTTGTCGTCAACGTCCATTACAAAGCGGAGATGGTGACCGCCCAGCTCGCCGGCCGCAAGCACCCGCGCATCGAGATTTCACCGGAAGCGGAGCTGCTGGAGACCGGCGGGGGGGTGGCGCGGGCGCTTCCCCTGCTCGGCGAGCGGTTTTTTGTCGTCAACAGCGACGTCTTGTGGTTCGACAGCAAGGATTACGCGCTGGCGCGCCTCGCCGCCTTCTTCGACCCGGCGCAGATGGACGCGGTGCTGCTGCTGCAGCGCACCGTGACGGCGGTCGGGTACGAGGGCAGCGGCGACTATTTTCTCGATCCGCTCGGCATGCCGCGGCGCCGGCGCGAGCGCGAGATCGCGCCCTATCTGTTCAGCGGCTTGCAGTTGCTCGACCGGCGGCTGTTCGACGGCATCGCCGAGCCGCGCTTCTCGCTAAACCGCATCTACGACCGCGCCGAGCGCGCCGCCCGCCTGCGTGCGATCGTGCACGACGGCGAGTGGTATCACATCGGCACCCCGGAGGGGCTGGCCGCGACCCGCGCGCGGCTTTCCTCCCACCGCGTCGAGCGCTAGCGCGGCGGGCCGGCGGTGCCGCCGCACATCTACACGATCGCGTCCGATCGGCCGTTTCTCGCGACGCTGGCGCAGGGCCTCGTCAATCTCGCCGGCGACGACCCGCTGGCGCTGCCGCGGATGACCGTCCTGCTGCCGACCCGGCGCGCCGCGCGGGCGCTGCGCGAGGCGTTTCTGCGGCGCACCGGCATTGGCGGCGCATCGGGCGCGCCGCTGCTGCTGCCGCGGCTGCGCCCGATCGGCGATCTCGACGAGGACGAGGTCGCGCTGGCGGCCGAGGCGGCCGACGACGCCACTCTCGCGGTCCCGCCGGTCATCCCCGAATTGCGCCGCCGCCTGCTGCTGACCCAATTGGTCCTCGCGTGGAGCCGGCGCGGCGGCAATGCCCCGCTGCTGCACGGCCAGGCCGCCGCGCTGGCCACCGCACTCGCCCGCCTGCTCGACGCCGCGCAGAGCGAAGCGGCCGATTTCGCCCGGCTGCACGAGCTGGCGCCCGAGGATCTCGCGGCGCACTGGCAGACCGTGCTGCGGTTTCTCGAAATCCTGCCTCAGCACTGGCCGGCGATCCTCGCCGAGGAAGGCGCGCTCGACCCGGCCGAGCGGCGCAACCGCCTGTTGCAGCGCCAGGCGGCGCTATGGCGGCGAACCCCGCCGGCCGGGCCGGTCGTCGCGGCCGGGCTGACCGGCGGCCTGCCGGCGCTGACCGACCTCCTGTCGGCGGTCGCCTGGCTCGACCGCGGCGCGGTGATCCTGCCCGGCCTCGATCGCGGCTGCACTCCTGAAGAGTGGGACTTGATCGCGCAGGAGCCGAGCCATCCGCAGCATCTGATGGCGGCGCTGCTGCTTGCCCTCGAAATCGCCCCGGCCGAGGTGCGCGAATGGCCGGCGGCGGGCGATGCCGCGACGCCCGGCGAACGCCAGGCGCGGCGCCGCCTCGTCAGCGAGGCCCTGCGTCCGGCCGATCTCACCGATGCGTGGCGCGATCTGCCGCCGGCGCGGCGCGGCGCGCTCGACGGGGTCGCGCGCTACGATTGCGCCAGCCCGCAGGACGAGGCCGCGACGGTCGCCCTCATCCTGCGCCGCACGCTGGAGACCCCGGCCGCGACCGCGGCGCTCGTCACCCCGGATCGCGAGCTGGCCCGCCGGGTAGCCGCCGAATTGGGCCGCTGGGGCATCGAGATCGACGATTCGGCCGGCGTGCCGCTTGCCCGCACCCCGCCCGGTGCCTTTCTGCGCCTCGTGCTCGAACTCGCCGACAGCGCGCTGGCGCCGGTGCCGCTGCTCGCCGCGCTGAAGCATCCGCTGGCCGCCGGCGGGCTGGCGCCGGAAGTCTTTCGCGATCGCGCCCGTCGGCTCGAAGCCGCGATCCGCGGGCCGCGCCCGGCGCCCGGCTTCGCCGGGCTGCGCGAGGCGCTCGCCGGCAGACGGGACGCGGCGGCGCTGCACCGCTTTGTCGATCGTCTCGAAGCTTGCGTCGGCGAGCTCGCGGCGCTCCTCGCGCGCGACGGCGTGCCGCTCGCGGCGCTCGCCGCGGCGCACGTCGCGGCGGCCGAGCGGCTCGCGGCCAGTGATGGCGAGAGCGGCGTCGCGCGGCTGTGGCGCGACGCGGCTGGCGAGGCGGCGGCGCGGTTCTGCCACGAGCTGATCGATGCCGCCGACGGCTTTCCGGCACTGCCCGGGCGGAACTACCCGGCATTGTTCGAGGCGCTCGCCGCCGGCGCTGTGGTCCGCCCGGGGTACGGCAGGCACCCGCGGCTCTCGATCTGGGGCCTCGTTGAGGCGCGGCTGCAGCAGGCCGACCTCGTCGTGCTCGGCGGCCTCAACGAGGGCACCTGGCCGGGGCCGGCCGCCTACGACCCGTGGATGTCGCGCCAGATGCGCCGCGATTTCGGCATTGCGGTGCCCGAACGCGCGATCGGCATCGCGGCGCACGATTTCGCCCAGGCGCTCGGCGCCCCGATTGTGGCGCTGACCCGCGCGACCCGGCGCGAGGGGGTGCCGACCGTGCCGTCGCGCTGGCTCCTGCGGCTCGATACGGTGCTGCGCGCCGCCGGCCTCGCCGAGGCGCTCGGGCCGGACCCAGAAATCGCCGCCGCCGCGGCGCGCCGCGACGAGCCGGCGCTGCGCCGCCCGAGCCCCATTCCCCAGCCGCGCCCGCCGCTCAAGGCGCGGCCGCGCCGGCTGTCGGTGACCCAGATCGAGACCCTGATCCGCGACCCCTATGCGATCTACGCCCGCCACATTCTCGCTTTGCGGGCGTTAGACGAGCTTGACGCCGATCCCGGCCGGGCCGAACTGGGGAACACAATACACGCTGGGCTCGCCAAATTCGTCGCGCGCTTCCCGCGCGAGCTGCCGCCCGACGCCGAAGCCGAGCTCATCGCAATCGGCCGCGAGTGCTTCGCGGCGACCCTGTCGCGGCCCGGCGCCTGGGCGTTCTGGTGGCCACGCTTCGAGCGGATCGCGCATTGGTTCGTCGCGCTGGAGAGGGTGCGCCGCACCGGCATCGTCGAGAGCCTCAGCGAGCGCGAGGGCACGCTCGTGATCGACGCGTGCGGCGGCCCCTTCACGATCGTCGGCAAGGCCGATCGGATCGACCGGCTCGACAACGGCGAATTGGTGCTGATCGACTACAAGACCGGCGTACTGCCGGATCGCCGCGACATTAATAGCGCCGTCGCGATCCAGCTGCCGCTCGAGGGCGCGATCGCCCGCGACGGCAGCTTCGGCGAGGTCAGCGGCCTGACAGCGACGCTCGAATACTGGCGGCTGACGGGCAACGAGCCGGCCGGCCAGCGCTCGCCGCTCGACGACCCGTCGGGGCTGATCGACCGGGTTTGCGCCGCGGTGCGCGGTCTGATCGACCGCTTCGACGATCCGGCGACCCCCTATCTCGTCGTGCCGGTGCAGCAATGGGCGCCGCGGTTTTCCGACTACCGGCACCTGGAGCGGCTCGACGAGACCGAGGCCGAGTGGTGAGCGACATCGCAGCCGCCGCAGCCGAAGTGCAGCGCCGGGCCCTCAACCCGGCCGAGTCGGTGTGGGTCGCGGCCTCGGCCGGCACCGGCAAGACCAAGGTGCTGACCGACCGCATGCTGGCGCTGATGCTCGACGGCACCGACCCCGGCCGCCTCCTGTGCCTGACCTTCACGCGCGCCGCCGCCGCCGAGATGGCCAACCGGATCAACCACAAGCTGGCCGAATGGACGACGCTCGAACCGGGGCGGCTGGCGGGGGAGTTGGTCGCCCTGACCGGCCATTATCCACAGCCGCACGAGATTGCCCGGGCGCGCCAGCTGTTCGCCCGCGTGCTCGACGCACCGGGCGGCGCCAAGATCGCGACGATCCACGCCTTCTGCCAGTCGCTGCTGCGGCGCTTCCCGCTCGAGGCGCAGGTGCCTCCGGAATTCGCCGTGCTCGACGAGCGCAGCGCCCGCGAGGCCCTCGCCGAGGCGGCCGAAGCGGTGATCGCGGCGGCGCGGGCGGCGGCCGAGCCGGGGCTCGCCGAGGCGCTGGCGATCGTCGCGCGCTATGCCGGCGAGGAGCGCTTCGCCGAACTGGTGACGGCGCTGGCGGCCGGGCGCGCCCAGCTGCGCGACGCGCTGGCCGGGGGCGACGAGGCGCTGCGCCGGCGGCTCTGCGGGGCGCTGTCGGTGCCGCCGGAGGCGAGCGACGATAGCATCGTCGCCGCTTTCTGCGCGCTCGGCGCCGGCGACGAAGCCGGACTGCGCGCCGCCGCCGCCGCGCTTGCCGGCGGCTCCGCGGCCGACGACGCACGCGGCGCGATGATCGCCCGCTGGTGCGCCGACCCGGCCGGGCGGCGCGACCTGCTCGACCCCTACGTTGCCGCCTTTGTGACCAACGAAGGCAAGATTCGCGACACGCTGATCACCAAGCGGGCGGCGGCTCGGGCGACGTCGGAGGACCCCTGCGGCGTCCTCGCGGCCGAAGCGGCGCGCATCCTGCGCCTGCAGGCCGATCGCGCCGGGGTCGCGCTGGTTGGGGCGACCGCCGCGCTGATGCATGTGGGCGAAGCGCTGCTGCGCGCCTACGACCGCCGCAAGGCGCTGCACGGGCTGCTCGATTACGACGATCTGGTGCTCAAGGCGCTGGCCCTGCTGCGCCGGCCCGGGGTGGCGCCGTGGGTGCTCTTCAAGCTCGACGGCGGGCTCGACCACATCCTGATCGACGAGGCGCAGGACACCAATCCGGAGCAATGGGCGATCGTCGCGGCTTTGGCCGAGGAATTTTTCGCCGGCGAGGACCCCGACGGGCGCGCCCGCACGGTCTTCGCGGTCGGCGACGCCAAGCAATCGATCTACAGCTTCCAGCGCGCCAACCCGCGCGACTTCACCCGGATGCGCCAGCATTTCGAGACCCGCATCACCGATGCGAAGCGGGGATGGGCCGTGGTGCCGCTGGAAATCTCGTTCCGCGCCGCCGCGCCCCTGTTAGAGGCGGTCGACGCGGTATTCCGCCAGGAAGAAGCCGCCGCCGGCGTCGCCCTCGACGGCCGCGCCATCCGCCACGTCGCGGCGCGGGCCGGCCAGGCCGGCATCGTCGAATTGTGGCCGCCGGTGCTGCCGGAACCCGACGCGGCGGGCGATCTCGTCGCCGAGACCGACGCGCGCCGGCGGCCGGTCGAGGCGCACACCCGGCTCGCGCGGGCGATCGCCGCGACGATCGCCGGCTGGCTCGCGACCGGCGAGCGCCTCGAGCCGCGCGGCCGGCGCCTGCGGCCGGGCGACGTCATGGTGCTGGTGCGCCGGCGCAACGAGTTCGTCCGCGAATTGCTGCGCGCCTTGAAGCAGCGCGAAGTGCCGGTCGCCGGCGCCGACCGGCTGATGCTGGCGCACGAGATGGCGGTGCGCGACCTGGTGGCGCTCGGCCGCTTCCTGCTGCTGCCGGAGGACGATCTCACACTTGCCACGGTTCTTAAGGGTCCTTTATTCGATTTTTCGGAAAACGAGTTGTTTTGTTTGGCCTACCAACGCGAAGGCGAGAGTTTGTGGAGCCGGCTGCGCCATATGGCGAGCGACAATCTGTCGATGCACGCCGCCGCCGCACGGCTGAGCGCGCTGCTCGCGCGCGCCGATTACGTGCCGCCGTTCGAGCTTTACGCCGAGATCCTCGGCGAGGGTGGCGGACGGCGGGCGATGCTCGAGCGCCTCGGCCCGGAAGCGGCCGACCCGATCGAGGAATTCCTGACGCTGGCGCTGGCCTACGAGCGCGAGCACGTGCCCTCGCTGCAGGGTTTCCTGCAATGGCTGGTCGCCGGCGACATCGAGGTGAAGCGCGATTTCGGCGAGCGCCAGCGCGACGAGGTGCGTATCCTGACGGTGCATGGCGCCAAGGGGCTCGAAGCGCCGGTGGTGTTTCTGCCCGACACGATGCAGTTGCCGGAGCAGCGCGTGTCGCTGCTGTGGAGCGAACCGGAGGGCTTGCCGCTGTGGCGGCCGCGCGGCGACCTCGCGGCGCCGTTCTATCGTGTCGAGCGCGACGCCTGGCGCGACCGCCAGCTGCAGGAATACCGACGCCTGCTCTACGTCGCGCTGACCCGGGCGCAGGATCGGCTCTACGTCTGCGGCTGGCAGACCCGCAGGCCGGGCCGGGAGGCGCCGTCGTGGTACGCATTGTGCGAGGCCGGGTGGCGCGGCATCGCGACCCCGTTTGGGTTCGACGCCCACCAGCTGATCGGCGAGCGCGACGGCTGGCACGGCGAGGGCTTCCGCCTCGCCGCCGCGCAGACCGCGCCGCCCGTCCGAGAGCACTCGAGCGAGGTTGCCGGGCCTATGGGATCGCCGCCGGCCTGGGCGCTGCGCCGGCCGCCGCCCGAACCGAGCCCGCCGAAGCCGCTGCTGCCGTCGCGGCCGAGCGGCCCGGAGCCGGCGACCCTCTCACCGCTCGCGGTTGCCGGCCGCGACCGGTTCAAGCGCGGGCTCATTGTGCACCGGTTGCTGCAGAGCCTCCCGGAGTTGCCGGCGGCGGAGCGCGACGCGGCGGCGCGGCGCTTTCTCGCGCTGCCGCTGCACCGGCTCGCGGCCGACGAACAGGCGGAGATCCGCGCCGAGACCCTGGCGGTCCTGGGCGACCCCGAATTTGCCGAGCTGTGGGGGCCGGACGCACAGGCCGAGGTGCCGGTGGTCGGCTTGATCCCCGGGGCCAGCCCGGGGACCGAGCACGCGCTCTCGGGGCAGATCGACCGGCTCGTCGTGACGGCGAGCCGCGTACTGATCGTCGATTTCAAGACGGTAAGGCCGCCGCCCGAGACCGCGGACGCGGTGCCGGCGCTTTATTTGCAACAGCTGGCGACTTACCGCGCGGCGCTGGCGCGGATCTACGCCGATCGTGTGGTCGAATGCGCGTTGCTATGGACCTCGGGACCGCGGCTGATGCCGATCAGCCCGGAACTCCTCGCCCGGTACCTGCCGGGACGGCTCCACGGCTGACAATGTTTCGCGCGCTGGTTGGGGAAAGGATGGCGGTGACGCGCGCGCCGATGCAATATCTTGCGGCCGGCTTCCACTCCGGCGACGGAGAGGCCAGCTGATGCGGGCGCTGTTCACCTCGTATCTGATCGTCGGTTTGGCGCTGATACTGGTCGGCTTTTACGGCACCGGCGACTGCCCCAGTCGGAATACCGATTTTCTCAGCGACCTGGTTTTTGTCATCAGCTGGCCGGGATACCTCTACAAGAACGTCCTGCAGGGCCCGATGACGCCGATGCAGTGGATGCACGCCCAGGCTTGCGCCGGCGGCGTCGTGATCTTTCAATAATTAGACTTGCCGAGGGGTCAGTCGAGGCCGAATTGTGGGCCGGCGCCGCGGCGCAGCCGCTCGCCGAGTTCGCGGCCGAGCGCGGTTGCCTCGCTGGTTGCGCCGTCGATCCGGCCGCGCCGCTCGGCATTGCCGTCGGGCGTCAGCAGCAGCGCCTCGAGGCTGAGGCGGCCGTCGGCGATTGTCGCGAGGCCGGCGATCGGGGTGCGGCAAGACCCGTCGAGCGCAAGCAGCATGGCGCGCTCGGCGGCAACGCAGGCCGCGCTCGCCGGATCGTTGAGCGGCACGAGCAGCTGGCGCAACGGCGCGTCGTCAGCACGGCACTCGACCGCCAGCGCGCCTTGACCGACCGCCGGCAGCATCTGCGCGGGCGACAGGATCTCGCTGACCAGCCCGGCCTTGCCGAGCCGTTCGAGGCCGCACAGCGCCAGCACCAGCGCATCGACCTCGCCGGCCTCGATCTTGCCGAGCCGGGTTCCGACATTGCCGCGGATCGGCACGATCTCGCAGTCGCCGCGCTGCCGCAGCAATTGCGCGCCGCGCCGCAGCGACGCGGTGCCGATCCGGGCGCCCGACGGCAAGGCGGCGAGGCCGGCGCCGCCGCGCGCCACCAGCGCATCGCGCGGATCGTCGCGCGGCAGCACGCAGGCGATTTCCAGCCCCGCCGGCAGCAGCGTCTCCATGTCCTTCAGCGAATGCACCGCAAGATCGGCCCGCCCTTCGAGCAGCGCCTCCTCGATCTCCTTGGTGAAGAGGCCCTTGCCGCCAATCTCGGCGAGGCGGCGGTCGAGCACGCGGTCGCCGGTGGTGCGGATCGGCATCAGTTCGACCGCGCCGGCGGCGGCCAACTCGGGATGGGCCGCACATAGCCGGTCGCGAACGAGGGCAGCCTGGAAAAGCGCCATCGGGCTGCCGCGGGTGGCGATGCGAAGCGGACGGGACGGCATGCGCCCTCCTCGGCGACGAAAATGCCTGTTCTAGCCCGCGCGGCGCGACCCCGCCAGGGTCCGTCGGCTAGCCTCGAAACGGCTATGGCGTCGGGGTCGCGTGCGGCGGCGGAAACAACGGCAGCGTCCCCATCGCCGCCAGCCAGAAGGCGGCGAAAGCGAGCGACAGCAAGGCGATCGGAACGCCAGCGCGGGCATAGTCGCGAAACGTCAGGCCGGCGCCCAGCCGTTTGGTGGTCTCGGCGATCAGCACGTTGGTCAGGCTGCCGGTCAGGATGAGGCTGCCGGCGAGCGTCGACAGCAGCGCCAGCGCATAGAGCACCCCGGGCGGCGGGTTCGGCCAAATCTGCAGCAGCAGCATCGCCGCCGCCAGCGAGCCGATCGCGTTGCTGCTCACCACGGCCAGCGGAAACAGCAGCAAAAGGTTGTTGGGCAGCAGGCCGTTGCCGTCGAGAAAGCTCAAGACGCGGGACGCGATCCCGGAATCGTTGAGCTGTCCGGTGAGGCCAAACAGGCACGCCACAAAGAGTAAGAGCGGCCAATCCACTGCATTGATCATCGTGCGGCTGGTAATCTTGCGATTGGCCAACAGCAAAGCGGCGATGATCAGGGCGCCGATTTCGCGCGGCAGCGGGGTTGCGAACAGCACGAGCAAGGCAAAGACGGCGGCGGCGCCCTTGATCGTCTGGTTGCGGTCGATCGGGTGGCGGGCGATGGGCGGGGCCGCGTCGGTCGGCGGCACGCTGCCGCGCATGCGCCCGTGCCACTGCAGCCAGACCACCGCGAAGACAACGACCAGCGCGAACAATGCCGGCACGCCGCAGGTCCCGATAAAGCTCCAGAAATCCAGTCGCCCGATGGCGCCCAACAGGATGTTCTGCGGATTGCCGATCAGCGTCGCCGACGAGCCGGCATTGGCCGAGGCGGCGAGCGCGATCGCGAACGGGCGCGGGTCGAGGCCGCGGCGCTGCGCGCCGGCGATCAACAATGGCGCGATCGTAATGATCAGGATGTCGTTGGCCAGCACCGCCGACAACCCGCCGCCGATCGCGACGGTCAGCGCCAAGAGGCCGGCGGTGCCGCCGCGCGTCTCGATGATGGTCCGCGCGCACAGATCGATAAAACCCGATTCGGCAAACTGCGCCGAGATGATCATCATCGCAAACAACAGCGTCAGGGTCGGCATGTCGACCGCGCTGCCGAAATCGTCGAGCGTCATCGCCCCGGTCGCCAGCAGCGCGATCACCGCGAGCAGCGCGATGCCGGTGCGGTCCACCTGCAGCCAGGCAATGCGACCGGCCGCCATGCCGGCGTAGGTCAGCGCCAGGACGAGGAGGAGGAGTGCGGTGTGGGCGTGCATCGGCGAACCGTGGGGAGAGCCACACAATCATAGGGCGAGGCAAATCCCTTCTGGTTAGGCTCGTCTCATTTGCCACAGTTTTGCGCCCGAGCGTGTCCTTTGCATCACGCCCGTTATTGGTGTCGAGGTGATCGGGACTTGCTATATGATGTGTCGGATGGCTGATCTTCTCGCTGAACGACCGCCGACGGACGCTGCGGCGGCGCACCTCGCCGGCCTCAACGAGGCGCAATACCGCGCCGTCGAGGCGGTCGACGGCGCGGTATTGGTGCTGGCCGGCGCCGGCACCGGCAAGACCCGCGTCCTGACCGCGCGGCTGGCGCACATCCTGGCGACCGGGCGCGCCTATCCCGGCGAAATCCTTGCGGTCACCTTCACCAACAAGGCGGCGCGCGAGATGAAGGAGCGCCTCGACGCGATGATCGGGCGCGCCGCCGACGGGGTGTGGCTCGGCACCTTTCACGCGCTCGCCGCCCGCATCCTGCGCCGCCACGCCGAAGGGGTCGGGCTGACCTCGAGCTTTACGATCCTCGATTCCGACGATCAGCTGCGGCTGCTGAAACAGGTCGTCGCGGCCGCCAATATCGACGAGCGGCGCTGGCCGGCGCGCGCGCTGCAGGGCCAGATCGAGCGCTGGAAGGATCGCGGCCTGACCCCGGAGAAGGTGCCGGAAGGCGATGCCGGCGACTGGGGCGACGGCCGGGCGGCCGCGCTCTACCGCGACTATCAGCAGCGCCTCGCGACCGTAAACGCGGCCGATTTCGGCGATCTGCTATTGCACAATTTGACGCTGTTCGCGCAGCAGCCCGAGATCCTCGCGACCTATCAGCGCCGCTTCCGCTATCTCCTGGTCGACGAATACCAGGACACCAACCTCGCGCAATATCTCTGGCTGCGGCTCCTCGCGCAGCAGCACAAAAACCTCTGCTGCGTCGGCGACGACGACCAGTCGATCTACAGCTGGCGCGGCGCCGAGATCGGCAACATCCTGAAGTTCGAGAGCGATTTCCCCGGCGCGCTGATCGTGCGGCTCGAGGAGAACTACCGTTCGACCCCGGAAATCCTCGCCGCCGCCGCCGGCATCATCGCGCACAACCGCGGCCGGCTCGGCAAGACCCTGTGGACCCGCGCTGGCGCCGGCGACAAGCTTATCGTGCGCGGCTTGTGGGATGCCGAGCAGGAAGCGCGCTGGGTCGGCGATGAGATCGAGGCGCTGCAGCGCAAGCAGCACGCGCTGAAGGAGATCGCGATCCTGGTGCGCGCCGGCTTCCAGACCCGCGAATTCGAGGAGCGCTTTATCGCGCTCGCCCTGCCCTACCGCGTCATCGGCGGACCGCGCTTCTACGAGCGCCAGGAGATCCGCGACGCGCTGGCCTATCTGCGCCTGGTTCGCCAGCCGGCCGACGACCTCGCCTTCGAGCGCATCGTCAATATGCCGCGGCGCGGCATCGGCACCGCGACGTTGCAGCAATTGCACGCCGCGGCGCGCCCCGAGCGATTGCCGCTGGTCGAGGCGGCGCGGCACCTGATCGCCGGCGACCAGCTGCCGCGCGCCGGGCGCAACGCGCTGGCCGGCTTCCTCGCCGCGCTCGACCGCTGGCGCGGCGAAGCCGAGCGGCTGTCGCACACCGATCTGGTGCAGATCGTGCTCGACGAAAGTGGCTACACCAGCATGTGGCAGGCCGACAAGTCGCCGGATGCGCCGGGCCGGCTGGAGAATCTGCGCGAGCTGGTGGTCGCGATGGCCGAGCTCGAGAACCTCGGCGGGTTTCTCGAGCATGTCAGCCTGGTGATGGACAACGCCGCCGGCAGCGCCGGCGACATGGTCAATTTGATGACGCTGCACAGCGCCAAGGGGCTCGAATTCGACGTGGTGTTCCTGCCGGGGTGGGAAGAGGGGCTGTTCCCGAGCCTGCGCTCGGTCGAGGAGCATGGTCTGAAGGGCCTCGAAGAGGAGCGCCGCCTCGCCTATGTCGGGCTGACCCGGGCGCGCCGGCAGGCCTTTGTGTCGTTTGCCGCCAACCGGCGCATTCACGGGCAATGGCAGAGCTCGGCGCGCTCGCGCTTCATCGACGAATTGCCGGAAGGGCAGATCGAGCTGGTCAGCGAGATGGGCCTCGGCGCGGCGCCCACCTGGGGCGGCGCGGCCGCCAGTTCGTCCGGCTGGGGCGCCACCTCGCCCGGCTGGGGCGCCGCCTGGGAGCACGCGCGCGACGCCCGCAATACGCGACGGCCGCCGCTGATCGAGAGCGCCCGGCCGCCCCAGGTGGACCGCATGGGCCGCGGTCAGGAGGTTCCGAAAATCGGCGGCTTCACGGTCGGCGACCGGGTGTTTCACCAGAAATTCGGCTACGGCACGGTGCGCACGGTCGAGGACAACAAGCTGGCGATCGATTTCGAGCACGCCGGCGACAAGAAGGTGATGGACGCCTTTGTCCAGCGCGCCTGACCACCGCGCGATTACCGGTCCCTTGCGCATCACGGCGGAGATCACGGGCGCCGAGGCGGCGCTGGCGGTCGCGGCGGCGCTCGACGAATTGGCCGGGGCGGTCAGCGCCTTCGAGACCAGCGAAGCAGATGCGCTGTGGCGGGTCGAGGCCTATCCGCGGGCGCGTCTGCTCGATGCGGCGCTGGAGGTGCGGCTGCGGCTGATTGCGGCCGCTGTCGGCGGCCGGCTAATCAACATCGGCGAAGAGCGCTTGCCGGCGCGCGACTGGCTGGCGGAAAACCGCCGCGCTTTCCCGCCCTTGCGGATCGGGCGCTTTTTTATCCATGGTTCGCATTGGCGGGGAGCCGCGCCACCCGGGACGATCGGCGTCGAGATCGATGCGGCGACCGCGTTCGGCACCGGCGAACACCCCTCGACCCGCGGCGTTCTACTGGCGCTCGACGCGCTGGCGCGGCGCCGCCGCTGTCGCCGGCCGCTCGACATCGGCACCGGCAGCGGCGTCCTGGCGATCGCCGCCGCCAAGCTGCTGCATCGCGTGGTGCTGGCGAGCGATGTCGATTGCGCCGCGGTGGGGGTCGCGGCGCATCATGTGCGGCGCAACGGCCTCGCCGGGCGGGTCCGGCTGGTCTGCGCCCCGGGCTATCGCAGCCGCGCGGTGCGCCGCGCGCGCTACGACCTGATCGTGGCGAATATTCTCGCCCGCCCGCTGGCGCTGATGGCGCGCGATTTGGCGAGCGTCCTGCTGCCGGGCGGGGTTGCCGTACTGGCGGGGTTGCTGGAGCGGCAGGAGGGGTTGGTAATCGCGGCGCATCGGGCACAGGGCCTTGCCCTCACGCGCCGCATCGTCATCGAAGGATGGTCGACCCTGATAATGTGCCGGTAATCAGCCGGGGGTTAGCGGTGGCCGGGCGCCAGGCCGGCGGAACGGCTGAGCGCGGTGGCGGGGCCGACGACTGGCGACGCTTCGAGCCTGGCGGCTTCCTCGAAGCTCATGATCAAGGCCGGGATCTGTGAGCGGTGGATGCCGATATCGGCCAGCGAGCGGTCGTCGAGCGCCGTCAGCTCATCGTAGGCGCGCTGCCGGTTCCGCCAATTGGCGAACGCGGACCGCAGCCCGACAAAGAGATTGATCAGCGACATCGTTTTTACTCCTCACCCATTGGTGCACTGCACAAAATGGGGATTATCGGAGGTCTATCCACGCAGAAATGTGCAGATCAGCCATGTTTTAAGGTCAGGCCCGCTGACACATCTCCGCCATGTTTTGGCACTGCAACAAAGCTCGTTTGACGCGCCGCCGCGCGCTAGACTGATTGAAATTTGCGACAGGAGCCTCTCGATGACGGCAGCACCGCCGGACCCGCGCCAGTTGGCGCAATTGCTGAAGGCAGCCGGGTCGACGCTCGACCCCGACGCGGTCGCCGGGCTGATCGCCGGCGTCCTGGCGGCGCCGCCCGAGATCGGCACGAGCTGGCATGCGCTGGTCGCCGACCCGACGCCGCCGGCTTTGGCCGCGGCGCTGGAAGCGATGCGCCGCGATCTCGCCGAGGATTACCGCGACGGCCTCGGCAACGAGGATTTCGCCCGGCTGCCGCGCGCCGCACGCCTTGCCCTGCTGCGTGAGGGGCTGAAGGCGCGCCGGCTCGACGGCTTCATCGTGCCGCGCGCCGACCAGCACCAGGGCGAATATGTGCCGGCGTGCGGCCAGCGCCTCGCCTGGCTGACCGGCTTCACCGGCTCGGCCGGCATGGCGATCGTGCTCGCGGACCGCGCCGCCCTCTTCGTCGACGGCCGCTACACGCTGCAGGCCGCAGCCCAGATCGACGGCGAAGCGTTCGAAATCCGCCATCTGATCGACGAGCCGCCGGCGCACTGGCTCGCTGGGGCGCTGAAGCAGGGCGCCAGCGTCGGCTACGACCCCTGGCTGCACACCCCGCAGGAGGTCGAGCGGCTGCGCGCCGGGGCCGAGCGCGCCGGGGCGAGCCTCAAGCCGGTCGCGAACGTGGTCGATCACGTCTGGCCCGGCCGGCCGGCGGCGCCGCTCGCGCCGGTGGTGCCGCATCCCGATGCCTTCGCCGGCGAGAGCGCGGCGGCGAAGCGCGCCCGGCTCGGCCGCGCGCTGGCCGAGGAGGGCGTCGCGGCGGCGGTGCTGACGATGCCGGAATCGATCGCCTGGCTGCTCAACATCCGCGGCGGCGACGTCACCCATACGCCGCTGCCGCTATCGTTTGCGATTCTGCGCCAGGATGGCGGCGTCACGCTCTTCATCGACCGCCGCAAGCTCACCCGCGGCCTCGAACGCCACCTCGGCAACGCGGTGAGGATCGAGCCGCCGGAAGGGCTCGGCGCGGCGCTCGAAGTCCTCGCTGCTGCCGGCGCGCCGGTCCAGGTCGACCCGGCGACCGCCGCGTCGTGGATATTCGACCGGCTGACGGAGGCCGGCGCGCGCATCCATCGCGCCGCCGACCCGTGCCTGTTGCCGAAGGCGTGCAAGAACCCGGTCGAGGTCGCCGGCACCCGCGCCGCGCACCGCCGCGACGGCGCCGCGGTCACCCGCTTTCTGGCCTGGCTGGCGCAGGAGGCGCCAAAGGGCGAACTGCGCGAGATCGCCGCCAGCGACCGGCTCGAGGCCATTCGCCGCGAGGGCGAGAATTTTCGCGACCTCAGTTTCCCGACGATCTCGGGCGCCGGCTCGAACGGCGCGATCGTGCATTACCGCGCGACCCCGGAATCGGAGAAGCGGCTGGAGCCGGGGACGCTCTTCCTGCTCGATTCCGGCGCGCAATACCTCGACGGCACGACCGACATCACCCGCACTGTCGCGATCGGCACCCCGAGCGAGGAGATGCGCGACCGCTTTACCCGGGTCCTCAAGGGCCACATCGCGCTCGCCACCGCGCGCTTTCCGAAAGGCACGACCGGCGCCCATCTCGACGCGCTGGCGCGCCGCGCGCTGTGGCAGAAGGGGCTCGACTACGACCACGGCACCGGCCACGGCGTCGGCAGCTATCTCTCGGTGCACGAGGGGCCGCAGCGCATCTCGAAGGCGCCGAACGCGCAGCCGTTATTGCCGGGAATGATCGTGTCGGACGAGCCCGGCTATTACAAAACCGGCGCCTACGGCATCCGCATCGAAAACCTGATCGTCGTGCAGCCGTCCGAGGATAGCCGGGCCGAGGCGGGCGAGCGCGACATGCTGCGTTTCGAGACGCTGACCCTGGCGCCGATCGACCGCAGCCTCGTCGTGCCCGAACTCCTCGAAGATGAGGAGATCGCCTGGCTCGACGCTTACCACGCGCGGGTCCGCGAGACACTGGCGCCGCTGGTCGACCGCGGCACCGCGCGCTGGCTGGAGGAAGCGACCGCGCCGCTCGGTTAGTGGCCGCTTACCCGCGGGCCGGGATACTGGGTCGACCAGCCGGGCTGGTAGCCGTAAGGGTTACCGTAGCCGGGAGCGTATTGGTCGCCGGGGTATTGATAGGCGCCGCTATAGGGCTGCGCGTAGGCGGGGGGCTGGGCGCCGCATGACCAGGCATACCCGGTCCACACGCATTGCGCCTGGGCGCCGCCGGAAAACGCGACCGCGGCGAGCGCAAACGCCCCAACCGCACTGAACAAAGCTGTCTTCACTGGGTTTCTCCTGCTGGTGGATTGACGAATCAACAGGAATGGCCCGAGCGAGCTCGCGGCTGTTGATGCGCTGACCAGTCAACGATAAATAATTGCGCGAGTTCCGGACTCTGCTTCTGATTGCAGAGGGTCAGAACCAGCGCGACTTATCGACGAGGTTGCGCAATGGCTGGCCGGCGAGGAAGCGCCGGCAATTGTCGCTCAACACCTCGAAGCGGCGGTCTTCGAGATAGGGGCCGTAGCCGGCGGTATGCGGCGTGATCAAGACGCCGGGCATCGTCCACAGAGGGTGGTCGGCCGGCAGCGGCTCCTTTTCAAACACATCGAGCGCCGCGCCGGCGACCTCGCCGGCTTTGAGCGCCGCGACGAGGTCGTCGAGCCTCGTCGTCATGCCGCGGCCGATATTGATGAAGAAGGCGCCGCGTTTCATGCGCTGGAAGCGGGCGCGGTTCATCAAGCCCTCGGTCTCGGGGGTGTGCGGCACGGTCATGATCACGAAATCGGCCTGCGGCAGCAGCCGATCGAGATCCGCGGCGCGGTGCAGTTCGGCCACCCCGGGCGGCGGCACGGCGCGGCGCTCGTCGACCCCGATGACGCGCATGCCGAAGGCGCTCGCCAGCCGCGCCACCTCGGCGCCGATGCCGCCGACCCCGACAACGAGCGCGGTCGCCTCCGGCAGGTGGACGACGCCGCTGTCCGGCGGCAGCTTTTTCCACTCGCGGCGCTGCTGCTGCGGCAGGTAGGTTTGCAGGCCGCGCGCGAAGGCCAGCACAAAGGCCATCACATGCGCGCCGATATGGTCGTTGTAGATTTCGCGGAAATTGGTGATCGCGACCGGGTGCTCGATCAGCTCCTTGTAGTAATAGCCGGCCGGCGGAGCCGCCTGCGGCGCCTGCAGCCAGCGCAAGCGCTCGGCGCGCGTCAGAAGCGCCGGCGGGATCGTGCCGAAGGCACCTTCGGCGGTGGGAATCGCCTGCTCGGCCCCCGCCATCGTCTCGGGCGCGATGATTTCGAGCCCGGGGTTGGCGTCGGCGAGGCGCTGCGCCCACTCGCGCGTCCTCTCGCTTTGCGGCGGCAGCATCAGGAAGGTGACGGGCATCGCTTGCCTCCGAAAATTGGCGACGGCAGCATCCGCCCTCGCCCGCCCGGTCGCAAGCCCGCGCAATCCGCCTGCGGCAATGCCAATTTGGCGCTTGGGCCGGCTCCATTTCGACAACGCCGGGGTAGCGGATCGTGTTACCGTATAGATCGTGGCCGATGACGATCTTGCACGCACGCTACTCGCCCGGATGCAGGCTCTGGGTCATATCCGGCTCGCTCATGGCGTAGTCGGGAAAACCAGCATTGTGGCGGGAATTGTTTTTCTGGTGCTCGGCGGTATCGCGTTGCGGCTCGCTCCGGATCTTCTATTCGCATTCGCAGCGATGCTGCTCCTGGCGTTCCTTTTGTATCTTGGCGCGATGCTGTGGTTCGCGCATCGCCATCCCGAACAGGCCCTCTTGGAAGGTGCCGAGATCATCCAATATCGTCAGCAGGACATGGCTGCCAAGGGGGTGGCGGAATTGCCGCCTTCGCAGCCCATCAACCCAATACCGTCGCCGGTAGAGGAGCCGGAGAAATGATATCACGCCGTATATTTTACATCGGACTCAGGTGGAAGGAATTTCCGCAAGATTTTGGGATTGTGGATCGTGCACTTGATCCGCTGGGTGATTGGATTCGCGTTAACGGCCTTACTTGGCTGCTGTCGTCGACATATTCATCCAAAAAGATCTACGAGACCCTTTTACACACCACCAATTTGGCAGACCAAATCTTAGTCATTGCGCTCGATCCAACGGATCGTTTTGGCTGGGCCCCCGGATGGATTTGGGATTGGATTGACAGCCAACGGCAGGAGTCGCCCCGTCCGCTGGCTGACCTTATCACCCGAAGAACTGAGGCCGGGGCTGGCCTTATCGGCAAGACATCAGCGGCTGGGGGCATCGGCGGCCAAGGAACGTTTGGTGGTGCTATCTCGGGCGAAGCCCCCGGGCGTTCACGGTGCTGACAGGAAGTGCGCCACCGGGTTGACTTTGCGCTTGGGGCCCCTCGCCCGCTCTCGCTACGATGCCGGCCCGGACGACAACCCCGCGCAGAGGAGACGCCGCAATGCCCCACCGCATCCTGACCCCGGCCGGCCATTCCGAGGAGACCCTCGAGATCGCCCACGATCTGATCCCCGACGGCTACGAGCTGGTCAGCGCGCCGCATGGCCGCCCGGAATTCTGGGAGTTGCTGAAGGATGCTGAATTCTATATCGGCGCCGGCCAGTACAAGCACGGTCCGGAGTTCTATGGCCAGGCGCCGAAGCTGAAGCTGGTCCAGACGTTGAGCGCCGGCTACAACACCTACGACCTCGACGCCGCGCGCGCCGCCGGCGTGCCGATCTGCAACAACGGCGGGGCCAACGCCACGGCCGTCGCCGAGCACGCGCTGATGCTGATGCTGGCGGTGTCGCGCCGCCTCATTTGGCTGCACGAGGGCGTCGTCTCGGGGCGCTGGCGCGGCAACGACTTCAACGCGGCCAAGCTCTACGAGCTCGAGGACAAGACCCTCGGCATCGTCGGCCTCGGCAATATCGGCAAGAAGGTCGCCCGGCGCGCCAAGGCGTTCGACATGCGTATCCAGTATTACGACGTCAACCGCCTGACCGGCGACCAGGAAGACGCGCTCGGCGTGCGCTTCGCGCTGTTTCCCGAGCTGTTGAAAACTTCTGACATCGTGTCCCTGCATGTGCCGCTCGACCTGTCGACGCATAATTTGATCGGCGAGCGCGAATTGTCGCTGATGAAAAAGACCGCGATCCTGATCAACACCTGCCGCGGCCCGGTGGTCGACGAGGTCGCGCTCTACAAGGCATTGCGCGATGAAGTGATCATGGCGGCCGGCCTCGACGTCATGGTCGAGGAGCCGCCCAAGCCGGACCACGAGCTGTTCACGCTGAAAAACGCGATCTTCAGCCCGCACGCCGCCGGCCCGACCTGGGACAACCATTGGAAGCGCTGGCGCAACGCCTTCGACAATTGCGAGCGCGTCGCGCGCGGCCAGAAAGCCTTCTGGATCGTCCCCGAACTGCGCTAGGGCGCCGTCCGATCGGGTTGAATCGCCCACAATCGTCATCCCCGGATGACGATTGTGGGGTGATCGAACCTCAGCCGATACTGGCCATCCTCAACTGATACTGCTCTATGCCGGCGACGCTTCGGCTGGATGCAGGGTGCCGAGGTGGCGCGCGACGTCGACCGTGTCGATCTGGTCCGCCGCCACGAACTTTTCGGCGTAGTCGCGGTAGACGGCCGAATTCAGGAACAGTTCGAAGATGTCGGGGTCGATGTGCCGCTCGCGGCTCATGCTCGCCATGATGTCGATGCACTCCGACAGCATCTTCTTCTTCTTGTAGGGGCGGTCGCGCGCGGTCAGTGCTTCGAAGATGTCGGCGATCATCATGATCCGCGCCGGAATGCTCATTTCATCGCGTTTGAGCCCGCGCGGATAGCCGGTGCCGTCCATCTTCTCGTGATGCCCGCCGGCCCATTCCGGGACGCGCCGCAGACCTTTGGGAAACGGCAGCGCCTCCAGCATGATGATGGTCTGCACGATATGGTCGTTGATGTGGAAGCGCTCTTCGGCGGTCAGCGTGCCGCGGCGGATCGACAGATTGTAGACTTCGCCAAGATTGGCCTTGTGGGGCGGCGGCTTGATCACGAAGCCCCACGGGTTGTCCGGGGCGACCGGCGCCGTATCGTGCGCGATGATGTGGCTCTCTTTGTCGGCGAGCAGATGCTCGACCACAGGCAGCGCTTCCTCGCCCGGATGGCGGGCGCTCTCCTCCCATGACAGGCCGAGCCGGTCGTCGAGCGTGCGCCGCCAGGTGATTTCGGCGATCTGCTGCAGCCGGGCGACCCGCTCCGGCGCCATGAACTCGCCGCCGAGGTTGCATTCCGCGACAAAGGCGAAATCGTCGTCGAGCTGCCGCAAGCGCTGGTCGCGCTGGGCGCGCAGCAGGGCCTCGTCGCCGCCGGCCATGACGCCCTTCAGGTAGTCGATCTCGGCGTCGCGCTTGACCACCTCGAAGCGGGTGCGAATTTCGTGGATGCGGTTGTAGATCGTTTCGAGCTTGGTCGCCTTGTCGACGACGAATTCGCGCGTCGTCACCTTGCCGCAATCGTGCAGCCCGCCGGCGACTTCGAGCTCATACCATTCCTCTTCGCTCAGATGAAAGTCGGCGAGCGGCCCCTCGGCGGCGGCGGCGGCCGCCCGCGCAATCATGTTGGTCAGCTCCGGGACGCGGTGGCAGTGGCCGCCGGTATAGGTCGATTTGGCGTCGATCGCGCCGGCGAAAACCTTGAGCACCGCGCGAAAGAGGTTCCGTTGCGCGTCGATCAGCATCTGGTTGTCGAGCGCCACCGCCGCCTGGCTGGCGAGCGCCTCGATCAGCGGCACGATCCCGGCGGAAAACGGCACGGTCCCGCCATCGGGCGAGCGTGCGTTGATCAGTTGCAGGACGCCGACCACGTCGCCGTCGTGGTTCTTCAACGGCACCGTCAGGAACGATTGCGAGCGGTAGCCGGTCTCGGCGTCGAAGGCGCGCGGCCCGCTGAAGTCGAACCCCGGGGTGTGGTAGGCGTCGGCTAGGTTGATCGTATTGCCGGTGACGGCCGCATGGGCGACGACATTGCTGTGGTTGGGCGTGCCGTCGGGCAGGTGCAGCGGCACCGGCGGGAACGGGATCGGGATCCCGGTGGTGCCGCCGAGCGCGATCCCCATCGTGTCGTTGCGCATGATCATAAAACACAACCCGCCCGCCTCGGTGACGAGGTAGAGCGTCCCGCCATCGGCGTTGGTCAGCTCCTTGGCGCCGAGCAGGATCTTTTCGAGCAGGCGATGGTGGTTGCGCTCGGCCGAGAGCGCGATGCCGAGCTCGATCAGCCGCCGGTAGGCGAGCTCGCGGTCGTCGCTGAGCGGATCTGCGGCCATCCTCGCCTCCTCGGCGGACCGCGGGCGCCCCTTGCGGTACAGGCGCGGACGCCCGCGGATCCCCTGCCAAACTGCTTTCTGGCGCCGAAAGCGCCGCCCTACACCACCGGCGAGCGCCCGCCGTCGACATTGATCGCGCAGCCGGTGACGTAGGAAGCGGCGTCGGAGGCGAGGAACGTCGCGACATTGGCGAATTCCTCGGCGCGGCCCATGCGGCCCATCGGCACGGCGCGGCCGGCCTGCGCGATGAAATCCTCCAACGACACGTTGGCGCCCTCGCGCTGATGGCGGCGCACGATCTGGTCCGAGACGATGACCCCGACATGCAGCGAGTTGACCAGCACGTTGTGCGGCGCGCCTTCCATCGACAACGCCTTGGTGAAGGCCATCTGGGCGGCGCGGCTGACCGAGGTCGGCGCGCTGTCGGCGCCCGGCGCCTTGGCGCCGATGTTGAGGACGCTGATGATGCGGCCCCATTTGCGCTGCTTCATCTGCGGGAACAGAAGTCGGCAGAAGCGGATCTGCGCGAACAGCTTGAGGTCGAGATCGGCCTGCCACTGCTCGTCGGTCAAGGTCTCCGAGGGCCCGCGGGTCGATTGGCCGGCGTTGTTGACGTAGATGTCGATCTTGCCGAATTCGCGCATGATCTGGTCGTAGGCCGCCTTGATCGGCGCCATTTTCGACACGTCGCAGCTGATCGCCGAAACCTTGCCCTTGGCCTCGCGCTGGATCAGCGCCTTGGCGTCGGAGAGCGTCGCCTGGTCGCGCGCGAGGATCGCCACATCGGCGCCCGAGCGCGCGTATTCCTGGGCGATCGCCAGGCCGAGCCCCTTGCTGCCGCCAGTGACGATCGCGCTTTTGCCGTCCAATCGTACGTCCATGGTGTCCCTCCGTGTGTGGATCGAGCGAATTGCGGGCGAACATACCGCATCGTCATTCCCGCGAAAGCGGGAATCCAGGGCCAATTCCTTTGTCGGGCGCCTTTGGTTAGCGGCCCCGGGACCCCCGCCTGCGCGGGGGTGACGAGATTGGCGATCTCGTCAGTTTGCCGTCAGCCGGTCGACCTCGTCCATGTCTTCGCGCGACAGCGCCCAGCGGGCAGCCTTGACATTGGCCTCGACCTGCTCCGGCGTCGTCGCGCCGGCGATGACGCTGGCGACGGCCGGCCGGTGCAACAGCCAACTGAACGCGAGATCGAGCAGGGTGCGGCCGCGCGCCGCGCAGAAATCGGCGAAGCGCTCGGTCAGCTGCCAGTTGCGCTCGGTCAGGTAGCGCTCGGCGGCGCGCGCCGTCGTCGTCAGCCGGGCGCCCTCGGGTAGCGCCGCGTTGCGGCGGTACTTGCCGGTCAGGAGCCCGTTGGCCAATGGCGAGAACGGGACCAGCCCCAGCCCGTAAGCCTCGACGACCGGCATCAACTGCGCCTCGACCTCGCGCTCCAAAAGGCTGTAGCGCTCCTGGCAGGCGATAAAGGCGTCGAGGCCGAGATGCTTGGAGGTCCATTGCGCCTCGACGACCTGCCAGTTGGCCAGCGTCGAACAGGCGATGTAGCGCACCTTGCCTTGCCGCACGAGATCGTCGAGCGCCCGCAGCGTTTCCTCGATCGGGGTCAAGGGATCGGCGATGTGCTGGTAATAGAGGTCGATCCAGTCGGTGCCGAGGCGTTTGAGGCTGGCTTCCGCCGCCGCGACGATGTAGCGGCGCGAGGCGCCCTGCAGTCGGCCGGAGGCATCCATCGGCCGGCCGAATTTGCTGGCGAGCACGATGTCCCGCCGCCGCGCGCCGAGCGCCTTGCCGAGGTATTCCTCGGCCGAGCCGGCCCCGCCATAGGTGTCGGCGTTGTCGTAGAAGGTGATGCCGAGGTCGAGCGCCTTATGCACGACGGCGCGCGTCGCTTCCATGTCGCAGCGGGCGCCGAAATTGTTGCAGCCGAGCCCGACCGCCGAGACGATGAGGCCGGAGCGGCCGAGGTTGCGCTGTTCCACTGAAGAGGTCTCCGCGAATTGGCCGCCGAAGGGTCGCACTCTTAGCAGGCGCGCGAAGTGGACGCGACGGTCGTGGTAGAATTTCCGGGTCGGTGGAGAATGGCGATGGTCGACGACGGCTCGGTGACGCGTTACCGCAGCAACCTGCAGGGCGAAGTCGACAGCGCCGCCCTCTACCGGGCGATGGCCGAGGCGGAAAAGGACCCGCATCTGAGCGAGGTCTACAGCCGCCTCGCCGCGGTCGAGGAGGCGCACGCCGAATTCTGGCGCAAGCAGCTGGCGCGGATCGGCGCGACCGCTCTGGCGCGCCGCCCGGGCTGGCGCACCCGCGCGCTGGTATTTCTCGCCCGCCGCTTCGGGCCGCAATTCGTGCTGCCGACGCTGAGCACCCTCGAACAGCGCGACAGCGGCTCCTACGACACGCAACCCGAGGCGGTGGCCGGCGGGCTGCCGGCGGCCGAGCGCTCGCACAACCGGGTCGTCGAGGCGATGGCGTCGGCGATGCCGGGCGGCGCCTCGGGCAGCAGTCTGGCGCGGCTCGAAGGGCGTCACCGCGGCGGCGGCAACGCGTTGCGCGCCGCGGTGCTCGGCGCCAATGACGGGCTCGTCTCCAACCTCAGCCTCGTCATGGGGGTGGCCGGCGCCGAGGTCGGCGCCAACACCCTCCTCCTGACCGGGCTTGCGGGCCTGGTCGCCGGCGCCTGCTCGATGGCGATGGGCGAATGGCTGTCGGTGACCAGCTCGCGCGAATTGGCGCAGCAGCAGATCGACGTCGAGGCCGACGAACTGGCGCGCATGCCGGAAGAAGAAGAAGAGGAGATGGTGCTGATCTACCAGGCCAAGGGCCTCGACGAAGCCGCGGCGCGGGCGCTGGCCGGTCGGCTGATGGCCAACAAGGACAGCGCGCTCGACACGCTGGTGCGCGAGGAATTGGGGATCAACCCCGAGGAACTGGGCGGCTCGGCGTGGACCGCGGCCGGCGCCTCGTTCGGCCTTTTCGCGGCTGGCGCGATCTTCCCGGTGGCGCCGTTCTTCTGGCTCGGCGGCAGCGCCGCGCTCGCCGCCAGCCTCGCGGCGAGCGGCGTCGCGCTGGCGCTGATCGGCGCCGGCACCTCGCTCTTCACCGGCCGGGGCCTATTGTTTTCCGGCGCGCGCCAGCTCGGCATCGGCTACGCCGCGGCTGCCGTCACCTACGGCATCGGCCGCCTCGTCGGCGTCTCGCTCGGCGGGTAGTCGGTGCGTTGCCGGAGCCGCCTTTGATGTGTATTATATTCGCTGATAATACACACTCATGGCTCGGGCGGCGATGCGCACCAACATCGAGATCGACGACAGGTTAATGGAAAAGGCGCAGCGGCTTTCGGGCCTTGGGACCAAGCGGGCGGTGGTCGAGGCGGGCTTGCAATTGGTTATTCGCCTGAAGGAGCAGGAAGAGATCCTGCGCCTTGCCGGCAAGGTTCACTGGGAGGGCGACCTCGACCAGAGCCGCGAGGGGACCGCCGCGCGGCCCGGCCGCCGCCCGACGAAGGGCGCCGCATCGCCGAGCAGGTCGGCGACAGCAAGGCTGGGGGTTGGGGAGCGCGGTGATCCTCGTCGATAGCTCGGTGTGGATCGATCACCTGAACGCCGCCGCGACCGGCGCGGTGCGTCGGCTGCGCGAACTGATTAGAGAGCGGCCCCTTCTGGTCGGGGATCTGATCCTGTGCGAGGTGCTGCAAGGGCTGCGATCAGAGCGAGAGGCGCGCCTGGTCGAACGCGCGCTGCGGCGTTTCGAAGTCGTCTCGCTGCTCGACCCCGACCTGGCCGTCAGGGCCGCAGCCAATTACCGCGCGCTGCGCGCCAGCGGGATCACGATCCGCAAAACCGTGGATCTGATCATTGGCACGTTTTGCATCGAGCGCGGGCACGTCCTCCTGCATGACGACCGTGATTTCGAACCGATGGTCCGCCTCCTCGGGCTCCAAATCGTCTGAATTTGACGCAGCGCGGCCCTATTCGGCCGGGTGCATCTCGAAGCCGGCGGGGCGGCCGGCGCGGCGGGCGGCGTCGGCCGGCGCCAGCGCGGCGTCCCATAAATTGGCGTCGAAGCGGTAGCCGTTGACCTGGTCGGCCCCGCGCGAGACGACGTAGAGCAAGGGCGGCACCATCTCGTCGGGCTCGACGAGGCGGGCGGCGCGGCCGTCGCGGCTCATTTCCCGCATCTCCTCGGCCATGCCGGGCGTGTTGGCGCCGGCGCCGGGATTGACGATGTTGACCGTGAGGCCGCTGCCCGCGGTGTCCTTGGCCCACACTTCGGTCGCCATTTCGAGGGCGGCCTTGGTGGCGCCGTAGGGGTGCGTCCCGACCCGGTTCATCGTGTCGAGCTTGGTCGTCACATTGACGATGCGGCCCCAGCCGGCTGCGACCATCGCCGGCGCGACGCGGCGCGACAGCCGGTCAGCGGCGAGGATGTTGGTGGCGACGACGTTGTCGACGATTTCGTCCGACAGCTCCCAGAAATGCTGCGGCGTCGGCCGGCGGTAGCGGGCGGGGTCGATATAGGTGAAGGTCAGCCCGGCATTGTTGACCAGGATGTCGACCCGGCCGAAGCGGGCGCGGGCCTCGGCGACGACGCGGTCGCACTCCGCGGCCTCGCGCAGATCGGCGACCAGCGGCTGGACGCGGCCGGGAAGCTGCGCCGCGGCGCGCTCGATTTCGGGCAAATCCTCGGCGATATGGCCGACCGCGACGACGTGGCACCCTTCGCGCGCCAGGCCGAGGGTCATTGCCCGCCCGAGTCCGCGCAATCCGCCGGTGACGATGGCAATTCTTCCTTCCATGATCATTTCCTCCGGTTGTTGTAATGAAGGCTAAACCTTTCGGGCAATTGTACCGGGGCCAAGATCGCCTTCATTGCGTAAGCTACTTGGACCGGCAGTGCGCTTCATCACGAATACGTGCACCTTTCCATCCTCCTTACCATTCATCAGCGCCCAAATCTGATAGTCACTATTTACGAGAGGGATTTGGTGATGGGTGAGGAGTTCTTGTATTTTGTCTAACCATAGGCAATTATGCACTTGACGTACCGATAGGGCAGATTTAGATTTGTCGTGCATTGCGAACGCGGCGAATCTATGTTTGGCGGATGGCCCGCTCTGACTGCGCTAAAATCGAAATCACGGACGAGATGATCGCCGCCGCCGCCGAGGTGCTGTTGGCTGATCCTTTTTTAGACATGAGTCCATCGCTGGCGGAGTCGCTGGCGGAGAAGGCGTTGGAGCGGGCTTTGTTAACACGTCGCTGTAGAACGAAGCCAACCGCTCCTTAAGAGCATCCACCGCTTGCAGATGCTCACGGAGATCAACAGCGCGCAGTGGGGGCAATTTGGCTGCGCTATCGCGCAACCGCTCATGCTTGCTGACGTGAATTTCGAGCCACAAATCGAGCGCGGTGAAATAGCCCGGCTCGACGTAACCATCGGCATAGCCGTTTACTTCAGCGAAATGCACCGGCTGGTGAGCGATGCGGCGGCGCACCGAAAGCAGTTTCCGAAAGTCCTCAAACAGCTTTCGCCAGGCCCTTATGCGGGGGTCGCGCGTTCCCGGCCGCTCCCAGCTTGGCAACAACGTCGTTTTGACCAATTCATCGGTCACGCCCAGCCGAACGTCGAGGCCCGGCGTTCGGTAGTAGATGATCGCGCTCTGATCGAGTGGCCCGAGGCAGTCTTGGAAAATTCTGAAAAGCTCGGCATCGACCCGCGACCATGCAGCGATGCTGTAGCCCATTATCATGTGGAACTCGTCGCTGAGGGCCTGAGCCTCAGGCGTTCCAACTTGGATTCCGTTCATGCTACCGTGTTCCTATGAGCGAGAAGCAGCCGCCAGCGAGCGAGACTTACAGCGAAGAGGAAGCCGCCCAGCGTCGTGATGCGGTCGTGCGCCGGATGATCGCCACCCCGCCGAAGCCCCACAAGCCGACAGCCAAGAAGCGCGCCAGACGGAAGCGCCCAACGACGGAGGGGTAATGTCACCTCGGGATTTCCCGGCAGGCCTCCAGATTGCAGGCCGCGATGCGACCCGACCAGCGGTCGAGCCGCCAAATAAGCTCATTGGTGCCGCTGATCTGCCAACGGTTGACGAAAAGAAGCGCGCAAGCGATGAGCGCTCCAGCGATCACGATGGCGATGGCGATGCGCATCTTTATTGTCCTTGGTGCGGCTGTTCGCTTAAGGCGGAGTGGAGAGAGGCTGCCAAGCGGACGCGTGAACAACTGGAAGAACCCGCGAGGCGATGGCGCGCTGGTGACTTAAGCGTGAGAGGAGTAGGTAGCTCTGACCATCGTCAGGAAGCAGCCAGACATTCCGGGCCAGCCGTTCCGTCTGCAAAGGCAGGGGCAGATTGCTAGCGTCGTTCAAGAACACCGTCCAATCCACCTGCGGCTGATGAGATGCGGGCTGGATGGCGTGGAACAAAAGGCTTTTCATCGTCGGCTCCTCAGTTGGCGGAGCCGGTCGCCGGGTGAATTTGAGTTTGCGTCTCGCGATTTCGGCTCTGACAGGCCGCGAGGCGTAGAGGGGACGGGCTGGCACCCGTCCCCTCCATCCCTAACACGAGTCGTCGAAGCGGAATGTAAGTTGCTCTGGCTCTCGGTAGCCGGAAGCAGGAAGCCGCAGCGGCTCAGGCGGTCGGTGCCGCGCTGGCTTGGCCGTGAGGCTGTCGGTAGGTAAGGCGCTTCCCGGCAATGCCGCGAATCGCGTCTGCGGCCCGCGTGGTGTCGTCGGTGCCGAGCGCTGCGCGTCGGTTGTAGCGGAAATCGAATTCGGCCGCGTAGCGGTGCAAGTGCGTTTCGCTGACGTGGTGATACACGCCGACGATCCCGCGCTTCAGGATCGAGAAGTAGTTTTCGACGGTGTTGGTGTGCCAGAACACGGCGCGGACATATTCCTCGGCGCTGTGGTTGACTGAGCCGTGGCCGCTGAAGCTCCGGCCAATCGCCGGGTAGACGGTCGCCTCGTCGGTCATGATGTAGCTCGCCTTGTTGACGTGCGAGACGATGAGCGGCCGCAGCGTTCGCGCGGTGACATTGGCGACGTGGAACGAGCGAACCGAGCCGTCCCGCTCGACTAGCGACAGGATCGGCGCTTTACCGATTGCGCCGCGAGCGCCATCGGTGCGACGGCGGGATTTGTGCTTGTTGGCTTCCTTTCCGCCAACGTATGTCTCGTCGATTTCCACCACCTTGTTCGGGCCGCCGAGAGTGCCTTTCGGCAGCGTCTCGTTCATGCCCTCGCGGATGCGGTGCGCCATGAACCAAGCGGTGCGGTAGGAGCCGAAGCCGAGCATGCGCCATAGTTGGTGCGCCGAGATACCTTTCTTGCTGGCGCACAGCAGGTGCGTCGCGAGTAACCACTTATGCAGCGGGATATGCGACCGCTCGTAGACAGTGCCGATCGTCGCCGTGAACGGCTTCTCGCATCCCTTGCACTTGTAGACGCCGGCGCGCGTGCTCTTGCCCTTCAACTCGGTCGCGTTATCAACGCAACCGCAATGCGGGCAGATCGGCCCATCAGGCCAGCGCAGCGCCTCGAAATGCCGCCGGGCGGCGTCTTCGTTGTTGAAAATCGGATTGGTTAGATCGGTCATCGGAGCACCTGTTTGATGCCCCAAATCTACAATCTGCGGCCCGGTACGTCAAGTGCATAATTGCCTAACCATACGGTGATCTGCGCCAAATCGATCTGCCTCGATGCAGCGAGATTCCTCAGGTTTCCACGATGCAATTTCCCGCCGCAGCTCGCATAAAGCCGCAACAACTCTTCTTTCTTTAGATATGGGTTTATTTTAGTTTTTAGCTCTATGACTCTCCCTTCGTCATCATGTACCTGTTCGCCCGGCTGCGGGTAGAAAGACGGGTGCAATCTTTCGAGCTGATTAATAATCCAGTCCGCCAGATATGCTTTTTGCACTTTCTTCGAGCGAACCGCCGGTATGTCGCCGTGGATCAGCAGGCAAGAAAGCGCTATCAATTCGCACATCATCCGCAATTGTAGGAAGCAGACTTCCCCCAGAATCATCGGAGATACGACGAAGACACGGCGTTTTGCGTTCTCGACAGTCAGTCTCACAATATCGTGGCGGTGTTTTAATTCCTCCATTAAATCACAATAAGCTTTCAGAACCGCTTCTTGTTGCGCAATAGGTAACGGCATTTTGGACGCTTCCGATCAATGGAACACGCTGGCGATTGCCTTTCGTTTGGAGGTCTTTTGGGTATTTTTAGAGAATCCATCTGCGCAAGTGACCACTACGGCCTAGGCGACCGCCGATTTCAGCTTTTCCACCGCGGCGCCCGGCGCGGTCAGCACCGGCCGGGACAGCGCGGCGCTGACCGCGCTTTCCGCCCGCGCGGTCGAGAAATGCGCCAGCAGCACCGCGTCGCAATGCGCGAGGCGCGGCGCCGCCGCGGCGAGCAGGCGGTCGTGCGTCGCGCCGTCGCCACCCTTCAGCGCCGGCATCGCGCCCTCGACGCAGATCGTCTCGATCCGCGCCGGCGAGCCGCGCCGCGCCGCGAGCTCGCGGAATTCCCCTTCCATGCCGGCGACGCTGGGGCCGAAGGTCGCCAGCATGCCGATGCGGCTGCCGGCCGCCAGCGCCGCCTCGAACATCGCCTCGTTCGGCTTCAATACCGGGATGGGGCTGGTCGCCGCGGCCGCCTCGATCGCCTCGCCAAAGGCCGAGCAGGTGAAGAGGATGCCGCCCGCGCCGGTGCCGGCGGCGTAATCCGCCAGCACGACGATCCGGCGGCGCATCGCCGCGGTCAATTCGCCGTCACGCTCGCGGTCGACGGCGAGCGCGGTGTCGAGGAGGTCGGTGCATTCCGCTTCGGGCCACAGCCGCGCGAAGGCTTCGTGCACCGGCGCCATCGCCACCGTGACAGCGTGAATGAGGGCAATGCGCATCGTCTCTCCTGATGCCTGACAATCGGCATGGGTGATTGGGCGATGCTCATACATCGTCGTCACCGTCGGGTTAAGGACAACGCGCGATGGAAACGCGCGGTCTCGGCCCCCGCTTGCGCGGGAATGACGGGGGCTGATCGGCTCCGACCTAGCCCTCGTCCGCCTGCATGTAGCGCGCTTCCAGGGCGCGCCAGCTCGCGGTGCCGACCGCATCCTCGCGTTCCTGGAAGGTCGCGAGGTCGGCGTCCACCCGGCGCGTGTCGCCGTCTTCCTTCATCGCCTTGAGGACGCGCTGGGCGGCGCGGATCGCGGCGCGGTGGGTCTGCGAGGGGTAGATGCCGAGACGGAAGCCCATCGCCCCGAGATCGCTCGCCGCCAGCATCGGCGTCTTGCCGCCCTCGAAGACGTTGACGAGAGCCGGCCCCTTCACCGCGCGGCCGACGACGCGCAGTTCCTCGACCGTCTGCGGCGCCTCGACAAAGCCGACATCGGCGCCGGCTTCGAGATAGGCGTTGACCCGGTCGATCGAGGCCGCGAGCCCCTCGATCGCCCGCGAATCCGAGCGCGCGATGATCACCATGTCGGCGTCGCGCCTGGCGTCGACCGCGGCCTTGATCTTGCCGACCATCTCGGCGCAGGAGATCACCTCCTTGCCGTCGTAATGGCCGCATTTCTTCGGGCTGACCTGGTCTTCGAGGTGAAAACCGGCCACCCCGGTCTTCTCGTATTCGCGCACCGTGCGGATCACGTTGACCGCGTTGCCGTAGCCGGTGTCGGCGTCGGCGATGACCGGGATCGCCACCGCCTCGACCGCGAGCCCGACGAAATGCGCGTTCTCGCCGAGCGTCAAAAGCCCGATATCGGGATAGCCGCTGGCCCGCGAAAAGCCGCCGCCGGTGAGATACACCGCGGCGAAGCCGGCCTGTTCGACGAGCCGCGCAGTCAACGGGTCGTAGGCGCCCGGCACCATCGTGTAGCCGGTGCCGGCAATCAGCCGCCGCAAGGCCTGGCGCGGGTTCATGCGGTTCGTCCTCGGGTGCTCAGTCGCGCCGGTAGGGATAGCAGCGGGCGCGGTCGAGCGTCACCGCGTAATGCTGCGCCAGAGAGCGGATCGCCTCGCCCTCCTCGGGGTAGGGGTCGGCATTGCCGGGGCCGACGATGATCGGGCGAAAGCTGCGGTCGTCGCGCCCGTTGGGCGGCAGCATCGCGGTGGCGAGTGGGTTGCCGTCACCGTCGCGCAACGTCAGAAACAGCGGCATCTCGCGCTGGACATGCGCCTTCAGCCCGATCTCCTGCTCGAAATTGACTTTCGAGATCGGGCGAAAGCTCTGCGTCGCCTTGTCCTGCTCCTTGCGGAAGTACTTTTCGACGGCATGGCGCATCACTTCCGATTCGGCGACCGCCTCGGCTTCGCTCTCGATCCGGAACCAGGTCTTGCCGCCTGGCGCATCGCAAACGTACCGCATGCTTCCTCCAACATGGCTTCCGGCGGGGACCGGCATCGCGAGGGTGGGGATGCGATGTCGAGTGAAAGAAAATCCGTAGTCCGGGGCGAGTCAACCACCAAGCTGGGGCAGGGCGCGCGGGGCGGCGGCGCCCGGGCGGCGCGGCTCAGGCCTTGCGGACGCGACCGGACCGCAGGCGCGCGCCGCGCCGCACGGCCGCGGGACGAAGCGCTTCGGCCGCCGGCTCGGGCTCGGTCCACTCGCGCCATAACGCGACCAGCGCCGCCATGCACGCCGGCCCGAGAAAGAGGCCGAGAAACCCCATCGTCTCGAGCCCCCCGAGGAGCCCCAGCAGCACTAGGAGAAACGGCAGCCGCGCCGCGCCGCCGATCAGCACCGGGCGGATGAAATGGTCGGCGACGAACACCAGCACGCTGCCCCACGCGATGACGATTACAGCGCCCAGGGTATTGCCGGCGGTGAACAGGTAAAGCCCGGCGAGGCTGTAGACCACCGGTGCGGCAAACGGAATGATCGCGGCGATCGCCGTCAGCGCGCCGACCGAGGCCGGATAGGGCAGGCCGACCGCAAAATAGGCGATGCCGAGCAGGATCCCCTCGGCGAGGCCGACCAGCACGAGGCCGGTCACCGTGCCGTGCACCGCCGCGATCACCTGGCCCGCGATGCGCTCTCCGCGCCGCCCGATCAGGCGGTCGCTGAGGTCGCGGAACTGCGCGGCGAGGCGCGTCCCGTCGCGGAACAGAAAAAACAGGATCAGCAGGGTGAACAGCAGGATCACCAGCCGGTGCAGCACCTCGCCGCCGTATTCGCGGGCCGACGCGGTGAGCGTGCGCAGGTCGATGTGCCCGAACATCTCCTCGGCGACGGAGGGATCGCCGAGGTGGCCGCGCCACCATTCGGAGACGGCGGCGCTGGCGAGCGGCAGATCGCCGATCCAGCCCGGCTCCGGGATGCCGTGATGGCGCGCCTCGGCGACGAAATCGACGACGAAATGGCTCTCGCGCGCCACCGCGAAGCCGAGCAGCACAAGCGGCCCGATCACCACGATCGCGACCCCGGCCGTCGTCAACAGCGGCGCCAGCATCCGCTCGGCGCGCGCCGGCAGCATGCGCAACAGGCGGCGATAGAGCGGCCACAGCGCGATCGCCAGCACCGCGGCCCAGGCGAACGCCGGCAGGAAGTCGAAGAGCACCCAGGCACCGACCGCGATGACGATCATCGCCAGCGCAAACCCGGCCAACCGCTGCGAGGAGGACGAGGCCGTCGCGACCAGGGGTGGGGCCGGAGACCGCGCCAGGGGCGGGGCCAGGGGCGAGGGTGCGGGCGCTCGGGTTGGCTCCATTGCGTCTGGCCGTTCTCAACCGATCCGCGGCAAGTCTATCCGAACGCGCGAGCGCTGGCACGCGGCCAGCGAACGTCTTGTCTCCCGCGGCCGCGGGGCATAGGCTGCTGCCTTCGGCAATTTGGTGCGCCGATCAGAAACGAAGGGGCTCTTTGATGGCATACACGCTCGAACAATTCTCGGCCGATTGTCACCGCGTCCTGACCGCCAATCCCGGTCCCGAGGGCCGCAAGCAGGTCTGCGAATTGGTGCAGAAGGCGTGCACCGATGCGGAATTCGTCACGAAACACCTGCCCGATGACGGGCCGGACCGCAAGATCCTGTACGAAGACCCGCAGCTCGGCTTCTGCATTCTCGGCCATGTCTACCACGGCGCCAAGCAGAGCGCGCCGCACGATCACGGCCCGACCTGGGCGATCTACGGCCAGGCGCAGGGCGAGACGATCATGACCGATTGGGCGAAGCTGTCGCCGGCCAGCGAAGCGCAGCCCGGCAAGGTGAAGCATGTGCGCGACTACACGCTGACCCCGGGCGCGGCCTATGTCTACAACGAGGGCGACCTGCATTCGCCGCGCCGCGAGGGCTCGACCAAGCTGATCCGCATCGAGGGGCGCAACGTCGAGAAGATCCGCCGCTTCCCGTATCAAGCGGTGTAAAGCGCGGCCGCGTTATTAACGCCCCGCGTTGTTAACGATTGACAAGGGCGCCCCGGTGGGGGCGCCCTTGCGGTTTCGGGGGATAAGCGCGCGCCGCTGCGGCGCGCGTCGGTATTGCGAACGTCCTACTCGACGACCGTAACGCGCCGGTTGCGCGGCTCGCGCACGCCGTCAGGCGTCGGGACGGCGAGATCGTTCTCGCCATGGCCGGCGATCGTCATCGCGGGCCACGGCACGCCGTCCCGCGCGAGGATCTGACCGACGTGATAGGCCCGCCGCTCCGATAGCCGCTGGTTGTAGGCGGGCGACCCCGAGGTGTCGGCAAAGCCGGTGACCTGAACGGTGACGACGCCGCCGGCGTGGTAGACGTTGGCGGCCTGCCTCAGGATCGCCATGGCCTGCGGCCCGACCCAGGAGCGGTTCCAGCCGAAATAGACGTTGAACACGCGCGCGCCGGGCGGCGCCGCCATCGGCGGCGGCGGCGGTGGCGGTGGAGGCGGCGGCACGCAGGCCGCGAGCGCCGATGCCGCAAGCACCAGCAAGGAACAAACGACTATCGGGCGTCTCATCGGGGGTTCCTCCATTAGTTGAGGAATCCACGATATAATAACCCGATTGGTTATACTACAGCAAACCGTGGTTATCGCCGAAAAACTCGCGGCAACCGGCCTTTGGCTGATTTGCCGGACGGCGCCGGCGAAATCTTCAGGCCTGGTAGCAGGCCGTCGTCGACAGCGTGATCGAGCCTTTGGGAAGCAGCGCGCCGACCAGGAATTTGAAACTGTAGGAGAAACTGACCTGGCTGCCGCAAGAGGCGGCGGTCACCTGAAAATTTGACAGATTGCCGGGCGGGATGGACATCCCGAGCAGTTGTCCGGCGGCATAATTCTTCAAGCCGCCGTTGCCGCTGCTGCTGCCGCACGACGCCGGGGCACCGTTGCAGCAGCTGACCGTGGCGCAGCGCGCCGCGGCTTCGGCGGCGTATTGCAGCTCCGATTGGGTCCAGTAAAGGCGGGAGAGCTCGATGACCCCGAGCAGAAACATGAAGAGCGGGATCGACACCAGCGCGAACTCGATCGTCTCGACCCCGTGCGCCGCCTTGACGAGGCGACGCAGCACGCCCGCGCCGCGGCAAAGGCCGCGCGCGAACAGAGAAATGTGCAAATTCATGGCAGCCCTCAGTAGAGCAGCGCGGTCGCTTGTGCCGAGAGAGAGTAGCCCTTCCCCGGGCCAAACCCAAGATAGTTGAACAGCGGCTTGTAATTATAGCTGGCGTTGACCTGCGCCAGCGTGACCGGGGTCTGCCCGGCCGGGCAGCAATTGCTGAGATAGGTCGAACTGCAGGTATTGCACGGCGGCGAAAATGACTGCGAGTTGAAGGTGCTGCCGTTCTGGCAGCCGCAATAGGGCGTGCCGACCGACACCGAGACGCTGCTGCCGAGGCTGGTCGAAGCCTGGATCGCGCAGGTGAACGTGGTGCTCTGGGTCGCACACGAGTTGCCCGTGGTCGTATACGCCGAACTGAAGCCGTTGACGTTGATGAACTGCGCGCCGGCGCGCGCCGCGTTGCCGACCTGCATCCAGCGATAGAGGGCGGTGCCGAAATCATAGACGCCAAGCGTCAGGGGCAGGATCAGGATTGCCGCGATCAGGGCGAACTCGATCGCGCTGGCGCCGCCGCTGGCGGCACCGAGACGGCGCAGATAGGCAAGCATGGTCATCGGGTCTCGGTACTACTATTGAACGAGGATCGGGGAACCGGTGTAGGGGGTCGAACCCCCGCCGGACGAGGCCAGCGACGGGCCCGCGAGCGCCGGGCAGCCGCTATTGTCGAACATCGCCGTCGCGGTGCCGGCGAGCGAGACGCTGGCGGCGACGAGCCGGGTGCAGGTCGAGGCGCTGGCCGCATTCCCGGTGTAGGTCACATCCGCCGAGGGGGCGTAGATCGCGCCCTTGAACGACGACCCGTTGGAACCGGAATACGACACCGGAGAGGCGCCGTCGAACCACAAGGTAACGCCGGCGTACTGCCCGGTGGTCGGCGCCGAGATGTTGATCGTGGTGGTGGCGTTGATCGTTGATGCTTCCGAGTTGGAGCCGTCGCTGACCACATAGATCATGACGCCCGTGCCCGTTAGGGACGTGCTTCCCGAGTGCAGGTCCATGCCGCCGGTTATGATGATGACCGCCCCGGTCGCGAAGGTGATGGTTTTGTTCTGAAACTTGTTGCCGCCGCAATAGGTGCCGGACGGGACGGGGTTAGCGGGCAAGGTGGCGGTGCACGGCGACACCGGGGTCGGCGGCGTCAGCCCGGCGTAGGGGTCTGGCGCCGGCGAGGCGTTGTTGACGACCGGCACGTCGATGTTGCCCGACGGCGTGTTGGGCTGCGCCAGAAACGCCTGCGAACCGCACGAGTTGGTGGCGCTGCAACCCTGGACGATCGCGCCGCCGTTGAGGATCGTCGCGTTGGTTTGCGGCGAGTTGTTGTAGAGGTTGCACATGTTGAGGCTCATCGTCGGCGTGCCGCTGGCGGTGATGACCCCCTTGCCGCTCGAATCGAGCGCCATGACGCACGGGTTGCCGCCGTTGCTGCCGGTGGTGAAGGCGCCGTTGCCGCAGCCGCTGCAGGTGCTGACCGCGCTGCCCGCCGCGGTCGGGCCGGTCGACAGGAAGAGCGCGGTGAAATAGCGCGGCTGCTGCTGCGAAATCGACACCTTGAGGCAGCCGTTGTTGGTGCAGGTGCTGCCGTTGTTGTAGGCGGCGACGGTGATCGCCGACGCCGGGTAGCCGGAGCGCAGCGCGGTCGCATAGGCGGCGTTCTGCGCGGTCGTGCTGCTGCCCAGCGCGGCGGTTTCGCCGGCGTTGCGGTAGGCCGCGGCGCCGGCCAAGGCGGACTGGTCGGCCGCGCCCTGGATCGCGCGCTGGTTGACTTCCCACATGCCGACATCGACCGCCAGCCCGCAGAACCCCATCAGCACGACGAGCGCGACCGCGGTCACGATTGCCGCAACGCCGCGCCGGTCGTCGGCGAGCTGCCGCGCCAGGCTTGGCAAAGGCAATCTCGGCAACGCCGATTTTACGCTAAACATGTGCTGTCCCTCGCCGATTTGGTTAACGTTCGGCGCGCAGATTTTCGCAGCCGCATGGTTTATGATTCGTAAACATATCACAACTTGCAAGGGCGGTTCTCTGCGAAATTGGCGCGCATTTGCCGGGCACCCGAGGCAATGCATTCGGGCACCGGCCTGGCAATGGCTCGGTTGTCTGCGGCCCGGCCGTCTGGCATTCTGAGCGCTGGCCGGGGCGCCGGCAGCATCGGGCCGACGAGGCGTACCCAGGGCGCGTCCGTCGGGCGCAGGGGGATGAGGCATGGACATCACGTCGGGCGGCACGCGGCCCCGGCCGCAGCGCAGCCGCCCGCAAGCCGCCGCGCCGGACTCGGCGCGGCAGGCGCGCCAGACCCCGCCCGGCGCTTCCCTGCCGCTGCGCCAGTTCTTCGCGACCGCCGCGGTGCCCTGCCCCTATGTTCCCGGGCGGGCCGAACGCAAGCTGATCGTCGAGCTTGCCGGCGCCGCCGCGCCGGTTTTCTACGACGAATTATCGCGCGCCGGGTTTCGCCGCAGCCACCGCTTCGCCTACCGCCCGGCCTGCCGCGCCTGCACCGCCTGCGTGCCGGTGCGAATCGACGTCGAGGGCTTCCGTCACACCCGCTCGACGCGCCGGGTGCGCAACGCCAACGGCGCGCTGGAGGGGCGCATCCTGGCGCCGCGCGCGACGGTCGAGCAGTTCGAATTGTTTGTCCTCTACCAGCGCTCGCGCCACCGCGACGGCGACATGGCGGCGATGAATTACGGCGACTACCGCGCGATGGTCGAGGAGAGCGCGGTGCGCACGGCGCTGGTCGAGTGGCGCGAGCCCGATGGCAGGCTCGCCGCGGTCGCGCTGGTCGACCGGCTCGATGACGGCTTCTCGGCGGTCTACAGCTTCTACGACCCGGCGCGCGGCCGCCGCAGCCTCGGCACCTGGTCGATCCTGTGGCTGGTCGAGGAATGCGGCCGCCAGGGCCTGCCCTATGTCTATCTCGGCTACTGGATCGCCGAGAGCCCGAAGATGGCCTACAAGGCGCGCTTTCCGGCGCTACAGCGCCTGGCGGACGGGCAGTGGCTGCCGTTTGCCGCCGAGCCATGACGATCGGCGTTCTGCAATCGAGCCTCTTCGGCGACATGTTCGGGACGGCGGCGATGTGCGCCGCGTTCGGCGAACCCGCCTTCCTCGTGCGCTGCGCCGAGGTCGAGGCGGCGCTGGCCCGCGGCCAGGCGCGGCTCGGCATCGTGCCGGCGGAGGCCGCCGCCGCGATCACCGCGGCGGTCGCGGCCGATCCCGCCGGGCTCGACCTCGAGCGCCTGAGGCGCGAGACCGCAACCGTCGGCTACCCGATTTTGCCGCTGGTGCGCCAGCTCGCGGAGCGCGCCGGCGACGGCGGCCGCTGGCTGCACTGGGGCGCGACGACGCAGGACATCATGGACAGCGCCGTGGTTTTGCAGATCCGCGACGGGCTGCGGCTGATCGAAGCCGACCTCGCGGCGCTGCGGCGCCATCTCGCCGCCCTCGCGCGCAAATACCGCGACACCCCGATGGCCGGGCGCACCCATCTGCAGCACGCGCTGCCGATCACCTTCGGCTACAAGGCGGCGGTGTGGCTGGCGGCCTGCGACCGCCACGCGGCGCGCCTCGCGGAATTGAAACCGCGGGTGCTGGTCGTGCAGTTCGGCGGCGCCGCCGGGACCTTGGCCTCACTCGGCGAGGGCGAGGCGGCGCTCGCCTCGCGCGCCGAGTTGGCGCGTGAATTGGGGCTCGCCGAGCCGGCGATCACCTGGCACGTCGCGCGCGACGCAATCGCCGAGTGCGTGCAGTTCCTCGCGCTCCTCGGCGGCAGCCTGGCGAAGATCGCGTTCGACGTGATGCTGATGTCGGCGACCGAGTTCGCCGAGGCCGCCGAACCGTTCGTCGCCGGCCGCGGCTCATCATCCACGATGCCGCAGAAGCGCAACCCGATCTCGTGCGAATTGATCGTCGCCGCGGCGAAGGCGCTGCGCCAGCACGCCGGCCTCGTCCTCGACGCGATGGTCAGCGATTTCGAGCGCGCCACCGGCCCCTGGCACGTCGAATGGATCGCCGTGCCGGAAAGCTTTGGCTATGCCGCCGGCGCCTTGCACCAGGCCGAGTTCATGCTTGGCGGGCTGATCGTCGATCCGGCCCGCATGGCGAAGAACCTCGATATGACGCATGGCCTGATCGTCGCCGAGGCGGTGATGATGGGGCTCGCGCCCCATACCGGGCGCAACGAGGCGCACGATCTGGTCTACGACGCCTGCCGCGCCGCGATCGAGAGCGACCGGCCGCTCTACGACGTCTTGCTCGAAACACCGGCGGTGGCGCAGCCGCTCGGCGCCGAGCGGCTGCGCGCGCTGACCGATCCCGCCAACTACCTCGGCGCCGCGCCGGCGATGGTCGACCAGGTGCTCGCCGGCCGTTAGCTTGCACCGTTAGGGCCCCATCGTTAACCCCCACCCCAACCCTCCCCCGCTTGCGGGGGAGGGGGTTACAGTTTCGCGGCCGCGGCATCGCAGCCGCGCTTGCGGGGGAGGGGGTTACAGTTTCGCGGCTGCGCAATCCCCTCCCCCGCAGGCCGGGGAGGGTTGGGGTGGGGGTTTGCCGGCGGTGACCGGATCCGCCATATGGGCACGGGGTCGGAGGGAGGTTCGGCTATGGCAGCCGGCACAATTGCGGTCGTCCGCACGGTCGCGGAGCTGCGCGCAGCGGTGGCGTCCTGGCGCGCGCGAAACGAGCGGGTCGGGCTGGTACCGACGATGGGCGCGATCCATGCCGGGCACCTGGCGCTGGTCGGTGCGGCGCGCGCCCAGTCGGAGCGCGTCGTCGCCTCGCTCTTCGTCAATCCCAAGCAGTTCGGGCCGGCCGAGGATTTCGCCGCCTATCCGCGCGACGCGGCGGCCGATCTCGCCGCCTTCGCGAGCGCCGGGGTCGACCTCGTCTTCATGCCGCCGGTCGAGGAGATGTATCCAGCGGGGTTTGCCACCCTCGTGCAGGTCGCCGGCGTCACGCTTGGCTTGGAGAGCGCCCACCGGCCCGGGCATTTCGACGGGGTCGCGACGGTCGTCGCCAAGCTCCTGCTGCAAGCTCTGCCGGACGCCGCCTATTTCGGCGAGAAGGACTGGCAGCAGCTCATGGTGGTGCGCCGCCTCGCGCGCGACCTCGACATCCCGGTGCGGATCGAGGGCGTCGCGACGCTGCGCGAGGTTGACGGGCTGGCGCTCTCGTCGCGCAACGTCTACCTGTCGCCGGCCGAACGGCAAACCGCGCCGCTGCTATACCGCGTGCTGTGCGACACCGCGGCGCGCCTCGCCGCCGGCGCGGACGCCGCCGCCGCCCTCGGGCGCGGCGTCGCCGAATTGCAGGGCGGCGGCTTCGCGGTCGATTACCTCGAACTGCGCGACGCCTCGACGCTGGCGCCCCTGGCGCCGCCCGTGGGCTCCGCCCGGCTCCTCGTTGCCGCGCGGCTCGGCCGCACCCGTCTCATCGACAACATCCCGGTGGCGTTACCGGCCCTGCGCTAAAGCGATCTTTCGGCGGCGCAGCAAACGCAATAGGATGCGCGCCGAGGCAGCGCCGCCCGGTCGGCGGCGACGCGGCGGGAATCGGAGGAGAACAGGCCAATGAGCGGCACATCGCGGCGCGATATCCTGAAGATTGCGGTGGCGGGCGCCGCCGGTGCGGCGCTCTCGCCGGTGGCCGGCCGCGCCGCCGACAAGTCGCTGACGCTGCTGCGCGAAACCTCGTTCATCGCGACCTTCGACGAATACATGCAAAAGACGCTGGCGCCGGCCTACGAAAATGAGACCGGGGTCAAGATCGTCTACGAACTGACCAGCGTCGGCAGCCTGCCGACCCGCATCAGCACGATCATCGAAACCGGCTCCGGGGCCGACGTCACGATGATCTTCCTGTTGTACCCCTTCCTCTACGCCGACAAGCTGATGGATGTCAGCGACATCGCCGAGGAAGCCGGCAAGGCGCAGGGCGGCTGGTACGAGGCGGCCCAGGAAGCCGCCGTCGTGGGCGGCAAGTGGAAGGCGATCCCGCACGGCAATATCGGTCAATTGATGAACTGGCGCACCGATTGGTTCGCCGAGGTCGGGGTCAAGACATTCCCCGATACCTGGGATGAATTCTACGAGGTCGGCAAGAAGCTGAAGGCCAAGGGCCACCCCTACGGCCTCGAACTCGGCCACGGCTTCGGCGACAACCACGGCTGGATCTATCCGCTGCTGTGGTCCTATGGCGGGCACGAGATCGAGGCCGACGGCAAGACCGTCTCGATCGATTCGGCCGAAACCGCCGCCGCGCTCGATTACGCCCGCAAACTCTTCAAGGATTGCGTGCTCGAGGATTCGCTCGGCTGGACCGACGTCAGCAACAACAAGGCGTGGATGGCCGAGCAGATCTCGTGCACCAACAACGCCGAGAGCATCCTGTGGTTCGCCAAGCGCAAATTCCCCGACATCGCCAAGGTCACCGACCAGGCGCAGAACCCGACCGGCCCCAAAGGCCGCTTCCACCTGCTGAACTGCATCAGCCATTCGATCTTCGACTTCAGCCCGCAGAAGGAGGAAGCCCACAAGTTCCTCCGCTGGCTGACCGCCGAGAAGCAGCAGGGCGGCTGGCTCGGCTCCGGCGACAGCTATTTCCAGCCATTCCTGCATGCTTACGACAACGCGCCGATGTGGCAGGTCGAGCCGCGCAACATCCCCTACCGCGATGCGATGAAAACGGCGCATCTGCCCGGCTGGCCGGCGCCGCCCAACCGCCACCTCGCCGAGCAGGTCGCCAAATACGTCATCGTCGACATGTTCGCCAAGGCCTGCACCGGCACCGCGACCAAGGACGCGATCAAGAGCGCCGAGGCGCAATTGAAGGACATCTATAAAACGGCCTGAGGGAAAACGGCCTGAGGTTTGCACCGAGCGCCCCGATGTCGATCCGCATAGAACCACTGATCGGGCTGGCGCGGCCGCGGCGTCGCGCCCCCTCGCTCGCCGGCTGGCTCGACCGCGAAGCTGTCTTCAGCTGGCTGATGATGGCGTTGCCGCTGTTGTTTCTGGCGGCGCTGGTCGGCTACCCGCTGGTCTACGGCGTCCTCTTGAGCCTCGAGGACCGCTCGGTCGGCAAGGTTGGGCATTTCGTCGGCCTGCAGAACTTCATCACCGATTTCCACGACCCGGTGTTCTGGCGGGTCGCGATCAACACCTTCATCTATACGATCTGCGCGACGCTGTTGAAGATGGTCGGCGGGCTCGCCCTCGCGCTGGCGATGAACCAGCAGTTCCGCATGAAGAACGTGGTGCGCGCGCTGCTGCTGTTGCCGTTCATCGTGCCGACCGTGTTGAGCACGGTCGCCTGGATGTGGATGCTCGATCCGGCGTTCAGCGTCGTCAACCGGCTGCTGATCGGGCTCGGCATGACGCCGCCCGGGCCGTCCTGGCTCGCCAACCCGACCCTGGCGATGTTTTCGATCATCATGATCAACACGTGGCGCGGCCTGCCGTTTTACGGGATCACGCTGCTCGCCGGCTTGCAGACCGTGCCGCCCGAACTTTATGAAGCCGCGACGATCGACGGCGCCGGCGGCTGGCACCGCTTCCGCTATGTGACGCTGCCGCTGTTGAAGCCGATCATCCTGATCGTGACGCTGTTTTCGGTGATCTTTACGTTCGCCGATTTCCAATTGCCCTACGTTTTGACGCATGGCGGGCCGCAGAACGCGACCAACCTGTTCGCGACCTACGCCTTCGATATCGGCA